>JACCDV010235013.1_pt1 | contig 47272 bp, 58 predicted proteins | sample 7446131 | NCBI WGS metagenome assembly JACCDV01 (sample SAMN15323448, study PRJNA562643) | freshwater metagenome | isolation source: river surface water | place: USA:Blue River Watershed | collected 2017-08-17
GCTGGGCGTGGGTTTCGAAGCCGATGACGACTTCGTAGCCTTGAACGAGTTTGCTCATGTCAGATGCCCTCCGGCTTGCGAAGGTGGAAATCGGTGGCCTGCTGCAGGCGGTGCGCCACGTTCAGCAACTGCGCTTCCTTGAAGTAGTTGCCGATCAGCTGCAGGCCCACTGGCATGCCGTGGGCGCCAAAGCCCGCAGGCACGCTCATGCCGGGCAGACCGGCCAGCGAAGCGGGCAGGGTGAAGATGTCGGCCAGGTAATCGGCCACCGGGTCGTTGGCGTTCTCACCCAGCTTCCAGGCCACCTTGGGCGCCACCGGACCGGCGATCACGTCGCACTGCTGAAAGGCGTTCTGAAAATCGTCGGCAATCATGCGGCGGATTTTTTGCGCCTGCAGGTAGTAGGCGTCGTAGTAGCCGTGGGACAGCACATAGGTGCCGGTCATGATGCGGCGCTTGACCTCGCTGCCAAAGCCTTCGGCACGGGTCTGCTTGTACATGCTCTCTAGGTCGGTGTAGTCCTTGGCGCGGTGGCCGAACTTCACGCCGTCGAAGCGGCTCAGGTTGGAGCTGGCTTCGGCTGGGGCAATGATGTAGTACACGGGAATCGACAACTCGGTGCGCGGCAGGCTGATGGGCACCAGCGTGGCGCCCAGTTTGGTCAGCTCGGCCAGCGCGCCATCGACGGCGGTGCGCACATCGGCCGCCAGGCCTTCGCCGAAAAACTCTTTCGGAATGCCGATGCGCAGGCCGTTCAGGTCCGCGTTCAGTGACTTCGTAAAGTCTTCGGCCGGCACATCCAGCGAGGTCGAGTCGCGGTCGGCGTCCGGCCCGCACATGGCGCTCAGCAAGAGCGCGCAGTCTTCGGCAGTGCGCGCCATGGGGCCGCCCTGGTCGAGGCTGGAGGCGTAGGCGATCATGCCGTAGCGGCTGGCGCGGCCATAAGTCGGCTTGATGCCGGTGATGCCGCAAAAACTGGCGGGCTGACGGATCGAACCGCCGGTGTCGGTGCCGGTGGCGGCGGGCACGATGCGCGCGGCAATGGCCGCGGCGCTGCCACCCGACGATCCGCCAGGCACACGGGCCATGTCCCAGGGGTTTTTGACCGAACCATAGGCCGAGTTTTCGTTGCCAGAGCCCATGGCGAATTCGTCGCAATTGAGCTTGCCCACGGTGACCATGCCGGCACCGCCTACGCCCAGTCGCTGCACCAGCGTGGCGTCAAACGGCGAGCGATAACCCTCGAGCATCTTGGAGCCCGCCGTGGTCGGGAAGTCTTTGGTCACAAAGATGTCCTTGTGGCCCAGCGGCACGCCTTCGAGCGCGCCTGCCGTGCCTGCTGCCAGGCGCTCGTCTGCGGCTTTGGCCTGCGCCAGCGTGGCCTCGGGGTTCAGCGCCAGAAAGCTGCCGGTCTGGTCCGCTTGTGCACGGGCCAGAAAGTGCTGCGCCACCTCGGCGGCGGAAAAGGTTTTGGCCTTGAGGCCGGTGGCCAGTTCGGCCACGGTCATGTCATGCAATGTGGTCGTCATGGCGGGCCTTATTCAATCACTTTGGGCACCAGGAACAGCCCACGCTCGACGGCGGGGGCGCTTTGCTGGTTGGCCTCGCGGTTGTTGGGTTCGCTCACCACGTCATCGCGCAAGCGCAACTGGATGTCCTGGATGGCAGCCACAGGGTGTGACAGTGGTTCGACACCTTTGGTATCGACCGCTTGCATGGCTTCGACGATGCCGAAAAAGCCGTTGATCTGTTCAAGCAGGTGCCCGTTTTCCTCGGGCTTGAGTTCCAGCCGGGCCAGGTTGGCAATCCGGTCAATGTCCTGGGCAGTCAGCGTCATGATGGTGCGAACTCCAAAGTATTCTTTTCTTTTTCATATCTTCACACTTTGGTCGAGATATGAAGTGCGCAATAAACAAGCAATCGGGTATTATCCAGTGTTTAGAGAAAGCAGACTTGAATCTGCCCGAGACGAAGCCTTTCATCACCCCGTTTTTCAGCCAAAGTTGACCACTCTGGCCCTTAGGAATCGCGCATGTTTTCCTCATTCCTCCGTTATTTTTCCAGCGATCTGGCCATTGACCTGGGCACCGCCAACACCCTGATTTTTGTGCGCGACAAAGGCATCGTGCTGGATGAACCCTCGGTGGTCGCCATCCGCCACGAAGGCGGCCCCCAGGGCAAGAAAACCTTGCAAGCCGTGGGCCACGAAGCCAAGGCCATGCTGGGCAAGGTCCCTGGCAACATCGAAGCCATCCGCCCCATGAAAGACGGCGTGATCGCCGACTTCACCGTGACCGAGCAGATGCTCAAGCAGTTCATCCGCATGGTCCACCCGCGCAGCACTTTCCGCCCCAGCCCGCGCATCATCATTTGCGTGCCCTGCGGGTCGACCCAGGTCGAGCGCCGTGCCATCCGTGAATCCGCTTTGGGCGCTGGCGCCTCCGAGGTGTACCTGATCGAAGAACCCATGGCCGCAGCTATTGGCGCCGGCCTGCCGGTCTCCGAAGCCTCCGGCTCCATGGTGGTCGACATTGGCGGCGGTACCACCGAAGTCGGCGTGATTTCGCTGGGCGGCATGGTCTACAAGGGCAGCGTGCGCGTCGGTGGCGACAAGTTTGACGAAGCCATCATCAACTACATCCGACGCAACTACGGCATGCTGATTGGTGAACCTACCGCGGAAGCGATCAAGAAAAACATTGGCTCGGCCTTCCCCGGCAGCGAAGTCAAGGAAATGGAAGTCAAGGGCCGCAACCTCTCCGAAGGCGTACCCCGCAGCTTCACCATCAGCTCCAACGAAATTCTGGAAGCGCTGACCGATCCGCTCAACAACATCGTCTCTGCCGTCAAGACCGCACTGGAGCAGACGCCACCCGAGCTGGGCGCTGACATCGCCGAGCGCGGCATGATGCTGACCGGTGGCGGCGCGCTGCTGCGCGACCTCGACCGCCTGCTGGCCGAAGAAACCGGTCTGCCTGTGCTGGTGGCCGAAGATCCGCTGACCTGCGTGGCCCGTGGCTGCGGCATGGCGCTCGAGCGCATGGACAAGCTCGGCAGCATCTTCACTGACGAATAAGGGCGCGGCCCTCTGGTGCGGCCATGCCCCTGGACTCTCTTGATCGCTCCACACCTGCGTTTTTCCGGCAGGGCCTGTCCTCCACCCTCAAGCTGATGTTGCTGGGTGGGTTATCCATTAGCCTGATGTTTGCGGATCACAAGCTACAGGTTTCGCAACCCATTCGCGCCACCATCAACATGGCCTTGATGCCTTTGCAATGGGCCTCCTTGTTGCCAGGTCGCCTTGTGAATGCCACAGGGCAGTATTTCCAAGGCCTCGAGTCGGCACAGGACGCACAGCTCAAGTACCAGGCTCTGACCCTATCGCAAGCACAGCGCCTGCAACGTGTAGAACAACTCGAAGCAGAAAATGCGCGACTGCTAGAGATGTTGGGCCTTCAGGCTCAACACCCAAGCCACAGCAGAGTGTGCGAAGTTCTTTACGCCGTTCAAGACCCCTATGCGGAAAAGCTTGTCATCAACAAAGGCTCTCTGGCTGGCCTGCAGGCCGGGTCAGCCGTGATTGACGCACAAGGCGTGGTGGGGCAGGTGACACGGACCTACCCCATGCGCAGCGAAGTCACCTTGCTGACCGATCGCAGCCAGCATATCTCGGTCATGAATGCTCGCACTGGCGTTCGCTATGTCGCCCAAGGATTGCCCTCCTCAATGGGCAGTGCACTGGAGCTGCAATACGTGCCCACCAATGCCGATGACCAAAATGACGATTTGCTGGTGACGTCCGGTATTGATGGCGTGTTTCCAGCAGGCCTGCATGTGGGGCGCATCACACTGGTCGACCGCAAGGTCAATTCCTCGTTTGCCCGGGTACTGTCTTCACCGACCTCACAACATAAAGGGCGTCATGTTCTGGTGATTGATCCACCCGACAACAAGACATCTACGGACAGCAAAACAAGCAGGGAGGTGCGATCATGATCATGCCTGCTGGCCGCGAAAAGCTCCTCCTGCCCGCCAACCCTCGCTTCATTGCCCTTAGCCTGCTTCTGGCGCTGTTTGCCAACATGCTGCTGGACCTGTTGCACTGGTCCTGGCTGCCCGATTTGCTGGGGCTCGTCTTGCTGTTTTGGACAGTCCATCAGAACCGCCGCACCGGGATGACGATTGCCTTCGTCTTTGGCCTGCTCATGGATGTGCACCAATCGGCCCTGTTGGGTCAAAACGCGCTGGCTTATGTTGGATTGACCTACCTGGGCTTGCTGATGCAGCGACGCCTGCTTTGGTTCCCTATGCAAGAGCAGGCCTTGCAAGTGCTGCCCTTGTTCATGTTTTCGGCAGTCGTGCAAGTGGTCACACGTTTATTTGTCGGCGATGGATGGCCCAGTTGGGGATTTTGGCTCGGCCCATTGCTGCAAGCCTTGCTATGGCCTGTGATCGGGGCCATGCTGCTTGCCCCTCAACGTCGCCCGTACGCGCCTGACAAAATCCGCCCGCTTTGATCAAAGCCATGCGATTCAAACCCCTGGCACGTCTTCGCAACACCGAGCTGGAGTTGCTGCGCTTTGAGCAACGCATTCGCGTCATGCTCTGGGTGGTGCTGGCGTGCTTCGCGCTGCTGCTGGCACGACTTTTTTACCTGCAAGTCATCCGTCATGATGACTTACTCGACCAAGCCGAGACCAACCGCACCGCCATCATTCCGACCGTGCCGCCTCGCGGGATGATCATGGATCGTAACGGCATCGTGCTGGCGCGCAACTACTCTGCTTACACACTGGAGATCACCCCGAACAAGGCAGGGGACGTTGCCAAGACCATTGAAGAGTTGTCTCAGATCATCGAGATCCAGCCCCGCGATCGGCGCAAATTCAAACGGCTGATGGAGGAATCCAGAAATTTCGATTCCTTGCCCATTCGTACCCGCTTGAGTGATGAAGAAGTCGCTCGCTTTACCGCTCAGCAATACCGTTTTCCCGGCGTCGAGGTCAAGGCTCGTTTATTCCGCCAGTACCCTTTTGGCGAACTGGCCAGCCATGTCGTGGGCTATATTGGTCGCATCAACAGCCGCGACAAGGAGCGGCTAGAAGAGAGCGACGAAGCCGGCAATTACCGCGGCACACAGTACATCGGCAAACTCGGCATCGAGCAAAGCTACGAAGCACAGCTTCACGGCACCACGGGCGTACAACTGGTTGAAACCTCAGCTGGTGGCCGAGCCACACGACGCTTGTCCAACCAATCCGCCACGCCCGGACAAAACCTGGTGCTGAGCATCGATATCCGTCTTCAACAAATGGTTGAAGATCTCTTTGGACAGCGCCGCGGCGCTTTGGTGGCGCTAGACCCCAGGTCCGGTGAAGTCCTGGCTTTTGTCAGCAAGCCCACATTTGACCCCAACTTGTTTGTGGAAGGCATCGACACCGAGAGCTGGAAAGCACTCAACGAGTCCATCGACAAGCCCTTGCTCAACCGCGCGCTGCGCGGCACCTACCCACCAGGCTCTACCTACAAGCCCTTCATGGCTCTGGGCGCGCTCGAACTGGGCAAACGCAAACCCGAGCAAATCATTGTCGACAACGGCTCCTGGGTTTATGGCGGACACACCTTCCGCAGTCACGGCGATGGCGGCCTGGGCCCCGTCAACATGGTGCGCGCCATCGCGCTCTCGAGCAATGTGTATTTCTATGCACTGGCAAATGACATGGGCGTGGATGCCATCCATGACTTCATGCAGCCACTGGGCTTTGGCCAGATCACAGGCATCGATCTTCCTGGCGAAGTGCGCGGCATCCTGCCCAGCACCGCCTGGAAACGCAACACCTACAAAAAACCGGAACAGCAGCGCTGGTATGGTGGCGAGACCATTTCCTTGGGCATTGGGCAAGGCTACAACAGCTTCACCATGCTGCAATTGGCCAACGCGACAGCCGCTTTGGCCAACGGCGGAACGCAATACAAGCCCCGACTGCTCAAATCGATACAAGACCCTGTGAGCCGCCAATTCACGAACGTCTCCGCCCCCGAAGCGAAAGATCTGGGCTACCAAGCTGCCCACATTGATGTCGTTCGTCGCGGCCTGATGGGGGTCGTCAACGAAGGCACTGCCACACATGTGTTCCGGGGTGCGGGCTACCAAAGCGCAGGCAAGACTGGTACCGCACAAGCAGTGACCATCGGACAAAAAGAACACTACAACGCGGCCAAACTGGCCGAGCGACAGCGCGATCACGCTTTGTACATGGCTTTTGCACCCGCTGAAGACCCGAAAATCGTGGTGGCAGTTGTGGTGGAAAACGCCGGCTTCGGGGCCGTCTCTGCCGCCCCCATTGCACGTCGCGTGTTTGACTATTGGTTGATGGGACAGTACCCCAGCCAGGCCGACCTACAAGCCACTCGCCAAGGCTTGACTTCTGTGCCAGTGGGTACGCCCAGAATGGCTGCCGAAATCGAAATTCAGCCGCGAGACGCCAACAGCGGTAAATAGTCCAGAATCGCCAAATCCGGCCCCAAAATAATCCAAATTTAACCAAAAAGATGTAACCGTATACGCCAATTGGCGTATTTACATGCGTTTTTTTGCCTAGAGAATTTGCAATGAATTCTTCTGTACAGGCACATCTTTGTCACATCACGGCTCCACATTTCGCCCCTTGTTTGTAACGGTTCTGGCCGGCCTGGCCAGCGTTGCGCAAGGGCAAACGCTGCCCGAAGTGGTGCGTTACTCACTGCAAAACTACCCCCAGGTACAGGCCTCCCTGGCCAAAGCCCTGGCGGCGGACGCCGACATCGACAAAGCCAGCAGCGCACACATGCCGCAATTGAGCCTGGCCGCCTCGAACAACTACTTCGGCAGCGGCAAGACACCAGCATCAACCGGCCGTACCAGCCTCTCGCCCACGGCAAAAATCAACCTGTGGTCTGGCGGCCGCATTGAGGCGGACACCGACCGCGCACGCGCCCTCAGTCGCGCCGCGCACCTGACAAGTCAGGTCACACTGGACGAGGTCGCCCTGCTCGCCTGCGAGGCCTACCTCAACTGGGCCAAGACAGCCGACCTGTACCAACTGGCCGTCAAGAACATGCAACTGCACGCGGATGTGCTGGAAGACATCCGCGTCATTGCGCAAACAGACACCGGGCGGCGCATCGATCTGGACCAGGCCAGCGTCCGCCTGGACAACGCCCGCCTGACCCTGCAGCAACGCAAATCCGAGCTTGCACAAGCCATGCAGAAAATGCAGCGTTTCTGGCCCGAGGGGCTGGATGCACGCCCTGTCGGCCTGGACGTGACGATGGGTCAGGAGGGCTACTTCAGCGCCTTGCCGGGAAGTGCTGCGGAGGCTGCCGAAAGCGTGTCGGACACGTTGCCCGCCATCGCCCAATATGTCGAGCAGGTTCAAGCCGCCCAAGCGGCCTTGCGCATGGCCAAGGGCTTGTACTGGCCGACACTGGACCTGGTGACCTCACGTCAATACAACACCGAAACGGCCAGGCAGGACTTTCTGACCCAGCTGCAACTGAACATGCCTCTGTATTCGGGCGGATCAGCCACGGCACAGGTCAAGGCCGCAGAACAACAACTCAAAGCCACGCAGCTGTCGCTGGACGAAGCGCGGCTGATCCAGCGCGAAAAGGCGGTGCTCGCCTGGCAAGACTGGGCTGCCACACGGGTTCGTGCCGAAGTTGGTGGCGCGCAATCCGATGTCGGAGAAAAAGTGGTTGAAGGCTATCGCCAACAGTTCAAGCTGGCCAAGCGCTCCTTGCTGGACCTGCTCAACATCCAGGCCGACAGTTTTGGCTACCGCAGTGCAGCGCTTAGCGCCTTTCACGATGAACGCATTGCGCGTGCGCGCCTGCTGGCAAGCACGGGGCAGCTGGCTGCCCGGTTCACGCCACAAGCTGCATTGCCTCCCACCGGAAACACCCCTTCCTGACGTCTGCGCATGAACCCCACACTCTCCACCTTGTCGCCCGTTCCTGCTGCGGCTGGACCCGCACCTGCAACGCAGCCCCCTCAACCGGCAGCAGCGCAAAACGACCCTTTGCTGGTATGTCTGGCCATGCAGACCAAATTGCTGGACCGCCCTGTCCACATGCAGGTGCTGCGCGGCGGCTTTGCTCTGGACAGTCGTGGTCGCGTACCCTTGGCCGCCTATCCGGACATGGCACACAAGCACGGCCTGGTTGCGGCCTGGTCACGCATTCGCGTCCGTGAAATTCCGGGCTATGTGCTGCCCGTACTGATGCCACTGACCGATGGGCGTGCCTGCATCCTCAAAGCCATTGAGGATGAAGAGGCTGTGGTTTACTGGCCAGAGTCCGGCCTGGAGGAACAGCGCATCCCATTGGCAGAACTGCAAGGCCTGGCACGCCCTGAGGTGCTGGCCGTGCGTGCGCAGCCACGCAAACACAGCCAAACACTCAACCCACTGCATGGACCTGCCTTCAACTGGTTCTGGGGCACCTTGTGGCGCTTTCGTGGCTTTTATTACGAGTCCATGCTGGCCACCGTCATTGCCAACGTGCTGACGCTGGCCTCGATCTTCTTCACCATGAACGTCTACAACCGTGTGGTGCCCACACAGGCCTACACCTCCTTGTGGACGCTGGCCATTGGTACCGCCATTGCAGCTTTACTCGAATTCGTGATGCGCTGGCTCAAGGCGCGTCTGGTTGACCTGGGCGGCAAAAAGGCTGACCTCGCGATCAACGCCACCTTGTTGCGCGAAATCATGGCCATTCGCCTGGAGCACCGCCCCCAATCAGCCGGCATCTTTGCCAGCTCGATGCGCGACTTTGAATCCCTGCGTGACTTCTTCTCGTCTGCCTCCCTGGTGCTCCTCGCCGATTTGCCGTTCGTGCTCATGTTCCTGGCGCTGATCGCCGTCATTGGCGGCCCGATTGTTCTGTTGCCCGCCATTGCGGTACCGGTTTTGATCATCGCCGGTCTGCTCGCCCAAAAGCCACTGATGCGCGCCATTCGCCAGAACATGAAAGAGTCCGGCGACAAGCAAAGCGTGCTGGTCGAATCCGTGCTCAATATGGAGTTGCTCAAGGCACACAACGCTGAAAGCTACCTGCAGCGCCGCTGGGAGGCGTCCAACCAGGCAGGCGCGGAGTCCTACAAGCAAGTGCGCTCGCTGACCAACCTGATCATGGGCATGTCCGCGACCATTCAACAGCTGGTGACCATCGGCATGGTGGTGATGGGCGTGTACATGATTCACGACAACCAGCTCACCCTGGGTGGACTGATCGCCTGCGTGATGCTGGAAAGCAGAGCCTTGTCCCCGCTGTCAGGCGTCATGTCACTGGCTTCGCGCTACCAACAGGCCAAGACCTCACTGGAAACCCTGGATGGCCTGATGAAGCGCCCGCGCGACCGCTCGCATGAACGCAGCTATGTGGCGCCCGAACAGATCGAAGGCCACCTGCAAGCGCAAGAACTTGAGTTTGCTTACCCGGCTGAGCACAAGATTCCGGTCATCAAGAAGCTGTCCATCACAGTGCCTGCGGGCCAAAAAGTGGCCCTACTGGGCCGCATCGGCAGCGGCAAGAGCACCCTGCTGCGCCTGATGGCAGGTCTGTACACGCCTGCTGCGGGCAGCATCCGCCTCGATGGTGTGGAACTGCAGCAGATCGAACCCAGCGAGGTACGTCACCGCATCGGCTACGTCGGTCAGGATCCTCAGCTGTTCATGGGCACGCTGCGTGAAAACCTGGTGCTGTCCGACAGCTGGATCACCGATGCACGCATCACCGAAGTGCTCCAGACCTTGCAGATGTACGACCTGGTTGCCGCCCATCCCCTTGGCCTGGACATGCCCATCAGCGAGGCTGGCGGCGGCCTCTCAGGTGGCCAGCGTCAGATGCTTGCGATTGCGCGAATGATGCTGCGCAACCCAAGGATCGTGTTCATGGATGAGCCCACTGCCAGCATGGACCAGAACACCGAAGCACGTGTTATTGCCGTCATCAAGGCCTGGCTCAAAGACAAGACCTTACTGGTCTCCACACACCGCCCGCAGCTGCTGGAGTGGGTCGACGAGATCGCAGTGATTGATGCGGGCCAGTGCATCGCCAAAGGCCCCAAGCAGCAAATGATCGAGATGCTTTCCAAAGGCATCGGTATCAGCCAGAACCCGGGCAATGCCAGCACAGGCCCAACCGAAGCCCCCGTCAGGAAAGCTGCATGAGTGCCATGACCACTTCCAAAATCGGGCTGCCGACAGTCGAAGACGACGAACGCCAGGCCAGTCAAATCCTGATACGGGTGATTGGCGCTGCGCTTGTGCTGGCCTTGGCGTGGGCCGCCTTTTTCGAGCTCGATGAAATCACGGTTGGGCAGGGCAAGGTGATCCCTACGAGCCGAGAACAAATCATCCAGAGCCTGGACTCGGGCGTGCTCAGCGAATTACTGGTCCGCGAGGGGGCTGTTGTCGAAAAAGGGGATGTGCTACTTCGCATTGACAGCGCCCGTTCAGGCGCCGTTTATCGTGAGGCACGCGAGAAGTACATGGGCTTGCTCGCCTTGTCCTCACGGCTTAAAGCCGAGGCTTACAACATGCCTTTGCGTTTCCCGCAGGAAATCAGCCAGGAAAAGGATCTCATTCGTCAGGAGACACAGGCCTACGAAGCCAGACGCAAGGCCCTGCAAGAGTCCGTACGTGCGTTGGAAATCTCGCTTTCAGCCACCATGCGAGAGATCGCCCTGACAGCCCCCATGGTGGAACAAGGCGTCATGTCCGAAGTTGAATTGCTACGCTTGCGCCGGCAGCAATCAGAACTGCTGGGGCAACGTGCCGAACGGCAAAACCGCTACATCACCGACGCCAACAACGAGCTGGTGCGCGTGAACACGGAGTTGTCTCAAACCAAGGAAAACGCGTCAGCCCGTGAAGATGCCTACCTGCGCACAACCATCGCCTCCCCCATGAAAGGGGTGGTGAAGAACGTGCAGATCACGACCGTAGGTGGCGTGATACAGGCTGGACAACCCATCATGGAAATCGTGCCCACAGATGACGAAATGCTGGTCGAGGCTTATGTCAAACCCGCAGAAGTGGCTTTCCTCAAGCAAGGTCAGGCGGCGGTGGTGAAGTTGACCGCCTATGACTTCAACAAATACGGCGGCCTGGATGGCGTGGTGGAGTTCATCAGTCCGGACACCTTGCGCAATGAGAAAGATCGTCGCCCAGGCGTTCCCGCCGAGCTGCAAGAAGGCCTGTACCGGATTCTGGTTCGCATCAAGAACGCCGGACAGGTACGCCATGGGCAGGCCCTCAATCCCACACCGGGCATGACAGCCAATGTGGAAATCAAGACCGGTCAGAAAACCGTTCTCGAATACATCTTCCGTCCTCTGCAAAGTGTCACTACGGCACTTCGGGAGCGTTGATCTTTAGCTGGAGACTCGTATGAACAAAACCAATAACGTTCCACAGGTCGTCAAACCGATTCAGGTCACAGAGCCGATGCCAGAATATTTGAGTACGGCAGAAGCCGCGCGTCTGCTTGGACTGTCCACCACGTTGGTCCAAACCCTGGTCGATCAAAATGAACTGGTCGCCTGGAAAACGCGTGGAGGGCATCGTCGTATTTCGCGCAAGTCAGTTGTCAATTACCAGGGTGTCTCTCGTCGCATTGATGGTCCGACGCGGTCTTTGCGCACACACGCGCAAATCACCTTGGTCTCTGAAAACAGCAAACTCCTGAGCAAGCTCAAAACAGTGATGGCGCAATGGAAACTGCCCATTTCCGTGAGCATGTTCGAGTCTGTGACCGAAGCCCTGCTTGACCTCTCCCACATTCGTCCGGATCTGATGGTTGTCGAGCTCAACACACCCCTGGCTGAGCAACAAAAAACCCTGCAGGCGATTGTGAATTTCAACACCAAGGGCTTGGGGACTCTGCCCATCGTGCTGTTCACTCAGGAAAACGAGCTGGCCGCCAGTGAGGCGGCACACCAAGCCAGTCCAGGAACGATTCAAATCATTCACAAGCCCCTCAGCGATGAGTGGCTCCACGCCTATATGGTTGGAGTCGTTGCAGCATGTCGAATCTCCTGAAACTCATCGCCGCCCCACAAGAACGCACTTCACGCCGTATGACGATCAAAGGCCAACTCCCGTCGCGTCCCTTGTCGCAAGCCAATCAGGAAGCCCTGCTTTCTCTGGGAACCCAGACGCAGAACACATCTGATCCGCATGGACAATGCCTGCGACAGGCACGCCTCATGCAGGGCAAAAATCCTGCTGAACTGGCCACACAGGCATGCATCTCACTGGCCCAACTCTACGAGCTGGAATCAGGAACAAGTGCGCTGTTCTACACCGCCGACTTCGCCTTGCAAGCCAAGCGTCGTGTGGCCCGACTGCTGGGCGAGGATTGGGATGCCATCATCGCAGGCCCTGGCTGCAAAGCGGATACCGCTTCAAATGTGCGGACTTTGTCCTTGTCACCTGTTGCGACCGTTGCTGTATCCCCTCAACCCACCATCGCACTCAACCCGGACGGCATTGAAGTCCCTCGATTGATTTCGGCCTCGGCAGAAGATGCCGTTGAACCCGTCAACACCCAGCCAGCGATTGCCGTGACTGCAGCCCCGCAAAAACCAGTCTCTGCGAAACGCTCAACCTCAGGTCAATCGGGCTGGGGGTGGGTCCTGGTTCTGGCCCTCATCGCTGCAGCGGGAACACAATGGCCTGTACTGTCGCGGATGCTGGCAAGCGCCTGACGCACATTACCAAGCCCAGACTCAGCCACCGCCGCGCTGAGTGGTCAGATCAAAGCGGCGCATGAATTGCGCCCGTGCCTGATCGTCTGCATCTTCAAACCGGAATGCCATACCCATGCGCGGCAGCCGCATCAACGCAATGGTTCTCGGGGGTAAGGCATTCCACTCGATCTGTAAGCGGCCACCGCCTTGCAACTGGACGTGAACACTTTGACCCAAGCGCTGCCACTCGTGCTCACCCATGGCCTTGGGTAGCCAGGCTAACCACTCGGCCTCGGTGCAAGCCATGTCCCGTTCAAATGAGGCGGGGTAGTGCGACTGCATATCTTGTCAAAAAGAACCCTTATCCGCCGGCGATAGGTGGCCAGATCGCCAACACATCGCCCTCGACAAGCGCATGTGTTGCGCGCTGTTCAGGCGCAATGAAGTGCCCATTGACCAGGACCAGATGAACCAGCTTGGCAGGCAAAGCGAACGGCTCGATCACCTGTGCCACCGTCGCACCATCAGCAACCTGCAATGACATTTCATTGCCAGGGCGCACCGATGCCGGGAGATAGTCTCCCAGGGTGGCAAACAACTTGAAAGTGATGTTCATCAGCGCATCTTAGCGACGGCGCGTGTCTTGCGCGCCCTGCCAGCGGCTTTGCCCCTGCGCACAAGCCAGGTAAGCCTCCATCAGCTTGGTCGGGTCCTGCTTGAGTTTGTCTTTCCACTCGCCCAGTCGCACCCGACCCTCGACCAAGCCACGCATCACGCCCACATGCTCAGTCCAGCCGACTGAATTGCAGCCGACCATGATGTCATCCTTGAACTGCAGGCTCAGGTGCCGCCCCGCAGTCTGATCGGTCAGCTCGGCATGTTCGCCGCCTTCCACGCCCTGCCAATTGCCAAAGCTTGTGGAAATCAGGCCCAGTGTGTCGAGCACGTTGATCTGCGTCACGCCTTGCAGCGTGGCGTCTTGTCCAGCCATATTGAGCGCGGCTACACGGGCTTGCTCGGCGGCATTGGGTTGAATCGCGCTCACAATGGTCTGGCCACTGACCTTGTCGAAGGCCTCGGCACAGTCACCGGCAGCGTAAACACCGGGGACATTGGTTTGCATATGCTGGTCAGTCAAAATGCCCTGCAGGCAAGTGATCCCGCTGTCCTTGAGGAAGCCGATCGCCGGGCGCACACCGGTGGCGCTGATGACCAGGTCGGCCTCGACCGTGCGCCCCCCCGACAAGCGCACACGAAGTCCACGGCCAGTGTGATCGCCAGAACCATCTCCCAGGCCCAAGGCTCCGGCGATCTTGCCGATGAAACCTTGCGGCGCATCGGCCTTTTCAATGGCTTCCACCTTGGTCGAGGTGTAAACCTTCACACCCTTGGCTTCGCACCAGTCGCGGATCATGCCACCGGCCATCGGACCCATCATGCGTGGCACCATGCGGTCACCCATCTCGACCACCGACAACTCCACCCCGCGCAGCTTGAGCGCTTCCATGATGATGCAGCCAATGAACCCAGCACCCATCTGCAGCACGCGCGCACCCGGCTTGGCCAGTGCAGCAATGGCGCGGGCGTCTTCGAGTGTCCAGCAGGTATGCACACCCGGAAGATCCAGCCCGGGATTCGGCGGGCGCACCGGGTGCGAACCGGTGGCGATCAGCAGCTTGTCAAAGCCCAGCGTCTGGCCGTTGTCCAGCACGACCTGGCGGTCCTGGGCATCCACCTTCGTGGCGCGGGCCTGCATGATGTCGATGCGCAGATCGGCAAAGTGTGTGTCGCCCTTGCGCAGCCAGGTGCCCTTTTCGCCGACCTTGCCGATCAGCAGGTAAGGAATGGCCATGCGCGAGTACGGCGCCTCGCGCTCGTCGCCCACCACGGTGATGCGGTCTTGCGGGCAGTGCTTGCGCAGGGTTTCGGCGGCAATGATGCCGGCCGGGCCTGCGCCAAGAATAAGGTGGTGTCGCATGGATCAGACTCCAGAAAAAGGCAGCGGCCCGTGGGCCGCTGCGCATCAAGCCAAGGGGCCAGCCGGCCCCGTGCCATCACAGGCCCAGACGCTTCTTGGTGTCGGCCGTCGGACGGCCTTCGCCGTCCCAGCCGCGCACCTCGTAGTACTTCGGCAGCATCTCGGGCAACTTGCTGACCACGCCCTTGCCTGGGCCGGTCTTGGCAGCTTCAGTCAACAGGCGCTTGGGCAGCGTGTCATCGGCCTTGGTGAAACCTGCGGCGTTGTTGAATTCGCGCTCCATGTTCCAGATGCGCTCGCCAATGTGGGCCAGCTGCTCCATGGTGTACTCGTCGCCGCAAGCAGCTTGCATCTGGGGTGCCACGTCGGCCAGCGTCCAGGCAAAGCTGGTGAAAATACAGATGCCAGCAGAGTCGAATGCTGCGGTGGCGTCCTGGAAGGCCTTGACCAGTTCGGGCTTGCCCTCGCTCTCTACAGGCTCGGTCTTGACAGGAATGCCCAGCACTTCGGAAGCAATGGTGTAACCACGCAGGTGGCAGGCGCCGCGGTTGGAAGTGGCGTAGGCCAGGCCAATGCCCTGGATCACACGACCGTCGTAGGCCGGGAATTCCTGACCCTTCACGCTCATGGACAGATCGGGGTGACCGTACTTGGCAGTCAGGCGCTTGGAGCCCATGCCAATTTCCTTGCCGAAGCCAATGCCTTTGGCCGTCATGTCGGCCAGCTCGCACAAGGCCTTGGCCGAACCAAAGGGCGCTTCCGTGCCGATTTGTTCAGCAGTGAGCACGCCCATTTCATAGAGCTCCATCACCGCGCCGATGGTGGCACCGAAGCTGATCGGGTCCATACCTTCTTCGTTACAGATCAGGTTGGCGTATTGAAGCGCTTCCAGGTCGTTCACGCCATTGGCTGCACCCAGCGCCCAGGCGGCTTCGTATTCGAGCCCACCGGATGCGCCCCAGTACTCGGGCTTGTTTTGCACCGAGAAGTGACTCTCGTCCATCTTGCTGATGCGACCGCAGGCGATGGTGCAACCAAAGCAGGCCTGATTGGTCACCAGGTGCTTCTTGCCATCGGTCTTGCGCGGCGTGGCCATGGCTTCAGCCGAAATATCCTTGGCGCCTTCGAACTGCACATCGCGGTGGTTGCGGGTGGGCAGTGCGCCGACTTCGTTGATCACGTTCATCAGCACCTGGGTGCCATAGGTTGGCAGGCCCTGGCCGGTGACGGCGTTGTCGGCCAGCACTTTCTTGGCGGTCTTGGCGGCGGCCATGAAGGCCTTGGGATCGCGGATGTTGCCAACGCCCTTGGTGCCGCGCACGGCAATCGCCTTGAGGTTCTTGGAGCCCATGACAGTGCCTACGCCCGAGCGGCCAGCCGCGCGGTGCAGGTCGTTCACCACGGCGGCATACAACACGCCGTTTTCGCCGGACTTGCCGATGCTGGAGATGCGCAGCAGCGGGTCCTGGTGCGCCTTCTTGAGCATGTCCTCGGTCTGCCACACGCTCTTGCCCCACAGGTGATCGGCATCGCGAAGCTCGGCCACGTCGTCGCAGATATAAAGGTAGACCGGCTTGGCCGATTTGCCTTCAAAAATGACCATGTCCCAGCCGGCCATCTTGAGCTCGGCGCCCCAGTAGCCGCCCGAGTTGGAGCAGGCGATCGCGCCCGTGAGCGGACCTTTGGTGATGACGGTGTAACGTCCGCCCGTAGAAGCCATGGTGCCGGTCAGCGGACCGGTCGCCCAGATGATTTTGTTGTCCGGCGACAGCGGATCGACCTTGGGGTCGATTTCGCTGATCAGGTATTTGCTGCCCAGACCACGCGAACCGATGTAGGCACGCGCCCACTCCATGTTCAGCGGTTCGGATTTGACGGTGCCAGCCGTGAGGTTGACGCGAAGGATTTTTCCAGCCCAAGACATGTTGATGCTCCTTGTGGGTGGTGAGAATTAAGCGGCGGAGGGCTGATTGCCCAGCTTGTCGGCCCACTGTTTCATCTTGTCCAGACCGGTCCAGTTGGCGTCGATGAAGGTGATGGCACCGGTCGGGCAGGCATCAGCGCAGGCTGGGTCACCCCCGCACAGGTCGCATTTCTGGACCTTGCCGGTTTCCTGCACGTAGTTGATGGTGCCAAAGGGGCAGGAGATGGTGCACACCTTGCAGCCCACGCAGGTGGCTTCATTGACCACTTTGGCGCCCGTGGCCTTGTCCACCGTGATGGCTTCCACAGGACAGGCATGCAGACACCAGGCTTCATCGCACTGGGTGCAGGTGTAGGGCACTTTCTTGCCGGTGTGGTGAAAGTCGAACACCTTGATGCGCGACTTGGCCGTGGCAAATGTGCCGTAGTTCTCGTAAGAACAGGCCATTTCGCACTGCTGGCAGCCGGTGCACTTGTCCGGATTGATGTGCAAAACCTTTTGCATGAGAGGCTCCTGTGGTGTCTGCACGGGCTATGCAAACCCATACATATGAATGACAATGCTTTTGATTGTTCGGTGCAACGCCTTCCTGTCGAACCGGGCAAACCCTAGGTTTGCGTCCCTCATCCCCAGAAATTCTCAACTTGATACACATGGGCCCACACCACAGCGACCGACTCAGTGCCATTGCACTGGCACGCCAAAGTTGGCTGATGCAGCGCAATCCGGGCGCAGCGCCTTTGCCTGCCTGGCTGGGCCGCAGCTGGAGCCGCTGCCTGGACATGGGCTTTTCGCCCGAGCAGGTCGTCGGATTTGAAGCGGTCAGCAAAGCACATATGCGCCACGTGCAAGAAGCCAGCCAACCTCTGGTTCTAGCTGCTCGCCCTGTGCTCGACGAGCTGGTGCGCGCCATGGGCAACATTGGCTACTTTGCCATCCTGACCGATGCACAAGGCGTCGTGGTCGATGTACATGGCCCGGTCGACACCTCAGACCGACGAGCCCAGGTGATTGCCCGTGTGGGCGTTGACCTGTCCGAAAAAGCCATTGGTACCAGCGCCATCAGTGCCGCCCTGAGCGAGCTGCAACCCGTATGGTTGCACCGGGGCGAACACTTTTTCAACGACACCAGCGTTTACAGCTGCGCTGGTGCGCCCGTGTTCGGCCCCCATGGTGAATGTGCGGGCATGCTGGACCTGACCGGGGTGGACGTGCTCGAACGCCCTGCGCTCAAACACCTGGTGCGCCGCTCGGCACGCAGTATTGAAAACCGCTGGCTGATGCAAGCGCCCCATCAACTGCTGCTGCGCCTGAACTGGCCTGGCAACGCGCCCGGCGATGACAGCGACGGCCTCTTGACTCTGGACCACGATGGCCATGTGCTCGGAGCCAACCCAACCGCACGGCAAATGCTGGCCATGGACACCGGCACTGAAACCATTCATGCCAGCGAGCTGTTTGCCATGCCCTGGGAAAACCTGTTTGATACCGCACGGCAAGACCCGTCTGGCGACGAAGTCCCCCTGTGGTCCGGTCTGCGCCTGCAGGCACAGGCCTTCCTTCCCGGCCAGGACAGTCCTTCCACCTTTTCTGCGTCAGCTCCTCAGCGCAAGGCTTTGCGTGATGTCGAAACTGACCTGATTCGTCAGGCCGTCGCGCAACACAAGGGCAATGTGGCCGAAGCTGCTCGTGCCCTGGGCATCAGCCGAGCGACGGTATACCGCAAGCTCGGCTCATACAGGCACTGAACGCAAAGGTCAGCGCGCAGCGTTGGGGGAGAAGAGCTGCTCGCCGCCAATCTTGTAGTCGGCAATCACGCCCTGGCCTGCAGGCGAGGTGATCCAGTCCACAAACTTCTGCGCTGCTACTTGCTTGACGTGCGGATGCTTGGCAGGGTTGACCACCATCACACCGTACTGGTTGAACAGCCGCTTGTCACCCTCCACCAGCACGGCCAGATCCGCACGGTTCTTGAAGTTCAACCAGGTGCCTCGGTCTGCCAACACATAGGCACCGGAAGAGGCGGCCATGTTGAGTGCGGGCCCCATGCCACAGCCGCATGCCTTGTAGCCGCTGCCCTGCTTGTCGGCCAGATCCGCCATTTTCCAGAACCGCAGCTCGGCTGAGTGGGTGCCACTCTTGTCACCGCGCGAGACAAATGCAACGTTGGCCGCTGCCACCTTGCCCAGTGCGGCCACGATGTCCTTGCCTTTGACGCCAGCAGGATCGGCTTTGGGGCCGATGAGCACAAAGTCGTTGTACATGACTTCAAAGCGCTTGAGTCCAAAGCCTTCGGCAATGAATTTTTCTTCGGCCACCTTGTCATGCACAAACACCACATCGGCATCGCCCCGACGAGCCATATCCAGCGCCTGACCGGTGCCCAAGGCCACCACTTTGGTGTCGATGCCCGCGGCCTCCTTGAACTTGGGCATCAGGTGAGCAAATAGTCCTGACTGTTCTGTTGACGTGGTCGAGGACATGACGATCGATTCGGCATGTGCCAAGACACTGCTCAGGGCCACACCAGCAGCGATCAACCTCATAACAAGACGTGGTGTTTTCATGCGGTTTCTCCTTTTAAAAACAAATGGGCTTCTTCGCTGTACCGGGGCAGCAGTTCGGGATCGAAAAACACATCGACTGGCAAGTCCGCCAGGATGCGGCCATGCTCCAGATACATCACGCGGGTCGCCATGCGCTTGACCTGCCCCAGGTTGTGGCTGGCCCACACCAGGGTGACGGGCCGTGCAGATGCCGTCGCAAAGTCCCAGACCAATTGCTCAACCTCACGTTTGGCGTGTGGGTCCAGGCTGGCCGTGGGTTCGTCGAGCAACAGCACCTGCGGCTGACGCGCCCACGCACGAGCCAGCGCCACGCGTTGCAATTGCCCGCCAGACAGATGCACCCCCGACTGCTGCGCCAGCTCAGCCAAGCCCAGGCGATCGAGCGCCTGCAAGGCATCGGACTTTGCCTGCGCCCAGGTCAAAGGCCGCGTGCGGTCGAGCCACAGCGACAAGGTCAGGTTGAAACACACCGAGCTACGCAACAAGTGTGGGCGCTGGAACAACATGGCCATGCGCAGATCAGCTTGGCGCTGGATCTGTCCTTGCGCCACAGGCAAGAGGCCATTGAGGGTGCGCAAAAGCGTGCTTTTGCCACTGCCGTTGGCGCCAATCAGCGCCACGCGCTCGCCGGGATTCAGATCCAGCGTGATGCCACGCAAAGCACTCTGGCCCTGCAGCTGAACATGCACATCGCGCAGTTGGAATAGCGGACTCAAACCCAAGCCTCCTGGACTGATGGCCGCTGACCACGGACGCTCTTGCGAATCCAGGCCAGGACCGCATTCAGACACAGCACCACCGCCAGCAACACCAAGCCCAAGCCCAAAGCCAGAGGCAAATCGCCCTTGCTGGTTTCCAGTGCAATGGCCGTGGTCATGACACGGGTAAAGCCTTCGATGTTGCCGCCCACGATCATGACCGCGCCCACTTCGGAAATGGCACGACCGAACGCCGTCACGGCAATGGTCAGCAAGGTCAAGCGCTCGTCCCAGGCCAGGATCAGACTGCGCATCCAGACCCCGGCGCCCAAGGACTGCCATTGCTCACCATGCTGCACATGTGCGTTTTCGACGGTTTGTCGCGTCAGCGCCGTCACCACAGGCAAGACAAGAACAACCTGTGCCACCACCATGGCTTTGAAGCTGAACATCCAGCCCAGAAAACCCAGCGGACCCGAACGAGAGAGCAACAGATACACCACCAATCCCACCACCACTGACGGCAAAGCGAGCAGCGTGTTGAGGAGCACCAACACTGCGCCGCGCCCGGCAAAACGAGCCACAGCCAGCCAGGCTCCCAGGGCCACGCCCAACACGCAGCCGATCACGCTCGACACCGAGCTGACGCCCAGCGAGCGCCCGACAATCGACCACAACTGGGCATCCAGGGAAAGAACGAGTTCAAGCGCGGTGGACACGCTGTCGGTAAAGGTATTCATCAAGGGCTTCGATCCTAAGCGAGTGGAACTGCCCTTTTACTCAGGGTTGTCCGTTATGAAAGACTGTGCATACGTGCGCGCCCAAGGGCGCGCTCACTTCAGGCACACTCACAGCTGTGCAACACATTCAACTGGCTTATTCATGGCAACAGGCGAGCAGCAGCGGTGCCGCGCGCAGCCCCACTTCGCCCCTGCAAAACCCGCTCATGGATTTGTTGCATGCAGTGCGCGCCAATGGCTCGATCTCCGGAGCAGCCAAATCATTGAGCTTGTCATACCGCCACGTGTGGGGCGAGCTGCGCCGTTGGGAAGCAGAGCTGGGCCAGCCCCTGATCGTCTGGGAAAAGGGACAGGCCGCGCGACTGACCGCCTTTGCAGACAAGATGCTGTGGGCCGAACGCCAAGCCCAGGCCCGTCTGGCACCACAAATCAGCGCGCTGCAGGCCGAGCTTGAAAAAACCTTCGCCTTGGCCTTTGACCCCGATCAGCATTTGCTGACGATGTACGCCAGCCACGATGATGCCTTGGTGTCTTTGCGCAGTCATGCTGCTCAACAGGGCCTGCACCTGGACATGCGTTTTTGCGGCAGTGTCGATGCGATTCGGGCGCTCAACGAAGGCCGCTGTACTGTGGCCGGTTTTCATGCCCCCATTCAGCCGACAGCAAGCAGTCTGGTTGCACGCACCTACAAGCCTTTGCTGCGGACCGGATTGCACAAAATCATTGGCTTTGCCCGACGCGAACAGGGGCTCATGGTTCCCCACGGCAACCCCATGGGGCTGACGCAATGGGCTGACTTGCTGCGTCCCGGCCTGCGTTTGGCCAACCGAACCCTGGGAACGGGTACGCGATTGCTGCTCGACGATTGGCTGGCCAGTCAAGGCGTTGCGGGCGACACCATCGCGGGCTATGAGCATGCGGAACCTTCACACGCGGCAGCAGCCACGCGCATCGCCTCAGGTCAAGCCGATGTCGGATTGGGCATTGCCTCCTCAGCCCATACACATGACCTGGACTTTATCCCGCTCGTCCAAGAGGACTACTGGCTGGTGTGCCTGAAATCTGCGCTCGACTCGCCACCTGTACAAGCCTTGCGCAGCCTGGTGGGCAGCCACCCCTGGGGACAGCAGCTGCTGCGCCATGCAGGCTACAGCGCACATACCCATCCGGGCCAGGTGCAATCGCTCAAGGCCAAACTGCCCTGGTGGGCCTGAAGTGTCAAAATCGCTGCATGAATGCACCGAGTCTTCAGTCCATCGCCGAACAGCTCCAAGGCTACGACCCTCAAGCCCTGACGGTTGAGCACGTCAACGCTTTCTTGGCCCAACTGGTTCAAGCACTGAAGGACACCGAAAGGGTCAGCCCCATGCAGGCCCATGGCCGGATCCTGGCCGAAGATGTCATCTCACCCATCAGCGTGCCACCCCATGACAACTCGGCCATGGATGGTTACGCCTTTACCGGTTCACAGATGCTTGCTGGCCAGGACACCGTGCTGCGCGTGGTGGGCACGGCACTTGCGGGCAAAGCCTGGAGCGGACCATGCGGCACAGGCGAGTGTGTGCGCATCATGACCGGCGCCATCATGCCCTCCGGGCTCGACACTGTTGTGCCGCAGGAATTGGCCAGCGTTCGTGATGACCAGGTGACGATCGCTGCCGGCTTGCTCACCACAGGCGATAACCGTCGCAAACTGGGCGAGGATCTGATGCAAGGCCACCCCGCCCTGAACGCGGGCAGCCGACTGGGACCTGCGGCTTGCGGCCTGATCGCCAGCCTTGGCTTGCCCACCATCAACGTGATCCGCCGACCACGTGTGGCCTATTTTTCGACAGGCGACGAAATCCTCAGCCTGGGCGAGCCAACACGCGAAGGCGCGGTGTATGACAGCAACCGCTACACCGTGTTTGCCATGCTCCAGTCACTGGGGTGCGAAGTGCTCGACATGGGCGTGGTCAAAGACCAGCCAGACTTGCTCGAAGCTGCTTTTCGACGTGCTGCCTATGAAGCCGACGCCATCATCACCAGTGGCGGCGTAAGTGTGGGCGAGGCCGATCACACCAAAGCCATGATGAAAAAGCTGGGCGATGTGGCCTTCTGGCGCATTGCCATGCGTCCGGGTCGCCCCATGGCGGTTGGACGCCTGAGCCAGGACGGTCGCGATTGTGTTCTCTTCGGATTGCCTGGCAACCCGGTGGCCGTGATGGTGACCTTCATGGCCTTTGTGCGCCCTGCACTGCAGCGGCTAATGGGCTGGAATGCACCGGCGCAACCTTTGCTCAAAGCCCGCACCCGCGAAAAGCTGCGCAAAAAGCCAGGTCGCACTGAATATCAGCGAGGCATTGTGGAAAGCGATCAGAACGGGGAGTTGTGGGTACGCCTGACGGGTAACCAAGGCTCTGGTGTGCTCAGCTCCATGGTGCAGGCCAACGGCTTGATCGTGCTGCACCACCAGCAATCGACCGCTGAAGTCGGCGACTGGGTCGATGTGATGATGTTTGACGGACACCTGTAAGCGCTGGCGCGGCTGGCGGGGATCGAACCCACGACCCTTGGCTTCGGAGGCCAATACTCTATCCACTGAGCTACAGCCGCGTGCGGTTCGGGATTATCTCACGCTGTCTTTCCTGCAAGCCTGAGAAAAGGCATGACGGCTATAATTCGCGGCTGTTTCGGACAAAGTCCGCCCATTTTTTGTACCCGTCCACAGAGGATGTCATGAGCGATAACCATCAAGATCACGCCCACGAAGCCCACACCGGCCCCATCAAAACCGGTAGCCAGCTGCTTTGGTCCAGCATTGCCGCCTTCGTGATTCCGGTGTTCATCATCATCGGCCTGGTGTTCTACGTGACTTCCGGCAACAAGACTGCCCCTGGCAGCACGGATACCGAGCGCGCCGTGGCCCAACGTATTCAGAAGGTCGGCACGGTTGAGATTCGCGATGCCAACCGCCCTCTGCGCTCTGGCGAAGAGGTGTTCAAGGGTCAATGTGCTGCTTGCCACGCCACCGGTGCTGCTGGCGCCCCCAAGCTGGGTGATGCAGGCGCCTGGGGCGCTCGTCTCAAGCAAGGCTTTGACACCCTGGTGCAATCTGCTCTCAAAGGTAAAGGTGCCATGGGCGCACAAGGTGGCGGCGACTTCAGCGACATCGAAATCGCTCGTGGTGTTGCCTACATGGCCAACCAGTCTGGCGGCAAGTTTGAAGAGCCCAAGGCCCCTGCTGCCGAAGCTGCCAAATAAGCAGCGCTTGCTCCGTTTGTCAAAAGCCGGCATCAGCCGGCTTTTTTCATGTCTGCCGATTTTGCAGGGCAGCCGGACTGCGCACAATGCCAAAGCGCACGTCCAGTTCAGCCTGCATGCACTCGTGCAGCGGCCAGTCTTGTTGCTCCAGCAACTGCGCCAGGCACACCACATCTTGCGTGTGTACAAGCCCCAGGCCCAGGGGCGTTTGCAAATAAACGAACCCCTTTTCGTCCTGCCAGAGCACTTGCACCTGGGTCGGCAAGCCCGTGTGCGTTTGCACTTCGCCGTTGCCATGTACGCGATACACCCAAGGTGTGCTTTCCAGCTCGACAAACACGCGCTGCGGGCCATTCTGAAAATACCATCGCCCTTGCTCATCGTTGGCGTAATTGCGTTCAATAAAGGCTTTGAGCTTTTCGTGATCGACGCGTGAGCCCTTGGCCTGCGGCAAGCCGGACTGGAAGGCGCCCGATTGCTGTGCTTCGTCGTTTCGCATGTACCAGTTGCCACGCGCATCCAGCCCCAGCCAACCGTAACAGTCGGGGACATTTGGCCACTTGGCCATGGCTTGACGGACCAGATCATCCATGCGAGCGCTCCAATTGCGTTGCATATTGCAATAACCACTGCCCCACATCCTGGGCAAGCCCCCACACCTGCCCCGGAAAGTGTCCTTGCACGAATCCCACATGGCCACCCCGCGCAGGTTGCCAGAGCGTGACCCTGTTTGACACGTCTTGCGCCTTGGGCAAACTCCAGGCAGGCACAAACGGATCGTTGCGCGCGTTGAGCACCAAGGCGGGTACCGAAATCCCTTTTAGATGGGGCTTTGCCGAGGCACGGCCCCAATAATCGCGCACGTCTGCAAAACCATGCAAGGGGGCAGTGAAGGCGTCGTCAAACTCGTACAGGTCTTTTGCGGCCAGTGCGCGTTGCACATCAAAGGTCAGCGCAAACCGGCTGGCTTTGCGTTGCGCTTTGGCCTTCATGGTTTTGAGAAACATGGGGGTGTACAGCCAACGGTTGAGCCCTTGCCCCAATGCCAGCCCGCTGCCCATCAAGTCCAGCGGGGAGCTGATGGAGGCCACGGCCTTGACTTTCTCGGCAGCACGCTGGCCCTGCAAACCCGCCCAGAGCATCAGCGCATTGCCGCCCAGGGACACGCCGGCCGCATGAACTTTTGCACCTTTGGCGTGCTGCACAACTTGTTCCAAAATCCAGTCAATTTCCCGATGGTCACCACTGTGGTAGGCGCGCGGGAGATCGTTGTCCTCTCCGCTGCACCCACGAAAGTGCGGCAGCCACAAGTGAACGCCAGCCCGCTGCGCCCAGCCCCTGAAAGCCCTTGCATAGTGGCTTTGAGAAGACCCCTCCAGCCCATGAAAAAGAACCAGGTGACGGCGGCTTTCACTGCCAGCACTCTGGATATCCATGTCTATCCAGTCCCCATCCGGTGTAGTCCAGCGTTGGCGCTTGAGAGGCGTAAGACGCCCATCATGCGTCCGTGCAAGCTTGGCCCCCCATAGGGTCTGGACATGCCCGCCTGGCAACCACAAGGCTTGTCGCATCAATGCAGTACGGCAGGGGCAGACACGGCCGCTGCTACATCACTGGCGGTACCCGGGCTGGCATGGTGAGCCACCATGCGCCAGCCCTGCGGGGTCTTGTGGAATACATTGGTCACCACCACCCAGGCTTTTTGCGGGCCGGCGGGTGTCATGATGTCAATGCGTTCGACGAGATGATGCACCGCACTCGCCAGCGATTCAATCTTGTGGATTTGTTCGGGATGCGCCAGTACCGGCCCACGTGCAAACAGCGCCTCAAAGGCCGAGCGAATCGCGCCCGAGCCAATCAGGCGCGGTCCACCGGGATGGACACACACAATCTCTTCCTCATCAGCCCAACATTGCATCAACTGTGGCAAATCGCCTTTGTGCAAGGCGTCATAAAAGCTGTGCTCGACATCATCGGGCGAACCGCCCAAGGTGGCGTGGCGAAGTTTGGCTTTAGGCATGTTCAGTCACTCCGTGTCCAACAAGCAAAAAACCCCGGCAAGCCGGGGTTCTTGAGAGGATTTGGCACTGCAATGTGCACGCCAATTCAGTGCTTGCGGTATTTGCGCAAGGCTGCCAATTGCGCAGCCAGCACAGCCAACTCGGCTTGTGCCGTGGCCAGGTCCACTTCGCTTTTGGCGTTACGGACGGCTTCTTCTGCAGCGCGCTTGGCCTCGTTGGCCTTCTCTTCGTCCAGGTCCTTGCCGCGGATGGCGGTGTCAGAGAGCACCGTCACGCAGTCAGGTTGAACTTCCAGAATACCGCCGGCCACGAAGACAAATTCTTCGCCGCCGTCAGCCGTTTCGATGCGAACCGAGCCGGCCTTGATGCGGGTGATCAGGGGCGTGTGGCGGGGGTAGATACCCAGTTCGCCAGCCTCACCCGGCAGGGCCACAAACCGGGCTTCGCCCGAGTAGATGGACTCTTCTGCACTGACCACATCAACGTGGATGGTGTTCATGTTTGCTCCTGTTGAAAAAGGTGAGTGGAAAGCGGGCATTCGGGTGTCTGGCTAGACACCGTGCGAAGCCGTACATGGGTACGGCGAGCACGGCAACCACGCCAAGCGCCCGAAGGCGATGCTTTACGCCACCTTTTTGGCCTTTTCGAAGGCTTCGTCGATGGTACCGACCATGTAGAAAGCCTGCTCGGGCAGATGATCGCACTCACCATTGACGATCATCTTGAAACCACGGATGGTCTCGGCCAGGGGCACGTACTTGCCGGGCGAACCGGTGAACACTTCGGCCACGTGGAAGGGCTGCGACAGGAAACGCTGCATCTTACGAGCGCGTGCCACGACCAGCTTGTCTTCAGGGGCCAATTCGTCCATGCCCAGAATGGCGATGATGTCGCGCAGTTCCTTGTAACGCTGCAGGGTACCCTGCACAGCGCGGGCGGTGCCATAGTGCTCTTCGCCGACCACGTGGGGGTCGAGCTGGCGGCTGGTGGAGTCCAGAGGATCCACAGCGGGGTAGATACCCAGAGCAGCGATGTCACGCGACAGCACCACGGTGGAGTCCAAGTGAGCGAAAGTGGTGGCAGGCGACGGGTCGGTCAAGTCGTCAGCAGGCACGTACACGGCCTGGATGGACGTGATGGAGCCGACTTTGGTCGACGTGATACGTTCCTGCAGACGGCCCATTTCTTCGGCCAGTGTCGGCTGGTAGCCCACGGCGGAAGGCATACGGCCCAGCAGAGCGGACACTTCGGTACCGGCCAGGGTGTAACGGTAGATGTTGTCCACGAAGAACAGCACGTCACGACCTTCGTCACGGAAGGATTCAGCGATGGTCAGACCGGTCAGGGCCACGCGCAGACGGTTGCCTGGGGGCTCGTTCATCTGGCCGTACACCATGGCCACTTTGGACTCGGCCAGGTTCTCCAGGTTCACAACGCCGGAGTCCGCCATCTCGTGATAGAAGTCGTTACCTTCACGGGTACGCTCACCCACACCAGCGAACACGGACAAGCCGCTGTGCGCCTTGGCGATGTTGTTGATGAGTTCCATCATGTTCACGGTCTTGCCCACACCGGCGCCACCGAACAGGCCCACCTTACCGCCTTTGGCGAAGGGGCAGACCAGGTCGATCACCTTGATACCGGTTTCCAGCAGCTCTTGCGAAGGCGACAGTTCGTCGTACGCAGGGGCCTTGCGGTGGATGGGGGCCGTCAGGGTCTGGTCAACCGGACCACGTTCGTCGATGGGGTTACCCAGCACGTCCATGATGCGGCCCAGAGTGGCTTTACCCACGGGCACAGTGATGTTGGCGTTGGTGTTGTACACCTGCATGCCGCGACGCAGACCGTCGGACGAGCCCAGCGCAATGGTACGGACGATGCCGTCACCCAGCTGCTGCTGCACTTCCAGGGTCAGGGCGCTGCCGTCCATTTTCAGGGCGTCATACACCTTGGGCATCTGGTCACGCGGGAATTCGACGTCAACCACGGCGCCGATACATTGAACGATATTGCCTAGAACTTGAGCCATTTTTTTTGCTCCAATATTTGAATCTTGTGAATGCCGTTAAACAGCTGCCGCACCGGCAACGATCTCGGAGAGTTCCTTCGTGATCGCCGCTTGACGCGTCTTGTTGTAGACCAGCTTGAGTTCGGCAATCACATTGCCAGCGTTGTCGGTGGCAGCCTTCATGGCAACCATACGGGCCGATTGCTCGGAAGCCATGTTTTCGGCGACGGCCTGATAGACCAGCGCTTCAACATAACGCACCAACAGGTCGTCAATGACAGCCTGTGCATCGGGTTCGTAAATGTAGTCCCATGCGTGCTGCGAGCTGGATTGCTCCTGCATGTCGTCAGCCGACAGGGGCAACAGTTGCTCTACCACGGACTCCTGCTTCATAGTGTTGATGAACTTGGTGTACGCAAGGTACACCGCCTTCACTTCACCACGGATATAGGCGTCGAGCATCACCTTGACCGGACCGATCAAGCGCTCCAGGTGAGGGGTGTCGCCCAGCTGCGTCACGTGCGAAACAACCTTTGCACCTACGCGACCCAGGAAACCATAGCCTTTGTTGCCAATGGCAACAGCCTCAGTACCCATGCCCTGCGTCTGCAAATCACGGATCTTGTTAGTCACCGCGCGCAAGACGTTGGTGTTCATGCCACCGCACAGACCCTTGTCCGTGGTCACCACAATAAAACCAGCGGTCTTGGACTCGTTGGTCATCATGAAAGGATGCACGTACTCGGGATTGGCCTTGCCCAGGTTGGCGGCCACGTTACGGATCTTCTCGCTGTAGGGACGAGCAGCACGCATCCGGTCCTGCGCCTTGCGCATTTTGGATGCGGCCACCATTTCCATGGCTTTGGTGATCTTCTTGGTGTTTTCCACCGATTTGATCTTGCCGCGAATTTCCTTGCCTGCTGCCATAAGGGGCTCCTTGGTCAGTCAGAGGATCAGGCGAAGGTCTTCTTGAACGCTGCGATGGCAGTATTCAGTTCAGCTTCAGCGTCCTTGTCCATGGCCTTGTCGGCTTCCAGCTTGGTCAGCAGTGCAGCGTGCTTGTCCTTGAGGTAGCCATGCAGGCCGGATTCAAAAGCCAGCACACGGTTGACAGCGATGTCGTCCATGTAGCCTTTGTTCACGGCAAACAGCGTGGCAGCCATCGTGCTGATGGACAGGGGGCTGTACTGAGCCTGCTTGAGCAGTTCGGTCACGCGGGCACCGCGGTCGAGCTGCTTGCGGGTGGCTTCGTCCAGGTCAGAGGCGAACTGGGCGAAAGCGGCCAATTCACGGTACTGAGCCAGGTCGGTACGGATACCGCCGGACAGGTTCTTGATCAGCTTGGTCTGCGCAGCACCACCGACGCGGGACACGGAAATACCGGCGTTGATGGCGGGGCGGATACCGGCGTTGAACAGGCTGGTTTCCAGGAAGATCTGGCCGTCGGTGATGGAGATCACGTTGGTCGGCACGAAAGCGGACACGTCACCGGCTTGCGTTTCGATGATCGGCAGTGCCGTCAGCGAACCGGTCTTGCCCTTGACTTCACCCTTGGTGAAGGCTTCGACGTAGTCGGCGTTCACGCGGGCTGCGCGCTCGAGCAGACGGCTGTGCAGATAGAACACGTCGCCAGGGTAGGCTTCGCGGCCTGGGGGGCGGCGCAGCAGCAGGGACACCTGACGGTAGGCCACAGCCTGCTTGGACAGATCGTCATAAACGATCAGGGCGTCCTGGCCACGGTCGCGGAAGTATTCGCCCATCGTGCAGCCGGAGTAGGCCGACACGTACTGCATGGCAGCGGATTCAGAGGCGGAAGCGGCCACCACGATGGTGTATTCCATCGCACCGGCTTGCTCCAGAGCACGCACCACGTTTTTGATCGACGAGGCCTTCTGGCCAATCGCGACGTAAACGCAGGTCATGTTCTGACCCTTCTGGTTGATGATGGCGTCAATAGCCACGGCGGTCTTGCCGGTCTGACGGTCGCCAATGATCAGTTCGCGCTGGCCACGGCCCACGGGCACCATGGAGTCGATGGACTTCAGGCCGGTCTGCACAGGCTGGTCCACGGATTGACGCGCGATCACGCCCGGAGCAACCTTCTCGATCACGTCCGTCATTTTGGCGTTGATCGGGCCTTTGCCGTCGATCGGCTGGCCCAGGGCGTTCACCACGCGACCAATCAGCTCGGGGCCGACCGGCACTTCCAGAATGCGGCCCGTGCACTTGACGGTGTCGCCTTCGGAGATGTGCTCGTACTCACCCAGAATCACGGCGCCAACAGAGTCGCGCTCGAGGTTCAGGGCCAAGCCGTAGGTCACGACGCCGTCTTTGGTGGCGGGGAACTCCAGCATTTCACCTTGCATCACGTCGGACAGACCGTGGACGCGAACAATACCGTCAGTCACGGACACCACGGTGCCCTGATTGCGGATGTCGGCGTTGGCGGACAGGCCTTCGATGCGGCTCTTGATCAGTTCAGAAATTTCTGCGGAATTGAGTTGCATGACTCTTTCCTTTTCCTTTAATAAGTCCGGTCTCGCGCCGCATCAAGCGGTGAGCGCCGCTTTCATTTGTTCCAGTCGTGCCTTGACAGAGGTGTCGAGCACCTCGTCGCCCACCACCACACGAACACCGCCAATCAGCGACTCGTCCAGCTGGACGCTCACATTGAGCTTGCGCCCAAAACGCTTTTCCAGCGTAGGCTCAAGCTCTTTCAGGGCAGCATTGTCTAGGGGGAATGCGCTGTAGACCACTGCATCAGCAGTGCCCGACTGGGCATTCACGAGCGCCCGGAACTGCTGTGCAACCACGGGCAAGACGCTCAAGCGTCGGTTTTCGATCACCAGGCGCAGGAAGTTTTTCCCCGCTTCGGGCAGTGCCACAGCTTTTTGCACCACAGCCGAAACCAGATCAAACACCTGCTCGTCGGTCACCTTGGGGTTGTCTGCAAACTGCAGCAGCTGGGCATTGCTGCCCACGGCTGCGAGTTCATCCAGCCAGGAGGCCGCGCCTGCGAGATCGGATGCTTGCGCCTTGAACAGCGCGTCAGCATAGGGTCGGGCGATGGTAGCAAGTTCTGCCATGGTCTATTTCTCTGGCTGGGGCTGTTTACAGCTCGGTTTTCAAGCGGCTCAGCAGATCAGCGTGAACGCCAGCGTTGACTTCCTTGCGGAGAATCTGCTCAGCGCCTTTGACTGCCAGGACAGCGACCTGCTCGCGCAGGGATTCACGTACCTGAACAGCCTGCTGCTCGGCTTCAGCCTTGGCAGCAGCAATGATCTTGTTGCCTTCTTCGGTGGCACGCGCCTTGGCATCGTCAACGATACCTTGGGCACGGCGCTCGGCATCAGCCAAGCGCGAAGCCGTCTCATTGCGGGACTGGGCCAGCTCAGACTCGACGCGCGCGTTGGCGTTGGCGAGTTCGGATTTGGCTTTGTCTGCAGCAGCGAGACCGTCAGCGATTTTCTGGGCCCGCTCGTCCAGCGCTTTGGTGATCGGGGGCCACACGAATTTCATCGTGAACCACACCAGGATCGCAAAAACGATGGCCTGCAGGAACAGCGTTGCGTTGATATTCACGGTTCAATCCTTCCTTGGAATGAAGGTAGACCCGTCAATTAAGCCAAGACGAAGGGGTTGGCGAAGGCGAACAGCAGAGCGATAGCCACGCCGATCAGGAAGGCAGCGTCGATCAGACCAGCCAGAATGAACATCTTGGTTTGCAGTTCGTTCATCAGCTCAGGTTGACGAGCGGAAGATTCCAGGAACTTGCCGCCCATCAGTGCGATACCGATGGAAGCGCCGATAGCGCCCAGACCAACGATCAAACCACAAGCCAGTGCAACGAGGCCGAGAATGTTTTCCATGAGATGCTCCTAAAAGTTGAGTGGAAAAGTAAAGAAAAGCGTTTTCAGTTGAAGAATTTCATCAGTGTGCGTCGTGCGCCTGACCGGTGTAGATCAGCGTCAACATCATAAAGATGAAGGCTTGCAGGGTGATGACCAGGATGTGGAACAGGGTCCACACAGTGCCCGCAACGACATGACCAATGGCCAGGCCGATGCCGGTGGCGGACAGGGCCCAGCCACCACCCATCAGGGCGATCAGCATGAACACCAGTTCACCTGCAAACATGTTGCCAAACAGTCGCATGCCGTGCGAAACCGTTTTGGCAAGGTATTCGATCATCTGCATCAGGAAGTTGACCGGATACAGGGCCCAGTGGTCACCAAAGGGCGCAGCAATGAGTTCGTGCGCCCAGCCACCCAGGCCTTTGATCTTAATGTTGTAGAACAGACACACAAGCAGCACCGAGGTCGACAGGCCCAGCGTGGTGGACAGATCGGCCGTGGGCACAACGCGCATGTAATCCTTGAAGCCCAGGGCAGGACCAGCGGAGTGCCAGAACTGAGGAATCAGATCCACAGGCAACATGTCCATGGCGTTCATCAGGAAGATCCAGACGAACACCGTCAGCGCCAGTGGGGAAATCAGCTTGCGGCTCTTGGCGTTGTGGATCACGCCTTTGGCCTGGTTTTCGACCATTTCGGAGAGGATCTCAACGGCGGCCTGGAAGCGGCCAGGCACACCAGAGGTGGCCTTGCGTGCCGCCATCCACAAGATCAGGCAACCCAGCGCACCCAGGACCACCGAGAAAAACACGGAGTCGAAGTTGAAGAGGCTGAAGTCAACAATGCTGGTTTGCTTGACGCTCTGAAAAGAGAAGTCTTTCTGCAGATGTTGCAGGTGGTGCTGGATGTATTCTCCAGCGGTCGGGCCATGTGCGCCAGCGGTTTCAGCAGACATAAATCACCAATCCAGTTTCAAATTCGTTTACGGGTCCTGCGACGCCACCAGCCCAAAGCCATGACCACCCAGGACACCTTCATCGTCACCACAAAGCCGGCCAGCAAGGCCAACCAGCTCAGCTGCGAAATCAGCAACGGCGAGGCCACCAGGAGCACCACCGTCAAAAGAATCTTGACCAACTCCCACACAAACAGGCCTGCCAAGGCAGCCCCTGCTTGCGCCAGGCGCGCTTGCCGAACCCAGGCCCGAGCAAACACTGCCGATGGCAGCACCACCGCCACCGCCCCCCAGGCCACCGACGACACCAGTCGCCATTGACCGCTGAACACAGCGACTGCAGCAGCCAGCAACACACCAGCGCCCGTCTGCCATGCGACCACCTTCCAGACATCAACCTTGGGTTGATCTGCGCGCCAAACGGCCGCCTGTTCCGGGGTCAAGGGCTTGAATTGCGGTTCAAGATCCTTACTTGCATCATCGTCTTCCCACATTGCTGCGGGTGCGGCCTGACCCGAAGGACTTGCCTGTGGATGAGATTCCTCGGGAATTTTCACCATGACAAATTACAACCAGGTTACGCGGACGCGACAATTTGCAAAGCTCTTCATTATACGTAGAAACCCGAAAACTGCGGGGGCTTTTTTCCGCGACGACCGAAATCCCGGTCTGCACCACACACTGCGACAATAGACCCCCTCTGACAACAAGCTTGGGAGCTGACGTGTACGAAACCATCAAATTGCTACATCTGGCCGGCGCCATCGTCTGGATGGGCGGTATGGCTTTTGTTCTCTGGGCGCTGCGCCCCAGCCTGGGCGGCCTGGCTCCTGATGTACGCGCGACCTTGATAGGGCGCGTGCTCTCGCGCTTTTTTACCGCCGTCTGGCTGTGCATTGCCGTATTGCTGGCTTCGGGCCTGTGGATGCTGCTGAGTGCCGACATGCGACTGGCCCCCAAGGGCTGGCACGCCATGAGCGGTCTGGGCGCGCTGATGTGCCTGATCTTCGCGCACATCTGGTTTGCCCCCTACCGCCAATTGCGCCGCGCCCTGGCCCAGGCCGACTGGGCCCAGGCAGGCCAGGCCCTGGCACGCATTCACCCTCTGGTTGTGACCAATTTCTGTCTGGGCTGGCTGGCTGTGGCCGCCGTCATCGTCTGGCGCTGAACACCATGAATACACCTATTTCCCCCGCCGATTCACTGATTGAGTACCCCTGCGCTTTTCCCATCAAAGTCATGGGAGCCATGGCCGAGGGCTTTGCACAGGCACTGGCTGAAGTCGCCCAGGAGTTTGACCCGGCATTTGACGCCAGCACCATGGAACTGCGCCCCAGCAAGGGCGGCAACTATCTGGGCGTGACCTTGCACATCACCGCCACCAGTCGCGAACAGCTCGACAGCCTGTACATGCGCCTGAGCTCGCACCCCATGGTCAAGGTCGTTCTGTAATGCAAGTGCGCGTGCTGGGCCAGGTACCTTACCTGCCCACTTACGAGGCCATGCAGGCCTTCAGCGCTGAGCGCACTGAAGACACGCCCGATGAACTGTGGCTGTGCGAGCACCCGCCCGTCTTTACCCAGGGCCTGGCAGGTCAGGCCGGTCACTTGCTGACCCCGGGCGATATTGCGGTAGTACACACAAATCGGGGCGGGCAAGTCACCTACCACGGCCCTGGGCAAGTCATGGCCTACCCGCTGCTGAACCTTCAACAACGCGGCTACTTCGTCAAGGAATATGTGTACAAGCTCGAGGAATCGGTCATCCGCACCCTGGCCCACTTTGGCGTGACCGGTCACCGTGTGAGTGGCGCGCCCGGCATCTATGTGCGTCTTGATGACCCGTTCAGTCACGCGGCACTGACGGGCCCCAGACACCCCGCTGACCCCTTTCGTGGCCTGGGCAAAATCAGCGCCCTGGGCATCAAGGTCAGCCGCCACTGCACTTACCACGGTCTGGCCCTGAACGTGGCCATGGACCTGGAACCCTTCTCCCGCATCAACCCTTGCGGCTACGCCAGGCTCAAAACCGTGGATCTTTCTACAATCGGCATTCAGACCACCTGGCAAGACGCTGCGCAGGTGCTGGCCGCGGAACTCACCACACGATTGTGAACAAAGCGCCCTTACAACAGGCACAACCATGAGCAACACCACCCCTGAACGCAACGTCGTGCGCGAAGCACAGACCGTCGAGAACTACGACCCGCTGGCCAAGCAAAAAGCCGCGGCCAAGCTCTCGCGCATCCCCGTCAAGGTCGAACAGGCCGAGGTGCTCAAAAAGCCCGAATGGATTCGCGTCAAGGCTGGCTCACCGACCACGCGCTTCTACGAGATCAAGGACATCCTGCGCAGCAACAAGCTGGTGACGGTGTGCGAAGAAGCCAGCTGCCCCAACATCGGCGAATGCTTCGGCAAGGGCACAGCCACCTTCATGATCATGGGCGACAAGTGCACCCGCCGCTGCCCGTTCTGTGACGTGGGCCACGGCCGCCCTGACCCGCTGGACACGCAGGAGCCAGAAAACCTGGCGCAGACGATTGCCAAGCTGGGGCTCAACTACGTGGTCATCACCAGCGTGGACCGTGACGACCTGCGCGACGGCGGCGCCGAGCACTACGTGCAATGCATCACGCGCACCCGCGAGCTGTCACCGAAAACACAGATTGAAGTGCTGGTGCCCGACTTCCGTGGCCGCCTTGAAAAAGCGCTGGACATCATGGCTGCAGGCCTGCCGGACGTGATGAACCACAACCTGGAAACGGTGCCACGCCTGTACAAGGAGGCCCGCCCTGGCGCCGACTACGCCCACTCGCTGAAATTGCTCAAGGACTTCAAGGCGCGCTTTCCGCACATCCCGACCAAGAGCGGCCTGATGGTCGGCCTGGGCGAGACCGACGAGGAAATCCTGGAAGTGATGCGCGACATGCGCGCGCACGACATCGACATGCTCACCATCGGCCAGTACCTGGCCCCCAGCAACAGCCACCTGCCGGTGCGCCGCTATGTGCACCCGGACACCTTCAAGATGTTCGAGGACAAAGCCTACGAAATGGGCTTCACCCACGCTGCCGTGGGCGCGATGGTGCGTTCAAGCTACCACGCCGACCAACAGGCCCATGGCGTTCTGAACGCAACCGAGCCGCAAGCCTGACCGTCAAGCCGGGTCTGCGGGCGCCATGTTTTCGTAGGCCTTGACGGCTTCAGCCGCATACATCAGGGCTGGCCCACCACCCATGTAGACGCAGACTGTGAGCATCTCTTCCAACTCCTGGCGTGTGCAACCCAGGCGGACCAAGGCCTTGACGTGAAAGCCGATGCACCCCGAGCAATGCTGGGTGATGCCAATGGCCAGCGCAATCAGCTCCTTTTGCTTTTCGCTCAAGGCGCCCTCTGCCATCGAAGCTCTGGCCAGCTGGCTAAAGCCTGTCATGGCTTCTGACTGCGATTTGCGGAAAGGACCCAGGCAATTGTTGATGTTCTGCATCAAGCCTGAGTGGTCGAATGTGCTCATGATCTGCTCCTGTTTTCAAGGAGTGTCCTCGCACAAGCCCGATTCAGATTTGATCCGCATCAATCCACGACCGCCTCGCGGTCATCGAATCACGCAGAAAAAATTCAGACTTGCTCGGCCAGCACAACCGCCGGGTCTTCGCTGTCCATCACGCGTTGCGCCCACTCGGCCAGCTTGGCGGTGTCTGCGCGCAGCACCTGCTGCTTGACCAGCAAAATTTGTGAGGGGTGCATAGAAAAGCTGCGCAGGCCCAACCCCAGCAACAAGCGGGTCATGCCAACGTCGCCCGCCATCTCGCCACACACGGATACCGACTTTCCCTGCCTGCGACATTCCGCAATCGTATCGGCCACCAAGCGCAACACCGCGGGGTGCAAAGGGTCATACAGGTGCGCCACTGACTCATCGGCCCGATCAATGGCCAGGGTGTACTGGATTAGGTCGTTGGTCCCGATCGACAAAAAATCAAAGTAGCGCAGGAACATGCGCACCGACAGCGCAGCAGCCGGCACCTCGATCATGGCGCCGACTTGTACAGCGCCATAAGCCACAGCCCGGCGGTCAAGCTCCTGTCGCGCCTGCTCCAGCAAGGCCAGGGTTTGCCGGATTTCACTGCCATGGGCCAGCATGGGCACCAGCATGTTCACTTTGCCATGCGCCGCTGCGCGCAAGATGGCGCGCAGCTGGGTCAGGAACATGGAGGGGTCCGCCAGGCTCCAGCGAATGGCGCGCAAGCCAAGGGCGGGATTCAGGTGTGCGGCATCATGGCGCGCTTCATCCAAAGGCTTGTCGGCACCCACGTCCACTGTGCGAATGGTCACGGGCATGCCATTCATCCCCTCCACCGCACGTCTGTAGGCCTCGTATTGCTCGTCTTCGTCAGGCAAATTTCCCTGACGCCCCATGAACAAGAACTCGCTGCGAAACAAGCCCACGCCCACAGAGCCTACCTGCACCACGGCATCGGTGTCCTCGGGCATTTCGATGTTGGACAACAGTTCGATTCGTTCGCCGTCCAGCGTGACTGCAGGCGTGTGCTTGAGACGTGACAGCCGCTCGCGCTCGAGCGCACCCTGGCGCTGCTTGAAGCCGTATTCGGCAAGCACAATGGGCGAGGGGTCCACAATGACCACGCCCGCATCGCCGTCGATGATGATCCAGTCGTCCTGACGAATCAGCTGGCTGGCCGTGCGCGCACCGACCACCGCCGGAATGTCCAGGCTGCGCGCCACGATGGCCGTGTGCGAGGTCTTGCCCCCCACATCCGTCACAAAGCCTGCAAACACGCTCTGCTTGAATTGCAGCATGTCAGCGGGAGACAAATCGTGCGCCACAAGCACCAAGGGCACATCCATGGTGTCATCGAGCTGCAGCTCTTGCTGCGGGCGCGCCGCTCGCCGGGGTTGCGTGACCGGCGACACGCTGCCCTTCAGACAGAACAAGACCCGCTCAGCCACCTGCTCCATGTCTGCGATGCGTTCACGCAGGTAGGGGTCTTCCATCTCGTCGAATTGCCGCGCAATGACTTCGAGCTGACTGGTGACGGCCCACTCGGCGTTGTAATAACGCTCTTCAATCCACTGGCGCACGCCTGCCGTGAGTTCCATGTCCTCCAGCAGCATCAGGTGCACATCCAGCAACGCCGTCAACTCGTGCGGCGCGTCCTTGGGCATGTCCTTTTGCAGCTTTTGCAGCTCTTGCACCACCTCATCACGGGCGCGGCGCAGGCGATCGATTTCGGCTGGAACCTGTTCAGGCTCAATGAAGTAGTGCGCCACATCCACACGACTGGACGCGACCAGCACAGCGCGGCCAATGGCCACACCGCGCGCCACCGCCAGTCCATGGATGCTGAAAGTCATGGTTACTGTCCTTCGCCGAATTTGTCTTCGAACAGTGCCAGCAACTGGGCCAGCGCCTCGTCTTCCTGATCGCCCAGGGTTTCGAGCTGGACTTCACTTCCCAGTCCTGCGGCCAGCATCATGACGCCCATGATGCTTTTGGCATTCACACGTCGTGGCCCTTTGCTGATCCAGACCTCACACGGGAAACTGCCCGCCAGTTTGGTCAACTTGGCCGAGGCACGGGCATGCAAACCCAATTTATTGCTGATGGTCGTGGTAGCTTGGGCCATGTTTTTTTCCTGTCTGATTTTGCGGGGCCGTGCTGCCCACCGTCATGATGCCTTGCGTACCGCCAGATTGCGCGCGAGCCACCAGAGCCTCCAGGCTTTCGTGCCTATAGCACACGCTGCGCAGCAGCATAGGCAGGTTCACCCCTGCTACAAGCCGGGTATGCACACCGTCGTTGAGCTGCTGAGCCACATTGCAAGGCGTGGCGCCAAACACATCGCTGAGGATGAGAATGGCCTCTACATCCCAATCGCTGGTGAGCTGGCGAGCGCGTTGCAGAGTTTCCTCGGGCGCTTCCTTGGCAGGCACATCCAGTGCACGCACGCACGCAGCGCTGTCCGGGAACACATGCAACACACAGTCCTGCAAGGCTTGGGCCAGGGGCGCATGGGCAATGATCAAAATGCCGTTCATGGGGCTCATTATCGGCTCAGATCAACGTGGTGCGATGGCCTCAAACAAGGTCGCCGCAGGTTCTTCAGCACGCTTGTCCGCATAAACCACAGCGTGAACGATATGCATGTGCTCACCTTGAGCAAAAGCACCCCACACAGCCTGCATGTGCACAGCTCGTCCATCCGGGCGCTGCCCATGGGCCTGTAATGATTCGCTGGCTGGCAAAGCCATCATGGCACTCTTGGTCCAGGGTTGGCGCGCGTCGACTTGCGCATGCATGTTCTCCAAGGTGATTTTTTGCCATCCGCTCAAGATGGCATTGGCATCCGCACCTTGTGGCAACTGCGCCGTCATGACAGCCACCATGCTCTGACCCAGCTCACAGCCAGCCACCTGCAAGTCCACATTGCTCGCACCCATGGTGACACGGCGGGTAGTCCGATCCGGCTTGCAGGGCAGCTGGACTTTGAGTGTGCTGCCCTCAAATCCCACGCTGCGCCAATCCATCGCGGGAGTGCAGGCTGTCAGCACCAACACCGCCCCCAGCAGGCTAGCGAAATGCTTCTTGAAAGAAATCTTGCTCATGCTGTGATTATCGCGACAGCCAGGCCCTGCGCAATTGGTCACAATGTCGGCATGAATGCATTAGATGGAATCAGGGTTCTGGACCTTTCGCGCGTGCTGGCCGGACCCTGGTGCACGCAAACCCTGGCCGACCTGGGGGCAGACGTCATCAAGGTGGAGCGTCCTGGTGCTGGCGACGACACGCGCGGCTGGGGCCCGCCCTTCATGCCTGATGCGCAAGGGCAGGACACCAGGGATGCTGCCTACTTTTTGAGCTGCAACCGTAACAAGCGCTCGTTGACCTGCGATATTTCCCAGCCAGAGGGGCAAGACCTCATCCGCGCTTTGGTGCCGCATTGCGATGTGTTCATCGAAAATTTCAAGGTCGGAGATATGTCCCGTTACGGGCTGGACTACGAGAGCTTGATTGCGCTCAACCCCAAACTGGTGTACTGCAGCGTCACGGGCTTTGGCCAGACTGGCCCTTACAAGGACCGGGCCGGTTATGACTACGCCATTCAGGGAATGGGCGGTCTAATGAGCATCACCGGGGAACGCGACGACCTGGGCGGTGGCCCACAAAAAGTTGGCGTCGCAGTCGCAGACTTGTTCACCGGCATGTATGCCACAGTTGGCATTCTGGCCGCGCTACGCCATGCCGAGCGCACGGGCGAAGGTCAACACCTGGACATGGCCCTGCTCGATGTGCAGGTGGCCATGCTGGCTAACATGGGCTCCCACTACCTGGTCGGCGGCAAGGTACCGACACGTGCAGGCAATGCCCACGCCAATATCGTCCCTTACCAAGTGTTTGAGGTCGCCCCCGCCGTTGGAGCCAGCTCTGAGGCCAAGGATCACATCATCGTGGCAGTGGGCAACGATGGGCAATTTGCCAAATTCTGTGCTGTGCTGCAATGCCCGGAACTCGCGCTCGACCCACGCTATGCCACCAATGCAGAACGCGTTCGTCATCGCGCCAGTCTGGTGCCTTTGCTGCAAACGCGTTTGCTCGCGCACAGCAAAGCCCATTGGCTCGCGGCCCTGGAAGCTGCCAAAGTTCCCTGCGGCGCCATCAACCGGCTGGACGAGGTGTTCAACGATCCCCAAGTGCAGGCCCGTGCCATGGTGGACCACTGGCGCCATCCGCAGCAGCCCGACTTGAGTCTGGTGGCCAGCCCCATCCGCATGAGCAAAACGCCGGTGCGCAAGGACTTGTGCCCGCCCCAGTTAGGCCAACACACCACCGAGGTACTGAGCGAGTTGCTGGGGCAATCACCACAGGCCGTACAAGCCCTTCGCGACAAAGGCATTGTCTGAGGCGTAAACTCGCTCATATGAAGTTGACTTCACGCTTTTTGAATCGCCGCCGCTGGACCCTGTCCGTACTGAGCCTCTTGAGTACAGGGCTGCTGCTGGGTTGCTCTTCGGATAAGGCTCCGGCCTCGACCTTTGTGCTGCTCGATGGCAGCCGACTGAACACCGAGCATTTGCAAGGCAAGGTGGCCCTGATCAATTTCTGGGCCACAAGTTGCACCACCTGTGTGGCCGAAATGCCCGAACTGATCAGCACCTACAAACAGTTCAAAGACCAGGGTTTTGAGACCATTGCCGTGGCCATGAGTTATGACCCGCCCAGCTACGTGGTCAACTTTGCGCAAACGCGGCAGTTGCCCTTCAAGGTGGCTATCGACAACACGGGTGCAGTCGCCAAAGCTTGGGGCGGCATTGAGCTGACACCCACCACGTTCCTGATCGACAAACACGGGGCCATCGTCAAGCGCTATGTCGGCACGCCGGACTTCAAGGAGCTGCACCAGTTGCTGGCGCAGCTGCTGAAGGCTTGACGATTTACCCGATCACTTGTCCTTGAACTGATCGTGGCAGGCCTTGCAGGTGCCTGCAGTCGCCGTGAACGCTTTTTTCACGGCGTCCAGATTGCCGGTCTTGGCCGCCGCACTCAGGTTCTCGGCCTCTTTTTGCAGTTTGTCGCCGGCTTCCTTGAACTTCGCGGGCTGCTCCCAGATGGCGGCCTTGGCCTTGGTCTCAGGCACCATATCCGTACCTTCGCCAAATGCCGTCCAAGGCAGTTTGGCCAGCATGGCCACGGTTGCTGCATTTTCCTGAGCAGCGGCTGCATTGAAAGGCACCTTGCCTTGCGCCATTGCACCGATGCGCCCGAAATGCTGGGACATCACAAAAAAGCTTCCCTTGCGGTACTTGACCGCATCTTCGGGTTTGGCAAATTGCGCATGTGCAGCGGTGCTGCCCAAGGTTACAAAGATCAATGCCAGCAGACTTGTACGTTTCATATGTAGAACTCCTTGAGAATCGTCACACCGCCATGGTGTGAGATGTCTTAAAGTGTCCCACGATTTGATAAAGTTTGCGTTAACAAGGATCATCCATGCACACGATTCGCACTTGGGACCTGCCCACCCGTTTGTTCCACTGGGTCTTGGTGGTCTGTGTGGTGGCCCTGGTGGTCACCGGCAACATCGGCGGCGACATGATGCGTCTGCATTTCCTGCTCGGCTACAGCGTCCTGACCTTGGTGTTTTTCCGTCTGTTCTGGGGCGTATTAGGCGGTCGCTGGTCACGCTTTTCACACTTTCCCATGAGTCCCAAGTCCATCAAGGCTTATCTGGCGGGTCAATGGCCGGCCACGCACCTGGGGCACAACCCGGTGGGCTCGTATTCGGTATTGGGCATTTTGTCGGTCCTGCTTGTCCAAGCTTCTACGGGCTTGATCAGTGACGACGAGATTGCCAACCAGGGCCCTTTGACCAGCCTGGTCTCTGGCGACTGGGTCAGCCTGGCCACCGCATGGCATACCCAACTGGGCAAACTGCTCGTCCTGGTCCTGGCAGTGATTCATGTGGTAGCCATCGTCGTCTACAAACTCAAAAAAGGAATTTCACTGGTTCCTCCCATGATTCATGGTGACAAGACCCTGGATCAACCGGCCCCTGCGAGTGCTGACGGCTGGCGGGAGCGCCTCTGGGCGCTGGCCTTGCTGGCCTGGAGCAGCGCGCTGGTTTGGTCTTTGGTGCATCTCGCCGATGGCGGGTGACGCGTTTGGGTAAACTGTTTGCCTGAATGTATTTTTCTTGACACCTTGACTCACGCCGACATCACGCTTGCGCCTGCGCACAGCCTTGACGATCTCCATCTGATTCGTGAGATTTTTCGCGAGTACGCATCCACCTTGTCTGTTGACTTGGCTTTCCAGGACTTTGAACAAGAGCTCAGCGGGCTGCCTGGCGAGTACGCTGAACCCAGAGGCGCCTTGGTGATCGCTCGTGTAGACGGTGAAGTTGCAGGCTGCTGTGCTTTGCGCCCGGCCGATACCGCAGACTACCCCAATGCTGCCGAGATGAAACGCCTGTATGTGCGCAAGGCCTTTCGCGGTTTTGGTCTCGGTCGTTTGCTCACCGAGCACATCCTCGACCAAGCTCGCCTGGCAGGCTACAGCACGGTGCTGCTCGACACGCTGGACGACATGGAAGCTGCGCGTGCCTTGTACGAGGATCTCGGCTTCACCGAGATCCCCCCGTACTATCACAACCCCTACGCAGGGGCACACTATCTCAAGGTCGAAATCGACTGATCGTCACGCCTTGGCTTGTGCCAGCATGGTTTGTGCGTCGCTGACCTCGAATTTGCCAGGGCCTTCGATGTTGAGCGTCACGACCTTGCCATCCTTGACCAGCATGGAATAGCGGTTGCTGCGCAGGCCCATGCCGCGTGCCGTGAGGTCCAGGGTCAGACCTGTGGCCTTGGCAAAATCAGCGCTGCCGTCACCCAGCATGCGCACCTTGCCAGCTGCCTGGAGATCGCGGCCCCAAGCCCCCATCACAAATGCGTCGTTGACGCTCAAGCACCAGATTTCGTCCACACCTGCGGCACGCAGAGCGTCAAAGTGCTCGATGTAACCAGGTACATGTTTGGCGGAGCAGGTAGGCGTGAACGCGCCCGGCAGCGCGAACAGCGCAATGGTTTTTCCTGCACTGGCCTGGCGCACGTCCACTGCCTGTGGGCCAACGCTGCAGCCTTCAGACGGGGTGTCGATGTATTCCATCAACGTGGTGGCGGGAAGTTGGTCACCGATCTGGATCATGAGGTTCTCCTGTTTTGTAGTGCCGAAAAAAAAACGACCCACGCATTGTGGGTCGTTTTCGCAAAGCTTGCAGTGAAGAGCCGGATAGGCTTACACCATGGCAGCTTTCTGGACCAAGCGGGTCGCAACCCAGTTCTTGGTCTTGGAGATCGGACGGCTTTCCGTGATCTCGATCACGTCACCCAGGTGGAATTCACCGTTGGCGTCGTGAGCGTGGTACTTGCTCGACTTGGCAACAATCTTGCCGTAGATCGGGTGCTTGACGCGACGCTCGACCAGAACCGTCACGGTTTTGGCGCGCTTGTCGCTAACGACCTTGCCAACCAAGGTGCGCTTGAGGGATGTTTTGGCTTCCGTCATGGTCACTCCTTATTTGGCGGCTTGCTTTTCAGCAAGAATGGTCTTGGCACGGGCGATGGCACGGCGAGTCTGGCTCAGCGTACCGGTGTTGCCGAGTTGTTGCGTGGCCTTTTGCATACGCAGACCGAAATGGGCCTTTTGCAGGTCCTTGATTTCGGCTTTCAGGCCATCAACGTCTTTTTGGCGCAGTTCAGCAGCTTTCATTTCTTCTTTCTCCTGATTACTGGCCAATCATGCGGGCCACGAACGTGGTACGCAGAGGCAACTTGGCAGCGGCGAGCTTGAAGGCTTCACGTGCGAGTTCTTCGGGGACACCGACGATCTCGTACAGCACCTTGCCCGGCTGGATTTCAGCCACGTAGTACTCGGGGTTGCCCTTACCGTTACCCATACGCACTTCTGCGGGTTTGGTGGAAATCGGCTTGTCGGGGAACACACGGATCCAGATACGGCCACCGCGCTTGACGTGACGGGAAATGGCACGACGAGCGGATTCGATCTGGCGGGCCGTCAGACGGCCACGGTCCGTGGACTTCAGGCCGAAGTCACCGAAAGCCACCGTGTTGCCACGGGTAGCGATGCCGGTGTTGCGGCCTTTCTGTTCCTTGCGGAACTTTCTGCGTGCGGGTTGCAGCATGTTGTTACTCCTTATTGACCGTCAGCTGCTGCAGCTGGCGCGGCGACTGTGCGAACGCGCTTAACGGCGGGTTTGGCATCACCGCCAGCGCCGGCAGGCTTGTCGCTGCCATCGGCGGGGGCGGCATTGGTGCCGGAGGCACGGCGGGGACCACCACGGCGATCGCCTGCGGGACCACGGCTATCGCGGCGGGGACCACGTGGACGACGCTCTTCGTCGGCGCGCGGCTCAGCTGCGGGAGCTTCGTTGCGGCCAAGATAGTCACCCTTGTAGACCCAGACCTTGACACCAATGATGCCGTAGGTGGTCTTGGCTTCGGAGAAGCCGTAGTCGATGTCGGCGCGCAGGGTATGCAGAGGCACGCGGCCTTCGCGGTACCACTCGGTACGAGCAATTTCGATACCGTTGAGACGGCCAGACGACATGATCTTGATGCCTTGGGCACCCAGACGCATGGCGTTTTGCATGGCACGCTTCATGGCGCGACGGAACATGATGCGCTTTTCGAGCTGCTGGGTGATGCTGTCGGCAATCAGTTGAGCATCGGTTTCAGGCTTGCGCACTTCTTCGATGTTCACGGCGACAGGCACGCCCATACGAGCAGCGAGCTCCTTCTTCAGGGTCTCGATGTCTTCGCCTTTCTTGCCGATCACCACGCCCGGACGAGCCGAGAAAATGGTGATGCGGGCGCTCTTGGCGGGGCGCTCGATCAGCACGCGCGAAACGGCGGCGTTCTTGAGCTTGGCCTTGAGGTACTCACGCACCTTCACGTCTTCGGCCAGCATGCCGGCGAAGTCGCGGTTGTTTGCGTACCAGCGGCTGGCCCAGTTACGGGTTACGGCCAGACGGAAGCCGGTAGGATGGATTTTCTGTCCCATAGTTCTTCCTGGCTTTCTTAGTTACCGACCGTCACATACACATGGCATGTGGGCTTGCTGATGCGGTTGCCACGGCCCTTTGCACGGGCTGTGAAGCGCTTGAGCGTGGTGCCTTGCTCAACGTAGATGGTCTTGACCTTGAGTTCATCAATGTCAGCACCGTCGTTGTGCTCGGCGTTGGCAATAGCGGACTCCAGAACTTTCTTGACGATCACAGCAGCTTTTTTCTGCGTGAAGGTCAGGATGTTCAGAGCTTGATCCACTTTTTTGCCGCGGATCAGGTCAGCGACCAGACGGCCTTTGTCGACCGACAGACGGACGCCCCTGAGGACTGCACGTGTTTCCATGGTCTTTCCTTATTTCTTGGCCTTCTTGTCCGCGGGGTGACCCTTGAACGTACGGGTCAGCGCGAATTCACCCAGCTTGTGGCCGACCATCTGGTCAGTCACATAAACCGGCACGTGTTGCTTGCCGTTGTGAACGGCGATGGTCAGACCGATGAACTCGGGCAGAACCATGGAGCGACGAGACCAGGTCTTGACGGGCTTCTTGTCCTTGGTGGCGATGGCCTTCTCGACCTTGGCCAGCAGGTGATGGTCAACGAACGGACCCTTTTTCAGTGAACGAGTCATTGCCTACCCCTTATTTCTTGCGGCGCGACACGATCATGGTCTGTGTGCGCTTGTTGTTACGGGTGCGGTAGCCTTTGGTCAGGTTGCCCCACGGATCGACCGGGTTGCGACCTTCACCAGTACGACCTTCACCACCACCGTGCGGGTGGTCGATCGGGTTCATGACCACGCCACGGACGGTCGGGCGGATGCCCATCCAGCGCTTGACACCGGCTTTACCCAGTTGGCGCAGGCTGTGCTCTTCGTTGGCGACTTCACCGATGGTGGCGCGGCACTCGATGTGGATCTTGCGGACTTCGCCGGAACGCATACGCACCTGAGCGTAAACGCCTTCGCGGGCCAGCAGGGTAGCAGAAGCACCAGCCGAGCGGGCGATCTGTGCACCGGCACCGGGCTTGAGCTCGATGCAGTGGATGGTCGAACCCACCGGGATGTTGCGGATCGGCAGGGTGTTGCCGGCGCGGATCGGGGCTTCGGCGCCGCTCATCAGGGTGCTGCCCACTTCAACGCCACGGGGGGCGATGATGTAGGTGCGCTGACCGTCGGCGTAGCACAGCAGGGCGATGTGGGCGGTACGGTTCGGATCGTATTCAATACGCTCGACCTTTGCCGGGATACCGTCCTTGTTGCGCACAAAGTCCACCACGCGGTAGTGGTGCTTGTGACCACCACCCTTATGACGGGTGGTGATGTGACCGTTGTTGTTACGGCCGGACTTCTGGTGCTGGGCTTCCAGCAGCGGAGCATAGGCTTCGCCTTTGTACAGATGGTCACGGGTGACCTTCACCACACCACGACGGCCGGGAGAAGTCGGTTTGATCTTGATGACAGCCATGATTACGCAGCCTCCCCGGACAGGTTCAGCTCTTGACCCTCTTTGAGCGTCACGTAGGCTTTACGCACGTTGTCACGGCGGCCCACGGTCTTGCCAAAGCGCTTGGTCTTGCCCTTGGTATTCACCACAGAGACGCCCTTGACCTCGACCTTGAACATCAATTCCACAGCGGCTTTGATCTCAGGCTTGGTGGCATCCTGCAGCACTTTGAAAGTCACGGCATTGGATTTTTCAGCAACCATGGTGGCCTTTTCGGACACGATGGGGGCAACCAGCACGGACATCAGACGACCTTCGTCAAACTTCACGGCGCTCATGCGAACATCTCCTTGAGTTTGTCGATCGCGCCCTTGGTAACGAGCACTTTCTTGAAGTGCACCAGGGACACGGGATCGGCGTAACGCGGCTCGACGATGAGCACGCCCAGCAGGTTGCGCGAAGCAAGATACAGGTTCTCGTCCACTTCGTCGGCGATGACCAGGAC
>JACCDV010501535.1_pt1 | contig 47232 bp, 50 predicted proteins | sample 7446131 | NCBI WGS metagenome assembly JACCDV01 (sample SAMN15323448, study PRJNA562643) | freshwater metagenome | isolation source: river surface water | place: USA:Blue River Watershed | collected 2017-08-17
GGGAATCTTCTTAATTGATTTTCATGTTTCATCACCAAACCTGAATTGGCATTAAAGTAAAAATCTCGTGCGTCAATAATATCTATAAAATCTTCTTCTGGAAATTTTTTCTTACCATTATTTTTGTTTTGATGATATCAATTTTCTATTGTATAACCACTAGCACAATGATAAAAGTGATTGGAATATAAGGCCAATGCAAGAAGAGGTTTTATTAGAATTTATACCTATGCAAGGAGATATATTATTTTTTCCACACGATGGAGATATCGTGAAGCATAAAAAATTATCATCAGAACAAATGTGATGTTTGCAATGGAGAATGTATGATATAAGATATTTTATATTCAAATATAGAAGATAAAGAGAATTTATTTTTATATGGATGGATTGATGAAAATTGTAAAAAAATAGATGAAATAGTTATATCAGATTACAGATTATTAACATTACCTATTAGAAGATGTAGCACTCATTTAAGAAAAGCTATACTGGTAACAACTGGATCTTTTTCACCTATTCATCAACGTCATATAAATGCAATATTGAAAGCTAAAGATTATGTAAAAAATTTAGGATTTTGGAAAAAGAGTTCATTTGATATATGAGGCCATAAAAGAAATAGACTGGTTAACTGTAGATAGATTTGAAGGAGAGTTGGTGAGTTGTCCAATTAACTTTTCAACTGTCTTAGAGAGAATTAAAAAGTATTATGAATACCATCTTCAAGAAGATGTCACAATCTTTTATATTTATGGTTCAAATAATTTAAATTTTTCATATGCTTTTAAAAATAATCAAAACTATCATGCTATTTGTATTAGGAGATATGGATTTGAATTTAAAAAAATTCAAAATGACTTGCTAAAACATAAAAATATTTATTTCATAGATAATAAAAATGAATTTAGTCAATATTCATCGACTAAAATGAGACAAAATATTATTGAAGAACATATATGGGGTCAATATTTAATCAGATGCGATGATACCCTTGAAGAATTTTCTGAAGGTTTGGAAAAAATATTTACCAAAAATTCAGGTTAATAAATTTTCAACGATAGATTATCAATTCCTAAAGGAAAAGTACCCAATCATTTCATTGGATAAATATATCAAAGGAGATATATCATTAAATATTTCAAGATGTTTTGAAATAATCTCTTATCAAAAAAAACCAGAATATCTATCTTATATTCAAGAAGCAATTAATAATATAAAGGCTGGTCAATATATTTTATGAGATGATGATTGACTCTATGTTCCTTTATTTTTCCATCATTATTTGTCAAATATAAAACCAATGACATTCTGCTTATTTTATTGCCTTCTTTATATGGTAAATCATAATGTGGAATGAGATAACCTTCTTGACTATAATTTATTATTCTAAATGCAGAATTTATACCAACGGCATTCTCATCTAAATGAATTTTTAATCTATTGAATAAAATATCAGCAAATTTTTCTGAATAGAATATACTTCTATATAAATGAATTTTCTCACTTTTTTTATAATTTCTTGCAATCCCATCTATCCCAGTAGGAATTATTGGACCTTTTTTTTCACATTTCAATAAATAATCAACCTCTTTTTTTGATAAAATGCCTTTTATTCTATTGAAATCCTTATTTCTTTCAATCATAAAAGGTTTATCACTTTTGTCCCAAATATCTTTAATTTTCATTTTTTTATCCAATTTTAATAATGCTAACCATTTTTAAAATTTGTATGCAAAACATCTAAATGTACAGATGGTGAACAACCCAAATATTTATGCTTGTTATATTCATGCATGTTTTCTACATTTTTACAAGTTGATTCAAAAATAGAAATATCCTCACCCAACTGAGATTTTAATAATTCTTTTTCTTCTTCACTCATATGATATATAGTATCTATAAAACTCTAAAAAATCATATGTAAATCCAAAAACTTCTTCATCAATTCTAGCATCAAACATATAACCACTTGTAGATATTTCCATAATATCTTGCTTAACGTTTAAATTAGCTCTTTCAAAAGCTGATTTTTGACCAGTTAATCCTTTTGATTCATATGCAGGAATGAAAACAGCACATACCAATAACAGATGTTTTTATGTTAAAAAAATCAAAATATCTGTTCATATATTTTACTTTTTTTTCTAAATATTGTGCTGCTTGAAAAGCTCTTTCTTCTCTATAAGCTAAAAGACCTATTGACTTATTTTTTTTATATTTTTACTTGACTTTGATATTTCTTCACATATTTTTTTATTCATTTTAAGAAAATATAGATATTAAATCATCTATTAATTAAATTTTAAAAATAGAAGAAATCAGAGACTTCGCTATTGTAGATATCACAAATGGCATGCTGTTAGGTGGTCATGGACCTGATAGATATAATTTAGAGTTAGCAGTAGCAGGTAACTCTGAAGTCATTAAATCAAAGTTAAAAGTCATGAAAATGCTAGGCATTAATGAAAAAATCGAAAATATTCTTATCACCATATGTAGTGAATTTCATTTGATTCGTTTATCAGCCAATAAAACTCATCTATTTTTATACTTATCATTATTAAAAAATAAAGGTAATCTTGCTTTAGAAAGATACAAATTATCTGATATTGAAAATCAATTGATGATTTAATTATGTTGAGAATTTTATATATTATCTTCTGCTCTTTTATTTTATCAGGTTGTGTAAAAAGACCTATATCAAATGAACAAGCAAAACATGTGCCTGAAAGTAGAATTGTCGATAAGTCTTTTTTTATTCAAAAAGATAGATATGCAACGATTACCATTAAAAGAGGTATACAAATCAGAGGTTCTATTTGCTCCCCCAAAAGTTTTGGTGAATGGAAAACATATTGCTGGTTTATACTGGTGAAAAAATTGAATTTTTTTAAAAACCTGGAAATTACATTTTTAGTGTATGGCCCAACTCTGTTTGTGGTATCAATATGTCTGAAATCCCGGTTAATGTTCAAGAAAATGATTTTTTGAATTTTTATATGAGATATGATAAATTTAGTGAATTTATAATTTCTGCAACTGTTTTTTAATCATCAGCTTATTTAAATCTATGAAAATTATTATTGACTATATTTATTTTTTATGACATAATTGCAACACACTTTATAAAGGAGATAAAAATGAGTGGCTTTTTATAAATTTCTAAAAACATCATCGAAGAAAAAACATACATCTATGTATTCGTGAGAGTTGATCAATCTGTCGCACAACAACTTGTGCAATCAAATCATGCAGTCTTTGAAGTAGGCTTGCAATATCAAATACAAAATGCTGAACCTCCATCAGTCATTATTGTTGAAATTAAAAATAAACATTATTTAGAAAAAGAAATTGAGTACCTGAAAAACTTCAGTATTGATACTTTTACATTTTTTGAGCCTTATCAAGATATAGGTCTTACAGCCTTTGCTACGAGGCCCATATTAGAGCATGAAAGGCGAATTTTTTCTCATTATCCATTATGGGGAAAATCTCTTTCTGAAACAAAAAAAATAAAAAAAGCAGAAAACATCAATCATCTTGAGCATAATGATCTGATTGTCAATATTCAACAAAAACACCAAAAGTCTTTATCCAAGATTAATCATGTTTTACGACAATCTGACATTAAAATGTCTCAAGAAGAACTTAGTCTAATTTCATCTTCCATTCAAGAAGCACAGAAATTAACCAAAAAAATCAATAAATTCTAATGGAGACCATCATGAATAACTTATTTTTAATTCCTCAATTTATCATAGATGATATGCAAAAGACCTTACAGTTTAGTCATATGAATATTTTACAGCATGGACAAGATGTTCATCAATGGTATTTGAATATCAAAAAAAATATCAACCTTTTTTCTGAAAAATCTCAAAAAATTCTTACAATGATACAGCATCCAAATGTTGATATCGATTTGATTGAGCAATATCATGTTTTTCATGACATAGGAAAGCCTTATTGTTTGAAACACATCGATGGTAAGAGCAGCTTTCCTGAGCACGCTCAATGTAGTCATCAAATATTTTCTCAATACTGTGATCATCCTTTGATCAATGATTGCATTTTATTTGATATGCTTTTACATCAAAGCACCTGTGAGGAAATCAAGATATGGAAAAATCAACATCAGCATTTAGATTATTATCATGATTTAAGCTCCTTATTGTCTATGACTACAATTGCTGAACTACATTCAAACTCTCTTATGTTTGGTGGATTTGAATCTTCTTCTTTTAAAATTAAAGAAAAAAAAATTATTCGCAATATTCATCAATTAATAAATAAGCATTGCTTAAAATTAAAACGATAATTTATGTAAAATAAACAACCATAATAAGTTTTATTTCTTTTGAAAATTATTATGTCTTGATATCATAAAATAAGAAACGATGTAATTTTACATCGTTTCTACTTTTTTTACATTCTAACTCTTTGAACTTTTTGTATACTTGGGTGAATAAAATCACCAATTATATTAACGATAGGTCTATCTTCTTGTAACTTCTCTTCTTCTGCTTTAACAAGGTTTTCTATTTTAGCTGCCTTTTCTTTTTTCTGTTTTTCTTGTCTTTCTAAAATAGACATCATATCAGAAAAAGTATTTTTAAAAACTTCATCTTTTAAAAAATCAAAAGCACTTTCATTTGCTCTATTAAATCTTCCTATTAACGCTTTTTCTTTATTAGCAACATCCAAGAAATAATCAGCATAAGATGGGCCACCCTTTGCTAAATAATGCAATAGATGATTATGCTCATGGTCTATTGCACTTGCTGGAATCACTTCTTTTTTATAGATTTCTTCAAACATTTTAATGTTATTTAATTCAATTGCTAACATTAAATAATTTAAACCTTGAGGATTTTTAAAGCTAAAATTTCCATTTTCTAATTTTTTTTCTAAAACAGATTCAAAAATATCCTTAGGCACTTCTTTTAATCTAATTAAGGTAGCTAAAAAATCCTCTTTATGTGCCGTTGTGATAATATCTATGCTAGCTCCAGCATCTAATAGATCTCTTACAATGTTCCATTTTTTATTATATGCTGAAAAATAAAGTGCTGGTAAAATACCAACCAATCGATCAATGTCAAAACCAATATTTCCTTGAGTTTCTTTATATTGTTTACAAAAGTTTTTTATCTTTTCTTCATCAAAAATATAAACAGCTTGTTCAAATTGAGGATTTAGTTCAAAAAATTTACCATTTTGTTCAGTTAACATAGCATTCCTTTTCTTTATATCTATTATAGAATGTTAATATAATTAGTCAATAATAAAAAAATTTTATATTATGACTTATCGCCTCCTCATCTGCTTTTAACTGATTGATATTTTTTTAAAAGTTTTTTTATTCATCTCTTGATGTTAAAATAGTCCCTCTCATGAAAGCTACTTCAATGAATTGATTCTTTTGAATCATTTTTTTCTTTACAGCATTTGAAATCATTTTTTCATCTTCAAAATCATTGATGGTTGTTTCACTATATAAAATTGCAAATTCAATAATCTTATCAAATTTTTCATTAAATTTTTCTTTTAATAATTCAAATGATAAACCTTTTGCAACACAAAGAGCAATCATCTGTAAATATACATAATGACGATGGTTCATTATTTGTTTTTTTATGGAATTAGCTCTATAAATATAATTCTCAGTGTCTTGCTTTTCATCTGATACAACATCAGTTATCTCTTCAGTGATTTTCATTTCAATATTCAAAAGAGATTGAAAACATTTTTCCATAAATCCACCAGAATAACTGTTTTCATAATCATCATCTTCAAAAGATAATGACTTAGGATTTTCTAAAAAATAAGTGTCTTTTTTACCTAATAATTTTTTAAATTCAGATATGATTTTTTTTATTTCTTTATTATCTTTCTCATTAAACTTAGACAACAAATTAATATTTCCATCTAATTCATAAGAATCTAAATTTTCAAAAAACCCCCTCCAGTTTGTAAAATCCCTGTCTTTTACTTCTTTTTTCAAAAGTTTTTTAATAACTGATAACATTTACTTTTTCCTGTTTTATTAATCCTATTATCTCACTTTTTCTTTAAAAATACAAGAGTATTTTATAATAGAAATCTTTCCATACTGAAAATTCAATCTTTAGCCTATTTTTTATTTATCGCTAAGATGATTAACTTTTGATAAAGAATTTTATCAAATTTGATATCATCTGAAACAAAATCTAAATTTCATAATTTACATAATTTAAATAGCAGTTTTTAATCTTATAAATAAAAAATTTCCTTCATTTAATATAATGGTCATTGATTTTTCTAAATAAATCTAATTTTTTTTGAGAATTTTTAAAATAATTTTCTTCTTGTATTATTTCATCAAATAGACTATAATTCATCATATAAAAAAGGAAAACATATGAACATCAATCAAAATCTTATTGAAAAATTTGTGAACGATCATCTAAAAGAGCTGAGTAATTTAATTGAAGATTATTATGTTTCAATTCATCAAGATCATGAGTCTGATTTTTATCATTTTGATGATTTTAGATTTAAAAATTTAAATGTTAAAAACTTGACAAAATTAATTGATTTAATTCAAGCAAAAAAAGATGCTCAATTCAAACAATTAATGAATTTTAATGAAAAATATCTTTGTGTTTCAATGAGGTTTTTAAAAGATATTGATGTTAGTTTTTATCTTTTTAATTTTGAAAAATTAGAAGAACAAAAAGTATCTGAAAATTTTAGCATTCATATATTAAAGAAAATAGATAAAAATAAGACTGCTGGTATTTTTTATAAAAAGACTCTTGATTGTCAGCCAGATGATAATGATTGTCTAGAATGGTTTCAAATTGTTGAATAATGACTCTTATATTCATTTTTAAAATTAACTATTTTTCATCTTTTATAACATTTTTTTCAATTAATTAAAAATAATTCTTAAATATGAAAAAATGTATAATCATTTTAGAAGTATAGAAAGCCAGTTATGGCTTTCTATTTTATTATTTAATTTTTTGTTTTTTGATATGATTAATTGGATCTATATCATATGTTGTTTCTCTTTCAACCTCACCTAGAGTGTATGAAGAGCTTGTTATAAAATCTTTTCCCACTTCCGCAATCATTGGATTTTCAGACCAGGAAACTTTTGCCTTTAAGATATTACCAGCTATACCTAGATGGTCCATAATCCTTTCATCTAATTTCACAATCTTAACAGCAGCTACTTTTTTATAAGGTTTAAAGAAAAAACTCAAAGAATCAATCGCTTCCTCACCATAACTTTTAATTGCCGTTTCTATTTCTTGAGGCCATTCATTATATATCTTATTTCCATTTATTTCACCAATAGCGTTTGGATTTCTAGAAATTACCTTATTCGCAGTCACTGGAGTTTCTTGTTCTAGCTTAATCTCTTTTGTTTCTTTATCAACAATAAATGTTTTAATAGTTGGATTTTCAACACTCAACTCTTCTTGTGTTGGCAATCTCAATTCTGTCACAGCTGATTTTTTAAAACTAGGAGCAGATTCCACCAAACATTTTACAGCAAGATTTTCTAAATATTCTACTCCACTTTTCATGACAAGAGAGCTTGTAAAACCCCTTTGTAAAATTCCCTCTTCTGTATAAAAAAGCTTAGGTGATAAAATAATTGAATCTGGCTCATAAATAAAAATATTATTTTTATTTTCATCTGTTATACTTTTTGAAGCCATATCAAATATATTACCTTTGGGTTTCATTTTCCCATATGATTTCATCTCTCTTGCAGCTACAATATAATGAACACCATTATTTGATACAATAAAATCATTGATTTTTGCAGTCATACCATCTTCTGACCATTTTGTTCTTAGCTTTAATATATCATCTGTTAACAACCCCAAATCTGCCCATAATTTATTAGTCAACATCACGGCCTTAATTGAGCCCTTTTTCTGAAATGCCTGATATTGTTGCGTTAGCTTATCTAATGTATCATATCCATAATTATCAATAATAGACTGCTGACTTTGTGCCCATTCATTGAAAATTTCCCCTCCATCTTTTGATATGCCCAAAACTTGAGGATTTCTAGATAAAACGTGTTGTGATTTTAAATTCATCCTTTGTAAAATATTAATAGAATTGTCCATCTCATTTAAAACATATGTATTTAAAATCATTCCAACTTCTTGTTCATTTAAATTTCTTAATAATGTAGGAGTCACTTTTTCATATTCCAAACCCTTTGCTAACAAATCCTTAATGTATGTATCTTCACCTGATATAATATGTATAGTCATTTTATTTCCTTATAGCTTTTTTTATTTTATTCTATTTTTTTGATTTATCAAATAAAATTATCATTTTTTAAATTTTATCATTGATGCTTCCTCTTTATTTTCATAAATCAGAGAAGGTATTATTTTATTTAAAATTTTACTCATGCTTTTTGCAGTATGTTGCTCAATATTATTTATGTTAATCCAATTAAAATATTCTATTTCTGGTAATATCTTTTTAGAATAATAATGTTCAAAAAAACTATTACATTTTAAATCTTCCATGTTAATATTTTTTTTATTTAATTTTATAAAAAATAAATAAATATTTTTTTCTTTGTTATATTCAAATAAACCAATGTCTTTTAAAACATCTTTTTGAAAATGAATGTTGGTTTCCTCATGACACTCTCTAATGGCAGCATCTATATAACTCTCACCTTCATCTTTTAATCCTTTAGGTATATCAAAAAAATTATTACCATTTGATTTACCCATTAATATTTCATTTTCTTCATTTAAAATAATAATTCCACATGTTGTTTTTTTTTCTTTATTCATATTTTTTTTCCTTATTTTGTATATACATTTTTTTTATTAAAAAATCACCACTATTTTAATTTATCTGGCAACCAATAGCAAATCAATCTGATATTTCTCTCAGATATTTAGTTTTTATTATAAATATAATTCTTTTGTCAAGCATGCATAATACCCCCGTTACTATGCCTTGAAAATTTCTTTCAGTATCATTTTATCATCTATCTTCATAAAATCAAACTAACATTTTGACATTTTAAATATAGATGATAAAATGATATGAATATAATATTAAAAATAAAATGAAAATTAATAGATTATTAAAATTATTTAATGAGTTTTTAAATAATAATAAAAATGATAATAAAAAAATAAAAACATCTATCTTAAAAAATTATGATTTTTTTATTAATAACCATGATAAGATTGAGCATTTTAATGGAGATATTGAATGGATAAAAAGACATGTTTTATCGATTTATGAAAAAGATTTTTTATTTTTTCAGGAATTATACGAATGTACGAGAGCTGCCAAATCGACTTATATTTGGATCTATGACTATCATATTATTAATAAAAATAAATTAAAAAATAATATTTATAATGAATTAGTATATTTTCAAATAAAAGAAAATTTTAAAAAAAATTACAATATTGAAAATATAAAACTTAATTATAATTCTTTTTTCTTTAATCAAACGTTTGAAAAATTTCTAAATTTAAACAAGGATTTTGAATCTTGTTATCTTTATTTTAAGGCTCATCGTATTCTTGTAGATGTTAAAAACAAACTTGAAAAAGAATTTAAAAATATTGAATATTTTGATAAATCATATGAACAAGATAATAAAAAAAGTTTTTTTTTAAAAGAATGTGAAACACAATTTCTGAAATTATCTTATAATGAGAAAGATATTCTAGAGTTTTTATTACAAAATCAATCTGTGTTTTCAAAAAAAAGCATTGATCTGATTTCTTTAGAGTTAGATAATCTCAATATATTAAATTCATTAGATAATATCAATCAATCCACGAAAAATATAAAGAAAATATAGATACTTTCCTTTTATCATAAAATTTTTCGTATAATTTGATTATTCTAAATAATAATATAAACATACATCATGTTTATAAAATTTAAACTAACTAAAAGGAAAAAATTATGAAAAATACACAAAAAGGCTTTACATTGATCGAGTTAATGATCACAGTTGCAATCATCGGCATCTTAGCAGCAGTTGCATTGCCAGCTTATCAAGACTACACCATCAGAGCACAAGTTTCTGAGGCATTCTCAATAGCTGGTGGAGCACAGACATCTGTTGCAGAGTACTATGCTCAACACGGTGACTGGCCTGCTGACAATGATGCAATCGGCTTAAGCGCAACTGGTGCTATAGGTACATACGTAGAGAGCGTTGTTAATGCTGCTGGTGTTATCACTGCAACATTCGGCGGTGCATCAAACTCTAAAATCGTGGGCGGTACAGTTTCTTTAACAGCTGCTGACGCTGGTGATGGTAATGTCACATGGTCTTGCTCATATGATAACACTTTAGTTGTTAAGAAGTATGTTCCTTCTTCATGCATCTAATCTGATCATATCAACTTAATGGATATCGTAAAAAAGCTGATCTTTTGATCAGCTTTTTTTATTGTCTTCGCAATCCAATTAAAATATAAATTTTCAGATATAATTTCAGAATATTTAAAAATTATTTTTCTTGAAGTTCTTTCATTGAGTCTTGTTATTTAGATGATTTATGTTAAAATAATATAAAAAGGAGCATGAATGACAAATCCGATCATTATCAATGGTTCATTAGCATATGACACGATTTTAAACCACCCAGATCCATTTTCTAAAAGCATAAGTAAAAACAATATTGAGAATATTAATGTTGCTTTTGGAATATCTGATAAATCTGAAGAGTTAGGTGGCACAGGTGGTAACATTATTTATAACTGTCATTTATTATCTCTTCCTTGTTATATTTTTACAAATATTGGAAAAGATGGTGATAAATATTTAACACATTTGAACAATTTATCATCAGTTAACCAATATTTTTTAAATCAAGATAAAAATACAGACTGCGCACACGCTTATTTAATTTCTGATAAAAACAATCAACAAATTATTGGTTTTTTTCCTGGAGTATTGATAAAGCAATATTCCTTTATGAATAAAGAAAATGAAATTTTATCTTTAATTAAAAATCATCAAGCCATCTTTCCAGATACAGATGAATTTATTTTTCATTTAGCTCCAGAGAATCCACACAATACCGTTAAAAACGCTGAATTTTGTATCAAAAATAAACAATTATTTTTCTTTGATCCAGGTCAGTCCACCCCTTATTTAATCAATAATTTTGGCTTTTTAAAAGAAAATAATAATAAAAAACATCATGAAAACATCATGAAATATGGTGAGTCCGTTTTTGATAATACAAAAATATGTTTAGAAGATATTTTATTATCTGCAAAAGTCATTTTTGTGAATGAATATGAAAGAGGTTTACTAGATGAATATTTTAAAAAATATTATGGGCTCAGTTGTCAGAATTTTATTGCAGAAATGAAAGATGTGTTTTTTAAGACATTAAATTTTAGTATAAAACAATCTGCTATTTTAAAACATCCTGAAACTTTATTGGTTAATACCCTAGGGGGAAAAGGCTCATTGTTATCTATGATTGGATTAAAAAAAATAGAAGAAGAGTTGTATCCTGTGATTAAAACTGAGAAAATAGTTGATTCTACAGGTTGTGGTGATGCATTTAGAGCAGGATTTTTGCTAGGATTTTCTAATCAAAAAGACATTCATACTTGTATGACACTGGGCTCCATCATGGGTAGTCTTGCCATTGAAAATCAAGGAGGACAAAATCATCATACAAGTGTGTCTCAAGTCAATGAAATTTTAGAAAGAGAAATTGAAAAGAATAGACACAAGAAAGTAAAAATAAAATGCATTTGATAAAAAGAGTTGGATATACCAACTCTTTTGTTAAACTTTTGATCTTTTTCTGTGGGTATTGGAGAAGCTTATTTGATTTGAAATAAATAAATCTTCTGTTTTTGAAACAATGATTTGATAATCATTTTCATTTAATTTTTCTTTAAATTTTAAATAATCTGCATTTTCTTTGATATTTTGAATAATTTCTAAATCACAAAAAGAATTTTTTAAAATTTTTTCTGTTAAAGATTCAAAACAATGAGCTGGTATCAATGAGATATAAATAGATTTTTGTATTTTATTCAGTGAATTAAAATCGACCCATGACAAAATATTTGCTCTATCCCAATCATCTTTAAACTCAATTGCCTCAAGGAATTCAATTTCTTTTTCAATTGTATTACCAATTATTTTTTTGATAGGTTGATTGATTAATTCATAAAGCAGATAATAATCATCATTATTTTGTAATTGTTGTAAAGAATTTGATAATATTTTATGCTGTATCTGATTTAATTTTAACGTCCTTGTAATAATCGTATCTGATATATCATAATACTCCTCACGAATTATTTGTTTTTCCATATCATGGTAAATCTTTTTTTCTTTATCAAAATATAAATAAATAGCGATTTTATTTAAATCTTCTGTATTATCTATATAAGTATTTAAATGATGAGGAATCATTTTTGTTAAATAATAATTAATTTTATCATCTAGTGTTTGACATAGAGAATCTGATTTTTCTCTAAAAATAAAACTTTTAGGTAAATGAGGAAATATAAAATTTTCATTTGTTAATTCTTCAATTTGATCAAAAGATAATATATTAAAGTGATTTTTTAATAAATATAAATTTTTTTCAACCATATAATCAAATAAAAACTGGCTCATTTGATTATTTTTTTTAGATAAATCTTCAATATAATTATTCATTAGCAATTCTATAAAATTTTGACTATTGGTATTTTTTTGTAGATTATCTAAAGTAATTTTTTCATTTTTATATAAGGCTTTGATAAAATCATCTTGATTTAATGAGCAAGCATCCAAAACTAATTCAAAGTCTTGTTCTGTAATAGATTGAGGCTCTATCATTTTTTTATAAAGAAAATATCCTAAATTTTTTATTTTGTCACGAGTAGCAAGCAATGGCTCTAAAATTTTATGTTGAGAATATTTTTTATAAATTTCATAAAAATCTTCTGTTTTATGTTCTGCAAGATATCTTGAAATCAATAAGTAATGCTCTGTATTAACATGTTGATTATTTTTGACCACCTGATCTATATGGTTGATAAATTTTTCAATCACCAAAGGATCTTGTTTAAAAGTCTCAATTAAAAAATTTTCTTTCATTTTTTGTAGAACAGTGTTTTTTTCAAAAATTTTTCTCAAAGGTTGATTGCTACATACAATATTTTGAGTTTCAAAATTATAGATATATTTAGCAATTAAAAAAGGTTTATTTTTGATAGTATTCAAAACCTCACTAAAATACTGCTCTTTTTGATTATTTTCTACTTGATTTAAGTAAAGTTCATTAAATTTTTTTTCGTCCATATTGTTTATCTTCCTTTATGTTATTTAAATTTTCTTTTATGATAATCAATAAATTTTCTAAAATAGCCTGCTTTTTTTTATCATGATTATCAATAAGTAATACTTCAATATAATTCAATAAATTTTCTTTATATTCTTTCTTTTTATCATTAGAAACTGAAGATATAAATTGTAATATTTTTGGCAATATATCTTCTTGATAATGTTGTGTTATCATATTTTTAATAATAATTAATTTACCTTCATCATTGACATGATCATAAAAAATGTGCGTATTTCTCTTAATTTGATACAAAGATAATGCATTCATAAAATGATATTCCTGGATATGCTCTGTATCTTTATGTTTAACAATCACATCTTTCATTAAAATATTTTTGAGTATAGGTAATGATTCAACATGATTGAGTAATTTTTTCCTATCGCTCACTTGAATAAATAAATTTTGAAGATTATTAAAATAAAATAAATTTTTCTCTGTTTTAATCACAACAGATTTTTTAGCCCAAGATTTTTCATCAATATATTGTTTTGCATAATCTTCATAAAGCAATTGTTCACAATAGCAGTGTCGCATATTGTTCATCATAAAATCCATAATACCCATGCCATCTTCACTGATTTTATTCAAAATAATTTTGTTAATTGCATTGAATACATCTTTTGTTTGAGTGACTTGAAAATTTATTTTTTGATTTTTATTATCCAATACTTTTTTTTCAATATCTTTTTGAAATTTTTCAATAAGAGCCAATGTTACTTCTTCAGATAAAGATGAGTTAAATTGATCAAAAACCATATGATCAATAAAAAACTGGTCTAAGATTTTTAATAACTCAGGATTATTCACTTTATTTTTAATGTTTTGATAATTATATTCAAAATGTTGATTTATAAAAAAATTTTTAAATAATTTTTTTTGAGGATATTGATTTAAATAATCTAATACAAAATCTTCATGAAAAAAATTAATATGATGTTCAATAATTTCACTTTTATTAAAATCTTTATATTTAATATTTTTTAATTGCTTTAATTCCTCATGAGATAAAAGATCTTTAATAGAAACTAAAGCTTCTATATCATGAAGATTCATTTGATTAATAGTCTCTTGATTAATCTTTCTACGAAATATTTCATCATAATATTTATTTAGAAAAGTATTCTCATGATTTTTTCTTAAATCATAAACTATATGAAAAAAATTATCTGGATTATCTATTTGATATTTTTTATGAAAACTATCCAATAATGACTGAAAAGATTCTGGATTTTTTCCTATTTTTTTGATAATAGATGCTTGAATTGTTTTTTTAATTTTATTTTTTGATGGAGTATCAAGCCAAAGCATGATATCTTGAATATCTTGATTATTTTGTAAATCTTTAATAATATTTTGAAAGAGATTTTGAATATATTCAAAATCTTTTTCATTTAAATTATTTTCATATTCAAGAATATCATTTAATTTCATGGTTTTATTTTTTTAATAGATGCATTAGTAATTCTAGATTTAATAAAATTTAAATTTAAATCATCACAAAAATGGATTAAAGCGTCCATTTGACAAGGTCTTTTTAATAATTCTCCTGATTTTAACTCAATTTTAGTATCTAAGGCTAATGTAATCAATTTAAGATTTAAATCAATTCGTCCTGAATCAAAACCTGCCTTTAAGTTTTGACCAACAACACCTTTGATTTCATTAACATGATGTCTGATACCTTCAATGTTTACATATTGATTTAAGTATTTTGCAGCAGTTTTTTCTCCTACTTTATCAATACCTGGAATATTATCTGCACTATCTCCTAATAATGCAAGATAAGCAATCACATTTTCTGGATAAACTCCCATTTTTTCAAATACTTTTTCTCTATCATAAATATTTTTATTCATTGTATCTAAGATGAATAAATTTTCTCTGACCAATGATCTAAAATCCTTATCTGAGCTGACAATATATGTATTAAAACCTTTTTTTGCTGCTCTATGAGCCAAAGCACCAATCACATCATCTGCCTCTACAGAATCAGCTTCTAAAACAGGCCAACCCATTAAATGCATTGCCTCTTTAATGTAAGGCATTTGCTTTGATAAATCTTCTGGCATTGGATTACGATGAGCTTTATACATTGGATCTAATTCTTTTCTAAAACTGGTTGCACCACCATCAAAAGCGCATAAAGCAAATTTCAAATTAGAAAAACTATCTTCTAAATTCAACATCATGTTCATGGTAGTATGAATAGCATTGGTAGGTATACCTTGTGAATTGGTTAATTTATTTTGATTTCCATGGTAAGCCCTATAAATCAAATTATACATATCAAAAAACACGACATCATTTGCATCATCTTTCATTTTTATATCCTATTAAATGTTAAATTATTTTAACATAATACAATATAATGTCAAAAAAAATAGCCCATTAAGGCTATTTTTATATTAAACTATTTTTTTACATCAGCATATTAACAAAAGGTAATATCAAATAATTTCCAATCATTGAATTTAAAAACAAAGAAACGGGAGTGGTAAAAAATGCTAAAACACCGATAAAAGACAAGGCAAAAATGATATAAAAACCATAAGGCTCCATTTTCTCAAATTCTTTTTGCATGTTATATGGTAAATATGAGTTCAATATTCTTCCACCATCCAATGGTAATAAAGGAAGTAAATTAAATACAGCTAAAGAGATATTAATCGCTACACCAAACTTTGCCATATCAAAAATTGTTTGAAACATAGGTAGATTAGTTTTTGCTTCTAATAGAATACCAATTGGAATTAAAACAGCCCAAATAATAGCCATGACAATATTAGAAGCTGGCCCTGCTGCAATCACCAAGCGATCATGTACTCTTGGATTTTTTAATCTAGATACATTAACAGGTACAGGCTTTGCCCAACCAAAAGGATGTCCAGCCAAAAATGTAATGAACATGACCAAAGTACCAATAGGGTCAATATGCACAATAGGATTCATGCTCAATCTTCCTTGCGATTTCGCTGTAGTATCACCATAATAATTAGCAACCCAACCATGAGCAATTTCATGAAATACAATTGCAGTAATCAGAGGTACTGCTGCAATAATAATTTTATACAACATAGGAAAAATATCTATCATGTGAAATCCTTTAAATGAAAATGATTTTATTTTTATTTTTATAAAAAGTAAAGTGAACAGTTCAATAAAAAAAAAGATTTTTTCAAATCTTTTTTTTATTAGTTATTTTTGATAATTCATTTCAATCAGCTTATTCACAAAGAGTACACGATTATTTTTATAAAAATCTTTAAACTTTTCTTCTTTCATCGACCATTTAACAACTTTTGGCATATGTTTATAAAAAATCTTACTGACTTCTTCTAAATGGTCATCTGATAAAAGCATTGTTTGAAAGTCCATTTTTTTTGTTTCTGCTAATTCTTTTAATTCTTTTGCTGCTTTATCATTTTTTTCAAATTTCATATAATTCCTTTACATGTTTTATATTGTCATAGATAAAAAAATTAAAATCATTTGTCAACAATATTCATAATATTTCAATTGTTTTTTTAGATTTTATAAATTTTAGCTGATCAAAAAACTCTGATTGTTTTGGGTTGTTTATTTTCAAAATAAAGTTCAGTATCTTTTGCAATATTTAAAAAATGCAAATGTTCTATTCTGGAGCCAAATTTTACTTTTTTTATTTGAATAGAATCAGACCAATTTTCTTTCATTTGATGCCAAATTCTTTTAGCTTTAGGTGATAAAGACACCGACTCTCTGAATTGAATATTTTTTTGATTAAGATGTTGAGCCATATGAAAATACATTTGATAGCCCAACCCTTTATTTTGAAAATCTTCTAATAAATATGAATAATCTGTTGTAGCTTTCATAAAAAATGGATCGGTTTTAAAATTACCAGATAATCCATAATCAGACATACTTTTATTCGTATTATACTTAGCTTTCAAATAACCTATATTTTTACCATTTTTTAGGATTCTCACCTCATCTACGACTAAACTATCACCAATACTTAAATCAGAATTTTCTATGATAACGAGTTGATAATGCTCTCCAAACTTATCGTAGATATCTTTTTGAATTTTGATAATAAAAAAATCATTAAAAATTTCTTGAGCAATTTTTAACTTTTCTGGGTTCAAACTTTGTTTATCAATATCTACAAGAGATGTTTTCACATCATAACAGCCTCTGACTTTATCAATGGTATAATACTGATCAAATGTTAACGTTTTTTCTTTTAAAGCAAATAATTGAATGCCATTTTCTTCAATCAATATTGGAAAAACTTGAGCAATATCTTTCATTTTTTCAAATAAAACACGACAGACTTCTTCTCCATCTTGCTTTAAAGTCTGTTTGATTGCATCTGTTATATCTTTATTTTGATAGTATAATTGCATATTTTTATCTCTTATGTTCTTTCAATTTTTATCATTTGATTTACATCAATTATATCTTAATTATTTCAAACATCAATAACTTCAAAATTATCTTGTTATTAAAAATCATCAAAAATATCTTTGATATGCATATCAGTCTATTTATTATTTCAAGAAAATAAAAAATATATTTTATAATAGATTAATAATTAAGAATATCAATTTATTTTTCTGATATTACCAAATCATTTTCATATTTGTATCTTTAGCTGATTTAACCAATTTAATACATCGTTTTTTTATACTTATTTTACATTTATAAAAAACAAAGTAACTAACTTTACAGACATAATCGTTGACATTAGATATGCTTTAAACTAAAATAATAAAATATCAAAAAGGCAATCAATGAAACCAGCAAATCATAGTAATTTTTTAAGCTTATTGGCTTCAGATGGAGTCACTTATATTTATCACCATCAAAATAATAAAAAACCTACTAAATTAGGTAAGATTCTTGACGGATTAGATGCTCCTAATGTTTTTGAGTTCATCAACGATGGTAATGAAAAAAATCAAGAATTATGTGACCAATTAGAGATTACTCCAACTGATGAGATTATTTATGCGTATAAAGAAGGTAGCTTATATAAATACAAAGATAAAGGATTTTCTGAAGCTGCTGTTAAAAAATTCATTGGTGCGAAACCCAGACCTAAAATGTGACCTTTCATCTTTTAAAAAGCAACAATTTATGGAAAATATTGTTGCTTTTTTTTATGATAAAACATGGAGTGATACGATGAAATATGCAATCAGAGCAATTAATTTTTTTGATAATCAAAATTTAATATCTTGGACTGCTCAAGAAATAGAGGATAAATTATCAAAAAATAGTAAAATAGCTGAAGAAACTTTTGATATTCTGTCTAGATTAAAAAAAAATCACCACATGTCATTTTCTGTGCAATATTTCAATGCAAACTTATTATTATCTAATAAAAATAATCTCTCTGCTTTTGAAAAAGAAATTGATAATGCATTTAAAAAAGAATTTAAAGCAACTTTTGGCATTAGCTTTGAAATCTATCAACATAATCAAATAAAAATATTAAAAGAAGTTGAAAAATCTGATATAATTATTTCAAATGATTTTAATATATTAGGATTTTCAAAAGCTGCTTCAACAGAAGAATTAATAGCTATGCGTCAGATCATGAGAAATTTAGCAAAAGATGATGAGTTAAAAATTCCAAAAAATTATTCTGGTCAATTTCAAACAGAAGTAAATACCTTAGTTCAATTATCTCGTTTTGATGCTCAAAAAAGAATTGTTGATAAAATTAAAGACATAAGAAACAAAGACAATCTTAGATTGTCTTTAAATTATCAAGCTAAAATTTAACTTTTACTTTTTCATCAATTGTACTAAATTATCAATTGTTTGTTGATAACCTCCACTGGAGCCAGGACTTACCATTAATGTATTTTTTGATTCAATATTTTGTATTGCAAACAATGGAGTTGATTTAACTTGAAAAAACTCAATTACTTTTTTAGATAATTCAACTTGTTTTTTCACTCTATCAGATTTCAATTCTTTTTCAATTTGTTCAGCAATCATGATATTTGCCTTTCTCTCAAAGAATCCTTTTCTTGCAATTTCATTATCTAAAATATTAATACCGTTGACATGAATGATACTAAAAACATCATCATGATATTTTTCCAATAAATTAAGATTTTTTAAAGCAAAGAAAATTTCCGTACCACTAACCCACCTTGGAAATGAAACTGGATACCTTACAATTTTAACATCTTGAGTTTTGTTCATGAATTCTTTAACTGTTTTTTCCATTGTAAAACAATGTGGACAACCATACCAAAAAAATTCAACAATTAATTTTTGTTTTTTATCTACAATTTCTTTAAACTCTTTTTCTCCAATCATTTGTTTTAAAAAATCGGATTGTTTATCATTCTCAAAAGATAATTTAACATATTCCTTTCCTTCAGTTAATTTTTTATCTTTTAGTTTATTATCTGCCTCGACTTTTTTATCATTAGAGCTTAATGCAAATGTAAAAGTTGTTGTTGCTAATAGAGCAGATACTATTAAATTTCTTCTTAACTTCATAAAAATTCTCCTTAAAATTTATTTACTACACTCATCATTTAAAAATGATGATTCGACACATACGTTATGATCTCAACAATTTATAACGATGGTCTCTTAACGTAAAACAGCAAACAAAAGAAGACAAGTAAAAATAACTCCAATGACAATAAATTTCATTTTATTATCTTCTTTCAAAATTTCTTTTTCTTCTTGAATGTTTTTTTTTGTTTGATTGGTTTGCCAATATTGATCAGATTTTTTTGCTTTTTCAATAAATCCATCTTCAAAACTACCCTGATGATTCTTCTTAAAATCTTCGAAGATTTTTCTCCCTTCAGCAATCAACTCAATAGACTGTGGTTTTAATTGAGGCTGTTTTTTAAAGTCAAATTCTACATCAATCATTTCAACAGATTGTTCTTGAATATTTTCTTGATAAGCAGCCTCCTTATCTTTCAACACTTGATGATTAATAATAAAAGAGTCTTGTTGTATTTTATATAATTGATCATACAATTCATCTATTTTAATCTTAATCAGATGTATTTGTTCTTGCAATAATTCAAAATTGTTTTTCCCATCACTGACTTCTTGCTTGGAAAACCTCTGTTCTATATTAAGTTGATGATAAGCTTCAAATATTCCAGGAATTTTTATACAAAAAACTTCATAATATTGAGGACTTAAAAAAACATCGGTTTCTATAGAATGTGGGTTTCTTTTTTTAAATTCAATAAGCTCTTTATTAACGATTTCATTAATTTTATAAAAATATGGATAAAAATCATCTTTCAAATACTTTGTTTGTTCATCAATTAAAAAATATGATAATATTTTTTTTGTAATTGAATGCATATAATTCCTTTTTGAATATTTGTTATTTAGACAATATATATTAAAAATTTTATAAAAATCAAATGTTTTTAATAATATCTATATAAATTTCTTATTTTTAAATTATAATTGTATATCAATAAAAATTTCATGATTTATTTTCTTACTTAATTATGCTCTGTTAGGAAAATATGTGTTATAATTATCTTATAAAAAAACAATGATTATTGATACTATTGATTTAAAAAGTATGATGATGCTTAATAATTTAATATTATGAAATAATAGACAATTCTCTCATTTGAACACTCTAAATAAATATATTATAATTAAATGTTAATATCAATGATGAATTGTCATTACAAAACGCTTTATCAAAAAATAATACAAATAGTCAAAATGCAAGAAAAACCATATCAGCATTAAAGTTAGTACCTGTCCATAGAATTAATCCAGATATTGATTTATTAGCAAAAAAATTAAAATTTAATTTGATTATTCCTAAAATAATGACTGAATAACAAAAAATAGTTTATTCTTTAATGATTAGAAATTTATAAAAAACATATTCCTCTATTGCTTTTGACAACGTTGATTAATTTCTTGATGATTATATATATTTTAACTTTGAAAAATTAAATAATCATGTTTTATTTTTTATCAATCATTTAGAAAATATATATTCTATTAATGTTCTTTTAAAAAAGTTGATAATATCATTTGTGCACAATATACAAAAAAAATAAATGATTTTTAAGATTAAAGTTTTTTGAAAGTAATCATTTATTTCAAAAAAGATAGTAATTTATCTATGAAGTTTTGTTTTTTCATAAATTATTGAATTTTAATAATATGGTTTTTAAAATGAAAGAAATTTTTAGTTTCAATTTTATTAAATATGGTAATATTTAAGTGAATTTCGTGTAATATTTTTATATTTTAATCAATCAAGATTAAGCATTTGACTATCAAGCGCAGCACTATACACAATTATATAGTGCTTTACTTGCTATGTGTTTCATTGATATTTCAATTTAAAAACTAATAAAAAAAGAAAATTCGCTTAATATATTTTTTTTAAAGATAAATTCTTGAAATTTTTTTATTTATTTTTATACTAAATGTAGTGAGAAAAATATATATGAAATTATTTAAAGAATTTTTAAAAACCAGTATTAGAATTAAACGTTGGACAAAAAAACGTACTAAAGAAGTCTATGATATGCCTATGGAAAAATTAGCTGTTGGTACAGTAGCTGTTGTTGTACCAGGAGGTATGTTAATCAGTGGTGTTTATGTTGCTGCCAATGAAATCAGAGAAAAGTATTTGAATTATGTCAATGAGCAAGAAAAAAATCAAAAATCTGTTGATTCTTTTGTGACTTGGTTTGGAAATAATTATGAAGAATACTTTGGTGAAAAGAAGACTCAAGTTGTCAATACAATGAATGAATCTTTTGATACTTCTATAAAAACAATTCGCAGCATCGGAGACTATTCATATACATTATCAAAAAAAGTAACCTCTTTTTTTAAATAAAATCAAAGGAATGATATGGAAAAAGATTTTGGTGTTTTTATTTATGAACCTATTGATAAATCTCAAGATATAAAAAATTTCATTGTATGGAATGATACTACTCTTCACGAACCTTTTATTTTAGATATTCAAGAGTTCAAAAAATATCCTCAATTGATAAATTCTTTGGTAAAAGAAAAACAAAAGCTATATTTTATACAAGGCCATGATAGTCATAAAGCTTTGTTAAAATTTGAAAGCTATCAAATTTTTTTCAAAGAAAATTTTAGTTTAAATTCTTTAAATAATAAAATTAAGATAAAATGATACTTGATTTGTTAATTTTATTAACTAAAATATAAAAAAGAAAGTAAATATGGAAAAATCTATTCCAAAAATTTTTTTAGAATATTCAAATAATGAGGATAAATCAGCTAAAATTTATCTATTTTATAATGATATTAAAATTCCACTTGGCGAAGCTGTTTTGCCTATTGAAATGCATAAAATGAAATCATTTTATCAACATTTTGAAAAAAAATCATTCAATCTTAAAGTGATTGATGATATAAATGCACCTAATTATTTTAAACAAATCAAAGAAAAAGTAAGTGATCATTACTTCACTTCAAATGGCGCTTTTAATTTTTGTGTGCTTGGGATTAATTTTGAAGATAATAAATTTAATGCAGGCTTTAAAGCAGCTATTAGCATTTCTAGAGAAGCTATGCAAACCTTATCCTTGGTATCCTCTAATGAATTTAAAGTCATCGGAGATAGAAAATTATTTATGCTTAATGTGAAGCAAGCTAAGAGAGTAGATACAGGCAATACATTAATTCATGAAAAAATTATATCTTATATTCAAGAAACTGAACAAAAAAAATTAAAAGCTCCTTTGTCAATTCAAGATAATAAAAATTCAGAAGATTATTTTAAACCACCTCTTATTTCAAAACAAAAGAATATAAGTGATTTTAATAAAGATAAAAACCTAAATGATTTTAAAAATAAAGAAATTATTAAAAACATAAAAATTAAAAAAAATGCATCCCCTTCATTGAATAAAAATGTTTCTAAAACGTCATCATATCATTCATCAAATAGATACCATGGCTCAACATCAAATTATAATTATGATTCTTCTTTGGATGTTTTATTTATGGCTTCTTTTCCTGAATTAGCACCATTATATAGGCCAGATTCTTTATTAGCTTGGGTTTTATATTTTTATAATGAAAACAATCAAGAAAAACTTTTCATGCATGATATAGAAGCCATTAGAAATATTAGGGGATTTGAAAATGTTGGTTCAGTTTCTGTCACTCAAGGAGCTGACAATACTTATCAAGTTCAAATTTTTTCTGATGAATTTAAAGAAAAACCTATAGGTATTTTATCTTGTCATGGTGATAATATTTTATTAGAAGATATGAAAGGTAATAATACAAGTATATGTCATGTACCAGAAACAAATGGATATATTTCAAAAACAATATCATTTGATGGCTCTGAATCATCTCTTGAAGTCTTTCCTGAAAATGATGGTACATTAAAAGGAAATTGGACAATTAATGGCAAAAACTCTGCTGAAATTGAATCATCTGTAGTTTTTGGTAATGAATTAACTCCTGAAAATATTAAAATTGGGGAGCCTATGAAGATTGGTCTTAATGATTCATTTCAAGATAATCACATCAATAAAAACACTTCTTACGAGTTTGAATCTCCCATATATGAAATTGATACTCCCCAAGAAGATTTTACAAAAAGATTTGAGATGCCGCCCCCACCTCCACCACCGCCCCCTCCAGATGATAATTATCAATTTAATACATCAGATCCTTATTCTAGAAGCAGTTTTTCTATGTAATTTTATTCATCCATTTTTTAGTGGATGAATTTTTTATACCAAATAACAGTATTGTTTAATCCATCTTCAATTGTTGTAAATTTTATTTCACCTAAAATATTATTTCTTTTTTCAATTGAAGCGCATGTAGATAATGCATCATATTCTGGTTTATCATCTTTTAAAATAATGATAGGTTTTTTGTTCATATATTGTGAAATTAAATTCACTAATTTTTCAACATTGTTATTTTGTCCAGCACCTAAATTTAATATTTCATAATTAAATTTATATTTATTCATTTTTTCTGATATTTTGATTATTGTTTTTGCAATATCTTCTACATAAGTAAAATCACGAGCAATTTTTCCTTTATGATATAAAATAATTGGTTTTTCATTTTGTATATTATGCATGACATTATAAATAAACATATCTGGTCTATTCCATGGACCATAAACTGTAAAAAATCTTAGTCCACAACTTGAGACCTTATGATGATTAAAATAATATTGAGCAATCATTTCATTCATAAGCTTACTTTTTGCATAAGGACTATATGGATTTAGAGTATCGGTTTCTTTTTGAGTACCTTGATTATTTGAACCATATACTGAAGATGAACTTGCATATATAACAAAAGATTTATATTTTTTCGCTAATTTAAAAATATTAATGGTTGAATTAATATTATTTTTCAATACTTGTTCTGAGTTTTTAATTGAGTAAGAAATATTAGCAAAAGCTGCCAAATGAATAATCAAATCAATTTTAGGAGGGGTGATTAAATGATTAATTTCTTGAGATAAATCTAGATTCATCATTTTTATATTATTTTTTTGTAAAATTTCATCAACAATATTTTTTCTATCAACAATTGTACTTCTATATTGATCATAGTCTATAGCAATGATTTCATAATTTAAGGTTAATAGTTGTTGTAAAACATGAAACCCTATCATTCCATAGGCTCCTGTAAGTAAAACAACTTTTTTTTCATTCATCATTATTGATCCTCAAAAATAACTTCATGAATATATCTATGAGCCATTTTTTTCATAGAAAATTGTTCAGATACAAATAATTTACCAAATTCTGCTTTTTTATACATTTCATCTTTATTTTGTATGAAATAATCCAAAGCATGAATTAAATGATTAACATCTATTTTTTCAGGTAATAATATTCCAGTTTTATTATTGATAATTTCAGCCGTGCCACCACTATTATTTGCAATCACTGATATTTGTGCAGCCAATGCTTCTAATGCAATATTTGGGCATCCTTGGTGTGTACCTAAAACAATTAAAGCATCAAAACTTTGTAATATAAAAGTTGCATTATCACATTGACCATGAAAAATAATTTTTTGATTAAAAAATTGTGAATATTTTTTTTCTAGAATTAAAAAATAATCTTCATAATCTGGCTCTACACTACCGATAATATGTAATTTTACTCTTTCATAATTAATTTTTAAAAAAGATTCAAATATTATATCTAAATGTTTAGAAGGAGCGATTCTTCCACAAACTACAAAATTAATATAATCTTTATTAATTTTTTCTTTAATAGATGTCATCATTTTAAAATCATTTAAGGTAGTCTCTTCATTATCTAGATAAACACCATTGGAAATATATTTTACTTTATTTTTTAATATTTGATAATCTGGTATCTTTTTTTCTTCAACTTGATATTTAAAAACCATTTGATGAATATCTCGATGATATTGCTCTATATGATAATAAATACCTTGCATAAAATTATTTTCATTGTGCATTTCTTCAAAACAATAATGTCCTGGGCTAACATCTACAAAGTTAATATATCCATGACAAATTTTTGTAAGTAATAATCTTAATTTTGCATCTACATTCCAAAATAATATTTTATTTATTTTATTTTGTATACAATAGTTTATAATATTTTGTGATATATCAAAAACATCAATACTATCATTTGCTAAAAAAATTTCACATCCTAATTGTTGTATTTTATGATATAAATTTTCTTGATTTGATTGATTAGCTAATATTAATTTCAAATTATTATCTGTATAAGATAACTCTTTAATTAAGTTAAATAAAGATTTTTGCGCACCACCTAAATTTAAATTAGATGATAAAAAAGCAACATTTAACTTATCTTTTTTATCGTTTCGAACATATGGTAACAAATTCCATATTCTATGAGAAGCCCAAGCTCTCTTATTATTTTCATTTAATTGATTTTCTAAGAATAATATTCTTTTAAAATGATTTTCTTGATATTTTTTATAAATTATATGAGCTAAATCTTTTTCTTCAATACTTGGAGAATAAAAATTCATTTGTTTAAAATCATCTAATATTTCAGATTGTCCACAAGTATTTGTAGCAAAAATTGTTAAGCCATTTGCCATCAATTCTTGAGAAGCCATGCTTAAACCTTCAAAATGACTTGTATTTAAAGAACAGTCAAATAAATTAATTAAATCTTTAATATCATTTCTAAATCCAGTCATTATCACATTCTGATGTAATTTATAATGATTAATCAATTGACATAAATAGATATATTGTTCGGATTGACTTTTTTCAAATCCACCTACGATCATTAATTTAAATTTAGAATTTATCTTAATCAATTCATATATAGTCTGAATTGCTTTGCTATAATTTTTTTGCCAAGCAATTCTGCCAACCATTCCAATCACAATATCTTCTTCTGATAAAGCAAACTCTTTTCTATAATGATTTCTTTTATCTACATCAAACAAATATTTTTTATAATTAATTTGATGACGTAAAGTTAAGACATGTTTATCTGTATATTGTTGAATTTGTCGTGTTACATAATGACACACTCCAACGAGCCCTGTGATATTTTTATGATTAAACATAAATGGTCTATTTGACCAACCTTGTTGATCATTATGAATCACCAAATTAACTTTAACATTTAAATTAAATAAAAAATCTAACATAACATCATTTAAAAGATGACAAACCATTACCTTATCTCTGAATGCAATCTGTTGAAAAATTGCAGTACCATTTTCAATCTTTGAATTTAAACGAATAATATTAACATTGGGTGGAATTTCATGCTCTTTATCTTTGTTATATAAAACAATTAAAGTATAATTAATAGGTCTTTTGTTCCAATAATTTGCCCATAAATGGTCAGATACAATTTTTTCTGCTCCTCCCAAGTTAAGACTTGTGATAAAAATATATTCATCAGGTGAGCCTACAAAATTAAATTTTGGTATTTTATTATTTTGATTAAAAATTTTATTCATAAATATTTTTATTTATCAAATCATAAAATAATTATTAGAAATAGTCAATTATCTCAAGGTCTCATTTTATTTATTAATGAATATTTTTTATCAAATTCAGATTCGTTATTTATTAATAGTTCAACTGTTTCTTTTAAAATATCACCATGACAAGATTTAGGATGACAAAAACAAACTAATGTTTTATTATTAAGTTGTAATAAATCATTTTTAGTGATTTTATTTGTCTTTATTTGTTGTTCAAGCCATTGTTGATATTCTTGAATAACTCTACTTCTTTCTTCTTCTGAATTATCTTTCATGGGAAAAGGATTGGCAAATAAAGAGCCCTGAAGATTAAAGTTTTTATTGTATCGACCGATATAAACACCATCTTCTGGTATTTTTTTACCAATATGATAAAAATTTTTGACTTCTATTTCTTTGTTTTTTTGCAAATTATTTTGAAATTCTAACTTCAAGTTGGTTAAAATTTTACCCAATAGATTTTGACCTTTCCATAAATTCTCAGGTGTTATTTTTGCTTCATCTTCATAGAAACCACAACCCCAAACCAAATCGTTTGGACCAGCAGCTTCTACCATCATGCTGCTTCCAGTATTTAATAAAATTTCCTTTAAATCAAGATTTTGTTTAAATTTTTCTCTTGCTCCAAACAAAACAATTTTTTCACGACGCTGAGCCCAAAAATTTTCATCATAATTTTTCACTTCTCGACCCAATTTTTTAATTTTTATCATGAGTTGATTCCATTGTTTTGATAAATTTTCGTTTTCAACAATATCTAAACGAGATATTCTTCCCCCAATAAAATCTTGAGCGATTGTGGTTTGATTTATATCTAATATTTTTTGAGCAGTCTCTTCATCAGACATATTTTTAGCTTTACTGAACATCATAAATTGTTCATTAGATATAAAAATAAAACCTTTGTATTCAAATTTTGAAGGATGAAAATTACTGAAAGGAGATTGCAGTCTAAAGAAAAATGTATAATCATTTTTTTCTTGATATTTTAACTGTCTTTTTGGATCTATTTCTACCAATTGATAATTGACGCTTTGAAAGTTTTCTTTAATCATTTCCAAAATTCTTTGTTCATCTCCACCCGCTAAACCGCAACCAATTAATGGCATTCCAATTTTTTTATCTCCATATCTTTCTTTAATTGATTTTAATAATTGAGGAAATGCATCATATTCAAAATGATCTTTACCAACACCATAAAAATATTGTGTGTATGCATTAATAATCGTTAATTGATGACCATTGATATTGACAGTAGCTTCTGAAAATGTTCCAATTTTATTTCTATCACCTTTGATAGTTTTTAAATCAGCCGCATAAGCTTCTGGAAAATTATCTTTAATATGCTTGGCTATGCCAGAGCCCATGACTCCTTGTGCATTACTTCCATGAATAATGACATCAAATTCACCATTTTTAGCCATTTCTATTAAATTTCCATAATGTAGTTTCATCATTGACTCACATTCTTTTTTTATTAATATTTTTTACTTCTTTATCATAATAAAAAATCTTATTATCTTGAGCTATCTCCATAACCTCTTGTAAACCTTGAGATTCCCATTCAATTCCATTAAATTTTAATTTTAATGGTACAATTGTTTTAAAATTATCAATAGAAATTGTATAAATACCTTCTTGTAGTGGCTTATCTTGAAGATCTTTTAAAATATACTCATTTGCTTTTTCTCTTTCAGCTTCAAATAGCTTTTTTAATGTTTCTTTATCCATTTTTTATCCTTGTGTATTTTTTATCTTAATAATTATAATAATTTTTTTTTTTTTATCAACATTAATTAAATGCAAATGAATTGTTTTTTTATAAATAAATTATATAATAAATTAATAAACAGGGGTTGTAATGGAAATGATTTTAACAAAAGGCGATGATCAATTCATTGTCAAAAAAATAAAAGATGATAAAAATTGGTTAACCATTGAAAGATTAACATATATTGTTGAACAAAGACCTCAAGTTTTTCAACACCTTCATCCATTAGAAATTCCTACAAAAGAATTTTTACAATTATTAAATGAAGAAAAAAATTTAGATCTATTGGTTCATGTGTTGTCAAAAAATGCAACATGGAAGATTTTTATCAATCAGTCAATTAAAAGACCACTAACAATTGATAATTTCATCAAAGTATTAGATATGTTAGAAGAATCAGAATATGAACCTTTAGCCAAACAATTTTTAAAAAAAATCGATAAAAATACTGTCATACCTTGGCAACTTGTTAAATATATGGAGGAGGAGCAAGCCTTTAAATTTTTAACTGTGTCAAATAATATGATTGCCTTTAACCAATTAAACGAAAACGCAAAAAGCATAAGAGTTTGTAGAGAGTATTTTATAAACAAAGCCAACCAACACGAATTGTCTGAACTTTATCAAACATTACCAATTGAAGCAAAAAATGATTTTGATATAGCGATGAAATTATGCCAAATAAATAAACAAAATTATAAAATTCTTAGTCCTCAAGCAAAAATACATGAATCAATTGTTCATTTTGTAATTAGCAGAATAATACCATCAACTTCAGATTCTTCTTGTGATGAAATAGATGAAAATGCTATAAAAATCAAAGATTTACCTTTGGAATCTGTGAGAAATATAAATTCTCTTTATTTGATTAAATCAATACTTAAAAATAATCCTAAATTATGTCAAGATGAAAAAATAAAAGAAAAATGGTTTTCTAATCCAGATAATAAAAAAGAACTGATTCAATTTATTGATTATTTTCCTGCATCCAATGATTTAATCAAAGATTTTAAATCATATAGTGTTTATGAAAAATCTTGCCTTATGATGCAAAATAAAAAATTAATTCCTCTTTTCATGAAAGAAATGAATCCTGATGATTATTTTGAGTTATGCTATCATTATCAAAATAGTAAGTCGTTCAACCAAGTCTTCAATGATTTAAGTCTAAAGAATTTTCTTTGTGATAAATTAGATGGCTTCATCAAATATTATATGAAAAAACTAGATAATAAAATGAATTATCATCAAGCAGAAGTAAATTCTTTACATTTTAGCATTTGGCTTTTTAAACAAAAAGAAGCATCATATTCACAAGCAGCATGTCAATTGATGTCAAAAGTTGTCAAAAATAATCCTGATATTTTGGATAAAGATTTGAGATATTTATATCATATTGAATGCAATACATTAAGAAAAAATTCCAATCTTATTTATGAGTATATGGATCAAAATACAACTCAAGATATCAAAAAATTTCATAAAAAATTTTAAATAACTTGAAGATTGATAAATTTGATTTTATTAATCTTTTGTTTATAATATATCAATAAAAGAGGTATTGAGATGTTCACAATCAAAGAAAAAAAAGACACAATTACTGTTACTATCGAAGATGGTTATTTGGATAAATATCCAATAGATGTTATTTTTCATACTCTAAAAATCATAGAAAAAAATCATCATTTAGGTAGCATGTTTTTCGAATTTGATTCTAAAACAGAAAAATTTTTAAAAAATAATCAAAAAGCATTGACAGATATTTTAAAAAACAAATCTGAATCTGAGAATTTACTCAATCAATTATATTTTAAAGAATTATGTAGTCCTGTTTATATGTATCATGATATGTTAGATTATGTGATGAAGATAACAGAAGTCAATTCAAAGTTAATGTTGTCAAAAGATTCTGTTGAAATACCTAAAATCAAATATATGATTAGAAATCCTAATCAAGAGGAATACGGAGAAAAAATATTAGATATCAAAAACATGGATGAACTTATTGGTCAATTTGGTCAATCTTTTACACAACACGGTGTTTGTCATTTCATTTCACATTTAAATGATGAATATAAAATAATCAATAAAACAAGCAAAGAGCCTTATAAATTATCCAATAATATCAAGTCAAAGTTATTTGATGAAAATACTCAAACACATCCTATTTTACCACAATTTGAAAAAGACTATTATTTTATGGAGCAACTATTTAGTCATGCTATGAATAAAATCAACACACCTGAAGAAATATTCACATACTTAGCTTTAAAAGAAAACACGAGAATCAATCATATAAAGCCTCAAATAAAAAAAATGAAAGTTTCATAATAAAAAAAGAACCATTTATGTATGATTTAAGTGAATTTTATCTAATTAAATAGTTTGATACTTTAATTAGAATAAATTCACTTATAGTATTGAAATATTCTCAAATTAAACTACAATTAACTTACATTATAATAAAGGAATATATGATTAATTTTCAGAATTTAAGTTTTGAAGAGTTTTTACAAACAATTTATAAAAAATTTCCAGAAGAAACACTTATGATTTTAGGTTCTGCTGATGCTTCACCTGAAAGTGGGCCTGCAAAACAGAATACAAATTCATATTCATTAGATTTAATTCCGAATTTTAAATCTGAAGATACTAGAGAATTTGATAGAGCAACTTTAGGTCTTAAAGCATTTTTTGAAATTATCACTCAAACAAATTTAGACAAGTGGACAATAAATAAAGATATTATTAATGATATAACGACTTGGATTAATCCACAAATAAAGAGCCAAGATGATTTAGATGCTTGGTCATATGCAATATTATTTAATGACTTAGGAAAACTTCACATTTCTAATGACCATCATCAGAAACTTTATGGAACAAAGTGTGCTGATCATGATATTAATATGGTAGACATATTAAAAGCTGACCACGAATTTTATCCCAACTTTTCCAAGTTGGATAAAAAGTATCAATATGGGCTGATATTAGGATTGAGTAGTGGATTTAATTTAGGTAAAGCTGTTCAATTGGAATGTCCTAATAGTGCTTGGAATTCATTTTTACAACTTAATGACTTTAATCAAAAATTTCATTTAGGTCATTGCTTTTTTGATTTTATTGGTGTTAGTGGTGCAGGAAATCCTAGAGAATATGCTTCATTTATTATGAATGATGATACAATATCAGCTTTTATTAACACAATCAAATACCGTGATAATCATGAGTATGGTGCATCTCGCCTGAAGCAAGTTGAGATATCAGAAAATATTGATGATGCATTCCCTATTTCCAGATTAATTGCAATGGCTAGAATTTTTTCTGTAGATAAAAAAGATAAATTAATGAATGCTATTTCGTTATTGCCAAAAGATACAAAGAAATACTTATTTGAAGAGTTGGAAAAACCAGGGATATCTAAAGACCCTGCAATAGAGCTTCAATATGCTCCTGCTATATTAACTCAAGTTATCAATGGTGAAAGCGAAGAAATTGTCTCAAAAACTTTATCTAGCCTAGCTTATTTGTTTAAAAAAGCTAGAAACAATATAAACGATAATTTAGAAATTTATACTTTTAATCTTATTGATTTTGCAAGTCAGATGAAAGCTAATCCTTTAGAAGCCATTAGTAATATTGAACAAAGTAATATGGAGACAATGAGTGGTGGTTGGAAATGGAGTAAAACATCTTCAAAACTTTTAAGTAAAAGAAAATATTCAAAATAATAAAATTAATAATCCAAGTGATTCTAATAAGTCATTAAAAATGTAAAGATACAAAGAATCACAAGATTTATACCATAAATATACATACTATGTAAAAAAGAGTATGTATATTCAGTAAAATTAAGGTTTTAATTTAATTATTATTTTTATTAATGAAATAAATGTTCTGTCCCATACATAAAAATTTTTAAAAGATAATAAAAAATCATTGACAGATATCTTAAAAAACAAGCTGGAATTTGAAAATTTACTCAATGAATTATATTTTAAAGAGTTATGCACTCCAGCTTATATGTATCATAACATTTTATATTATGTGATGAAGATAAGAGAAGTCAATTCTAAATTAAGTTTATCAAAAGACTGTGTTGAAACACCTAAAATCAAATATATGATTAGAAATCCCAATCAGGAAGAATACGGAGAAAAGATCTTAGATATCAAAAACATGGAAGAACTTCTTGGTAAATTTGTTCAATCTTTTTCAAGACAAGGTATTACTTATTTCGTTTCAAATTTGAATTTTAAACATAAGATAACAAATAAAACAAGTAAAGAGACCTCTACATTATCTAATCATATAGAATCTAAACTTTTTGATGAAGATACTCAAAAATATTCTGTTTTACCACAATTTGAAAAAGACTATTATTTTATGGAGCAACTATTCCGTCATTCTATGAATAAAATCAACACTTCTGAAGAAATATTAACATATTTATCTTTAAAATAAAATACAATAATCAATCATATAAAGCCACAAATCAAAAAAATGAAATTTTCTTATATTTATTTATTGATTAACTTGGATTGTTGAGCCTTTATTTTTGTTGTGCTATAACACTTTGCCAATGTGGTCTGCTCTAGAAAATAATGATATGTGAAAATATTAAAAAAGTCAGTATCTTTTTAATGTCAAAATAATATTGACTTTTTTAATAAAAATTATTAATTCATTTTTAGCTTTAAGAGATAAAATATGACAGAAAAAAATAATTCACTTCTTTATTCAGAAATTCGTAAGATTGTATGGGGATTTGCTGACATGGTTAGAGATAAAGGCAATGGTACAGTAGAAGATTATGCAAAAATTGTTTTACCAACTTGTTTGGTGAAAAGAACATTGGACTTACAATATGAGTTTAATAAAAAAGAAGGTGCTTCATTTTTTGAAATGGTTGACATATGTGCTTCTACCGAAGATCAAGCCCTCATTGATATGAATACCAAAAGCTATCGATTTTATGACCATGAAAAGATTAAAATAGATAAACTGCAAAGCAGTGTTGCTTTAATCACATGGGATGATTTGATGAATTTTGAAAATAATCCCAATGGAGAAGAAAAATTTGTTGGTAAAAATGATAAATTATTGTTCAATCAAGTCTATAAAACCAAAGCTAAAAACTTTGTTGAATTGATGTTTGAAGTGATTGATTGTTTCAATCCTGTGATGAAACATGTATTTAATACATTTGAATACCGACAACTCATCATGCAAAAAAATATTGTGCCTTTTTCAGATTTTAATAAAACTTGTCATAAAGAATTATCAGAATATGATTTCAATATGCAAAACATTTCCACGGATATGTTTTCAGATATTTACATGGACTTAATGGGACGGTTTGCTTCTGATTCTGGTAAGAAAGGTGGTGAATTTTTCACACCAACTCCTTTGGTAAAAAATGCATGGCAATTCATTGATATTAAAGAATATGCTCAACAATTGATATCAGGTCAGAGGACCAATATATCTATAGGAGATCCAACAGCAGGCTCCAATACATTTCTCATTTATGGATATGATTTGATCATGGAGGAATGTGAAAATTTAAAACCTGGAGTAATTACAAAAGAGGCTTTTTCTTTCTATGGACAAGAATTAAAAGCATTTCAATATTGCCTTGGTTTAATCAACATGATTTTTCATAACACAATAGACTCTTATAACATTGGTATTGATATTTCTCAACAAAATGCAAACGTTATCAATGAGTATTTTAATGGTATTGGAAAAATGAGAGGACAATTAGATATTGTGGTTGCTAATCCTCCTTATGGCACAAAAGATTATGGTATAGAATATGCTGAGCAGAATAAAACAACTGATGAGCGTTGGAAATATGGTGTACCCAAGAAACAAGAGGGTGAGTATTCCTTTTTAATGACTATTTATGATCTTTTAAACAAACAAGGCAAAGCAGTCATTGTGATGCCACTTGGTACATTATTTCGTGATGGCGCAAAAGAAATTCGCAAACATCTACTACAAGATAATGTGGTTGAAGGTTTGGTTACATTACCAGGGAATATGTTCCTCACAACTTCGATTCCAGTTGTCTTGTGGATTCTCAATAAAAATAAAAAACAAGCAGATAAAAATACAGTTTTTATGGTTAATGCGAGCAAAGACTTTAAGAAAGTTGGTAAATTCAATGAATGGCAATCTGAAAAAGCAATTCAAAATTATCTCACACGAACAGAAGAAGCTGATTACTCAGGTTACGTTGATTTCACAACATTAGAAAAAAATAAATTCAATTTAAGTGTTCAGCGTTATTTCTCTAAAGAGAAAGAAAAAGAAGAAATTAATATCATGGAATTAGAAAAAGAAATTATTGAATTAGAAAGTCAAATATCAAACAAAAAATCCCAAATGAATTCAATTATTGCACAAATTATTTCTATGGAATCAAACAATGAATAACTATCATTTGATTAAAAATACACAATGGAAAGAAGTTGAAATTAATGGGGAAATGAAAGAGATTCCGAGGGATTGGGATGTTATAATTATAGGTGATATTATTTTATCAAATGAAAAAAGTATCATAAAGGCAGGAGAAGCTGGATTAGAAGGTAATTATCCCTTTTTTAATTGCAGTGAAAAACAAACTAAATATTTTAATAATTTTTTAGTGGATGGAGAAAATATATTTCTTACAACTGGTGGAGATTATATGTTTACCCTTTATCATAATGGTAAATCTGCTTACTCAACAGATGTATGGTCAGTTAAAATAAAAGAGGAAAATGCAAAATTTATCAGTTATCTTCTTAAAAATAATTATCAATTGAATCAATCATATTTTAGAGGATTTAAATTTAAACATTTGGATAAAAAAGGTTTTAAAGAGATGATGGTATATATACCCCCTCTTCCTATCCAATCCTCCATAGCCTTCATACTTTCTGCCCAAGAATCCATTATTGCAGAGATAGAATCACTCATATCTAAGTATGAAACTCGTTTCCAATATTTAAGTGAAGAATTATTGTCTGGAAGACTGCGTGTGAAAAAAATAGATGGAAAAAATGTACTCTATAAAAATCCTGAAGATAATTGGAAAGAGGTTGAAATTAATGGGGAAATGAAGGAAATTCCGAAGGATTGGGATGTGGAGAAGTTAAAGAAACATATTTTAGTAATTAATGGATATGCTTTTCCTAAAAGTCAGATGTTAAATGAAAAAACTAATAACTCTGTTCCAATTATAAAAATTGGGAATATACATGATGATACTATTGTTGAGAATAGTGGCACTGGTCAAAACTATTATAATGGAATTAGTAAAGATTCATTTATTCCCCAGTGTAATGATTTAATTATTGGTTTATCAGGTGCTAATGCTGGTAAAACAGGCATTTATAAACTATTAACTAAAACAGTGCTAAACCAAAGAAATGCAATAGTAAGAATTCAATCACATGTGATAACACAAGATTTTTTTAATTATTTTTGGTTTAAAGATGCTTTGGAAGCATTAAGAGAAACAACTAAAGACTCAGCTATTCCAAACATTTCATCAGAGGATATAGAAAATATTGATGTTTTTATTTTTTCAAAAGTAGAACAATCTTCCATCGCCTCGATCCTATCTCAACAAGAATCATTGATTGAAGAACAGAAAAATTTATTAGAAAAAGAAAAAGAAAAATTTGATTGGATTTTAGATAATTTATTATCTGGAAAATATTTAGTAAAGGAAAAAAATGAACGTTAAAATAACAAAAGTTATGGTTTAATGAATGTCAAAAAAAGCAAATTTATTATATATATGTTGAAAGAAAAAAATATGTAAAAATACATTGGGATAATACTTCATTAAATTTATCTTCTCAACAAGAATATAATCTTAATAAATTAATTGATTAAAAAATGCAATATATAATATATATTTTTTCACAACATTTAAAATATATTGATAAAAGTGTATATAATACCAAATCTAACAATCACTCTTGGATATTTTGACAATATTCCAAAAAATATAGTAACAAAATTATGTGAAGATTTAGCAAACTATTTGAATAGCATAATAAAATAAAGAATCATTTTTACGCATCCTTAATATAAAGTAATATTTAATTTCGTTATGCTTATTATAAAATGAAAAAAATTAAAGGAATAATATAAATACTCAAACTGTTGATTATTATAACAACAATGCAGAAATTTATTTTAACACCACAGCACATTTAAACGCATCTAAAGAAATGCTTAAATTAGCAAGTGAAAATATTGGTCAAGAGGTTCATTTAAAAAGTATTCTAGAATTAAATGAAAAAGAAAAATATGATGATGTATGGCATCTGGCTTAAAAGATCCTCATTTTTTATCAAAAAAAGATGCTCTTGGAAGAGATATTCAGTGGTTAAGTGCATTTAGCTCTTAAGATGTATATCTTAAACCAAAAGTATTTAAAAAAATAATTTGATTTTTTTATTTCAGTATCATCATACTTTCTTAACTTTAATTTGAAATAATACTTCATTAAATGTATTATCCAAATCCAGTCTATTGATAATTTCGTTATTTTCTTGTATTGATTTTGTTTCTAAATGCAATTTATGCCAAAAACTAAACTTTCTTTGATTAAAAAAATAATCATCCAACATATTTTTAATATAAATATCATTTGATTCATTTCTATATTTCAATAATAATAAATTATTATTGAAATATATTTCTCTTTTGATGAATTTTGGAAAATACTCAAGTGAGTTTAATTGATTATATGAACAATCAAAATCTCCTGTAATAGATATAGGACAGTCTTTTAATGATTTTAATCGATTATTCGAACAATCTAAATAACCTATAATAAAATCTGGAAAATTATGGAATAACGTTAATTCATTATGAGAGCATTGAAAAGAACCATTCACATTAAAAATTTTTATTGGTATATATGTTAAAGCATTACTTGATATATCAAATTCTCTATGAATATTGATAATAAATCGATGTTCTTTTGATTTTAAAATTTCAAAATAATTTTCTGGTAATCTGTATTTTTCAATGAAAGATTTTAATAAAATTTCTTGGTTATTGTCATACATATCTATTATTTGATAATCCATTTTAGCTTTATTTTCATCATTTCTATTATAGCAGCGATCATAATTTTTTAACCAATCCAATATATCATTTTTTGTTTTCAATATCATGTTATACCTTTTTTTATCATGTATATCTATGAATGCATATAAATTATTTTCTATTTTTTGTTTATACTGATGATTATTGTTTAACCATTGCAATCATATTCTTTTTTAAAATCATATTACAATTTATTTAATGATTTTCTTTCTTTTATTATATCATTTAATTTAAAATCATCAATTATTTTTGAATTCTCTTTCATTATTTTTTCTTCTAAATGAAATTGTTGCCAAAATTGAAAATCTCTTTGATTTAAAAAATTATTATCAGACATATTTTGAATATGAAGATTATTGGATTGACTTTTATATTTTAATAATTTCAAATTATTGACTAGATAAACTCCTTGTGTCACAATATCAGGAAAATACTCTAATGATGTTAATTGATTTTTTGAACAATCGAAATCTCCCGTAATAGATATAGGGCATTTTTTTAATGATTTTAGCTGATTATTAGAACAATAAAAACTATGACCTACATATTGAGGACAACCGATTAATGAAATTAATTGATTATATTCACAAATAAAAGTACGTTCAATAAATTCAGGACAATTCCTAAGTGATATTAAAAAATTATTGGAACAATTAAAAGTACCGTCTATTTTATAAAATTGAAATGGAATTTCTTTTAAATTGTTATTTGATATATCTATATTTGATGAATTAACAATATATTGATGTCCATCTTTTATGATGTTATCAATATAATTATCATTCAAATGATTATTTTTAATTTTTTCTTTCAATAAATATTGATTATCATATGTTGTGATATCAATCAATTCATAATCATTTATATGATAATTGTGATCATATCTTTTTAACCATATTTCGATTTGTTCTTTTGTTTGCAGTATCATGTCAATCTTTCATTTGATATTTTTCATTTACTATCTATTTTATGAAAAAAACATCAATATTCAAGATTTGAAATGATTTTTAAAGATCAAAGTTAATCAATTTATCAGGATCTAAAATATATTCATTCAAGATTTTATCAATAATACTTTTTGCCTCTTTAGTTTTTGGATGTCATTTTTGTTTTGTATCCATTGTTTTTTTAAACATTTCTTGTATGGATTGTGCATAAATTTTGAGACCTTCTTTCATGCATTGATGAAGAATTTTTTCAATTTGATCATAATTAGCTTTTGAATAGATTTCATCAGCACATTGGAAATATTTTCTTTTTCTTCATCATCAATAATTTTCAAGAACTCATGATTATCGACTAAATATCTAACAATATAAGTCAAAATCTTCAATCCATTAAAAAAACATACTTATTGATATGACTTGTTTTTGTCACTTCTCTGCCTAAAATCATATCTTTACAATATACTTTTTCTGATGTAAGAGAAATAAAATTTCTATTGTCTTCGATAAATTGATTGTATTTTTCTTCTCTCTTACCTGCAAGTTCATCATTTTCACAATTATCAATAAAAATTGCAGAAGATTTGGCATGAAATGGATCTTCTTTTTGAGACCAATAAGACTCTGCTAAATCTAAGGGTCGTAAAACTGGAAAATTAAAATTTAAACCTTTTGTTAATATTCCATTTAAACAATTTAATAATTCGTTTTATCTATCTGATGATTGTAAAAAATTATCATTATAAGGTAACAGAAAAGAAACCTTTCATTTAATCAGTTTTTTTATAAATACAAGAAATTAAGTTCTAATTTAAGAACAACAAAGGCATGCATATGTGCAAATGTGAACAACCATATAACATTAAAAGATAGAGTATATCGTTGTCCACATTGTGGTTATCTCAATCACAGAGATACCCATTGCAGTTACATCATTAACAATACTTTAAATCATGTTGAATATAATTTAGAGTATCGAGAAATAAAGAAGTTAAATGGTTGTGCAATACAATCTAAGGATTATGGGGATCTTTTAACAAAGATTTATTACTTAATTCAAATCTAGGTCAGATAAAAACCTCTCATAACACAAGAATTATTTATGATTTATTGTGTATTAAGTTTAAGTCATTGAATCTATCCGTTAAACTCAACTATCAAGTTGATGATAAATTCTACACCCTAGAAGCACCTTCCTTTAAGTCGGTGTGATTCACCATCTTTATACTCTTTTTCATCAAAATTTTTTCTACTTTTGAACTAAATCAAATAATATTTTTTCTCTTTTTCGGATATAAAGAAGGCATCTAATCCTTGATCATAACTTCCTAAGCCTCTTAATGATTCTTCAACGGTTTCTTTATTGAGTCCAAAAAATAAATTTAACACAAATCTCGGAAATGATTTAGGTATTTCTTTGGACACACTTATTTTTTGAGCAAAGTCTTCACACCCTCTTAAAAATGTATTAAATTTTTCTGATTCAGTTTTTGTTTTCATATCAACCTCTTTTCTTTATTTGATAAAATAAAAAAAAATGAATTAGTCAAAAAAAACAGTTTATTTTCATAAAAATAATTGATAATCATGTTATAAATTTTATCATTTGAATTTTAATTTCATAAAATATCAAAAATTTTAAGATAAAAGTATATTTGTCTTGATTTTTCATTTAAATTTAATAATAAAAAATAAATTATTTCAAACATTTATGCAAAAAGAAAATAAATATCAAAAAGAAGCACAAAATTTTTTAGAGCGTCAATTTGAAGTGTATCATGGTCAACATGTTAAAATTTATGAAGAAGAGTTTTCTACTATTTATGATGATGTTCTTCAAGAGTGCTCTCCTTTGATTGGAGGATATCATCAAAAAAATAGTGTTTCTTTAAAAGAGCAATATTCTATTATCGGATTAAGAGAAAAAATCAAAGAATTTAATGAAATCTCTATTCTTGATTTTTTAAAAAAACATAAAAGGATTGAGAGTGTTGATGATGTTGTTGAATTGATGTTTCAAGATTTCAAAAAAAAATATTTTGCAGCAGAAAATGAAGCACAATTATATCAACTAATCTTCACATCCAATCAAGATTTAAAAAATAATTTAAGAAGAGAAATATTTTTTTCTCAAGTCAAAGAAAACCTCGCATATAATGTTATTTATTATGAGAAGGCTGGTTGTTATGCAAGAAAGAATTCTTTCTATACGATTAAGGAAAGAAGAATTCCTGTATCTAAAAATAACAAACAATCTGAAAGACCAGATTTTCTTCATTACATCAATGGTATTCCATTAGTCTTGATTGAGTATAAAACAGAAGACTCTGGTATATTAAAAAGTTTAAAAGATTTTGAATTTAAAGAATCTTATCGAAAAGCTCCATTTAAAATTGCCTTAAATGATGGCAGAGATGTAATATTTTTTTCCGACATTTCATTTTTAAAAATGAAAAGTGGAAAAGACAATAGTTTTCATTGGGTTCATTATCTACCTGAAAAAAAGCACATTAGAAATGGACGAGAGTTTACCAATATCGAATATCTTTTTGATGAATTATTATGTCAACCGGAAAATCTTTATTCATATTGTATTGATGGTTGCTCTGTGGTCAATTCTAATTCACACTATTATTTAATCAATGCAAGAATTCAACAGTATTATGCTATCAAGGATATCAAAAAAACCTTAAAAAGAGTGATGTCAGGACATCAAGTTTTACCATACAATTTTGAATTTGCTCATGCTCAAAGATCTGGTAAAACCATTACCATGAAACTGATTTCTTACATGATTGAAAAATCTTTTCTGAATATTTTTAATAGTATTTTCATGTATACTCCAGACTTACAAATTAAAGATGTTATTTTCAATGAATTCAGTAAATCAGGTAATTCTAGCATCAATATTCAAATGGTTGAAACAAGACTTCAATATCAAGAAATTCTAGACTCTTTGTATTACGCTCAAGAGCATTCAAAAGAGCATACAGGTTTATCTCTGTATATCGTCAATATGCAAAAAATCACGGATAAAGAATTACAAGATGTCAATCCAAAAATCATCAATACATCTAAAATTCTCAATATCATTGATGAGGCTCATCATGGACAAACAAAAGAGACTGCTTTGATTCGTCAATCTATTTTTCCAAATGCTAGTAATTATCTCTTTACTGCCACTGGTAAATCAGACATGTATCTTTTTTACTTTCCAGATAATCAAAGAAATGGATACCACAATAAATTTACGATTTCAAACGCAAAACAATGCAAAATAACTGTTCCAGTGATGTTTTTAAAAGCAGATAAAATATTTAAATTATCTGATAAAATACATTCATTTTCCAAAGAGGTTGAAAAAAGATTAGAGCAACAATATTTAGAGACTGCTAAGTTAATTGGTCTTTCTGAAAAAGAAATTAATGTTGAAGAGTATTTAGAGAAAAGTAATCAAAGAATTACACTTGAAATTCGAAAAGAAATGGAAAAAGGTAGCATGGCAGAAAAATTAAATGCTATTGTTGATTTCATGAATTCTTCAAGAGAAGGTTTGCCTTTCTTTCCAAAAGCCATCATGTATACAAAAAGTGTTGAGGATGCTAAAAAATACATTGAATTTATTCAACAATCTTCAATAAATAATGAATACAAAGGATATCGTTTTGGTGTAGATTTTTCCAGTATTGAGAAGATATGCTCTGTTTACAATCCAGGTATTCATCAAGCAGAAGAAATTAGCTCTAATTTTCAAAAAGAAAGAGTAGATAATAAAGACAATACAAATGTCATTGATATTTTATTAGCCGTTGATAAATATCAAAAAGGATTTGATTTACCCACATTATTGGTGACATTTTTAGATACCAATATCAGTGAACCTGCTCGTATGAATCAAATATTTACTCGTTCTGCTACAAAATTCACTGGAAAAACGATTGGTTATTGTGTAGATTTAACATTGGATAGTATCAATCCTGATACTTTTAAACAATCGTTACTTTTATATGATAATATCAATGATTTAGGTGATGGTTTTTTAAATGATGATTTAGTCGATGGATTAAAAGAAGTATTGATGCAAGAGTTTACCAAGCTTCGAGAAGTCTTGAATTTGCATAAAAGCAATTTTACAGCGAGTATGATTTTACAACAAGTGCTCAATGAGAGTGATAAAAAATTACGTGAAAAAAGACAAGCATCATTTTTTTATATCACAAAAAGCATCATTTCCAGTCTTGGTAAATTAGGTAGTCCAGTATTTTTCAAACCATTTAAATTAGAATTAAAGGCACTCAATGATGCATTTCATGAGTTCAAGAGAATTTATGCAGATAAGAATCATCCTGAACACTATAAAATTTTAATCAATACAGATCATAGTTTTGATGATGCTCAATATATCACGAATGATGAAATCAAATCAATTATTTCAGAAGTATTAAATTTTATACAAGAAAATCATATTACAGATATCATTTCTTTCCAATATAAAGAAGATCATCAAGAAATCATGATTGATGAGAATTCTCAAAACGAAGTCATGAAAAAATTCTCTCAAGAATTGAAGAAAAATAATATTGAAAAAGATTTTGATAATATATCTGATTATCTATCAAAACATCACACAGAGCTTTTGGAATATATCAAAAATATGTTGAATAAAATCAGTGATGATAGAAGCCTCATTTACGATGATAGCGTTCAAGATGAATTGACAAAAATTGAAGCTCAACTTCATCAAGTCAAAAAAAATATTATAGCTTCGATTCAATCAGATTTTAATGGTCATACATTTTTATTTTGGTCCAATCAAGTATTGAATCGTCTATTTGAAAGATTCGGAATCATTCAACCAGATTTTTCTTTGTACATTTCTAAAGAAGTATATAAAAACATGCAAATTATATTTCCTGAAATAGAAATTAATTTGTCTAATTTTGAGAAAGTACAAAACTGCTTTATCAAATTCAAAGAAAAGTTTCCCATTTCTGCTTTCTCATTTTACTTAACAGATTTTAATAAACATTTTGGTTTATCGACAGAATTTAAAGAGCAAATTAAAAATGCTCCCAAAGTCAATGACTGTCTTTTGATGGCTCATGGTCCAACCTTTGAACGTTATTTAAAAGAATCTCTTAAATACTACTATCAAAATTAATTTGAGTTGATTATCATTTTTTCATGATAAAAACTATTTTTTAGCATACGTTCTGTAAATAAGAATATTTCTTGTGAATATATATCATTTTTAAAATATATTGAAAATTTTTTTTATTAGCTAAAAGTTTTCATATACCTTTTCTTTAATTTGAAAAAATTCATATGATTAATAATTCTTTATTCATATTTATAGTTTTTATTATGTTTTAACCAATTTATCATTAAAAAATCTAGTATATACCACAAACTTGTATAAAAGAGCTTACTTAGAATTTAGGAAAGTTGTCTAATATCTAATGTATTAAAACTGATTGATTAAAAGTGCATATTTTTGGCTCAACGGAAAAACATGTCGAAAAATAATAATTTATTAGTCGAAATTCACTTTATTTTCATCAAAGTTCTTGAGTTTTTTAAATTTTTTTCTAATATCATGATATGGATTCAAAACAAAATCTTTTAAAAAATATTACAACAGAAAAAAATACATATGAAAAAATGTATCATGTTTTAAATTTTGAAGAAATCTTTCAATCTTTATTTTCAGGAATCACACAATATCGTTTTTTTAACATTTCATTTCCAGACGAAAATCATATTTCTCTTAGCACAACTGAAGATTTCTTTCATCTAGAAAAATTATATCAAATATCTCGTTGGTTAGATGACGATTGGAAAGCAGGATTGCTTTTAATGAAAGAGAAAAAAACATTTCATATCAAACATAAAAATAAAATACTATTTTATTTACATTTAGATTGGCTATTTGCTATTGAGCAAATTAGAAAAGGCTCTGATTATCAGAATGATTTAGTAGAATATCTTCAATTTGAGACAGATGATAGCAATATTTTGAATAAAATCAAACATTTTAATGGACACTCAAAAAACCGTTCTAACTTGTTTACATTCAATCAAGATTCCATCATCATCGACTTACAAAATAAAGATAATAGTAAAAATTTAGATAAGATAAGTAAAATCAATTATTCATTGATTTTAAAAAATAAATTGCTTCATTTGATTGAAATTGATCAAGATATTGAAGATATTAAACTCACAAGTTTTTTAAAATCCATGAATTTTTATTGTAATAAAATTACAAAACTACATCCTTTTGTATTACCTGAACAAAAATTTACTATCAAATTACGCAAAATAAAAAGAACACATAAAAAAGGTCTTTTTATTGCGCATCAAAACACAATTGTTCTAGATCCTCGATATTCTGACAGTTTTTTACATGAACTAGGACATTGGTATCATCATATATTTTTTCCACATATTGTGAAAGATAAAGATGCTGAAGAATTTGTAGAAGATTTTATACTTTCAATGAAAAAAAAATAAGCTCTTTAAAGAGCTTATTTTTTTATTTTAATTTGTATTGTGGTCTCATGGATTTTATAAACTCAAAATCGTTGGATATAAATCCATCATTTTTCAAATGCACAATCAATTCATCAATCGTACTCTGATTCAATTCTTGAGCAATAAATTTAAATTGTTTTTGTTGAAATTCATCTAAAAACAAAGAAATTGCTTTTTGGTGTAATGGAAAAGCAGCATTTTGAATTTTCAATCCTTCGATTAAGAACCCAGCAGTTTCTCTTTGCATGCCTGGATTATCCTTTAAATTTTGATTCATTTGATGAATAACATCAGGTGTTAATTCATTTGTCACTCCGAAAATCAAATTTCTATTATTGGGAGTGATTTCACTTCTCAATAATTTGAAGTGCTCCTCTTCGATCATAAGACCTGTTTCTTCTTTAATTTCTCTTACTCCACCTGCTTCAATTCTCTCTAGTTTATTGACGAAGCCTCCAGGTAAAGCAAAATGATTTATTTTAGGCTCTATACCTCTTTTAACATAAATAACTTTTGCAATCTCTAGTGCAACCAATCCTTGATTAGTTTGATATTCTTTGATTTCAATGACTGGCATAATAGCTACAGCAACAGGTGTTGGATTTTCATAAATTTTATCTTCTGGCATTTTTTCCTTTTTGATTGTTAGTTATTTATTATAAATTTTTCTTTTATAAAATCAACCATATCTTTATTGATTAAAATAATTATTCATCAACACTCTTTCTAATATAAGGAATTTGTTCCATTTCTCTGAGTACTTTTTTGTATTCATCAAAGGAAATATTATCTCTTTTATATAATATAGAGATAATAGATAGAGATATAATTGAAAAAATCGTTAAATTAAAATTTGGATAATAGTATGGTGCTTCAGTTTCATCAATTAATGTACTATTTTTTTTGACAATATAATCAGTTTCATATTCATGAGCAATTTTAATATACTCTTCATTATCATAATCTGGATGATAACAAACCAAACTTCTATTGACTTCACCATCATTATCATCAAGTTTAACATATTCAAATTTTGAAAAAAAATCATTAAATATTGGATGTAGATTTTCAAAATAAAAAACATCACTTGCCTCTTTATAATCTAAATAATCTTTAAATTGATAAAAGATTTTTTCATGATCAGGTATTAATTTTAAATTTTCTTTTAGTATCAAAATACTAAAAATATGATCAAAAAGAATATCTTTAGATATTTTTTTTTCTTCTTTATTTTTTTTCAAAAATTTTTTCTTAAATATATTTCTCATTTTTTACCTATTTAAAGTATTTGTTTCAATTTTTAAACCAGTTGTAACTGGGTTATGATATAACTCATAATTATTTTCTAATATTATTGCTCTATTCACATTGCTCTTCTTTAAATATATTCATAATCATCACTTATTCAAAGGTTTCATTTTTAAATTAAATTGATTTTTTATATCCTGATTCAATTTTAATTTTTCTTTTCCAAACTTCCAACCACA
>JACCDV010150740.1_pt1 | contig 47231 bp, 48 predicted proteins | sample 7446131 | NCBI WGS metagenome assembly JACCDV01 (sample SAMN15323448, study PRJNA562643) | freshwater metagenome | isolation source: river surface water | place: USA:Blue River Watershed | collected 2017-08-17
AGGCAATACCGGCGGCGATGGTGGCGAACGGGTTAGCACCCGACGAACCGGCCAGGCGGACGGTCGATGTTGACGCATTCTGCTCGTGATCAGCATGCAGCGTGAAGATGATGTCCAGCGCACGAACAAGCACCGGGTTCGGCTTGTACTCTTCACACGGGGTACCGAACATCATACGCATAAAGTTTTCTGTATACCCAAGCTCATTTTTGGGATAAACAAATGGCTGACCAATTGAGTACTTATATGACATGGCGACGATGGTCGGCATTTTGGCCACAATCCGACTGTATGCTTTGCGCCGGGCATCTGGCTTCGAATAGTCCTCCCCGTGGTGGTAGAACGCCGACAGCGCGCCTACCACGCCGACCATGACAGCCATCGGGTGAGCATCGCGGCGGAAGCCATTGAAGAAGCGGGTGATCTGGTCATGAACCATCATGTGCTTTTTGATGTTCTGCTCAAACGTTGCTTTTTCAGCCTTGTTCGGTAGCTCACCATTTTTGAGAAGATAAGCAACTTCCAAGAAGTTGCATTCTTCGGCGAGTTGCTCGATCGGGTAACCGCGGTACAGCAACTCGCCCTTGTCACCGTCAATGAAAGTCACCTTCGACTGGCAGCTGGCCGTCGACAGGAAACCCGAGTCGTAGGTGAAGAGATTCGTTTTGGCACCTAGGGTACGGATGTCGATGACATCCTGACCGTGTGTGCCGACCATAATCGGAAATTCAACGGCTTCCTGACCAGAAATCTGGAGAGTGGCTTTGCGTTCGCTCATGATAATGCCCTTAAGTTATGTTGCGTCGTTAATGTTCTCAATGGATGCCTTGCCGATCTCATGATAATTTTTGCAGCGCGGCAACTGAAATCCATGACTTTCCCCGAAAATTGCCGTCCGATTAGTGGGGGCTGCTTGGTTTGTGCTTAGTGCGAGCGACGTAAGTCAGAATCTACATATTCGAAATAGTCGTGGACTATTCCATCAAGGTGTGAAACCAACTTACCTAAATCCGAAATGATCATGTTATGCGTTAATGAAATAAATTCATCAACAGTCCATGGCCCATTGGGTGTTAGCAATGCCATGCTTTCGATAGACGATTGTTCGCAGTAATCCCTGGCCATTCCTAACGTGGCGGCAGTCAAATACTCTATTGAGTTAAGGGAGAGTGTTGCCAAATGGCTAAATTCATCAATGTCTATCAAGACCTTTGGATCTACGGACTGTGAGTTCGATGCAAGCATGTTCGTTCCCGGATATAAGCGGTTTACATTGATATCAGCATAATTTGTGCCAATATTGATATGTGATTTATCGCAACCAAAGCGCTACCTATAGTGTGCAAGTTGATTTTCGTGCATCTATCCGCTCAATTTTGAAATGAATGCACCTGTTTTGTGCGTTTACCCTCTCGAAGGACGTTCAAACCCGGTATGAAATGTGCTTATCTGAAAGCAGGTATTCATTCTATTTGGAATGGATACCCCCAGTTTCCAGGAGGCATGAATCATGCGACGTGTTCAGATTTACAATTCAAAACAGTCTATCTATCCAGCGCCTGATGACAAAAGCGTAGATTCGTATGAATCTAGTCGGCAGACCTGGAGAAATCGTGGACTCAAACAAATCAATTTTGAGCATCTCTGTTGCTACTCAACGCTCAACGTATTAATCGAGGCGCTTCTAGCGGATGATTGGGCGACGGTGGACTGGTTGAACGACTGGCCGAATGATGGACTTCGCATGACATGAAACCTATAGCAATCTTTAGATTCTCCCCGCTACAGGGTCCGGGGTATTTTTCGGATTTCCTTAGTAAGCACGAAATTCCATGGCGCTTGATAAAGATCGACGAAGGTGACTCCGTTCCTAAAAGTGCTACCGCCTTCGCAGGTTTATGCTTCATGGGCGGCCCCATGAGCATCAATGATCCATTGACCTGGATTCCAGAAATGCTAGGGCTTGTTAGGGACGCATTTGTTCGCGATATACCCATGATTGGGCACTGCCTTGGGGGGCAACTCATGAGTAAAGCGCTAGGTGGCCGAGTTAGACCAAACTCTGTCAAGGAAATCGGATGGAGCCAACTGTTTCCAGCTCGCTCAAACCAAGCTGAGGAATGGTTCGGCGAATTTTCGAAAGCGCCGTTTAGGGTCTTCCAATGGCACGGTGAAACGTTCGATATTCCACTTAAAGCAGCACTTATCGCAACGAATAGCTATTGCAGGAATCAGGTCGTATCGTTCGGTCCTCATTTGGCAATGCAATGTCACGTAGAAATGACTGCGGAAATGATTCGTTTGTGGTGTGATCAATGGGAACGTGAGCAATGCAAAATTAGTGCGACAGTACAAGACCCTCCCGAAATCATAAGCCAGGCAGAGCAGTATCTTCCTGAATTACATCAGCTGGCAGATGTGTTGTATGAACATTGGATCAAGCGAGTTCGAGAACTCGGTTCGTGATGAACTAAATCGCGGCGCAGCCGAGCTTGACGTATTGATGGCAAAAGCTCCAAAGAATTGACCAGGATGCCAACGGACGGTGAGATTTGCGCAACTGGATTTGACCCGAATTTATCGCGTGAATGGTTAGCGTCTTTGAGACGACTCGAACATCCAACTCGGCTGTCCTGATTCGTTATAGTTCGCATTCGCCGGAAAACGTCAAACTGTCTTGACGACTTTTCCCCTTTTCTAAAGGCTGGTTTCCTCATTGTTGGCGGAGCAATTTATCACCAGCAGCTTCATCATGGCTGCACGGCAGTAACAGACAACAAAAAACCGCCTCGCGGGCGGTTTCAAGTTCGGCCAGTCGTTTATGCTTCCAGTTCGGGCAAGGTAATCTTCTGGTCGACGCTGTATTGGTAGTCTTTGAAGATATGTTCTGCAGTCAGAGTCTGGTAGCTGCCATCTGAACGGCGATGCGTTGTATCTTTCAGTCGATAGGTATAGTGGCCGCACGTCCAGCAGTTCATATTGCTCATGTGCGTGCACAGGCAGGTCTTGTCCATGACCGAAATTTTCTTGCTATGTGGGTGCAGCGCAATTTCACGGTTGTACGAATCAATGTAGGCGCAATTGCCATTGCCGTCGAGCAGATAGCCATAAGACTCGCAGCCCGGGCGAATGCCTGAACCAATAGCAGGTGAGCTCTTCAGCATACGCATCGGGTAGCCCGTTGGCGAGATGTTGTTGACCTCGATGTCCTGCTCGCTGGCTTTGAAATATTCTTGCTTGACGTCGTAGGGCAGGCCGCATTCGTTGGCGACCGTAAAGCGGGTGGCGACCTGCACGGCCGAGGCGCCATTTTCCATGAGTGACACCGCATCGCTCCCTGTGAAGACACCGCCAGCGGCGATGACCGGAATGTCGAGGTGCTCTTCTTTCAGATAACGGGCAATGTCGGCCACGATGGTCGCGAGATCGTATTGCGCCCAATCGGGTCCAAAGCCCAGGTGGCCGCCAGCCAGCGGGCCTTCAACGACAATGTAATCAGGGAGACGATTCAGTTTGGCATTTTTCCGCAGAAAGAGCTGCAAAGCGCGTACCGATGAAACGATAATGCCCAGCTTGGCATCGCGGAATCGCGGGTGATCTTCAATCAGGCCGAACGAACCCAGGTGCAGGCCGGCACTTAAGGTAATGCCATCAATACCCGCATCTAGTGCTGATGCCAGGCGCACGCGCAAGGTGTCGCGCGGTGCGTTCATCGTCAGCTTTTCCATGCAGTTAACAAAGATCATGCCGTCGCCACGCTTGGCTTCCATCGATGCCGCTACATGCATCTTTGTGGCCTCGGCGATCAGGCCAAGGTCAAACTTCACGATCGATTTGTCTGAATTAGAAATGTTCAGCTTGTAGAACTTGGTTTTATCTTTGACGTACGTTGTATTGAAGCGCTTGTCGCACACATCGGGCGCCATCGCATCTGAAATGTGACCAATGCCACCCAGCCTTGCGACTTCGACTGCCAGTTGTGCTGTGGAGATATCAACACCCATCCCGCCTATGACGATAGGAACGATTTCCTTTTTTCCGAACTTCAATCGAAAATCATCGACGCATTTCATTGAGACCTCGTACAAATCTTGTTGATGCTAGTGCAGGATAACAGCTGTCGTTCACTTACAGGAAGATCTACCACTTTTTTTCGAGGCGCTGCCGGGGACCGAAAGGGGTTTCAGGCCTTGAATAACAAAAAACCGCCTCGCGGGCGGTTTCAAGTTGGGCCAGTACCACCGGTAGTGGTGGGTCGTGAGTGACTCGAACACTCGACCTACGGATTAAGAGTCCGCTGCTCTACCAACTGAGCTAACGACCCGGCCGTGCGGCATTATAGCCGAAAGTATCTGGTGGGTTGGGTGGGATTCGAACCCACGACCAACGGATTAAAAGTCCGCTGCTCTACCGACTGAGCTACCAACCCCCAGGGCACTGCAAAGAGGCAAGATTATAGTGTTTAACAACTTTCCCGTCAATTTGCTGGAATGACATAAAATGTAAGCCCTAGTTTGTCCTGGACAAACTGCGTCTTTCGCTCAAGAAAAAACCCCATGACTTCTCCCGATAAGAATCTCTTTCCGTTGTCTCCCGATTGGTGTGGCCTTGATGAGGCTGCCTGCCGGGCGCAGTTAACGGCCTATTTCACCGAAACCTTTGAGCGCTACGAATCCTTGTTCGGATGCCTGTCGGTCGATGCAGCCTATTACGAAAAGCCTATTGCGCTGCGGCACCCATTGATTTTCTATTTTGGTCACACGGCAACGTTTTTCGTCAACAAACTGTTGCTGGCCAAGCTGATTCCCGAGCGGATTAATCCCCGGTTTGAAGCGATGTTTGCCGTGGGTGTGGATGAAATGAGCTGGGACGACCTGAACGAGGCGCACTATGACTGGCCAACGGTGGCAGAGGTCAAAGCTTATCGGAATGAGGTGCGGGCTACGGTGCTGCAGGTGATTGCGCAGGCGCCTTGGCAAGGCGCAATGGGGTGGGGCAACCCCTGGTGGTCGATACTCATGGGGATCGAACACGAACTCATTCATCTGGAAACCTCTTCTGTGCTGATCCGACAGCACCGTCTGCAATATGTTCGGTCGCAGTCGGACTGGATCGCTGTCGTGCCATCAAACCCTGGGATTGATGGTGCGCCTCGCAATGCCCTGATCGATGTTGCTGCCGGGTCTGTACGTATGGGCAAGGGCAGCCCGCATGCGGATCCTTGTGCCGCTCAAGGTGATGCAAGGCGATATGGCTGGGATAACGAATATGGAAGTCATGTCAGCGATGTGCCGTCGTTCAAGGCGGGGTGCATGCTCGTATCCAATGCCGAATATCTGGAATTTGTTGAGGCGGGCGGGTATCAGAATGATGCCTATTGGAATGAGGAAGGTCTAGGCTGGCGAAATTTTGCTCAAGCCACTGCGCCCACCTTCTGGATTCAGCGGGACGGTGGCTGGTTCTTGCGCCTGATGTGTGAAGAAATCCCCATGCCGTGGGATTGGCCGGTTGACGTGAACTGCCTTGAGGCCGAGGCTTTTTGTCGCTGGAAAGCCATAGACACGGGGTTGCCGTTCCGGTTGCCGACGGAAGACGAGTGGGTTCGACTCTATGACATTGCAGGGATTACGCCGGATACGCCAGCGCAGTGGCGGTTGTCTGGTAGCCGAAGTGCGGTACCCATTAATACGTTCGTACACGGCGATTTCTACGATGTCGTCGGGAATGCATGGCAATGGACTTGTACGCCGATATATCCTTTTGCTGGGTTCGAGGCACATCCGCTCTATGACGATTTCTCGATTCCCACGTTCGACGAGCGCCATAATCTGATGAAAGGGGGGAGCTGGATCTCTTGTGGTAACGAGGCCTTGCGTGCCTCACGCTATGCGTTCAGACGCCATTTCTTTCAGCATGCCGGGTTCAGATATGTCGTTGGTGGTGCGCCGATTGTGCCGCAGGTGTCGCGCTATGAAAATGATGCACTTCTGGCACAGTATGCCGAGTTCCATTTCGGGGCCTCCTACTTCGATGTGCCGAACTTCCCTGCTGCGGTGGCAGCAATCGCGGTAGAAAGCATGGGAAACCGTGCGAGGCGCCGTGCCTTGGACATTGGATGTGCCGTTGGGCGGACCAGCTTCGAGCTTGCCCGCAGTGGGTTCGAATCCGTGACGGGCGTCGATTTCTCGGCGCGTTTTATCAACCTGGCCGATGAGCTCGTTCGTGAGGGGCTCGTGCGTTATGCACTGACAGACGAAGGTGAATTACAGTCTTTCCGCGAGGTGTCGTTGAAAAGTCTTGGCTTGACGGACAGTGCCGACCGAGTGGCTTTCTGGCAGGGTGATGCCTGTAATCTCAAGGAGACGCATCGGGATTATGATTTGGTGATTGCCGCAAATCTGATCGACCGCCTTTATGACCCGGTGAAGTTTCTCTCGGATGTCGGGCAGCGGATTGTGCCGGGCGGGCTGCTGGTGTTGACGTCGCCCTACACCTGGTTAGCTGAGCACACACCAAGAGCGCAGTGGTTGGGCGGTTTTAAACGGGATGGGGAGCGTTACACCACACTGGACGCCTTGCGTGAACAGCTGGCCCGCGATTTCATCCCGGTTGGTGAGCCGCGTGATGTGCCTTTTGTCATTCGTGAAACGGCGCGTAAATTCCAGCACACGGTTGCCCAGCTCACCTGCTGGGAGCGACGTCGCTAAATAGATATCAACGGGGCATGTAACGGGTCGGGTCGGCGATGCCGGCAGCGGCAAAGCCTTCGGCCCGTAACGCGCACGAGTCACAGTGGCCGCAGGCCAGACCTTCAGGGGTCGCCTGATAGCAGGAGACAGTCAGGCTGTAATCAACGCCGAGCGCTGTGCCTTCGCGGATGATGTCGGCTTTGCTCATGTCAATCAGTGGGGCGTGGATACGAAAGCGCGTGCCCTCAACGCCGGCTTTGGTTGCCAGATTCGCCATGTGCTCAAAGGCGGCAATATATTCCGGACGGCAATCCGGGTAACCTGAGTAATCGACGGCGTTGACGCCAAGAAAGATATCGCGGCTGTTGAGCGTCTCGGCCAGTGCCAACGCCAGGGAGAGCATGACGGTATTGCGGGCTGGAACGTACGTGGATGGAATACCGGGTTGGCTGTGTGCTTCGGGTACGTCGATACTAAAATCGGTGAGTGCGGACCCGCCAAACTGGTTCATGTCGACGTGCACGATCCGATGCGTCAGGGCACCCAGTGCTTTGGCTTGGCGTAGCGAGGCATCCAGCTCGGCGCGGTGGCGTTGGCCGTAATCGAAAGCGATCGCATGGCAGGCGAATCCCTGGTGTCGTGCCATGGCCAGGGTCGTTGCCGAATCCAGGCCGCCGGAGAGGAGAACAACTGCGGCGGGGGGCATCAGGTCGTTATTTCCCACGGGCATCACTCCAGAGCAATTTATGGAGCTGAATCTGGAAGCGGACAGGTAGACCCTCTGCCAGAATCCACTCCGCCAGATCGGTCGGGTTCAATTGACCGGCAACGGGCGATAGCACCACGTCACAACGCTGTGTTAACGCATGCGTCAGGATCATCTTTTTCGCCCACTCGAAATCGTCACGCGAAGCAAGCACGATCTTGATTTCATCGGTGTCACGTAAGTCGGGAATGTTGCTCAACAGGTTGCGCTCGGATTCGCCAGAGCTGGGTGCTTTCAGATCCACAATGCGTGCCACACGGGGGTCGACTGGGCGAATGTCGAGCGCGCCCGATGTCTCCAGGCAAACGTCATAACCCGCATCACAGAAGGCCGACAGCAAAGGCAGACAGGATTTCTGCGCCAATGGCTCGCCACCGGTGACACAGACGCGCTTCGTCGGGAACGTTGCGACCCTGGCCAGAATGTCGGCAATCGGTATGGGTGCGCCCCCCGTGAATGCATATTCCGTGTCGCACCAGGTACAGCGTAGCGGGCACCCCGTCAGGCGCACAAAAACGCTCGGTAAGCCGGAACGGGCGGCTTCGCCTTGTAGGGAAAAAAATATTTCCGTCAGGCGAACCGTTTGCGTCAGGTCCGCGCGTGCTGCGTCTGACATGCCTGTTACTTCTTCAGTTGTTGCTTGGCAGCACCGGCAGCCTTGGATTCCGGATAGCGCGCGACCAGATCCTTCAGCGTCTTCTGGGAGTCCGCTTTCTGCCCCAGCTCGGCCTGGCAATTGGCAATATTCGCCATGGCATCCGGTGCTCGGCTATTCTTTGGCCACTTGGCCAGCAGCTTTTGCTGCGAGCTGATCACCTGCTTGCAGTCACCCAATGCATAGTAGCTGTTACCCAGCCAGAACTGGGCAGCAGGTGCCTGTTCGGTTTCGGGAAAGGTCTTGCCGAACTTATCGAAAGCCGCGGCCGCATCCTTGTACTTGCCGGCCTTGAACAGGCCGAGGGCGGCCTCGTAGGCTTTGAGTGCTGCAGCAGGATCATCAGCCGCAGGTTTGCTCTCGGTCTTCAGATCCGATTTATTGTCAGGCTTGCTGTCGGATTTTTCTGCCGGTTTGCTTTCAATCGCGCTGGGGGCAACGGGTTTGGCAACCGATTTGCCCCCCTTGGCGGCTTCAATGGCCTGTAGACGATTGTCCAGATCCATGTAGAAGTCTTTTTGCCGTTTATCCAGTTCGTTGATCTGGTTGACCAGTACCTCGACCTGGCCGCGCAATTCGGCCACTTCGCGATTCATCTGCTCGGCCAGACGATTCTGCTCGATCAGCGTCTGACTGGTTGACTTTTGGAGGTCGGCGATCTGCTTGCGGGCAATATCGTCATCAAACAGACCGGCATGCGCCGGCAAAGCACAAAGCAGACCGGCGGCGCAGAGCGCCGCCGGCAAGCTGAAGCAACGTGTCTTCAGCACGATCATCAGTACTCGCCGTTGTAGAGCATATCGGCGCGACGGTTTTCAGCCCACGCGGCTTCGTTGTCACCCAGAGCCTTCGGCTTTTCCTTGCCAAGGCTGACGGCTTCAATCTGCGATTCCGGGGCGCCCATCAGTACCAGCTGCTTCTTGACGGCATCGGCACGACGCTGACCCAGCGCCAGGTTGTACTCGCGGCTACCGCGGTCATCGGTGTTGCCCTGAATCAGGACACGGGCATTCGGCTCGGATGCGATGAACTTGGCGTGTGCCTGTAGTTGGTTACGATACTCGCTCTGTACATCGTACTGGTCGTAACCGAAATACACGCTGCGCTTCGACAGCGGGCTGTTCGGGTCACGCAGCTTGGCCAGAGCAGCAGCCGACAGCTTCGGGATACCCGAGGTCCCGGTGGCGTCAACGGTTGCCAGATCCGAGCTGTTGTCCGGTGTCGAGCTACAGGCGGCCAGCAGGGCAACGGCCAGTGCCGGCACGAGGCGGATGAAATGTTTGCGGGAGATGGTTTGCATGAGGTGCTCCGAATGAGTTTTCAGAATTGTAAGCGATCAAGCCCTTGAGATAGAAGCATTTTCCATGCCGGGGCTTAATAAACGGTTAACGGTTGGGGCCCCAGGCTGGTTCACGCGCATCGCCATTGACGGCTGAAAGGCGCTGACGGATCTGGCCATCGGTTGAAACTGCCGCAAGAACACCGCGGCCACCTAGGATGGTGGCGTACAGAATCATCTGGCCGTTGGGCGCAAAGGTCGGTGATTCATCGCGTTGGGAATCGGTGAGCACGGTTACCTGGCGGGTGGCCAGGTCCAGTGTTGCGACACGGAAGCCGCCATCGCGACGTGTGACGAAGGCCAGCGTTCGTCCATCAGGGGAGGGGCGCCCAGTCACGTTGTAGTTGCCGTCAAACGTGACGCGCTGTGCGCTTCCGCCGTTAGCCGGCATGCGATAGATTTGCGGGCTGCCGCCACGGTCAGACGTAAAGTAGAGCCATTGGCCATCACGCGAGAACGCCGGTTCGGTATCAATGCCGGAGGTGTTGGTGATGCGGGTTGCCTGACCGGTGGCCAGCGCAATGCTGTAGAGCTGTGTGCCACCTTCTCGCGACAGGGCAACCACCAGGCGGCTGCCGTCAGGCGACCAGGCCGGTGCCGAGTTAGAGCCGCGGAAGCTGGCTACGGCACGGCGAGCTCCTGTTTTCAGGGTCTGCTCGAAAATAACCGGTTTGCTCTTTTCGAAAGAAACGTAGGCCAGCTTGCTGCCATCGGGCGACCAGGCTGGCGAAATGATCGGCTGGTTGTATTTAAAGACGGGTACTGGGTTCTGGCCATCGGCATCGGCCACGATCAGCTGGTATTGGGCGGTCGGGCCGTTGCCCTGTTTCAGCACATAGGCAATGCGTGACGAGAAATAACCCGGCTGACCGGTGAGCTTCTGGTAAATAAAGTCGGCAACCTTGTGGCCGGCCAGGCGGGCGTTGTTGCCGGGTACCGTGACCACGGTGTTACCCAGCGTGCCGCGTTTCACGATATCGGCAACGCGCACACGAACCTCAATCTGTCCGCCTGGGCGGGCGGCACTGGCGGTTGCCAGGGCATCGGCACCGCGGGTGCGCCAGGCATTGAAGTCGACGGCGCTGTTTTCTTCAGCGACCAGGGCATCGGTATTCACGATGTTGAACAAACCAGTACCCGCCAGATCATTGCGCACGACTGTGGCGATTTCGCGGCCCAGTGTTTCGTCACCGCCAAAGTTCGGCACGGCAACCGGAATCCGTTGCATGCCGGCACCGACCACTTCAATGTTTAACTGGGCGGTTGCCGGGGTCGCTATGGCCATGAGTGCCATGGCAGCCAGTACAGGTGTGAGAAGGGTACGGGCTTTTCGAGAGAGGGTCGTCAGCAGAGTCATGGCAGGATTATAGAGAGTGGTTACCAATGATCAGGTCGGCGGTTTTTCAAAGGGCAGGTAGGTAATATCGATCACACGGTCTGGAGCGCGGCCTTCAGGCACGGGCAGTGGCGACGATTTACGGATTGCGCGTTCAACAGCCGTGTCCAGTTGAGGGTTACCGCTGGATTTGATCAGTCGAACATCGATAACTTCACCGCTGGGAAGTTGGGTGACGCGAAAGACGGCTGCTGGGTTGCCCTGAACGTTGGGTGGCAGAACGACATTGCCGCGAATTTTGGTTTTCAATTTAGCTAGGTAGCTGCGGTCGTCACCCCGAGCCCGTTCGGCACCCGTGGCTTTAGCTTCCGCACCGGCCTGGGCACGCATTGCGGCTTCACGCTGGGCGCGAGCTTCGGCAGCCGCAGCGGCCTGTTGCTTTTGCGCTGCCTGCTGTTTTTGCGCGGCTAACTTCTGCTCTTCCCGTTTCAGCTCTTCCAGAAAATCATCTTGGGCCTTCTTTTTGGTGTCTTTAGCGTCAGGCTTCTTCTTGTCGTCTTTGACATCCTTGGCTTTGGCGTCCTTCTTCTCGGGTGTTTTGTCTTTAGGCGGATCTTGTGGCTTGTCCTTCTCGGCCTTCTTGATCGCGATATCGGCCTTCGGGTTGACCGGTGTCTTGGCCGGCTCCGGTTTGGGCTGCGGCTTCGGCGGTGTAGGCTCAGGCTTGGGTTGTGGCTTGGGCTCAGGTTTTGGTTCGGGTTTGGGTGGCACCGGTTCAGGCTTGGGCGGTTCCGGTTGTGGCGCTGGATCACCAAACGTCTGCGCTTCGCGCTGGGCCGCAGCCGTGGCTGCAGCGAGTTGCTGGGGTGTCCAGATTTCGGCCTGCATGGCCTGCGGTTCGCTGTTTTTCCAGTTGATGCTGATGATCAGGAAGAGCACTAGCAGCAGATGCATCGCAATCGTCAGAATCAGCGCACGACGTTCGCGGATTTTTTCTTCGGCCTCGCGGTCGAGCGTTGTCACGCCGTCCCCGGCAAAGCGATGGCCATGCCAGTACGTTTTCAGACGCGATAGAAAATCAGGCAAAGGCAATCTACCGCTCCGCTTATTTGCCGGTCGGAGCGACCAATAGGCCAACACGTTTGATTTGGGCGCGTTGCAATTGATCCATGACCTGCAGCACCGCTTCGTAGGGCACGTTCTTGGCGCCGGCGATCAGTACTGGTGTATCCGGGTTGCCCTTTTGCATAGCCAGCAGCTGATCGGTCAGTTGCGGCAGTGAGACAGGCTGTTCTTTACCGTTACCGCCCCGATCAACGATCGTCAGGCTGCGGTCATCGCGCACCGTTACCTCAATGGGTGCTGCGGGCGGTGTTGCGGCTTCGCCAACCGTTGGCAGATCAATGTTGCCAGTGGGCATCATCGGTGCTGTGACCATGAAGATCACGAGCAACACGAGCATCACGTCGATATACGGAACGACGTTGATTTCGTTTTTGAGTTTACGGCGGTTACGCATTGCGCGGCATCCTTACTTCAGCTGACGCTGGAGGATGTTGGAGAACTCTTCCATAAAAGATTCGAAGCGCGAGGCCAGACGATCGATATCGTAGGAGAATCGGTTGTAGGCAACGACCGCTGGAATGGCCGCGAACAGGCCGATGGCGGTAGCGACCAGGGCTTCGGCGATGCCCGGGGCTACGGATGAGAGTGTTGCCTGCCCGACGTTGGCCAGACCGCGGAAGGCGTGCATGATGCCCCAGACGGTGCCAAACAGGCCGACGTACGGCGATACGGAGCCGGTCGAGGCCAGGAAGGCCAGATGCGACTCAATGCGGTCCAGCTCGCGCTGATAAGTCGCGCGCATGGCACGGCGTGAGCCGTCGAGGATGTCTTTGGGTTCGAGGATGTGCTGCTCGCGGAGTTTGTTGAATTCGCGCAGACCCGATTCGAAAATCCGCTCCAGAGCGCCGGCATTGTGTCGGTCGTTCAATGCGGCCTGGTACAGATCGTTGAGGCTGCTACCCGACCAGAAGGACTGTTCGAATTCACCAGATTTCTGCTTTTCGGCACGAATCGTCATCCACTTCAGGAAGATGTAGTACCACGACATGAAAGAGACGATAAGCAGCAGGAGCATGATGCCCTGAACAACGGGCCCGGCGTTAAGTACCAGGCTGAGAATGGACATGTCTTGAGTGGATGGAGTCATGATGCGTCGCTAGGTTGTAATTGGCGGTGTAGCCATTCGGGAATAGAAACGGGCCGGAGTGACTTCAGGTTGACACAGGCGAGCTTGACGCTGCCCGTGACCAGGGTTTCACGGCTACCATCGGGATTGAGACGGTCGACCCACTGTTCGAACTGCAGTTGGGCCCGACCCAGGTGCACGAGCTGTAAGCCGGCTTCCAGCGAGTCGTCCAGTCGTGCGGGTCGTTTGTAATCGGCACTGACCGACTTGACGACAAAGACAACATCCTCGGCGGCCAGGAGATCGGTCTGGTTGTGGCCCAGGGCGCGTAGCCATTCGGTACGGCAGCGCTCGAAAAATTTTAGGTAGTTGGCGTAATAGACGACGCCACCGGCATCGGTGTCTTCATAGTAGATCCGGACAGGATGGTGAAAACGAGTCATCGTGCGTCGGGTTCCTGCCAGAGCGGCATGTTGTCGGTATCGGCCGGGCTCGGCAAACCAAGATGCTGGTACACCCGGTGTGTCGCGATGCGTCCGCGTGGCGTGCGTTGTAGATAGCCCTGTTGAATCAGGAAAGGCTCCAGTACATCCTCAATCGTATCTCGTGCCTCGCCAATGGCTGCGGCAAGGTTGTCGACGCCAACCGGGCCACCCCCGAATTTTTCAATCACGGCCAGCAGCAGTTTACGGTCCATCAGATCGAGGCCGGCCGGATCGACATCCAGCATCGAGAGTGCTGCATCAGCAACGATGGCATTGATACCGTCCACCTGTTCAGGGGCGCGGATTTCGGCGTAGTCACGTACCCGGCGCAGGAGCCGGTTGGCGATACGGGGTGTGCCGCGGGAGCGCTTGGCGATTTCAAGAGCACCATCATCGGCCAGAGCCAGATCGAGCAGTCGTGCTGAACGGCCGACGATCTGCTGCAGATCGTCCGGTGCATAAAACTCCAGGCGGGCGACAATCCCAAAGCGATCGCGCAGGGGGTTGGTTAGCATGCCGGCACGGGTGGTGGCACCGACCAGGGTAAAGGGTGGCAGATCCAGTTTCACGGAGCGGGCCGCGGGGCCCTCGCCGATCATGATATCGATCTGGTAATCCTCGAGTGCCGGGTAGAGGATCTCTTCGACAACCGGCGAAAGGCGATGGATCTCGTCGATAAACAGCACGTCATGGGGTTCGAGATTGGTCAGCAGTGCTGCCAGGTCGCCAGGTCTCTCCAGTACCGGACCGCTAGTCTGGCGCAGATTCACGCCGAGCTCATGGGCGATGATGTGCGCCAGTGTCGTTTTACCCAGGCCGGGCGGGCCAAAGAGCAGCACATGGTCTAACGCATCACCGCGTTTCTTGGCGGCTTCAATAAAGAGCCCTAGTTGATCCCGTACTTTGTGCTGGCCAGTATAGTCAGCCAGCCGTTTTGGGCGTAACGCGCGCTCTAGGGCCTCTTCCTGTCGCGAGGCGCTGGTGGGGGTGATCAGGCGGTCAGCTGATGCCGAAAAGTCATCCGTCTCGATCACAGGCGCTCCGCATGGGTCAGGGTGTTCCGGTGGCTTAACCACTGGTTGGTAATGGCGACAGCCAGTGCCAGCAGCGTCGGGCCAATGAAAATGCCGACAAAGCCGAAGCCGAGAATGCCGCCAAACGTACCCAGGGCAATCAGCAGGAATGGCAGGCTGGCGGTGTGGGCAATCAGGATCGGGCGCACGACGTTATCGACGCTGCTGATGCCAGCAGCACCCCAGATGGCCATGAAGATCGCCCAGCCAGTCATGCCCTGATCGTATAGCCAGTAGGCTGCACCCATCCAGATCAGTACCGGGCCAGCGGGCAGCATGGAGGTCATGAAGGTTGCTGCACCGAGCAGACCCGCATTAGGTACGCCGGCGATACGGAATCCGATGTAGGCCACCAGACCCTGGGCGGCGGCCGTGCCGAGAATGCCGACCATAACACCAATGATGGTTTTGCCGGCAACGTTCACCATGTGTAAGCCAATGTCACCACTGAGGCGGCGGGCGGCACTGCGTAGCCACAAGCCCCACTGTTCGCCATCCCGATAGGCAAAGAAGGCGATGAAGATAGCCAGCAGCACTTGCAGTACCCCATTGGCTATGCCGGAGGCGGCGCTGGTGATCAGTTTGCGGGCGGGTTCATAAATACGTTGAATAATCTCGGATGGTGCACCGGCATCATTCATCAGATGCGTCCAGTATTCCAGCGCATGCTCGCCGATGACGGGTAGGTTGACCAGCCAGTCGGGGGGCGTTGGTATGCCATTCTCAAATTTCTGCCGGACGGTGTCTGCGAGAATCGCGGCCACTTTAGTGGCCTGGCCGCCCAGAAAGAACATTGGGATCAGGATGACAATGGTCAATAACAAGGTCATCAGCCCAGCGGCTAGGTTGGTACGATTGCCCAGACGGGCGACAAGCCAGCTGTAGGGTGTCCAGGTGGCGACGACAATAATCAGCGCCGTGAGCAAGGGGGATAAAAACGGGCGCAACACCCAAAGGACGCCGATAATGAGCAAGGCAACAATCGTGATGCGAGAGATCTGTAAACCGGGTGAGTACATGCGCGATGTCCTTGGCGGGGCCGGTTACTTCAGTCCGGAAAGCTGTTTCAGGGCGAGGCGAATGGCATCGGTGGTGCTGACACCGGCGGGCAGGGCTTTGGTAGCACCCTGTGCTTCTTTTGCATTGTAGCCGAGAGCCACCAGTGCATCGATGGTGTCCTGTAGCGGGTCAGACAGGGTTGTTTGGCCAGCGACCCGCGTGGCGCCTTGACCGGCGACCAGATCCAGTTTGCCCTTCAGCTCGAGCATCAGGCGCTCGGCAGTTTTTTTGCCGATACCGGGGATGCGCGTAAAACAACCCACATCCTGACGCGCAATCGCTGCAGCCAGCTCATCCACAGTCAGACCGGAAAGCACGGCCAGCGCCATGCGGGCGCCTATACCGGAAATTTTGATCAGCTGCCGAAAGGCTGCCCGCTCACTTTCGGTCAGAAAACCGTACAGGAAATGGCCATCTTCGCGAACTGCCATATGGATATGCAGCATGACCGGGGCATCCAGCGCTGGTAATTCGCAGAAGGTATTCATCGACACATCGACTTCGTAACCCACGCCCTGCACATCAACCATAATGGCCGGTGGCTGTTTGCTCAGCAGGCGACCGCTTAAACGTCCGATCATGGGGTGGTTCTCCGTGACGCGGCGGTCATTTTGCTACCGAGTTTCCGCGTGGTTGCATTATCACCGAGCTCTCCGTCGGCCAGCGCCAACAGACGACCACCGCGCTGGCGTCGCCCCGGTGCCGCCAGCTGGCCGAGGCCTTGTGAGGCATGCGCGTGACAAATCGCGCAGGCTAGGGCGTCGGCGGCATCGCTGCCGGGTTCTCCGGGTAGGGTGAGTAGACGCATCACCATGTGGGCAACCTGCTGCTTGGCCGCTTTGCCGTGGCCGACCACCGATTGTTTGACCTGCAGGGCGGTGTATTCGCTGACGGCCAGCTCGCGTGTCACTAGTGCTGTAATCGCGGCGCCGCGGGCTTGGCCCAGGAGCAGCGTGGATTGCGGATTGACGTTCGAAAACACCTGTTCGACAGCGGCAATATCAGGCTGATAGGTTTCGATGATTTCGGTGATACCGGAAAACAGCGTGTGCAGACGTTCGGGCAGATGCTGGCTGCCATCAGATTTGATGCAGCCGCTGGCCACATAACGGAGTTTCTGGCCTTGAACATCAATGACGCCAAAGCCGGTCATGCGCAGCCCCGGGTCAATACCGAGGATTCGGGTAACCGCAGCGGGGGGCGTGCGCGTGACCGTTGACAAGGCATCAGGCCTCGTCAAAAACAGCGCTGGTGTAGACGGCCTGGACATCGTCCAGTGCTTCGATAGCGTCAATCAGCTTCTGCATTTTTACGGCATCATCACCGGTGAGTTCGGTCTCGTTTAATGGGCGCATGGTCACTTCAGCCATTTCCGGTTTGAAGCCGGCCGCGGTGAGCGCATCCTGTACGGCGCCAAAATCATGGGGCGCGCACAAGACTTCCAGTGCGCCATCCTCATGCGTTAGCACATCGTCCGCGCCGGCTTCAATGGCGGTATCCATCAGCGTTGCTTCGTCGGTACCCGGTGCGAACAGGAACTGACCACAATGCTGGAACTGGAAAGCCACGCAACCATCGGTGCCCAGATTGCCGCCATGCTTGGAGAAAGCGTGGCGTACATCGGCGACCGTGCGTGTTTTGTTGTCCGTCAGACAGTCCACGATGACGGCGGCACCATTGGTGCCGTAGCCTTCGTAGCGCAGTTCAACGTATTCAACACCTTCCAGCTCGCCCGTACCCTTTTTAACGGCGCGGTCGATGTTGTCAGCCGGCATGTTGACACCTTTGGCGCGGTCAACGGCCATACGCAGGCGCGGGTTGAAGTTGATATCGCCACCGCCCATTTTGGCGGCAACAGTGATTTCCTTGGCCAGACGCGAAAAGACGCGCCCACGTTTTTCATCCTGGCGACCTTTACGGTGCTGGATATTGGCCCATTTACTATGTCCTGCCATGTTGATTCCTGAATGCGCTGTGTCTTGAATTCTGACAAAAAATAGGGAAGCGCCCGCAACAGCGGGCGCTTTGTACTGCCTTGAATTATACGGCTTTCCTGCTTGTTACGGCAGGGGTGGCCTGCTGTTAACGGTCATGTAGTCACCAGATGTGACCGCAGCGACTTCAGTGCTTTGGCCTCGATCTGGCGCACGCGTTCGGCAGAAACGCCGTACTCGTCAGCCAGTTCCTGCAAGGTGGCACCGCCATCGTCGGCCAGCCAGCGGGCCGTGACGATATGACGGCTGCGCTCGTCCAGCTGGGCCAGCGCCTGCTGCAGGCCTTCGCTCTGCAGGTGATCCCGGTCGCGCCCTTCCAACACGGCCGTTGGTTCCATCGAATCGTCAGCCAGGTAGTCGATGGGTGCGAAGCTATCTTCGTCGGAGACATCGGGGCCCGGATCCAGCGCAATGTCATGGCCGGATAGGCGCATGTTCATTTCGCGGACATCGGCTTCCGACACATTGAGCTGGTTGGCGATGGCTTCGGTGGTCGCCTGGTCCAGATGGCTGGCATTGCCTTTCATACTACGCAGGTTGAAGAAAAGCTTACGCTGGGCTTTGGTTGTCGCCACTTTGACCAGACGCCAGTTCTTCAGTACGTATTCGTGAATTTCGGCTTTGATCCAGTGCATGGCAAACGACACCAAGCGGACGCCCCGCTCCGGGTCGAAGCGTTTGACGGCCTTCATCAGGCCAACATTGCCTTCCTGGATCAGGTCGGCATGGGGGAGGCCATAGCCCAGATACTGGCGGGCGGTGGATACGACCAGGCGCAGATGTGACAGAATCAGTTGGCGAGCGGCATCCAGATCATCCTGATCACGCAGTCGGCGGGCAAGGTTCTGCTCTTCCTGTTCGGTGAGCATGGGGTATTGCTGGACGGCCCGAATGTAGGCGTCCAGATTGCCAACCGGCGAGGGCATCGCGGTCAGCGCATTCATTTTGGGGTTGGCAATAGTCATTGCAGTCGTCGTCATAGGTTCCCTTTCGCTATTATCGTTTTTTTGGCACTCAAAGCAATAGAGTGCTAAAAACGAAAAAAGTTCCCGGGAATCGAAAAAATGCCCGATCAGTTTAGGGAACTACGATCAGGAAGCCAAATGTCAGAAAAAGCACCAGTAAAACAGTGCCCTGCATGAGATTGGTGCGCTCGGTTGCCAGGGCGATGTTGGCGACCCAGAGGGTGGCCAACATCATGACCATCTGGCTGGGATCCAATCCTAGCATCAGGGTGTGACCCATCAGAAGTGCCGAGATCAGAATGGCTGGTACGCTCAATGAGAGGGTGGCCAGGCCGCTGCCGAGGGCGATGTTGACGGCCCGCTGCAGCCGGTTTTTAAGTGCGGCATTAATGGAGGCGAGGCATTCCGGTGCCAGCACCAGCATTGCGACGCAAAGGCCACCTAGGGCAGCAGGCAGGCTTTTCGCCTCCAGTTGGTCATCGATCAGAATAGCCAATTCTTCGGCAAGAAATACCACCAGAAGCAGGTTGCCAATCAGCCAGCCGATGCTGGTGAGCAGTTCCTGCCTTGAGTGCGAGCGTTTATGTTTGCGCGGTGGGGTTTCCGGATCAAAGGTCAGCGGTTCCGGCGCGGCACGATCTTTGAACAGCTGCCGGTGCCGACGTGTCTGGATAAAGAGGAAAATGGCGTAGAGGGCGATGGCGGCCGCTGAGATGTAGATCTCCTGGGCGACGGCCAGGGTTGGCCCTGTGGAAGTATGGGTAAAGTTGGGCAGAATGAGCGTCAATATCGCCAGCGGAATCAGCAAGCCGAGGTAAGTCATGGCACCTTCGGTATTCACGGTCTGTTGGCGGTGGACAAAGGCGCCGATAAACATGGCGAGCCCCAGCATTAGTCCCACGGTAATCATGACCGTGGCCGCAATGGTGTCGCGGACGAAGGTGGAGTTGCTTTCGCTGTGACCCAGCACCGTGATCATGATGGCCACTTCGATGATAGATGCTGATAGCGTTAAAATCAGCGTGCCGTAAGGCTCCCCGAGCATTTCGGCCAGTTCGTCTGCGTGGTGAGTGACGCGAAAAATCGCCGATAGTGTAATCAGAAAGAGGGCGAGTCCGACCAGGCTCTGATAGGGGAGCGCGTTAACGGCAATTGGTAATGCGATAACACCTGCCGCAGTGGCCAGACAGAGAAAAAAGGGCCATTCTGCCTTGAGCCTGGTCATGAATCACTGCCCCAACAGGGCTTCGGCAAAAGCGCGCGCGGTAAAGGGTTGTAGATCTTCCACCTGTTCACCGACGCCCACATAGCGCACCGGTTTCGGACACTGCTTGGCGATGGCGGCAATGACACCGCCTTTGGCTGAACCATCCAGCTTGGTGATCACAAGCCCGGTGACGCCGATCGCCTTGTCGAAGGCTTTGACCTGACCGATGGCGTTCTGGCCGATGGTGCCATCGAGCACCAGCAGCACTTCGTGCGGCGCCGTGGCTTCGGCTTTGTTGATAACTCGACGGATTTTGGCGATCTCGTCCATCAGATGCATCTGGGTTGGTAATCGTCCGGCGGTATCGGCGAGAACGATATCGATGCCACGGGCTTTGGCCGCATGCACCGCGTCAAAAATGACGGCCGAAGGATCGCCCCCTTCCTGGGCGATGACGGTGACATTATTCCGTTCGCCCCATGCCTGCAGCTGTTCGCGGGCGGCTGCGCGGAAGGTATCACCGGCAGCCAGTAGCACTGAATGCCCGGCGGCCTGGAAATGGTGGGCCAGTTTGCCCAGCGTGGTAGTTTTGCCGGCACCGTTGATACCGGCCACCATGATCACAAAGGGTGAGCCAGCCGGCGGCAAAATCTGCAGAGGGGCTTCTAGGGGTTGCAGGAGCTCGGTCAGGCTATCGACCATGGCGGCCTGGATGCTCTCCGGCGTTTGTAGGCTGTGCCGTCGGGCGCGATCGCGCAGATCTTCAAGCAGCGCTACCGTGGCCTCGACACCGACATCGGCAGACAGCAGCAGCGTTTCGAGCTCCTCCAGCAATTCGTCATCGACTTTGCCGCGGGCAAACAGGCCTCGTACGGAACCACCGATTGACTGGCGGGTTTTGGCCAGACCGGCAAAAAGACGTTCACGCCAGGAGCGGCGGGGTTGATTATCGGTAGCGTCAGACATGGCTGGAGAGGTATCCTTCGTAATCTGACGATTCTAGCCTACACCGATCAGCTTATGCGACTTCGATTTGTAATACAGCTTCTTGCCTTTCTGGTGCCCTCACTGACCCTGGGTGCCGGACATGCGGCGGATAACACTTTTGAAACTACCCTTGGCAACGGCATGCGTGTTGTCGTCCGCGAGGACCACAGGGCACCCACGGCGGTACAGATGGTCTGGTATCGCGTTGGCAGCATGGATGAGCATGATGGCGTGACCGGCGTGGCACACGTGACCGAACATATGATGTTCAAAGGGACCCCACGTATTGGGCCCGGCGAGTTTAACCGCCGTGTTGCTGCGTTGGGTGGGCGTGACAATGCCTTTACCAGCACCGATTACACGGCCTACTTCCAGCAGGTGCCGGCCAGTCAGCTGAAAACGGTCATGGGGCTGGAGGCCGACCGGATGCGACACCTGACGCTCGATCCGGCTGGCTATAGCAAGGAAATCCAGGTCATCATGGAAGAACGTCGTATGCGGACGGATGATCAGTCTAGTGCGCGTGTTTATGAAGCCATGAATGCCGTTGTCTGGCAGGCGCACCCCTACCGCCGGCCGATTATTGGCTGGATGAGCGACCTCGAGCAGATGACGGTGCAAGATGTTCGGGACTGGTACCGCCGCTGGTATGCGCCCAACAACGCCATCCTCGTCGTTGTCGGTGATGTGAGCCATCAGCAAGTATTTGATTGGGCTCGTCAGACCTACGGTGCGATTCCGGCACGTGCACTGCCGGAGCGCAAACAGTATGAGGAGCCTGTTCAGGCGGGTGGCCGTCAACTGGAAGTGAAGGCGCCCGCCGATCTGCCGCTGCTGATCATGGCCTGGAAAGCGCCGCGATTGAATGACCCGCGTAAGGATGTCGATCCCTACGCGCTCGAGATGCTGGCCCAGATTTTGGATGGGCATGAGGCTGCACGCCTGCCCGCAGCGCTGGTACGTGAACAGCAAGTCGCCGTTTCTGTGGATGCCAGTTACGACGCAACGCACCGGGGCCCCGGTTTGTTTCTGTTGCAGTCATCACCGCGCCCGGGGCATAGCGTGGCTGAATTGGAGCAATCGATTCGGGCGGTATTGGCAGACGTGGCTAAAAATGGCGTCACGGCGCAGGAGCTGAAGCGGGCGCGCAGTCAGTTGCAGTCTTCCGAGATTTACAAAAAGGATTCGGTCATGGGGCAGGCCATGGAGATCGGTATGCTGGAAACGCTGGGATACGGTTGGCAAAGCAGTACGCTGATGCTCGATCGCTTGAATCAGGTGACGGAATCGGATGTGCAACGGGTTGCGCAAAGTTATTTCACGGATGATCAGCTAACGATGGCACGCTTGGTGCCACAGCCGCTGGATGCGGCCGAACTGGCAGCACGTGCGAAGCGGGCAGAAAGCGTGCAGGCGGGAGGTCGTCACTGATGCAACGAACGGAAAAACGATGGGCGTGGTTGGCCGCGCTGTGTGTTGCGACCGGCGTTTTTGTCGGGCAGGCGCTTGCTGCGCCGGTGCAGTCCTGGACAACAGCACACGGGACTCGGGTTTATTTTATCGAAACTCATAGCCTGCCCATGATTGATGTGCAAATCAGTTTTCTGGCGGGCTCGGCCTTTGACCCGGCTGATCAGCCCGGTCTGGCTGCCATGACGGCGGCCATGCTGGACCAGGGTGCTGGTGAGCGCGATGAGAAAGCGGTAGCGGAAACCCTGGCAGATATTGGCGCACAGCTGGGTAGCGGTGCCGGGATGGATAGCGCTTCCATGAGTCTGCGGACATTATCGGATCCGGAGCGTCGTGCAACGGCGGTGAGCCTGATGGTGGATGCTTTGGCGCGCCCACATTTTGATGCAGCGGTTTTCAAACGCGATCAGGCGCGGAGTGTCGCCGCGCTCAAGGAGTCCCTGACCAAACCGCAAGTTCTGGCGCAAAGGGCTTATATGTCAGCCATTTATCCAGAGCACCCTTATGGTCGTCTGACAACGCCGGAGTCGCTGGCCAGGATCGAACGCAATGACCTGGAGCGTTTCTGGCGGCGTCACTACAGTGCGGCTCGAGCCAGTGTTGCCTTGGTGGGCGACCTGACACGGGCCGAAGCTGAAGCGTTGGTGGTCCAGATCACAGAGGCCTTGCCGGCAGATCAGGTTGATGTTCCGAAAACCTTGCCGCCGCCGCAAGCAACCCGTGCCAACACGGTCCGTGTGGATCACCCCGCTTCACAGGCGCATCTGATGGTTGGCATGCCTGCGGTGGCGCGAGATGACCCAGAGCAGATTGCGTTGCAGGTCGGCAATTACACGTTGGGCGGTGGCGGTTTTGTTTCTCTGCTGACCAAAGCGGTACGGGAAGATCGTGGTTACGCCTACAGTGTCTACAGTTACTTCGACCCCAAGCTGGTGGCAGGCCCATTTACGATTGGTCTGGAAACCAAACGAGCACAGGCGAGTGATGCGCTTAGGGTAGTCGATCAGGTCCTAGGCGATTTTATTGAGCGTGGTCCCACGGCGGCACAATTGAAAGCAGCCCAGGACAACATTGCCGGAGGTTTTGCCTTACGGATTGATTCGAATGCCAAGTTGGCGGCCAATTTAAACGTGATGGCTTTTTATGGATTGCCAACGGATTGGCTGGAAAAGTATCCGGAGCGTGTCCGTGCGTTAACCGTGGAGCAGGTGCGTTCGGCATTCCGGAAGCATGTGTCGCCGGCGCACCTAGTCACCGTGCGAACGGCAGCAGACTGAATGGTCAAAGCAGTATCCGTGGCCGGTAAAGGGCGTACGAATCAGGTGCGTATTATTGGCGGTAAACACCGCGGCAGGAAGTTGCCGGTAGCCGATGCACCCGGGTTGCGGCCGACGCCCGATCGGGTGCGGGAAACTCTCTTTAACTGGCTGGGACAGAACCTCACGGGTTGGCATTGTCTGGATCTATTTGCCGGCTCGGGCGCGTTGGGCTTTGAAGCGGCATCCCGTGGTGCGGCATCGGTGGTCCTGGTCGAACAGTCCACTTCGGTGGTGCGGGGTCTGCAGGTCGCCGCTGGTGTGCTGAAAGATCCGGCAATTCGTGTGGTCTGCGCGGATGCTGTTGAATTTCTGAAAAAGTCACCTGCATTGCCGCCCCTGGATTTGATATTTCTCGATCCGCCCTATGGACAGGGTTGGCTGGACCGGATCATGATGCAGGTGTTGCCGCTGCTCGCTAGCGATGCGCGTCTCTACATCGAAGCCGAAACGGCGCTGCCCGATCACCTTGCGCCGGGTCTGATCTGTTTGCGTCGTGGGCAAGCTGGCCAGGTGCATTATCATCTTTATGGTTACGATACCAATACAACTGACACCGTAAATACAACCGATACCGGATCAACCTGACATGCTGAAACGTGAAATCGCTATATACCCCGGTACCTTTGATCCGCTGACCTGTGGTCACGAAGATCTGGTGCGCCGAGCGGCCGAACTGTTTGATGAGGTGGTGCTCGCTGTCGCCGAAAGTCCGGCAAAATCGCCGATTTTTAGTTTGCAGGAACGGATCGATATGGCGCAGGCTGTGCTGGCGCCGTTAGGCAATGTTCGGGTTGTTGGCTTTGCGGGGTTGTTGATGGATTTTGTGCATGCCCAGAAAGCCAAGGTGCTGATTCGCGGCTTGCGCGCCGTCTCGGACTTCGAATACGAGTTCCAGATGGCGGGGATGAACCGACGCCTGTATCCGGAGGTGGAAACCGTGTTTCTGACGCCGGGTGAGCGTCATATGTTTGTGTCGGCGACCATGGTCCGTGAAATTGCTCGGCTGGGCGGTGATGTCAGTTCGTTCGTCTCGCCGCACGTCAACGCCTGTTTTGTGGCACGCGGCTGGGGGAAACCTTCTCCCTGATGGCTGTGGGGTGGCTAAAAAACCGCTGATCGGCGAGAATTCCATCTTTACTGTTTTGTTGTTCAGGAGTCTGCCATGTCGCTCATGATTACCGATGAGTGCATCAACTGTGATGTCTGTGAACCGGAATGCCCGAATGAGGCGATTTCCCAGGGACCGGAGATCTATGTGATTGATCCCAACAAGTGCACCGAGTGCGTGGGCCACTACGATGAGCCGCAGTGCCAGCAGGTCTGCCCGGTCGACTGCATTCCCAAGGACCCGGCGCACGAAGAAAACCAGGAACAACTCTGGGCTAAATACGAGAAACTCACCGGTAAGTAATTATTTCTGGCAGTGCGGGCAGTAGAACGTTGATCGCCCTGCCTGCCGGATGCGCCTGATAGGTTTGCCGCATTTAACGCAAGGCGCGCCCTCGCGTTCATACACCGCGCATTGCAGCTGGAAGCAGCCCGCGCCGCCATCCGAGTGCACATAATCCCGAACGCTGGAGCCACCAGCGGCGACGGCGGACGAGAGTGTCTGCCGGACAGATTCAGCCAGGCGGTCGCAGCGTGTTGCGCTAATCCGGTTGGCTGCACGCAACGGAGATATGCCCGACATAAACAGGCTTTCCGCCGCGTAGATGTTCCCGATGCCGACCACCAGATGGCTGTCCATCAAGACTGGTTTGATCGGACCGGTCCGCTTGTGCAGATGCTTGTGGAGCCAGGCACCATCAAAACCTGCTTCCAGAGGTTCAATGCCCAGCACAGCCAGCAGCGGATGGTTTTCCAATGGTGCGTCGTCATCGTGCCAGAGCAGCGCGCCGAAGCGTCTTGGGTCGCGCAGTCGTAACACCTTGTCCCCGAACACAATATCGACGTGATCATGGGGTTGTGGCGCGATATCTGGACTGACGATTCTTAGACTACCGGACATGCCCAGGTGCAGTATCAGGCTCGCGGTCTTGCCGTTGGGCAGATGATCCAGGTCGAACAGCAGGTATTTGCCGCGTCGCCGGATCGCTGCAAGACGCCCCCCTTGTAATTTTTGCCCTAGGCGCTCCGGCAATGGGTAGCGTAGGCGAGAGGTGCGAGTGATGGCACCGGTCATGAATCGGCCGGTGAGTTCCGGTGCTAATCCAAGTCGGCTGACTTCTACCTCGGGAAGTTCGGGCATTGTGACGTCCTGTCGCGATATTTCGGTGAAATGCGCATAAGACGGGATAAGATAACGCCACCATGCCGTTTAAACCAAGTTTTTTGCTGCCGCATACGAGATTTTCCCGTCAGACTCCCTCGGGGGCTCTACGGCAGACCCTGCTATGCGCCGCGTTGTTTGTCACCGGTTCGGTGCGAGCCGATGTGCCCCCCGCCGATGTGATGGTAGACACCCCACCACAGGTGGTCTTTGAGGTGGTGTTGGCGGAGATCGCGCTGAAACGTGATAAGCCGCAGGTTGCGCTCGCCGCCTATGCGGATTTGGCTTTGAAATATAATGATCCGGATATTTTCCGCAGAACGATGGAGATTGCCGCGCTGAATCGGCAGCCTGATCTGATGCTGGAAGCCGGGCGTTTATGGGTGCAGAAAGAGCCGGATAACATAGAGGCCCTGAACCTGTTGGCCTCCACACAGATTCTGCTCGGACGCTATGGTGAGGCGCAACCAACGCTGCAGCGCTATTTTGAAAAACTATCCCCGGAGCGACGTGCTCCGGAGCTCCTGCGTTTGGGGCAACGCTTTCCGGCACAGGCCGATCCCCAGCGCGTACAGGCGCTGGTCGATGACGTGACGCAACCCTACCTCATGATGCCAGAGGCACAGTTGGCGCGGGCTCAGGCTGCGTTGCGGGCTGGAGATGATGCAGCTGCAATGGCAGCGGTACGGGAAGTGCGTCGTTTACAGCCGGATTCCGAGCCGGGTATGGTGCTCTACGCGCAGCTTTTGTCCAAACGTTCCCCGGTGGCTGCTCATGAGGCGTTTGTCGATTATCTGAAACGCTACCCGGAGGCCGCGCCAATCCGCGCGCTTTACGCCCAGCAGTTACTGGTGGCCGGTAAGTTACCCGAAGCCCGCGCACAACTCCGCGTGCTCGTTGATCAACCCGTGATTGCCCCTGAACCCTTGTTCGCGGCAGCGGCGATTGCTGTGCAGGCGCAGGATCCACCATTGGCGGTGCAGGCATTACAGCGCTTGTTGACGGTTGATTCGGTGGACACCTCGTTGATCGAGTACAACCTGGGCCTTGCGTATGAGAGTGGTGCTGAACTATCCCGGGAGCACAATGACCCAGCATCGACACCGACGATGGAATCGGATGCCATCATGCATTACCTCAAGGTGCTCCCTGGAGAGTACTACGTGCCGGCCCGCCTGAGGGCGGCCAATTTGTTGGTGCGTCAGGGGGATATGAAGGCGGCCCGGGCGCTGCTGCAAACAACGCCTGCGCGGAGCGACGCCACACGGACCGAACTGGTGATTGGCGAGGCAACCTTGTTGCGTGATAGCGGGGATGTCAATGGGGCGTTTGTCCTTCTGGAACAGGCATTAAAACGGTCGCCCGATAACATCACGCTGCGTTACGAGTACGGTATGCTGGCCGAACGCGTCGGCAAAATGGCGGTCTTCGAGAAAAGCATGCGAGAAGTGATCCGGAAGGATCCGAAATATGCTCAGGCCTACAATGCGCTGGGCTTTACCTTTGCGGATCGCAATATCCGTTTGAAAGAAGCGCGTGGACTGTTGGAGAAGGCGTTATCGTTGTCGCCTAATGACCCGTTTATTCTCGATAGCATGGGGTGGTTGTGCTACCGGGAAAAGAATTACGGGGTGGCGCTGGATTATCTGAATCGTGCCGCGGCGCTGCGGGCAGATCCCGAAATTGTGCTACATCAGGTCGTGGTGCTTCAGGCGATGGGTCGAACGGAAGAGGCGGCTCGTGTCTGGCGCGCGGGCATGCAGCGCTTCCCGGAGAATGAGGCACTGCGTTCAGAGGGAAAACGCCTGGGTTTGAATGAGCCGACGGCCGTGCCTGGGCAGTCTTTATGAGTCAGTGTTCGTTCATTCGTTATGGGCTGCTGATGGGCCTTGTGTCGTTGCTTCTGGGGGCTTGTGCGCACGTGCCCGGGCCAACGCAGGCAGAAGCCTCAATGATCTCGGCCGATGCCCATCAGTGGCAGCTGGGCGGACGTTTTGCGGCCGGGCAGCGTCTGCCAGCGGATCGTGCTGCCGAACCGGTGGCTGGTCGGTTTGCCTGGCAGCATCAGTCATTGGGCGATACGCTCTGGTTGATTGGGCCGTTGGGTAATGCGCTGGCCCGGGTCGATATCTCACCCACCGGCGTACGTTGGCAGGATGCGGCAGGTCAGCGCGGAGAAAGTCCTAACCTGCGTGCACTGGGGGAGTCTCTGGTCGGGGTGACGTTGCCGGATGTGGCGGCAGATGCGTGGCTGCGCGGCCGATGGCCGGTGCCTGATATCCAGGCGCGGGATGCCGCTGGCCAGGTGCTTAAAGCGGGTGCCGCGGGGTGGTTGTTTGAATATCGTTACGGTTCCCCTGCGCCGGATGCCTGGCCGCTGGCGATTGAAGGTGCCGGGCCGGATGGTTTGTGGTTGCGTATTGCGCTGACCGAATGGAATGGTGTGAGCGATCCCGCCGAGCGGCCTGCGCCTTGAGCTCCGGTTGTCATGAGCTTTAAAACACCCGCCGTTTTGCCAGATCCGGCGCTGGCCATGCGCTGGAACTGGTCTTCGGCCTATCCCGCACCGGCCAAAATCAATCTATTCCTGCATGTGACCGGGCGCCGCCCGGATGGTTACCACACGCTGCAGACCTTGTTCCGGTTCGTCGGTCTGCATGATACGTTGCGTTTTGTGCCCCGTTCTGACAACAACGTGGTGTTGCTTAACCCGATTGACGGCGTGCCTCCGGAAACGGATCTGACTGTTCGGGCCGCAGAGGCACTGCGTCGCGCATCTGGTATTCGTGATGGCGTCAGCATCCATCTGGAAAAGCGTTTGCCCATGGGGGGCGGTCTGGGTGGTGGCAGTTCGGATGCGGCAACGGTACTGATTGCACTGAATAGCTTGTGGCGCCTCGGAGGTAGTCAGGCAGAGTTGCAGTCGCTGGCCTTGCCGCTGGGGGCCGATGTGCCTGTTTTTGTGGGCGGGCACGCCGCCTTTGCCGAAGGCGTGGGCGAAGCGCTGATGCCGGTGAGCTTGCCAGCGGCCTGTTATCTGATTGTTCATCCCGGGGTTTCAGTGCCTACGGCGGGTATATTTTCATCGCCGCAGCTACGTCGAGATACGCCTGCTATGCGGTCGGCGGACTGGTCTGGTGCGTTGGAACACGGGGTCGGTGTCAACGATCTGGAACCTGTGGCTGTTGCGTTATATCCGGAAGTTGCTGCAGCCCTCGCATGGCTTAATGCGCAGCCCGAAACCGGGGGCCGCGTCCGAATGAGTGGCTCGGGCGCGTGTGTCTTTGCTGCCTTCGATGAGGCTGCCCTGGCGGAACAGGTTCTGCAGCGCTTGCCGCTTGCCTGGCGGGGTTGGGTGACGCCTGGTCTAGATCGGCACCCGTTGCATGAGCTGATTCCTGTTTGAGCCAGGTGTAGACCGTGGCGCTACTGAATTTTTGAAAAAGCGTTTTTGGGGGGTGTGCAATCCGGAAATTTTGGATATAATCTTGCCCTCACCGCCATGCGGGGTGAGTCAGTTGGGGAGTCGCCAAGCTGGTTAAGGCACCGGATTTTGATTCCGGCATGCGAAGGTTCGAATCCTTCCTCCCCAGCCACCGAATTGCGGGCAGTTGCGAATGCAGCTGCCCATTTTGTTTGTAGCCCTTTGTGGCATAAGCGCGTGCCGTCGACGGGCACCCCGATTGGTCCAGGAAACCAAAAGGATAGAAACATCATGGCCTTCCAGAACCTGATGGTCTTTTCCGGTAACGCTAACCCGAAGTTGGCGGCCGAAGTTGCTCAACGTCTAGGCTTGCCCCTTGGTCGTGCCGATGTCGGCCGCTTCTCGGACGGGGAAGTGAGCGTTGAAATTCAGGAGCACGTACGCGGCAATGACGTATTCGTCTTGCAGTCTACCTGCCATCCGTCGAACGATAACCTGATGGAGCTGCTGGTCATGGTTGATGCACTGAAGCGTGCATCGGCTGGACGTATTACCGCGGCCATCCCTTATTTCGGTTACGCCCGTCAGGATCGCCGCTCGCGCTCTAACCGCGTACCCATTGCGGCCAAGCTGGTTGCTAATATGTTGGTCGCCGCCGGTGTTGACCGTGTGATGACCATGGATCTTCACGCTGAGCAGATCCAGGGTTTCTTCGATATTCCGGTCGACAACATTTACGGTCTGCCAATTCTGCTGGATGACGTTCAGAACAAGCATCTGGAAAAACCGATCGTTGTGTCGCCAGACCATGGCGGTGTGGTACGGGCCCGTTCACTGGCCAAACGCCTGGAATGTGATCTCGCCATTATCGACAAGCGTCGCCCGAAGGCGAACGTGTCGGAAGTCATGAACATCATCGGTGACGTCACCGGTAAAGATTGCATCATCGTCGACGATCTCGTCGACACGGCTGGCACGCTGTGCAAGGCCGCCGTTGCTCTTAAAGAAAACGGTGCCCGTAGTGTTACTGCCTACTGTACACACCCGGTGCTGTCGGGTGCGGCTGTCGAGCGGTTGAACGATTCGGTGCTCGACGAGCTGGTGGTACTGGATACCATTCCGTTGACCGAAGCCGCGCAGAAGTGTTCGCGCATCCGCCAATTGTCGGTTGCAGAGTTGCTGGCGGAAACCATCCGCCGCATCAGCAAGGAAGACTCGGTCTCCTCGCTGTTTATCGACTGAGGTCATTGGCCTCGGTGTTCCCCGGATGATCTGGTCGCGGATTGTCCAATTTAATGGAGTAAGTCATGAACTTTGAATTTAATGCTACTAAGCGCGATGTGCAGGGAACGAGTGCGAGCCGCCGCCTGCGTCGTGCTGGCCGTGTTCCAGGCGTCATTTATGGCGCAGGTAAACCGGCTGTGTCGTTTGACGTCGATCACAACGAGATCTATCAGTGCCTGCGCAAGGAAGCCTTCCATGCATCTGTTGTGACGGCCAACCTGGACGGTGCCAAAGAGCAGGTTCTGCTGCGCGATGTGCAGCTGCATGCCTACAAACCGCTGGTGCTGCACGTTGATTTCCAGCGCGTTGATGCCAACACTGAAGTTCACACCAAGGTGCCGCTGCACTTCGTGAACGGCGAAGTCTGCCCGGGCGTCAAGCTGCAAGGCGGTATCGTCAGCCATGTGATCACCGAACTGGATGTGGCTTGCTTGCCGAAGTCGCTGCCAGAATTCATCGAAGTCGATCTGAAGACTCTGGAAATGGGTCATTCAATGCACGTCAGTGATCTGAAGCTGCCGGCTGGCGTGCGTGTTGTTCAGCACGGCGCAGGCAACCCGGTTGTCGCTGCTGTTATGGCGGTCAAGGGCTCGAACGCCGACGCAGGCGCAGCGGCCGACGCAGGTGCTGCACCGACGGCTTAAGTATCGTCGGGCCGGAGTTCCCGGCTTTGCAGAGAAAGCCGTGCCGCTCATGCTGCACGGCTTTTTTCATAGAATTGCGTTAACCTTCTGGTGATGACTGCAACGATGAAGTCTCTTCCTATTCGACTGATCGTCGGCCTTGGTAACCCGGGGTCGGAGTATGAGCGCACGCGCCACAACGCGGGTTGCTGGGCGATCGATGACATGGCGCGTGTGCTTGGTGCCAGCGGCTTCGGCACCGACAAAAAGATGAAAGCCGATATCGCATCGGTGCAGCTGGATGGCCGCAAAGTCTGGTTGATGAAGCCGCAAACCTTCATGAACTGTTCCGGTCAGTCCGTTGGGCCATTTGCCCGCTTTCATGACATTCAGCCGCAGGAAATTCTGGTGGTTCATGATGAACTGGATTTGCTGCCGGGGCAGTTGCGCCTGAAGCTGGGGGGGAGTAGTGGCGGGCATAACGGTCTGAAGGATATCCAGTCCGCACTTGGTACGCCCGATTACTGGCGGTTACGCATTGGTATCGGGCATCCCCGTTCGTTACAGTTGAATCAGGGGGTAGCCGACTTCGTATTGCATCGACCACGTCAGGAAGAGCAGATTGACATTGATTGCGCTATCGACAGGGTCGCTGCAGAAACCATTACCCTCGTGCGCGGTGATATGGCGGAGGCGCAGCGCTTGTTGCACCCTGCGCCCAAGGTCGCTTAGCGACCCTAGGTGCGGGCTCGTTACTTAAACGGCCAGAAACCCTGTTGATTTACCGGATTCCGCGGGTCATCACCCTCGGCAATGGCTTTGTTTGACTTCATGGTTGACTGATCGGCGGCTTCCCAGCCACCGCCAAGTGCCATATACAGAGCTACTTGTGACAATGCACGGTCAGACTGGCTGCGCGCCAGGTCCAGTTGTGCTTTGAACAAACTATCTTCGGCATTGAGTACGGTCAGGTAATCGGTATAGCCGTAATTGAACTGCATGCTCGACAGATTGGCATAGGTTTTCAGGGTGCCTACCTGTTGTTGGCGTGCCGTGACCAGCTTGTTAGTTTGTGTCGTGGCAATGAGTGCGTTGTCCGTATCGCGGAAAGCAGCCTCTACGGATTTCAGATACTGCGACATCAGTGCCTGTTGCTCGGCTTTGGCCCCAACGTACTGGCCATAAATTTCGCCGCCTTTGAAAAGTGGGCCCATGACGATCAGGCCGGCATCCCAGATGCTGGTGCCGCCGCCAAACAGCGAACCCAGCGCTGTCGCAGAGGTCCCTAATGTGCCGGTTAGCGAGATATTTGGGAAGAACTGGGCTTTAACGGCGCCGATCTGTGCATTCGCGGCAATCAGTTGTTGCTCGGCCAGACGGACATCCGGACGGCGAGCCAGAAGATCGGAAGGTAGTCCGGCCGGCGGTGTCGGTAATATCAGTTGGTCAATTGGCTTGCCTCGCGGAATGGTTCCTGGATTTCGACCAAGCACGAAATTGAGGTTGTTTTCCTGCTCACCAATCGCTTGAACCAGTGGTGGGATAGCTGCTTCAGCGGCATCAACCTGCGACTGAATCTGGGAGACCTGTACCATATTGGCCGTGCCATAACGGAAGCGCAGGTCAAAAATGCGCATTGTGGTCTTGTAGTTTTCCAGTGTTTGCTTAGCAACCGCCAGTTGCTGATCGAGCGAACGCAAGGTCACATAGATGTTGACCACTTCACCGGCAACGCTGAGGGCAATTGCCTGACGAGTCGCAATAGCGGCGGCCTCTTGAGCGCTGGCCGCCTCATATTGGCGTCGTAGGCCTCCAAAGACATCAAGCTGCCACGTGGCCGGTAAAGCCATGGTGCCTATCGTGGTTAGGCTGCCAGGTGTGCTAGTAACAACCGTTTGATCCAGGCCCATGAACTTGCCGCGCTCGGCAGCACCGTAGTACTCGACCTGCGGGAAGAATTTGCCACGGGTGGTAATGAGCTGGCCACGTGCTTTGCGCACGCGGGCGATCGTAGACTGCAGATCCCGGTTGTTTTGTAGACCCGCCTGAACCAGATCGTTCAGTACGGGATCATCGAAACCTTTCCACCAGGCATCGCTGGCCAGCGCGGCGGCGTTGAAATCCTTGGCAGCCACTTCGGCGGTGGCCGCTGAACGGAACTTTTCAGGCGCGTTCGTGTCCGGTCGTTCATAGTCCGGGCCTACGGCGCAGGCAGAAAGCAGAGCGCTGCAGGTGAGCACCCAGAGCAGGCGAGGTTGGTGTGCGCGAATCATTCTGCCTTCTCCCCGGCGTTCAGATTGTGCGGCCCCGGTTGTGCCGGTGTGTCAGTGACCATCTGTTTCTTTTTCTCGCTCATCTCTTCGAATACGACGAAAAAGAGCGGTACAAAAATAATGGCGATCATGGTGGCGCCGACCATGCCGCCGATGATGCCCGTCCCGATAGAGTGACGGCTATTGGCAGAAGCACCAACCGCCGTTGCCAGTGGCACGCAACCGAGAATAAAAGCCATGGACGTCATCATGATGGGACGGAAACGGATTTCAGCTGCATGCAGCGCGGCATCGATGATCGACATCCCTTTCTCTACGTTGGCTACTGCAAACTCGACGATCAGAATTGCATTCTTTGCAGCAAGCGCAATTAGTGTGACGAGACCGATCTGAAAGTACACATCATTTTCCAGGCCTCGCAGTAACACCGCAACCAGCGCACCACACAGCGCAAACGGAACAGCGAACATCACGCTGAACGGGAGGGACCACTTTTCGTAGAGCGCTGCCAGAATCAGGAAGACCATAATCAGCGCAAAGGCAAACACAAAGACGGCGGTGCTGCCGGATTTCAGCTGTTCGTAGGCTTCGCCCGACCAGGCAATTTTATAACCCGGCGGCAGCACTTCGTCGGCAACCTGTTGCATCGCTTTAATCGCCTGACCGGAGCTGTAGCCAGCCGCATTGTTACCGGTTATCTGTACGGCGGGGTAGGCGTTGAAACGGGTCACGATGTCTGGACTGGCTTGATACTGGTAACTGATCAGTGCACGGAGTGGCACCATGGCACCCGTCCGTGAGCGAACGTACATGGTGTTGAATGCGGCGGGGTCCTGACGGTAATCGGCATCTGCCTGCAGAATCACCTGCCACAGGCGGTTCTGATACGCGAACTGGTTCACATACTGTGAGCCGATCATCGTTTGCAATGTGTCATAAACGTCATTGACAGCCACATCCAGCAACTCGGCCTTGCCGCGATCCACATTCACGAACATTTCACGGGCATTCGTGCTGAAGGTCGTGTTGAGTGCGGTGAGTTCCGGGCGCTTCTTGGCAGCAGCCATAAAACGCATGGTCTGCTCTTCCAGCTCGTCCATTGAGCCATTGCCTGTTTGCTCGAGCCACATCTGGAAGCCCCCGGTGGTACCCAGCCCCGGAATAGACGGCGGATTGACCGGAATGATGATGCCATCGTTTTGTGTGGCGAAGTGCTTGCGACCATCTTCGATCAGTGTGAACGCAGAAGAGGCTTTGTCGGTGCGCTGGTCAAAAGACTTGAGGCCAATAAAGAGCGTGCTGGCGCTCGGCAGCACTTGTGAATCAATAATGCTGTAACCCGCGTAGCTGGTGGCGAAGCCAACGCCCGGTTGCTCCTGGAACCAGTTGGCCCCGGCTTGGGAGAACGCCGAAGTACGTTGCAGGCTGGCTGCTTTGGGCATGACGACGGCACCAAAGAGGTAGCCCTGATCTTCTTCCGGTACAAACGAACCGGGTACCACACGGAAGAGGACGAGCAGCGTAAGAATGACGCCGCCGAAAATCATGAATGAGGGCTTACGATGAGTGATGGCCCATTTCACTGCCATCATGTAGTAGTCACGCAGCTTGTTGAAGAGCGTTTCAAAACCGACAAAGAACCGGGGCTTGGCGACATCGTCCTCTTCGCCTTTAGGCCGAATAAGAATGGCGGCGAGCGCAGGGGACAGCGTTAGCGCAACGATCGCCGAGAACGTCACTGAAACCGAGAGTGTGAGTGCGAACTGACGATAGAGCTGCCCGGTAATGCCCGAAAGGAAGGCAACGGGTACGAACACCGCGGCCATGACCAGCGTGGTGGCGATAATCGGACCGGTCACCTCGGCCATGGCGACCGCAGCGGCTTCACGCGGCTTCATGGCAGGGTTTTCTTCCATGATCCGTTCCACGTTTTCGATGACCACAATGGCATCATCCACGACTAGACCGATGGCCAGCACCAAGCCAAACATCGTGAGCATATTGATCGAGAAGCCGAACAGGCTCATGCCGATGAAGGTGCCAATGATCGATACCGGTACGGCGACCAGAGGTATCAGCGTCGCTTTCGGTTTCTGCAGGAACATGAAGACGACCAGCACCACCAGAATCATGGCTTCGAAGAAGGTATGGATCACTTCCTCGATGGATGAGTTGATGAACTCGGTGGCATCCAGTGTTATCTCGTAGGAAACGCCGGGCGGGAAGCTCGGCTTGAGTTCTTCCAGTTTGGCCTTGACCGCTTCTGCCACGTTGAGTGCGTTGTAACCGGGCTGGAAGTAGATCAGTAGCAGAGCTGCGTTATCTTTGTTGGTTTTGACGTCGAAGTTGTAGGTCTGTGAACCCAGTTCGGCACGACCGACATCGCGCATGCGTACGATGGCACCTTCCGATCCGGGCGTCACCGAAGGCTTGCCCGCCTTGACGATGATGTTCTCGAACTCTTCTTTCGTCTGCAGCATGCCGTTGGTGGTGACCGAAAAGTTCTGGATCACGTTGCCCTTGGACGGTAGCTGTCCCAGCTGGCCTACGGCGTATTGCTGGTTCTGGGCGCGTACCGCGTTGGCGATGTCGCCTGTTGTTAGCTTATACAGAGCCAGCTTGGTCGGATCCAACCAGATGCGCATGGCGTAGTTGGGGTTGCCGCCAATTGTCGCCATGCTCGCGCCCGGAATGCGCTGGACTTCGTTCAGCACGATGATGTTGGCAAAGGTACTGAGCTCGGTCAGGTCGTATTTGTTATCCGGGTCTTTGATGGCAGCCACCATCATGATAGACGAGCTCTTCTGCTGGATGTTTACGCCCTGGTTGCGAACGGATTGTGGGACCTGGGGTAGGGCGGTGTTCACCCGGTTGAGTACGTCTGTCTGTGCCAGTGCCGGGTCTTTGCTGATGTCAAAGTAGATGCTCAACGTCATGTTGCCGGCCGTGTTGGTCGAGTACATGTAGAGCATACCGTCGGCGCCATTCACCTGTAGCTCAATCGGTGAAGCGACATTTTGCGACACGGTTTCGGCATTGGCACCCGGATACGTCGCCGATACCTGGATCTGTGGTGGCGTAATGTTGGGGTACTGGGCAATCGGCAATGACACCATGGCCACCAGACCGGCGATGGTGATGATGATAGAGATAACGGCCGAAAAAATCGGACGGTCAATAAAGAACTTCGAGAACATGATTGATCAGCCCCGTCCGGTTATTGGGCGGGGCGCGTTGTGGGCGCCTGTAGGGTGTTCGGAACCGGTGCCGGTGCATTCGGAATGCCAGGTGCCAGTGGTGCCTCCTTCGGCGGAAGCAGCTTGGGTGCAGGTGCCGGGGCGACCGGCATGGCCAGTTGTTTCGGATCCTGTGCCTGGTTGATATCAGACTGGACTTTGGCGCCGGGACCGTAGGGGTTGGGTTTCTGGTTTTCCGTCGGCGCTTTCGGGAGCTGAATCGGTTGCGGTTCCGGTGACTTGACCGTTGCTGGCTTGACCAGCTGGTTAGGCGACATACGCAGTACATTCGTCACCACGACACGGTCGCCGGGGCTCAAACCATCCGTGATGATCCAGTTGGGGCCATTCCAGTAGCCTGGTACAACGGTGCGGGAGTGTGCCCGGTTTTCTTGGTCGATCACCCAGACATACGCCCCCTGGCTGCTTTGCTGCACAGCCGTTTGTGGCACCAGATAGACATTCTGTTGAACCAGGCCAATAATCGTTGCGGTGACAAACTGACCCTGCTGTAACGCGCTGTTGGGATTCGGGAATACGGCGCGCATCAGACGGGTGCCCGTATCCACGTTATAGAGCACATCGGCAAAACCGATTTTGCCAACGTAGGGATAGAGAGAGCCATCCGACATGGTCAGCGTGACGTCCAGATCGGTAATGCTGGTTGCTTGGAGTTGTTGCTTTTCAAGCAGATCATTGACTTTGAGCGTCTGATCTTCGGAGACGGAGAAGTAAACCCACATCGGATCCATCTGATTCACAACCGTGAGTTCGGAATTCGGGCTGCCCACCTGCAGGTAGGTGCCTAGCGCCTGTTTGCGCACAGAGGCCAGACCCGAGATGGGCGAACGAATCGTGCAGTACTCCAGATTCAGCTGGGCGGTTTCGACGTTAGCACGCGCCTGGTCAACGCCCGCTTGGGCGCGCAGAAAGTTGCCGGTAGCCGTGTCCAGATCCTGCTGTGACAGCGCCTTGGCGGCGGCCAGGGGTTTGATGCGGTTTAACGTCAGGGTGGCTGTCCGCAGAGACGCCTCTTGCGAAACTAACGCAGCCTTGGCGGCATCAAGCTGAGCGATAAACGGACGCTTGTCCATTTCGAACAGGATGTCGCCGGCGTTAACCCAGGAGCCTTCTGTATAGACCTGCTTCTCCAGAAAGCCGGAAACGCGCGTGTAGATGGCCACCGACTGTGGGCTGCGGGTCTGACCAACCAGTTGCGATTCTAGTGGCACAGTCATTGGTTGTACTTCGATGGTGTCAACACCCAGTGCGAAGTGCGCTTTCATGTAAGGCACGATCACATCGTTCTTGATGACATGGATTGCAACCAGTATGCCGAAAATAATCGCGGCTGGTTTGTGCCAGCGGGGATTCTTCGCGACGGCCAGCACATCTTCCTTTTTCAGATTTCTCAGGGATGTCCAGTCAAAGTGACGAACCGTTTCGGTCGCTTGACGAATGTGAGACATCAGTGCATCAGGAATAAATTTGGCCATGATCGAAAGACAAAAAAAGTACAGGCAATGCCGGTGTGCGGCACCGTCGAAGGGAATAGCGTGGAAGGCTTGAACATTACCATAGAAGACCTCGATTTTTCTTTAATTTCATACAGATAGTGCAGAAAAATGACATAATGGCGCAATGCAACAACTCGCCCTGGAAAGCAAATGAAAGACTTCGGCCAGCGTCTCTATCTGACGGGCGTCAGTACGGACATCGGTGAGGCAGATCTGCGTGATCTCATCGTCAAATACACCCGAATCGAGCCTTGCAAAATCGAACGGGTCGATCTGCAAACCGCGCTGCCTGCTTACGTTATTGAATTCGATGGGTTACGTGATGGCGACATCCAGCAGATTGGCAGCCGGATCAATGGCATGTACTGGCACGGCCAGGAAATTTACGCGCACGTGATCTGAGTCGGGTGCTTTAGAATAACGCCCATATTTCAAAAAAATGCACTTCAAGGAACTCCATGAGCCTCAAATGCGGCATCGTCGGCCTGCCTAACGTCGGCAAATCCACTCTATTCAACGCCCTGACCAAGGCGGGTATTGCTGCCGAGAACTATCCGTTTTGCACCATTGAGCCTAACGTCGGCATTGTGGAAGTGCCAGATCCGAGGCTGGATGCTTTGTCCGAGATCGTCAAACCGCAGCGCGTGCAGCCGGCCATTGTGGAGTTCGTTGATATCGCCGGGCTGGTGGCAGGTGCGTCTAAAGGTGAAGGTCTGGGCAACCAGTTTCTGGCTAACATCCGCGAAACCGATGCCATCGTGAACGTGGTGCGCTGCTTTGACGACGAGAATGTGGTGCATGTGTCGGGCCGTGTGGACCCAATCGCAGATATCGAAACCATCGTCACCGAGCTGGCGCTGGCGGATCTGGCCGTTGTAGAACGTACGATTGCACGAGACGGTAAAAAGGCAAGGTCGGGCGATAAAGAGGCGGCAAAGCTGGTCACAATTCTGGAAAAGCTATTGCCGCACTTGAACGAAGGCAAGCCGGCGCGTACGTTGGGTTTGGGTGATGAGGACAAGGCATTGCTCAAGCCGCTCTGTCTGCTCACCATCAAACCGGCCATGTATGTGGGTAATGTGCTAGAGGATGGTTTCGAGAACAACCCGTTCCTTGATCGTTTGCGTGAGTTTGCTTCCAAGGAAAATGCGCCGGTGGTTGCCGTGTGTGCCAAGATGGAAGCCGAGCTTGCCGACCTCGACGATGCCGACAAAGCCGAGTTTCTGGCCGACCTGGGTCTGGAAGAGCCGGGCCTGAATCGTGTGATTCGCGCCGGTTATAACCTTCTTGGTTTGCAAACGTACTTCACTGCCGGTGTGAAGGAGGTGCGCGCTTGGACTATTCACAAGGGTGATACGGCGCCACAAGCCGCCGGTGTGATTCACACGGATTTCGAGCGCGGCTTCATCCGTGCCCAGACCATTGCCTTTGCCGATTTTATCGCCTACAAAGGGGAGCAGGGCGCCAAGGAAGCCGGCAAGATGCGCGCAGAAGGTAAAGAGTACATCGTGCAGGATGGTGATGTGCTGAACTTCCTCTTTAACGTGTAAATCTCGGGAAGCCACCATGAAACGTTTTCTGTCTCTGCTGCTTTGTGCGCTGACCTTGTCGATGCCGGTGGCACCGGCGTATGCGTTGTTTGATAGCAAATCGCCCGCGCAACAGCGCGCCGAGATTCTGAAGCAGAACGACCAGATCATGGCGCGCCTCTATCGCCTTGAACCGCATGCGAAAGAACTGGTTGGCAAGTCGGCGGGTTACGCGACCTTTAGCAATTTCGGTATGAAGATCTTTATAGCCGGCGGCGGTTCAGGTTCAGGTGTGGTCATGCGCAAGGCCAACCAGAAGCCGGTATTCATGAAGATGGTCGAAGTTCAGGCGGGGCTTGGTGTGGGCATCAAGTCTTTCAGCGTGATCTTCGTTTTTGAAACCGAGAAAGCCCTGAATAGCTTCATTAACTCGGGTTGGGAGTTCGGTGGACAAGCCACGGCAGCGGCCAAATATGAGAACAATGGCGGTGCTTATGAAGGTGCAGCTAATGTGAGCGAAGGCGTCTGGATGTATCAGCTCACCGATAACGGTTTGGCCGCAGAAATTACAGCCAAAGGGACCAAGTATTACCAGGATAGTGATCTGAACAAATAACCGGATCCTCAAAACAACAAAAAGGCTGCCTCGATAATCCAGGCAGCCTTTTTGTTGGAGCGCGGTCAAATTAGTTCTTGATCGCCTCAACCGCGACAGACAGTTCCGTCTCGTCGCTGACGCCCGGCGCGTATTTGCCCAGGCCAAAATCGCTACGTTTGATCTGCGTTACTGCGTTGGCACCGCAGGCGTCCTTCTGACGCATCGGGTGCACGGCGCAGTTGAAGTGGGTGATCTTCAGTGTGACCGGTTTGGTGACGTCGCGTACCGTCAGATTGCCCACAACTTCACTCGGCTTATCGCCTTTGAACTTGAACTGGGTCGATTTGAACGTGATGGTCGGATACACATCAGCATCAAACCAGTTACTGCTGGTCAGATGGCCATCAAAAGCCTTGCTGCCGGTGTCGACCGAGTCCACCTTGATCGTGATGTCGGCACTGCCGGTCTTGGCCTTCTGATCCAGTGTGATGGTACCTGTTGTGTCATTGAAGCGGCTGCGCTGCTTCGAGAAGCCCAGGTGGGTGTATTCGAAGCTGGCAAAAGTGTGTGTTGGGTCAATGGTGTAGGTAACCGGTTCTGCCAGGGCGGGCAGGGAGGTCATGGCAAAGAGTGCGGTGCCGAGTACGAGTGTTTTTTTCATGGTGTGCTCCTGTGGGGGGGGGTAATGCGAGATGAGTGGGAGATGCTTTGAGGCAATTATTTGCCGTTGAGGGTTAAACGGATGATGAGCGTCACATCGTTGGCAACGGTGCCGGTTGCCGACCAGGCACCCTGCCCCAGATTGAAATCTAGACGCTTGATGACAACGGTACCGTCCAGGCGGGCGGTCTGTGCAGACTCCCGGGTTAGGGTGACCGGAAACGTCAGTGCTTTGGTTTTGCCACGAATCGTCAGGTTGCCGGTGAGCTCGAAATGATCTTTGCCCAGCGGCTTGACCTTGCTCACTGAAAAATCGGCGGTTGGATACTGCTGAACGTCAAACCAGTTTTTACCCAAAGCTTCGGCCGTGGCCTCATCGTATCCGATATCAAAGCTGCGGATATCAACTTCGGCCTTGGCGCTGGCGTTGGCAGGCTTCTCCGGATCAAATCGGACTTGAGCCATAAACTTACTGAAGCGTCCTTCAGTCTTGCTGCCCATGAGTGTGGGCACGAATTTGATCGACGATTTTGCCGTATCGACCCGGTCATATTCGACGGCGTTTGCCGGGCTGGCGAGCACCGGAGCCATGAGCAGTGCTGCCGAGAAAGCAGTCATGAAACGCATAGTGCCTCCTTATTGACCCTGGCGTGGCATCCGCATGCGAGCCATCAGATTGTCTTTGTCGATAACCTGATGTTTGATGGCCGCGGCAATATGAAGCACTACCAAGGCCATTAGGCTGTTCGCCAGAAAACCATGCACTTCCTTGAGCGTGTGCGCGAGCGCTTTGTCCTTGTCGAGCAGATTCGGCAGATCGAACAGGCCGAAATAATTGGTGGTAAACCCTTTGGCAGAACTCATGAGCCAGCCGGTGAGGGGGATGGCGATCAGCAAAATATACAAGAGCAGATGTACGAGATGGGATATGCCGATCTGCCAACGCGGCGTGCCCGCAGGTTGTGCGGGCGGTTGATGGGAGGCGCGCCAGAAAACGCGTAACACCCACAGGTACGCGATTGTTACGCCCAGCCACTTGTGCCAGCCCACCATCTGTATGCGCTCCGGGCCGATGGGTAACTCGCCCATACCAAGCCCGATAAAATAGGCAGCAAGAACCAGCCAAGCCATGAGCCAGTGAAGCGCAATGGCGGGCGTTGTGTAGCGAAGGCTATCGCTGGCGTTCGGGAGTGTGTTTGAATGCATGTGTCGTCAGTGTTTGTAACAGAATTTTATATGTCGATAGATTGCACCGGTGGTCGGCGCAGATCGTTCGACGATTATGAAGGCTTTGTTCGAAAATTATGAAGTTTTCTGCAGGAGCGCCGATAACCGTCCCTGTTGGACGATTTGCACCGTCACCCACTGGGCCGCTGCATTTTGGTTCTCTGCTGGCGGCGGTGGCCAGTTGCCTGGAGGTTGGGGCAGGGACATGGCTCGTCCGTGTCGAAGATGTGGACCGGCCACGAACGGTGGCGGGCATGAGTGCGCATCAGCTGGAAACACTTGCGGCATATGGCTTTAAGTGGTCAACGTCGGGTGTTGTGCGCCAATCGGAACGCAGTGCCCTGTATCAAACGGCGCTTGAGCGACTGATCTCAACAGGTTTGGTTTATCCCTGTACCTGCACACGCAGCATGCTGGCGAATGATGCTGATACGCAAGTCGGTGTGGATGGCGCGCGGATCTACCCCGGCCATTGTCGTCATTGGCAACCAGGTGACCCGGTGCCTGAAAAAGCCGCGTGGCGTTTTCGTGTCGGTGGCGTGGATGATCCGCCGATCGTGTTTCATGACCGTATACAGGGGGATCAGGCGCAGCAACTGGCCCGCGAGGTGGGCGATTTCGTCATCAAGCGGGCAGATGGCTGTTTCACCTATCAGCTGGCAGTGGTGGTGGATGATCTGGCGCAAGGCGTCACACAGGTCGTGCGTGGCGCGGACCTGCTGGATTCCACCGCAAGACAGATTGCGCTGGTTGAGGCGCTGAACGGCCGTGTGCCAACGTATGCGCACATTCCCATCGTCACGAACCCCGCCGGCGAGAAACTTTCGAAGCAAACCCGGGCGGCAGCACTGCCTACAGTGGGAGAGCAGGCTAGGGTGGCTGCCTTATGGCATGCGCTGTCATTCCTCGGGCAATCGCCTCCGGACGCACTGATGCGGGGCGGGGTGGAGACACTCTGGCAATGGGCTGCCGTACACTGGTCGATTGAACGCGTGCCTAAACAGCGTTCCGGTGGGGCGTTCCCGAAAATTCCAGAATAAACCCGATATAAGCTTATGATTGCCAAACGATGAATGCTATGAAAAACCGCTGTCAGAGACTCTTGTTTGCGGCGTTCTGTGTTCTCGCTCTGGCAGCCTGGAAGCCGCTTGAGCGTAAGCCCGCGCTTGCCCCAGTGTATGCCAATCAGGCTGCCGTGAATGGTATGACGGGTATTCGATACGCGATTGATCAGCCGGACGGCATCAACGAATTACTCAAAGACCTCGAGAATAGCCTCCGGATCATGAATCGTGACCATCCCGGGGCTCCCATCAACTATCTATCGATTTCCGGGGGCGGTGGCAGAGGTGCTTTTGGTGCGGGCTTGCTCAATGGGTGGACGCGTCGTGGTGATCGGCCACATTTCAATATGGTGACCGGCGTCAGTACGGGTGCATTGACGGCGCCATTCGCATTTCTCGGGCCTGAATACGACCAAACACTCAAAGCGCTGTACACCAACGTCAGCGATCCGGACATCTATCGAAAACGGAGCTATGCATCTTTAGTGCTCTCGGATGGGCTGGGTGATAGCACGCCGCTATATAACCTCATTGGCAAATATGTCACTCCCGATTTTGTGCGCAAAGTCGCGCATGAATATGTCGTTAACAATCGCTGGTTGTTGATTGCTACGAATAATCTGGATACGGGTCAACCGGTGATCTGGAATATGGGGAAGATTGCCGCGCACGGCACGTCGGAAGCGTTGGTTCTGTTCAAACAAGTCATGCTCGCATCCGCCTCTTTGCCCGGGCTCTTTTCACCGGTGATGATTGACGTGCAGTATCAGGGGAAGACTTACCAGGAAATGCACGTGGATGGTGGTGTGAGTCGTCAGGTATTCATTTATCCGGCATCGCTCTTTCGCGAAACCGGTGCCTACAAATTGATGGAGGGTCGAAAGCGGGAGGCCTATCTGATCCGTAACGATATTCTGCAAGCGGATGGTTATCAGACCGTCGAGCGCAATACCCTATCGATTGCCAATCAGGCGCTGTCGCAGTTTTCACAGTCTCATGGTGATGGAGATATTTTTATGGCGTACCTGACGGCACGCCAGGATGGGTTTGGCTTTAACCTCGCCTTTGTGGCCGATGAAATCAAGAAGCGGAATCCCAAGCTGCGTTTTGATCCGGAATATATGCAGACCCTATTCAACTATGCGGAAACGCGTGCGGAGAAAGGTTACCCCTGGTCGAAAGTACCACCGGGGCTTAACGAGGCACTATCGACGAGCCTTATGAAATATCGTGAGGCCGTGAATGGTGGTGACAAAAAATAGGGAGTTGTCGGATGGGCAACGTGTTGAAAAGATGGATGCCATACGCCACATGCAAACTGAAAACCTGGATGGTGATATCTCTTGCTATATTCGGTATGGCAGCCTGTAGTCAGGAGAGGAATACAATGACCACACCAAACGCTTCAACTCGTCAGCCCATTACATTACAGAATCCGCCTGGTACGGAATCAGTGGTTCTTGGCATGGGCTGCTTCTGGGGTGCCGAAAAACGCATGTCCGAGCTACCCGGCGTGGTCAATGTCGAGAGTGGCTATGCCAATGGGGATATCGCGGGCAACTACGATGCAGTGCTGGCGCATGAGCGTGCGTTGCGCTTTGGCAAGGCACAGGGAAGAAACCATGCTGAAGTTGTGCGAGTCACCTTTGACCCGGCCAGGGTTCGACTGGATCAGGTGCTGGCACGTTTCTGGGAAAACCATGACCCTACCCAGGGCGACCGTCAGGGCAATGATATCGGGTCAAATTACCGGAGTGCCATCTACACGCAAAACGTCCGTCAGCAGGAGACCGCGCTGCAAACACGCGATAGCTATCAGCGGGCGCTGAGTGCTGCCGGCAAGGGTGCCATCACCACCGAGATTGCACCACTCACCGCCTACTTTCCGGCAGAGACCTATCACCAGGATTACCTCAAAAAGAACCCGAATGGGTATTGCGGTTTAGGTGGCACGGGCGTGAAGTATCCTGTTGCGGGCGCTCAGGCATCTAAATCACCGTCATCCGTGGCGAGCAAAGTTCTGGATGGTAAGGCATTGGCATTTGCGCGGCAGCTGGTTGTCTTCGAGGCAGAAGACTGCGGCTATTGCAAACTATTCAAGAAAGAAATTCTGGATCACTGGAAATCCGATGTGCCCGTTGTGACAACCTTCAGTACCAATGCCCCCACAGGGTGGTCACTCGAAAAGGCCTTATTTGCGACACCGACCATCGTGCTTTTCGAGCGAGGCAGAGAAGTTTCCCGATACACGGGTTATAACGGCGAGCAGAAACGATTCTGGCACTGGATCGGTTTTCAGTTGCTCACACCGGAGCAACGCAAAATTGCCTTTGAGCAGGGGACCGAGTATCCGGGAACAGGGTCGCACCTTGATGAAAAAAGGCCGGGTACCTTTGTCGATCCGATTACCGGTGCAGCCTTGTTCCGTAGCGATACCAAATTCAATAGCGGCACCGGTTGGCCCAGCTTCTTCAATCCGGTGCCGGGGTCGATCACGCTACATGAAGATACCAGTCATGGGATGAAGCGCGTTGAGGTTCGTAGTGCCAGTTCGGGGATTCATCTGGGGCACGTATTTGACGACGGCCCACCGCCCACACACAAGCGGTATTGCATCAACGGAAATGTCCTCAAATTTGTGCCGGATAAAGGCCAGTGATTCAGTAATTGTCCGCGTACCGGGTCAGGCTGAGCAATCTGAAAATAATGCGCGCACTGATAATACGAACGGCTCTGTGCAAGCCGGATTTTCGTGCCCAGCTTGATACCGTAATTTCGTGGCAGTTCATGGTTATTTCCTGAGTCAGACGGGATGCCAGGTGTTGGCAGAAATGCGCATCCCGGACAATCAGATTGGCCTCCCGTGCTACGAGCAGGGAAAAAGGGTCCAGATTGGCCGAGCCTAAGGTTGCCCATGTGTTGTCAATAACGCCCACTTTGGCATGCATCAGCCCTGGCAGGTATTCATGGATATGAACACCCGCATCCAGTAAACGGTGATACAGCGACTGCGAGGCATAGTGCTGCAACCTGTATTCAATGCGGCCCTGTAACAACAGGTCAATGCGGACACCGCGCTTGGCTGCACCGAGCAGGGCATTCAGAATATTGCGGCTCGGTATGAAATACGCCATCGCCAGCGTGACCTGTGTGCGGGCACATTCGATGGCTTCGATATAAGCCTGCTCGATACTGCGCCGGTGCAGCAGGTTGTCCCGAAGTAACAGTCCACATGAGACATGACCTGCGATGGAAGGGTCGAGCAAGGTGGGTGCTGGTTTGCCAGCCTGATGAAAGAAAGGGCGACGCGACAGGGTGAGCCATTGACGGTCTATGGCGTGTCCGATCTGTTGCAGGACGGGCCCTTCGATCTGCAGTGCAAAGTCCATTCGCGTGTCTGCGCTATTGCCCGTTGCATCGTCAATGATATTGATACCCCCTAGAAAGGCCGTGCGACCATCGATGAGCACCATCTTCCGGTGCATGCGCCGTAGCCGAGTACGCTTGCGTGCCAGGAGGTGGCGCCAGAGATGCTGTTCGGGTCGGAAAATGCGGACATGGACACCGGCGTCCAGCAAGCGGGGCAGGTGCACGGTATCGATATTCCGGGCGCCGAAGCCGTCCACAACCAGGCGCACATCCAGACCGCGCCGGGCAGCGTCACAAAGGGCGGTTGTCACCGCCTTGCCGATGTCGTCGTCGGCATACAGATAGGTTTCGAGCCGGATGCTCTGTTGCGCGGACGTTATTGCATTCAGTAGCACCGGGAAATAGGCCGCGCCGTTGTTAAGCAGGGAAAGACGGTTGCCATCAGTGATGGCAGGCGCGGGGTTCAGTGCATGGCGCAGCCGGCCGCTAAAGTCCATATCAACCTGTCAGTTCGAGCTCACAACGCAGTGCCGCGTGATCGGAGATCTTCGACCAGCCTGCGCCGTAGTGCACATCAGCGCGCACAGGCTTCAATCCGCGGATGTAGATGCGATCCAGGCGCA
>JACCDV010886991.1_pt1 | contig 47220 bp, 41 predicted proteins | sample 7446131 | NCBI WGS metagenome assembly JACCDV01 (sample SAMN15323448, study PRJNA562643) | freshwater metagenome | isolation source: river surface water | place: USA:Blue River Watershed | collected 2017-08-17
ATCTGGATGAATACTTGGCCATTGTGGGCGATACCATCAGCCCTAACCAAGCCAATATCTACCAATACCTGAATTTCAACCTAATGCCAGACTATCAACATAAAAAAGTGATAGGCATCGCAGCGGCAAGTTAAAAAATATTTTTCTTTTGGAGTGCAGAAATACTAACAAACACTGTATATTTATCACGCTAAAAAAACGCGAACAACAGCGTGAATAACCGTGGGGAGTAATCAACAATGAGTGCTATTGAATCCGTATCGCATGAGACTCGAATTTTTAATCCGAGTGAACAGATTGTCAAAAATGCTGTGATTAACAGCATGGACGCCTATCATGCTTTGTGTAAAAAGGCTGAACAGGACTACGAAGGCTTTTGGCGAGACCTCGCCAATGAATTAATCACTTGGAAGAAACCATTTAGTAAAGTGCTGGATGAAAGCAAAGCCCCCTTCTATCGTTGGTTTGAGGATGGTGAGCTGAATGTTTCCTACAACTGCCTAGACCGACATTTAGCTACTCGCGGAGACAAGACCGCTATTATCTTCGAAGCCGATGACGGCACTTCAAGCAAAGTCACTTATCGTGACCTTTATCATCGCGTATGTCAGTTTGCTAATGGCCTTAAAACCCTGGGTTTAAACACGGGTGACCGAGTCATCATTTATTTACCTATGGGGGTGGAAGCTGTTGTCGCCATGCAGGCTTGCGCACGCTTGGCACTCACTCATTCTGTTGTATTTGGTGGTTTTTCTGCCAAGAGCTTGCAAGAGCGTATTCAAGATACTGGCGCACGACTGGTGATTACGGCCGACGGACAATTTCGTGGTGGCAAAAATATTCCACTGAAACCAGCCGTAGATGAAGCCTTGGCGATGACAGGCTGTGAGTCTGTTGAAAAAGTGGTGGTATTTAAACGTACTGGCGCTGAGATTGTTTGGAATGCCAACAATATTTGGTGGCACGATTTGATTCAGGGACAGAGCAATGAGTGCGAACCTGTGTGGGTCAGTGCTGAGCACCCTCTGTTCTTGTTATATACCTCTGGCTCGACAGGCAAACCCAAAGGCGTGCAGCATGCCGCAGCAGGTTTCTTATTACATGCAGCCAACACCATGCGCTGGACCTTTGATATCAAAGATAGCGACGTGTTTTGGTGTACTGCTGATGTGGGCTGGATTACCGGTCACACTTATGTGGCTTATGGTCCGCTGGCGATTGGCGCTACTCAAGTGGTGTTCGAAGGCATCCCAACCTATCCTGATGCCAGCCGATTCTGGCGCATGATAGAAAACCACAAGGTCACCATTTTCTACACTGCGCCAACCGCGATACGCTCACTGATCAAGTTTGCTTCTGGGGATGAGAATCTACATCCCAAGAAATACGACCTATCTAGCCTACGTCTGCTAGGGTCAGTAGGTGAACCGATTAACCCAGAGGCATGGATTTGGTATCACGAAGAAGTGGGTCAAGGTCGTTGCCCAATTTTAGATACCTTCTGGCAAACTGAAACGGGTGGTCACGTGATTACACCACTGCCTGTGACACCTCTCATTCCTGGCTCTTGTACCTTACCCTTCCCCGGCATTATGGTGGATGTGGTGGACGAGACAGGCAAAGATATCGAATGGGGTAACGGTGGTCTGCTAGTGATTAAACGCCCATGGCCATCCATGATACGCACAATCTGGGGCGATCCAGAGCGCTATGCAAAATCATACTTCCCCGCAGATTTGGGTGGAAAACTATATCTAGCTGGAGATGGCGCAGTACGCGACAGCAAAACTGGCTATTTCACCATCATGGGACGTATCGATGATGTATTAAATGTGTCTGGTCACCGTCTTGGTACCATGGAAATTGAATCCGCCTTGGTGGCTAATCCTATCGTGGCAGAAGCCGCCGTGGTGGGCAGACCCCATGATGTAAAAGGTGAATCCATCGTGGCCTATGTGGTCCTAAAACAAGCTCGTCCCAGCGGTGATGAAGCCAAGAAAATTGTGGCAGAATTACGCGATTGGGTAGGCAAGGAAATTGGTCCCATCGCCAAACCTGATGATATTCGATTTGGTGATAATTTACCCAAGACCCGCTCTGGTAAAATTATGCGACGTCTATTGCGAAGCTTAGCCAAAGGCGAAGAGATTACTTCGGATATTTCCACCTTAGAAAATCCAGCGATATTAGAACAGTTAAAACAGTCTGTATCCTGACCGACTAATGAAACTGTTAGACTGACAGAAAGGGCGTTGGCGCCCTTTCTTTTTGAGTATGTTTGAGGATGATGAGCAAAATAAAAGCACAATCTGAAGTCGATGTCGTGTTGGTCGGTGCTGGCATCATGAGTGCCACGCTGGCCTATTTGCTACATCAGCTTGATCCTCAATTAAATATTGTGATGCTGGAACGTGCTGATGCAGTTGCCAGTGAAAGCTCGGACGCGTGGAATAATGCAGGTACCGGCCATGCTGGATATTGTGAGCTCAACTACACCCCGCAAGCCGCTAACGGTGAAATTCAAATACAACGCGCATTAGAGATTAATGCCGCGTTTGAACAGTCACTCGAGGTTTGGGCACATTGTGTTAAGCAAGGGATTCTAAAAACCGAAGCATTTATCCATGCCACGCCTCACATCAGTTTTGTTTGGGGTGAGCGCAATGTCAATTTCCTGCGTCAACGATATCAACGCTTACAACAGCACCATTTGTTTGCCGATATGCAATACAGCGAAGATAAAGCTAAGCTGGCAAACTGGATGCCCTTGGTGATGCAACAAAGCAAGCATGCGCAATGCGCAGCTACTCGCGTGGCTTATGGGACGGATGTAGACTTTGGCGCAATTAGTCGCGGGCTTGTGGCCTATCTTGAGCAACAAAAGAATTTCCAGTTATTGTTGCAGCATCAAGTGCAATCGCTGAAACAACTAGCCAATGGACATTGGCAAATCAAAGCAAAGAATCGTAATCAGCGACGCATGCTGATGCTGAATAGCCAGTTTGTCTTTTTAGGGGCAGGCGGCGCAGCGCTCAGTTTGCTGCAAAAATCCGCCATTCCAGAGGCCAAAGGCTATGGCGGTTTCCCTGTGAGCGGTTTATGGCTGGCCAGTCACAATCCAGATTTAATCAAGCAACATGAGGCCAAAGTGTATGGCAAAGCGGCTATAGGCGCCCCGCCTATGTCAGTCCCCCACTTGGATACGCGCTATATCGATGGCAAACCCGCCTTGTTATTTGGACCATTTGCAGGCTTTACCACCAAATTCCTCAAACAAGGCTCGTTATTAGATTTAGTCAAATCGGTGAAAAGCGATAATCTCAAAGCTATTTTGTTTGCTGGATTACGCAATGCCAAACTGACCAATTATTTAATCAAAGAGGCACTGAAAAATAAAGCGCAACGCATGCAAAGTTTGCGCGAGTATTTTCCTGCGGCGAAAGATGCTGACTGGAAAATAGTGAAAGCCGGACAACGAGTACAAATTATTAAACAATGCGACCATCATGGTGGCAAACTAGAGTTCGGGACAGAAATTGTATGCGCTCAAGATGGCAGCCTAGCAGCTTTGCTTGGAGCCTCCCCCGGCGCTTCGACTTCAGTCAATGCCATGGTCAGCATTATTCAACGCTGCTTCCCTCAGATGCAAACCCAGCAGTGGCAGAAAAAAATGCAGCAGATGATGCCCTCTTATGGAACCAGTTTAATTGATGATCAGGCGATGCTGAAAAAAGTCAGGAAAGCCAATTTATCCACACTCGGTCTAGATCAATAAGCTCTAGTGAGCGCCCATAAAAAAAGCAGACGACTGGGTCTGCTTTTTTGTTTGCAAAGATACACTAACTAAACTTTTCCTCGTTCACAATTTTTTCCATCAGCGCTTTGAGATTGGAGCCACATTCTGGATGACGCAAGCCTAAACGTATGGTGGCCTCTAAATAACCTTGCTTAGATCCACAGTCATATCGCACACCATCATAACGATAGGCCAAAATTTTCTCTTCTGCCAACAGGGCGGAAATAGCATCTGTGAGTTGTATCTCGCCGCCTGCGCCCGGTTGAATTTGATCTAAATAATGGAAAATTCTTGGCGTCAAAATATAGCGCCCCACCACACCTAAAGTAGATGGTGCATTCTCTGGCTTGGGTTTTTCCACGATGGCAGTCACTTGTTCTAATCTGGCATCGATAGGGTTTGTCGCCACGATGCCATAACTCTTGGTTTGCTCACGTGGCACATTTTGCACGCCCAATACCGAGCACTGATGGGCTTGATATACATCCACCATTTGCTTGATGACTGACACCTGAGCATCTAACAAATCGTCAGCCAGCAATACCGCAAACGGCTCATCATTCACCACGGGTTGCGCCATTTTGACTGCATGTCCCAAACCTAAGGCTTGCGCTTGGCGTAAATAGATACAATTAATATGCTTGGGAATAATGTTTTGAACGATTTTTAATAGCTCTGTTTTTCCGTTTAGCTCTAGCTCTGTTTCAAGCTCATAAGCCATATCGAAATGATCCGGAATCGCGCGTTTATTCCGACCAATAATAAAAATCATATCGGTAATACCGGCTTCTATAGCTTCTTCAACCGCATATTGAATCAAAGGTTTATCAATAATCGGCAACATTTCCTTGGGATTAGCTTTTGTTGCTGGCAAAAATCGCGTGCCCAATCCGGCAACAGGAAACACTGCTTTTGTGACTTTTTTCATAAACGCTCCGTAGAAATATTCGACCGCTATACGCTCATCAAATCTTGATGATTAGAATCTTTTTACCGCTGCTGCTGTTTTTAAATTTTCCGTCAAATGCGGCTGTAATACTTGCAACATTTGCGCAAAGATTTTGGGGTTACCCGCCACAATATTGCCCGAATGTATCCAGCTCTCATTGCCTTCAAAATCGCCCACAATGCCACCCGCTTCTTGAATCAATAAAGCACCCGCTGCAATATCCCAAGGGGATAGATTGATTTCCCAAAAACCATCGGTCCAACCTGCCGCGACAAAAGCCAAGTCGAGTGCTGCTGCCCCTGGACGACGGATACCTGATGTTTTTGGAATAAAGTCCTTAAGCATGGCCATATAGGTATCGAGATGTTGAAAGTCACGGAATGGGAAGCCAGTGCCTATCAATGACATCTGCAATTTAGCGCGTTGACTGACACGGATACGGCGATCGTTGAGAAAAGCACCACGGCCTTTACTGGCAGTAAACAATAAATTGTTGGTTGGGTCATAAACGACAGCCTGATTTAATTGACCGTTGTGTAACAGTGCAATCGAGATAGCATATTGAGGGAAGCCATGCAGAAAATTGGTGGTGCCATCGAGTGGATCAATAATCCAAAGGTATTCAGAGTTATTCAGCTCTTGACCACTTTCCTCGCCCAAAAAACTATGGTTAGGATAGGCTTCTTTGAGTGTTTCAATAATCGCCTGCTCTGAGGCATGATCGACTTCACTGACAAAGTCGTTATAGGTTTTATTCATCACCTTGATGGTGCTGACATCTTGCGCTGCACGATTGATAATCGCGCCCGCCTTGCGTGCCGCTTTCACGGCATTAATCAACATAGGATGCATGTTTTACTTTCTTTGGTTTTGCATAAACATAGCGCTTGCCAACGGTTTAAATGGGCAAGCGAAAAGCGTGTTAAGTTTACGCTGACGTTAAAGAACGAGAATAACTGATAAAATAGCATTTTAAAGCTTTACGCCTGTCTCTCCAACGATTAATTAGACCATGTCATTGCAACATTTCCGTATCGTCATGAGCAACACCAGCCACCCCGGCAACATTGGTGCTGCTGCGCGCGCCATGAAAACCATGGGCATCCATCAATTATATTTGGTACAGCCCAAGTATTTCCCAGCGCCAGAGGCAACAGCGATGGCCAGCAATGCCGATGACGTATTGCAAAATGCCATCGTCTGCAACACGCTCGAAGAGGCGCTGACGGGTTGTGTTTTGACCGTCGGGCTTAGTGCTAGAAAGCGCGAGCTGTCTCATCCTTTGGTGGATGTACGTGAAGCGGCTATTCGTGCTGGAAGTATTGCCAATAGTGGGCAGTCTGTTGCTTTGGTGTTTGGTAATGAAATGTCGGGCTTAAGTAATCGTGAATTAGATTTATGCCAGTTGCTTGCCATGATTCCGACGGATGCTACGTTTTCCTCGCTGAACGTCGCTGCGGCGGTACAAGTCATGTGTTATGAGTTGCGTATGGCAACATTGGGGTCTACGCTACCGCAAATAGAAACACCGGCATTGGCCAGCACTGAAGAAATGGAAAGTTTCTATCAGCATCTGGAGGAGACTCTGCTGCATATAGGTTTTTTGAATCCTCAAGCGCCGCGTCGATTAATGACCAGAATGCGCAGAATATATGCGCGAACTGGTCTCGAAAAAGAGGAACTGGATATGCTGCGTGGTATATTAAAACTTACGCAAAATCCATTGCAGAAATACCCTTTAAAGTAATACTGAGTGATAGAGGTGGCTATGTTGCAAAAATTAAAACAGGATATTGCCGTCGTATTTGAGCGCGACCCAGCGGCACGCACTTATTGGGAGGTATTGACCACCTATCCCGGGTTGCACGCCCTAATGATACATCGCCTCTCCCATCAGCTATGGTCATGGCGCTTATATTGGTTAGCACGATTTATCTCACATATTGCGCGTTGGATGACGGGCATAGAAATTCACCCTGGCGCCAATATTGGACGTCGTGTATTTATCGATCACGGCATGGGCGTGGTCATTGGTGAAACCGCTGTGATTGGCGATGACTGCACCTTGTATCATGGCGTTACCTTGGGCGGAACATCATGGAATAAAGGCAAGCGTCACCCTACCCTAGAAGCCAACGTCGTAGTCGGTGCTGGCGCCAAAATTCTGGGTCCCATTACCGTAGGCAATGGCGCCAAAATTGGCTCGAATGCGGTCGTGGTAAAAGATGTCCCGCAAGGTGCAACGGCGGTGGGGATACCCGCTCGTATTGTTGATCAAGAGACCAATCAGCAACGCGACAAAATGGCGGAAAAGATAGGTTTTGCCGCTTATGCGGTGAGTGATAATGAAAACGATCCTATGTCTAAAGCGATTCATGCTTTGTTGGATCATGCCGTTGCGCAAGATGCCAAATTACATGAAGTGATGCAACAGTTGAATAAGTTAGGCGCTGATGTGGATGCCGATGCAGAAGTTGGTAAGGCGTTTGATGTCGATACTTTTAAGAAAATCTAACTTTTCCAATTAGATTCTACCCTCCAGAAACACCATCAAACTGGGGTATTGGTAATCGCTGATACGATACATCCAATCCTCCGATCCGGATAAAAAGCGATTGCGACTGCGCGTGTCAGCCGAGAGTAAATTGCGCCCGACCACCCGCAGGTTTAACTTGGGATCGATTTGATACAGAAAATAGCCATCCAGCATGGTGCGCGCTTTGGTAAACGCATATTGCTCATCTGGCAAAGTCGTTTCACTTCTGCCTGAAATTTGCACATCCACGCCAAAGCTAGATTTCCATTGTGGGATGGTCTGATCCAAGCCAAACGATAAGGTATACACCGGCGTCTCTTTGGCACGACGCGTTAAATCTAAACGCTCATCCTGAACACTGTTACGTGGGATGAGTAGATGCGAGCGCAAGGTGCCGCCTTGCCATGCCCAACCATCGGTCTTGAGCTTGGCGTCTAACTCCAAGCCCCAATGCAAGCTTTCGCCCACGTTTTGGGGTCTATCTACCCAGCGTGCGCCTTCTAAGGTAATAATGCGCTCGGTGAAATTCTGCGTGGAACGCACATAGCCATTGGCTGACAGCACACTATTTTTATCGCCCAAATAACGCTCTAAAGCCAATTCAAAATTGATATTTCGCTCAGGTTTTAAATTCGGATTGCCGCGCACATCAGCATCCAAGGGTGTATTAATCCCCACACTAGGCACTGCCGCATTGGTTATTTCATTCAACTTGGGTGTTTTTAAACCCGCCCCCAATGAGCTGCGTATCACATACTGCTGATTAGGTTGCCAGCGATAAGCAAGGGAGGGCAACAATGCTGAGGTTTGGTTTTCACTGCCATTCGAGGATAAACGTACTTGCTCAAGCCGCAAGCCTGATGTCAGCGCATGCTTATCATTGATACTCCAAGCATCTTGAGCCCACAAAATATTCTCGATGGACTGCGACGCAGTGTTACCAAACGAAGCACTCAAAGAGGCTGCAGCTTGCTCATCCGCGCGACGTAAATTGTTGACCTCGGCAGAAAAAGTTAGGTAATGCTCTGCCCAAGGATGATCAAAACGCAAGGCGGCATTCAACTCATTCTCTCGATTGATATTGCTGAAGCTACCAAACACATCGCCAGAGGGCTCATTGGAATAGCGTGTGGTATTGCTGTCGTTAAGCCTATGATTGAAAGACAAACGACTACTCAGCTTGCTCTCGCCAAAGTATTTATCGGCATTGAGGCGCACACGATAAATTCGGCTAAAAACATCTTCATGCAAACGACGAAAGCTTGTGCCAGGAGGGTCCGCCTGTATAGACGCCTCGGTATCTTTTGAGCTGGGACCGTAAAACACCATGGGCATGATAGTCAAATTATCGCGACCGAAACGCCATACCAATTTCGGGCTCACCCCATAATGTGACATACGCGAAATACCCTCGGTTTGTTCCAACCAATTAAACTGGGGCGCGCTACTGTCTTTGTATTGCCATGTATTCACTGGCGTACGGCTGGTATACAGTGTGAATGGCAAAGACCATGAGAAATCCTTATCGCCACCATTCCATGTATAGCTGACTTGATAATTAGGTTCATCCTTACGTACACCAAGACCTAATTTGTATTCACTGGCTTGTTGGGTCAACGATTTTTTTAACACGACATTGACGGTCAGTGGAGAAGAGCCACCAAACTCAGCACTATTACCACGATGAATTTCCACACGCTCTATCTCGCTGGCAGGCAATCGTGATAACACTCCCATCGTACCGCCGGACTGACGCTCGCCATCCACCAACATTTGTACTGAGTCACGCGACATACCACGTGCTCTGTGTCCTCCATTGATTCCCTCCACGCCAGGCAATTTGCCTAGCACATCGCCCACCGTCATCACGCCCATATTGTCGATTTGCTGACGGTCTATCACCACTTTTTGGCTAAAGGCATTCAATTGTTGGCTGGTGGGATTGGCATCACGGATGTCTATCGTCTCTGTGCGTATAGGTGCATCTGCAGCGTGTAGCGCCACAGGCGAGAAAAATATGAAATAAATGATACGACGTAGTTGCACGCTATAAACCTAACTCGGACAAACTGGGATGATCCTCTGGGCGGATACCCAGCGGCCACTGGAATAAACGTTGGCTCTCGCTAATGGCCAAATCGTTGATACTGGCATGACGCACACGCATCAAGCCATTCTCAGCAAACTCCCAATTCTCATTGCCGTATGAGCGAAACCATTCGCCATTCTGGTTATGCCACTCATAAGCAAAGCGCACGGCGATTCTATTTTCATGACAAGCCCACAACTCTTTGATTAAACGATAGTCCAGCTCTTGTGACCATTTGCGTGTCAAGAAAGCGATGATTTGCTCGCGTCCCTGAATAAACTCTGCGCGATTACGCCAGCGACTATCCTCGGTATACGCTAAGGCGACCTTTTCTGGATCACGTCCATTCCAAGCATTTTCCGCCATGCGTACTTTTTGACTTGCGGTGACGCTGTCAAATGGAGGGAAAGGTGGCTTAGCTTGCTCAGGCATATTGAACTCCTTGGAGACGCGCAACAAACAAGATGGTTAATGGGATTTCGACTGACGGCCGAGTAGATAAATTCCCTGCAATACCAAATGCGGCTCTATGCGATAGGGAATTTTTTCTCGCGCCAATTGCACTGCGATGATGGCAGCATCCCCGCCACTCAATAGGCAAATAATCTCGCTTTGAGTGCGCGCTTGCAGATAGGCATATTGTCTTTGAATCGCGCCGATTAGAGACTGGATGACACCACTCCAACAGGCATCGATAGAATTGTTGGGGAATTCAGCCAATTTTCCTTGGCTCACAATGGGGTGCTCATCGAGTATTGAATAGCGCGCTTGGCTAAATGCCAATTGCGCTAAGGCTTGCGTTTGTAGGCGTATGCCGGGCACAATCAGGCCGCCAATAAATGTATTGTGAGCAATCGCATCAATGGTCAAGGCGGTACCGGCATTAATCACCAAACAGGCTGTGCCAGAGGCGCTCGTCTGCAATGATTGCCAAGCCGCTACCAAGGCACACCAACGATCTATGCCCAACTGCTGAACAGGCTCATAAGCATTGCGTAAAGACTGATAAACCTCGCTCACCTGCAGTTGTTGTATAGGCAAGCCTAATGGCTCTAGCATTTGTTGCAATAACTGCAGGGTTTGTTCACCTGCCACATTCGCCATCCATATCGCATCCGCCTCAGAAAATGCTGGTGGCAATCTGGCTGCATCAAGTTGGGCTGCATCTAATATGCCATCGCACTGCAACTCACCCGCATCCGACATCAAAGCCCATTTGCAGCGGGTGTTGCCGGCATCGATTAATAACTTCACGCCACACCTCGCATACTGATTTCACCTGCCGCGAGACGTTGTTCCCCTTGCGCAGTGTTCACCAACAAAATACCATCCTCGCCCACCCCGGTCACTTGGGCTAGTTGTTCACGTCCATCTGGCATCAACAACCTGACCGATTGTTGATGAAATGCATGGTATTGCAACCATTCCTCGCGCAAGGCAAGGAAGCCTTGTTGCTCAAAAACGCGGAGCACTTCGGACAAATGTTTGAGCAAACTCCCCAACACAACATTGGCATCCATGTCAGCCCCTAGCCATTGATATAAATCACATACCGGCTGATCGATTTGCTGTTTCACGCTATCTGGCAAATGCATATTCATGCCCACGCCGATGACCGCAGCGCTGGGGCCATCCATATCCCCTTGTAGCTCGATCAAAATACCCGCGAGCTTGGCGGGAAAATCACCCTGCCAAATCAATACATCGTTAGGCCATTTTAGTCTTGCTTGCGGCAGCCCCAAACTATGCAAGGCGCGGATTAAACCTACGCCTATCGCCAAGCTCAAGCCTGACAAAGCGGCGGCGCCACATTGAAAACGCCATAACAAAGAAAAAGTCAGACTTGCTCCCAAGGCTGAGCGCCAGTCGCGCCCACGTCTGCCTTTGCCAGCTGTCTGCAACTGGGTCACCACACAAGTGGCATGCGGTGCGGCATGGGCAAGATTGGGATGTGCCACTTGCATTAAAAAGCTATTGGTTGAAGGCAAACTATCATGCAGTTGCACATGAAACCAGGCACGCTCAGTGCCTATCGCTTGCATAATGGCTTGCTCATCCAACAATTGCACCGGCCTAGGCAACTTATAGCCTTTACCACGCACCGAAAAAATCTCCACGCCCAGTTTTTCAGCCGCTTGTATCGCACTCCACACGGTGGTGCGCGTAACAGAAAAGTGCTGCGCAATTTCCTCGCCGGAGTGAAAACGTCCGTCGGCTAATAAACGCAAAATGGGAAATGTCAGAGGGTGACTCATAGGATGTAAGTTTAGCATGCAGGCGCTTTGTGGTCTGCCGGCTTTTTATTGGTCATCACTTTGATCGGTACGGTATTACGTGCTTGTTAGTTTTAGCTGGATTCCCGCGCCTCTTTCGTCATTCCCGCGTAGGCGGGAATCCAGTCCTATCAAAAAGCGTGCGTAGCACACAAAAAAAGTCCCAAGCCAGTTCAACCGACTTGGGAGAAAGGAGCAAGAATAGTGAACAACAAATGACGAGGTGATAAAAGGCTCTGCCGTGACCACCCGCAAGACCTAAAATAAGCTGCCTTGAGGTGTATCCTTTACCCGCGCGGCTTTGGCTTGTTCCTGCCAATGCGCTGGCACTTGAAATAAAGCAGTAGTTAAATCCAGTCGCTCGCCTTGCATCTCGAATTGTTGACACACCCGCTTAAAGCGCTGGGCTAATAATTCGGCAAAAATACCCTCGCCCACCATGCGTTTTCCAAACTCTGACTGATACGCTTTGCCGCCACGACTTTGGCGTATCAAGCTCATCACATGTTGGGCTTTGAGCGGAAAATATTGCTGTAACCACTGTTCAAATAATTCATGTAGTTCCAAAGGTAAACGCAAAAATACATAGCCAGCGCGACGCACCCCCTGTTGATAGGCGGCCTCGATAATTTGCTCCAACATATGATCGGTCAAGGCGGGAATGACTGGCGCCACCATCACGCCACATGGCACCCCTGCCTCGGCTAATCTTGCTAGGGTTTGCAAACGGCGTTCTGGTGCGGCAGCCCTTGGTTCTAATCGTCTTGCCACCTGCCGGTCTAGCGTGGTAATGGTCAACCAAATACTTACCAATCCCTGTTCTGCCATCGGGGCGATTAAATCTAAATCGCGTTCCACCAAGGCCGATTTGGTGACCAAAGTAAATGGTTGCTTGGCTTGCGCGGGTACTTGGATAATTTGACGCGTGAGCTGATATTCGCGCTCTATCGGTTGATAAGCATCCGTATTCATCCCCAAGGCAATGGGGGCACATCGATAATTCTTTTTGGCCAGCTCTTGTCGCAACAAATCAGCCGCATTTTGCTTCATCAGTAAGCGCGACTCGAGATCCAAACCGGGTGAAAAGCCCAAATAGGCATGACTGGGCCGCGCATAACAATAAATACAGCCATGCTCGCAACCTCGATAGGGATTAATCGTACGATCAAAAGGAATATCTGGGGAGTTGATATAGTTAATGACGCTTTTAGCGCTATCCAGCATCACTTCTGTGCGCAGGGGTGGCGCATCCTCATCTAATGTTCCCCAACCATCATCCAAAGCTTCTCGCATATGCGAGTCGAAACGGCTCACCACATTGCTATTGGCAGCGCGTCCTTTGTAAATCAATGGCTTAACTATTTCATCAGACATTCTTATACGACCTTACTATGCGCTCTGCTCATCGGGCTTTGAGTGAGCGAAGTTGAATAATGCTAAAATGATGGACTTCATTTTGTGCTAAAGGTTGTTATGAGTCAGCTTGTGGAAATTTTGGTACCAGATATTGGTAACTTTGATAGTGTGGATGTGATTGAAGTACTGGTCAAGCCGGGCGACAGCGTGGCTAAAGAAGATCCATTAATTACCTTGGAATCAGACAAAGCCTCTATGGATATCCCTGCACCTGAAGCGGGTACCGTCAAAGAAGTGAAGCTCAAAGTTGGCGACAAAGTGCAACAAGGTAGCTTGATCTTGACGCTAGAAAAAGCGGTGGAAAGCGCCGCTGCACCAGCCAACGCTGAACCAGCCAAAGCCGAACCTGCACCCACTCCTGCCAGTGCGCCAGCGTCTGCCCCGTCTGCCGCGACTAGTGCACCAGCCAATACAGCAGCCCCAGTTAGCAGCGTCCCTAGCGACAGCGATATGCAATGCGAAGTGGTGGTCTTGGGGTCCGGTCCTGGTGGCTACACTGCCGCATTCAGAGCAGCTGACTTGGGTAAACAAGTCATCTTAATCGAACGATACCCAACCTTGGGTGGGGTGTGTTTGAATGTGGGTTGTATCCCCTCTAAAGCGCTATTACATACTGCCAAGGTCATCACTGAAGCAGAAGAAAGTGCACATCACGGCTTGAGTTTCGGCGCTCCCAAGATAGATCTGAAACAATTAAGAGATTGGAAAGCCAATGATGTTGTGGCCAAGCTCACGACTGGCCTGTCTGGCATGGCTAAGCAACGTGGCGTGACCGTAGTCAACGGATTGGGCAAATTCACTGGCCCACATCAGATAAGCGTGACTGCTGCCGATGGCAAGGTCACCACGATAGCTTTCCAAAACGCAATTATTGCCGCTGGCTCACAAGCCACAAAATTCCCTGGCGCACCTGACGATGAGCGCATTATGGATTCGACCGGCGCATTGGCACTGGCCGATATCCCAGCGCGTATGTTGGTCATCGGTGGCGGCATTATCGGTCTGGAAATGGGAACGGTCTACGATGCCTTGGGCAGTAAAGTGAGCGTGGTGGAATTTACCGATGGCTTGATTCAAGGTTGCGACCGCGACTTAGTACGTCCTTTGCAAAAGCGCATGGAAAAACGTTTTGAAGCCATTATGCTGAATACCAAAGTGGCCAAGATAGAAGCTAAACCCGATGGTATTTATGTCAGTTTTGAAGGCGTGAATGGCAATCAGGATGCGCCAAAAACGGTAGAGAAATATGATCGCGTATTAGTCTCTATCGGTCGTCGCCCCAACGGTCATCTCATCGGCGCTGAACTTGCCGGGGTCAATGTGGATGAGCGCGGTTTTATTGCCGTCGATAAACAAATGCGTACCAATGTTCCGCATATTTTTGCCATCGGCGATATCGTCGGACAACCCATGTTGGCGCATAAAGCCACCCATGAAGGGAAAGTGGCAGCGGAAGTGATTGCGGGTGAGAAAGTTGAATTCCAAGCCATGGTTATTCCATCCGTAGCCTACACCGATCCAGAAGTGGCGTGGGCAGGCGTGACAGAAAACGAAGCCAAAGCACAAGGATTGGAAATCGAAAAAGCCAGTTTCCCTTGGGCGGCGAGTGGTCGTGCTTTATCCATCTCCAGAACCGAAGGGGTGACCAAGCTGATATTTGATAAGCAAACCCATCGTTTAATCGGAGCCGGTATCGTCGGCACCAATGCAGGTGAGTTATTAGCAGAAGCGGTGTTGGCGATTGAAATGGGCGCCGATGCACATGATATTGGCCTCTCCATTCATGCTCACCCAACGCTGTCTGAGACGGTATGTTTTGCCGCAGAAATGAAAGAAGGCACGATTACCGATTTGTATATCAAAAAGCGTTAAGGGACTCACTGCTTATTAGTCTCTGCCTGGATTCCTACCTCCTCTACCGTCATTCCCGCGAAGGCGGGAATCCAGCCCAAACAAAAAAGTCCGCAGGCACAAATTTCAAGTCAAAACATCCAACGCAAATCGTAACGCCGCCATAAAAAAACATATTCAAAATGTCAGGAACTTAGCCGACATAATAGTTGACTAAAGCATTAAGGTATTATACAATTCGCGGCGTTGAAATGGCGTCAATACTAGCGTTAATTCATTTTTTTGCAGGGACATTACCATGCGTTTAACCACCAAAGGTCGATTTGCTGTCACAGCGATGCTGGATTTAGCCATTAATGAGGCTAAAAAGCCCGTCACGCTAGCTGGTATCAGTGAGCGTCAAAATATTTCGCTGTCATACTTAGAACAGTTATTCAGTCGTTTGCGCCGCAGCGGTCTTGTCAAAAGCGTACGCGGTCCAGGTGGTGGTTACCTGATTGCCAAAGAATTAAATCAAATTTCAGTCTCCGAAATCATCAGTGCTGTAGATGAGCAAATCGATGCGACCCAATGTGGCGGCAATGAAAATTGCCACGATGACAAGCGCTGTATGACCCATGATTTGTGGACCAGTTTAAATGTACAAATTCTGCAATATTTGTCAGGTATTTCCTTAGCCGACTTAGTCAGCAATCATGAGCTGGCTGCACAAAACCATGTGGCACCAGTTCGATTTACCAACCAAAAACCCGAAGTTGCGCTGGGAAATATTGGTGGCAACTAATGAGTGCTAGCGTATTTTTTGATAACAACAGCACCACGCTAATCGATCCTGAAGTGTTGGATGCGATGCAACCATATTTGCATCACCAATACGGCAATCCGACCAGTCGTCATCGATTTGGTCGTGCCGCCAGACAAGCGATAGATTTGGCACGCCAACAAGTGGCTTATGCCTGTGGTGCGCATCCTACCCAGATTATTTTTACTAGCGGCGGAACAGAGTCCAACAACTTTGCGCTGATGGGCATGAGTACCCAGTATTTGAGTAACGAAGCTGACAACGCCCAGCAGATTTTGGTCAGTGCGATCGAACATCCAGCCGTGACCCGACCAGCATTTGCCTTGCGTCGTTTTGGTCATCGCGTCGGTGTGATTGCGTGTGATCACCAAGGTCGCTTGATGGCGGATAGCTTAATCAGCAATCTTGAGCGCCCCACCGCTTTGGTATCGATGATGCTGGTCAATAACGAAACTGGTGTCATTCAAGATGTTGCCAGCTTGGCCAAGATTGCCAAACAACATGGCGCATTGGTACATACCGATGCCGTACAAGCTTTAGGAAAAATCCCGCTCAACTTTAATGAGCTGGGCGTCGATGCGATGACGTTGTCATCTCACAAGATTTATGGCCCTCAAGGGGCAGGTGCTTTGGTATTAGATAAGCGCGTAGATATCCAACCGCTTTTACATGGCGGCGGACAAGAGCGCGGATTGCGTAGTGGCACAGAAAATGTCGCGGCTATCGTGGGCTTTGGTAAGGCTTGCGAACTGATTAGCGCGCGTTTGCACAGCAACCAAATGCATTGTCGCCAATTGCGTGATCGACTTGAGCAAGGCTTGACGGCGATGGGCGCTACTATTTTTGGCCAAGGTGCAGAGCGTGTGAACAACACCAGCTTTTTTGCTTTCGAAGGCATAGAAGGTGAAACTATGGTGGTGGCTTTGGATAATGCCGGATTTGCCGTGGCCAGTGGCTCGGCTTGTTCCAGCGATAGCACCGAGCCTAGCCATGTACTCATGGCCATGGGCGTCGCTAGCGACTTGGCTCGTGGCGCGGTGCGTATCAGCCTGAGTGCACAAAACACGATGGCACAAATTGATGAATTTTTAATGGTATTGCAACAGCAGCAGCAACGCTTGAAAACGTTGGCTGGTGTCGCAATGATGTAATGGAAAGAAGGTAATCACATGACAGCAAGACATCCCATCTATTTAGATTATTCTGCTACAACGCCAGTCGATCCTCGCGTCGCAGAAAAGATGATTCCTTATTTGACTGAGCATTTTGGTAACCCTGCCTCACGCAGCCACAGCTTTGGCTGGGAAGCAGAGACTGCGGTGGAGGATGCGCGTGAAGAAGTGGCTAAATTGGTCAATGCTGATCCACGTGAGATTGTTTGGACCTCAGGTGCCACCGAGTCGAATAATTTGGCTATCAAAGGTGCCGCGCATTTTTATGCACCGAGCAAAGGAAAACATTTAATCACATTGCAAACAGAGCATAAGGCAGTACTTGATGCTGTGCGCGAATTAGAACGTGAGGGCTTTACTGCAACCTATTTGCAACCTGAAGCGAATGGTTTGGTAGACATAGAAAAATTTAAAGCGGCGATTCGTCCTGACACCGTATTAGCTTCTGTGATGATGGTGAACAACGAAATTGGAGTGATTCAAGATATCGCTGCAATCGGCAAACTATGCCGTGAAAATAATGTGATTTTCCACGTGGACGCAGCGCAGGCAACAGGCAAAGTTGAGATCGACCTTGAGCAATTGCCTGTCGATTTAATGAGCTTTTCTGCCCACAAAACTTATGGCCCGAAAGGCATAGGCGCTTTATATGTGCGTCGTAAACCTCGTATCCGTATTGAAGCGCAAATGCATGGCGGTGGCCATGAACGCGGAATGCGCTCTGGCACTTTAGCCACCCACCAAATCGTCGGCATGGGTGAGGCTTTCCGTTTAGCGCGTGTTGAAATGCAAACAGAAAATGAACGCATACGTCGTTTGCGTGACAAATTATTAGCAGGCTTGCAAGAAATTGAAGAAGTCTACGTGAATGGCGACATCGAGCACCGCGTGCCGCATAACCTCAATATTAGTTTCAATTTTGTTGAGGGTGAGTCACTGATTATGGCGGTGAAAGATATCGCGGTATCCAGCGGTTCAGCCTGTACTTCTGCTAGCTTGGAGCCAAGTTATGTTCTTCGCGCCTTGGGACGCTCTGACGAGTTAGCCCATAGCTCCATCCGTTTTTCTATCGGCCGTTTCACCACCGATGAAGATGTGGAGTACACCATACAGTTGATGAAGAACAAGATAGGTAAACTGCGTGACCTTTCCCCATTATGGGAAATGCACCAAGAGGGAATTGATTTAAACAAAGTTGAGTGGGCTGCCCACTAAGGAGTTCGAAATGGCATATTCAGATAAAGTAATCGATCACTACGAAAATCCCCGCAACGTCGGGTCCTTGGATAAAAACGATCCGCATGTTGGTACCGGCATGGTCGGTGCACCTGCTTGTGGTGACGTGATGAAACTGCAAATCAAAGTGAATGATGCAGGCATTATTGAAGATGCAAAATTCAAGACCTATGGTTGTGGTTCTGCGATTGCATCTAGCTCATTAGTGACCGAATGGTTGAAGGGTAAAACCTTGGATCAAGCGGCACAAATCAAGAACTCAGAAATTGCTGAAGAGTTGGCTTTGCCGCCCGTTAAAATCCACTGCTCAGTGCTCGCAGAAGACGCGATCAAAGCAGCTGTTGAAGACTTGAAGTCTAAGCAACAAGCCTAATTTATCAGCGATAGAAATAGAGAGTTAAATATGGCGATTACCCTGACCGAAGTGGCAGCCCAGCGCGTTGAGAAATTCCTTGCCAACCGTGGCAAAGGAGTGGGTTTGCGCTTAGGCGTTAAAACCACGGGCTGCTCCGGTATGGCATATACCTTGGAGTTTGTCGACGAACATCAAGGCGATGATGTGATGTTTGAAAGCCATGGCGTGCGCATATTCGTTGACCCTAAGAGCTTGGTGTATATCGACGGGACAGAATTAGATTTTGCCAAAGAAGGTCTTAACGAGGGCTTCAAATTCAACAACCCTAACGTTAAAGACGAGTGCGGTTGCGGTGAAAGCTTTACGGTTTAAGCCGCTGCCCGCACTGATGCGCTGATGATGTCTGTTCTTCAACAAAATTTCTTTGAGCTGTTTGGCCTGCCAGCGCAATATTCAATTGATAGCCAAGCCTTAGCTCAAGCGTATCAACAGCTTCAGCGTCAATATCATCCTGACCGTTATGTGAATGCAGAAGCGCAACAACAACGCGAGTCTTTGCAAATTGCCACCTACGCCAATGAGGCTTATCAAACCCTCAAACAAGACACCGCAAGAGCACGCTATCTATTGCAACTGCAAGGCATAGATGCGATGGATGAGAGCAATACCGCCATGCCTGCAGATTTTTTGATGCTGCAAATGGAGTGGCGTGAGGCGTTAGAAGATGCCAAGCATGCTCGAGATTTATCGGCCCTATTAGATTTGTCAGCTGACATTCAACAGCAAGCGAAACAAATCAAACAAGATCTGCAGCAAAGTTGTGAACAACAAGTTTGGTCACAGGCTGCCAGCTTAGTGAGAGAATTGAGCTTTATCGACAAAATCTTGTCAGACATACAACACACTGCTGAGCAGTTTTAGAAATCACAGCGAAGAAATTATGGCTTTATTACAAATTGCTGAACCTGGACAAAGCGCTGCCCCGCACCAACATAAGTTGGCGGTAGGCATAGATCTTGGCACGACCAATTCCCTCGTAGCCACCGTGCGCAGCGGTATGAGCAGTGTGATTCCAGATGAGCAAGGTCATGCACTATTGCCTTCAGTGGTGCAATACCGTGAGGACGGATCCATAGAGGTGGGTCATGCGGCTTTAGCCAGCCAAAGCCAAGACCCGAAAAATACTTTCAGCTCCATCAAACGCTTTATGGGACGCGGTATGCGCGATATCCCCGATATCACCCATATCCCTTATGAATTCCGAGATCTGGATGGCGAGACCGGCGGCATGGTACAAATCGAAACGCGTGCTGGCATCAAAAGTCCGGTAGAAATTTCAGCGGAAATACTCAAAGCGCTTAAGTTACGCGCTGAACAAGCTTTGGGTGGTGAACTGACTGGTGCGGTGATTACCGTGCCAGCCTATTTTGATGATGCTCAACGCCAAGCGACCAAAGATGCTGCACGTCTAGCAGGACTGCATGTATTTCGATTACTTAATGAACCCACCGCTGCAGCGGTCGCCTATGGATTAGACAATGCCGCCGAGGGTGTGTATGTGATTTATGATTTGGGCGGTGGCACTTTTGATGTGTCCATACTGCGCTTAGCCAAAGGCGTATTTGAAGTTCTCGCCACCAATGGTGATTCGGCTTTGGGTGGTGACGATTTCGACCATAGAATCTTCTGTTGGATTTTGGAGCAAGCACAATTACCCCCACTCAATCAGCAAGACACTCGACTGCTGCTAAGCAAAGCACGAGAGGCAAAAGAATGGCTGACGGAAAATCCTTATGCCGATATTACCGTACTGCTTGGTGATCAACAGCTGGGCGAAAAAAGGTTGGTCAATTTAAAACTGAGTGCTGAGACCTTCTTTGAAATTACTCACCCGCTCGTCAACAAAACTGTTAACCCGACGCGCAAAGCGCTGATGGATGCAGGCCTGAGTATTGAGCAAGTGAATGGAGTGGTGATGGTGGGAGGCGCGACCCGTATGCCGCATGTGCGTCATGCAGTGGCAGAGTTATTTAAGCAAGAGCCGCTCACCAATCTAGATCCTGACAAAGTGGTGGCACTAGGCGCAGCGATTCAAGCCAATACTCTGGCTGGCAACCGCAGTGATAATGACTTATTGCTACTGGACGTGATTCCACTATCACTGGGGCTGGAAACCATGGGTGGTTTGGTAGAGCGCATTATCCCACGCAACTCAACACTCCCCGTGGCCAGGGCACAAGAATTCACTACCTTTAAAGATGGCCAAACGGCGATGAGCATCCATGTGCTACAAGGCGAGCGCGACCTAGTGAGCGACTGCCGCTCCTTGGCTAAATTTGAATTGCGCGGGATACCTCCCATGGCGGCTGGCGCAGCACGTATACGCGTCACTTTCCAAGTGGATGCCGATGGATTACTGTCGGTATCAGCACGCGAGCAATCGACTGGAGTCACCGCAGATATCGTGGTCAAGCCTTCTTATGGATTGTCCGAAGAACAAATTACCCAAATGCTGAAATCCTCTTTCGATGCAGCCGAGCAAGACAAACACGCGCGCGCGCTTCGAGAAGCAGTGGTAGATGGTGAGCGCCTATTAGAAGCGATTCAAGCCGCACTCAATCAAGATAGTGATTTGTTAAGCGAAGTCGAGCTGAGTGAAATTCATGTACAAATGAAAACCTTGCGTGAGCTTTTATCCAGCGATAAAAAAGATTCGATTAATGCAGCGGTCGAGAGTCTCAATTTGGCCACAGAACGCTTTGCTGCAAAACGTATGGATGCCTCGGTTAAACAAGTATTGGCCGGGCAAGATTTGAATCAGTTAAACATTTAGTTAAGCTTTAATGAAGGAAACAGCATGCCACAATTAATCGTTCTTCCACATGAAGAGCTTTGTCCAGAAGGCAAAGTGATTGAAGCCGCCAAAGGTGTCTCGATTTGCGACACACTGCTCAATCACGATATTGATATTGATCATGCTTGCGACAAAGTTTGTGCTTGCACGACTTGCCATGTCATTGTGCGTGAAGGCTTCAAAAGCCTGAATGAAATGGAAGAAAAAGAAGAAGACTTATTGGATAAGGCTTGGGGTCTAGAGCCTTTTTCTCGTTTATCATGCCAGGCCATCGTGGGTGACACAGACTTGGTGGTGGAAATTCCTAAATACTCGATCAATATGGCCAAAGAGGGGCATCGCTAGATATTACTGTTTTTGCTGCTCTAGCAGGTATAGCATCCCGTCCTCAACCAATTCAATGTCTGCTGATTTCGCATGAATTTGCAATGCGCCCAAGTAATAGCGGTGGCCTTCTTTAAACCAAGAAGCTTTTCTCAGCAAATCGGTCACCTCAATGATGCCTGAGTTCTCCTCATCTTGTGTCAAAAACTCTTGGCTCGATTGATTTTTAAATGCTTGTTCACTGACAGAAACCACTTTCACAGCCTTTCCAGTCATCGGATTAAACTGCCAAATGCCCGCCATATAAGGATTATCTCCGGGATCTTCCTCAATCAGTAATGTCCCATCGCTGGCAACCGTAATATTGTCAAACATTTGTGCACCGATATCTCGAGCATTCAGTACCGTTTGGATTTGGCCACCTTTTTCCGGGGCTGAAATATCCTCAAATCTCAATTGGAATAATTGACTTGTGCCGTCTATCTTATCTGTAGTGGCAAAGTAAAAAATATTTGGGTTTCGTATATCCCAAGCCCCATCCTCTGGCCGCATAAAATTCACCACCCCTGCCTGCTGACCAGCCTTCTCGAGTTGTTCTCCACTCCAAGCTGAAACATCACCAAAGGAGTGCCAAGAAAATGTGTTGCCGTCTCTCTTCAAGCCATACAAGACACCATTCGAGAACCCGGCTCGCTCAATAGGATTTCCATCAGCGCGTTTTTCACCAACAAACATATAGACTTGGCCTCCAGGACTGTCATCCATACCAAGAGCAATCGTTTTTCTTTGCGACTTAGGATTCAGCACGATGTTTTCCCAAGCGGACTTACCCATATGGGGCAATTCAAAACTTTGCCCCGCCATCGGACCGCTGACAATATGGGCAAAAGCTCTTCCGCCTGACCTGTCTTCCTCACCATTCATGAATAATCTTCCCTGAAATCCAGTGCGGCTATTTTCATCGTAAAGTGCGCTTAGAGATGGTAAGTCAGCGGAACACAAGCGATTAAAACGATAATGATGATCTGTATGATATTTTCGACTTTCTGGATGCCAAATATTGACTTGCTTGATAAGATCTTCGCCCCCAGTGATGGCCAGCTTCTCGATATCTAAAGTCCATTGAGATACAAACGCACCCTCAGCTTGATGGCTTCTAACTTTTCCCGCATCTTTTGCAAGCTCATGGTTCATCAGTATGGTTAAAGTACCATCAGGATTCAGCATAGCCCCTAGCCCATCCGGAGCACCAACCATGCGGTAATTACCTAGCTTATCACCTACACGCAATAATTGAGTGAGCTTCCATCCCTCTTGAACATTCGTTAGGAGCTTATCTTGATCAGCAGAGAAAACAGGAAAGCTTAGCCAAAACACTAATTGAAAGATGATGAATCTTGGAGCGAACATGATGTATAAAACCTAAATGAATAGATATTAGCTTACAAACTATTTTAATGAGTGATGAATATCAAAAAGATTCATCGATGACTAACCAATAAAAGTATCCTCGTAAAACTTTACCTTGCCAGTAGAGAGATCATAGCTAGCACCAACGATACCAATCGCTCTTCCCTCTAATTGTTTTTGAATAATTTCACTCTCATAAACAATTTGATGCATTTGATGACGAATATTCAACTCACACACTTTCATAACAAAATCCGCATTGCCTGAATTGCGAGTCTGCGACTCGGTTTTTTCCATGATCACCGCTGGTTTAATCAACTCAATTAATTGGGTAATGTGACCATCTTTAAAATCATCACATGCCGCCTTGATAGCACCACAACTGCTGTGTCCGAGCACGACAATCAGCTTGCTGCCTAAATATTTAGTACCAAATTCCAAGCTGGCAATGGCGTAATTCGTGGCAATATTGCCTGCCAGACGGACGCTAAAAATATCTCCCAACGCTTGGTCAAACAACATTTCCACCGGTGCACGCGAATCACTGCAACTCAATACTGAGGCAAAGGGATGTTGCTTATCTTTGGTTATTTGTAACAGTTGTCTCACATCACGATTTGCAGTGACATTGTCACTAAAGCGGCGATTCCCTTCGACCAGAATCTCTAACGCTTCGCGTGGTGTGATTTTGTCTCTATCCAATAATGGATGGGTGTACATAAGCTCTCCCTAAATGCCCTTGGTTTCAATTTCAATATTTTTAAATGATGCATGCAGTTGAAAATTCTCAATCACCTCAGTAATGTCAGGGTCAACATAATGCGATTGGGATGCATCGATAATCACTTTACAGTTATTCGGCAATTTTTCTAATTGCTGAATGATACTTGCTTTACTAAAGAAGGAAACTTGGTCTGCCAACTGAATATAGTGAACCTCCTTACCTTTTTCATCTAATAAGCTTTCTTTCATATAGTGCGAGTTGAGATAGCTTTGGTAAAGCGTAAAAGCCAGACTGACAATCACCCCTGTAATAATGCCACTCAGCAGATTGGTCAACAATATAGCAACGACAGTCACCAAAAATGGCAAGAACTGTCTATAGCCTTGATGAAATACTTGCTTATATAAATCCCACTTGGTCAGTTTATAACCGACCATCATCAATATCGCCGCTAGGCTGGCCAATGGAATCATATTCAGATACTGCGAAATAGTCATCACACTGATAAACAAAAACACACCATGCAAAATAGCGGATAGTTTAGATCTGGCGCCAAAAGTAATATTGGCAGAACTACGCACAATCACCTGAGTGATGGGCAAGCCTCCCAAAAAGCCGGATATCACATTGCCCAAGCCTTGTGCTTTTAATTCACGATTAGTCGGCGTGACGCGCTTATAGGGATCGAGCTTGTCTGTCGCTTCAACACATAGCAGGGTTTCTACACTAGCAATCAATGCCATGACAAAGGCTATCTTATATAACTCAGGATTTGTCAGCGAAGAAAAGTCAGGCATAGTCAGATGCAGGAAAATATCGTTGATTTCTCTCAGGTCTGGCAATCTCACCAGTTGTGCGTCTTCTAATGCAAAGAAAGTCATGCTGGGCAAGGTGAACAATTCAGCCAGAATAATACCAACGCCAACGACTACGATAGGGCCTTGTAAGATTTGAAAAAACTTAGATTTTTTACTTAATACTAAATCCCAAAGCAACAGGATAGCCAAAGAAACTAATGCAATGAATATGGCACCTGGGGTGAGCTTATCCCAAACAGAAAGTAGTATTTGCTGAATATTATCGGTAAATATAGAAGGTAAGGTTTCATCTCCTTCAAAGGTTAAGTCATAACCAACAGCGTGCGGAAATTGCTTGATGATGATAATCAAACCTATACCAGCCAACATCCCTTTGATGACTGAAGATGGAAAGAAATAAGCAATAAATCCTGCTCTTAAAAAACCGAGCAAAATTTGAAAAACCCCAGCAAGAATCACGGCAACAAGAAAGGGTTCCCATCCACCCAAACTCTGAATAGCGGTGAACACCACAACGGCAAGACCAGCAGCTGGTCCACTCACACCCAGCGGTGAGCCACTGAAAGCACCGACCACCACACCACCCACGATACCTGCGATTACACCAGAGAACAGAGGGGCACCAGAAGCTAATGCAATCCCTAAACACAATGGCAAGGCAACAAAGAAAACAATAATACTGGCAGGCAAATCTTGTTTAATGTTGTTAAATAATTGCATGTTTAAACCTCTTAAAAATTCTTACTATTCAACGACGGCTGACAACTTCAATAGGCCACTGTAGATTTGAAATATTTCAATTTGATGAACAAATCTAGCCTACAGAAGATCTTTAACTATTGAAGAGTTGTATTCAGTTGAATTGATTGCACGATCAATATGAGTTTAATTTTTATCTTTGTTATTTATCTAACACCAATAAAATATATATCGCCGCAATAGCTAAAGCACTTTAACAGCTATCCATGGCCGGCAGTAGAAAATCCAATAGCAGCCATAAGATTTGCTTATTTTAGGTGTTGCTTGGATTGCATCCATATACCGTTCGGTCGATAGCAATATATGCTGGTCAGCATATTTTTTGCAACTGTGATGGTTTTTATCTGCGCGACACTTAAGAAATCAAAAACATTGTGCTAACTTGTCATCATTCGGACTGGTATTTGACCGCCCACTGAATCTTGGGCCATGGGCACCAAGCATTAGGAATCTTATTTGAAGAGTACGTAAACAATTGCTAAAAAATATTTTTTCACGTTTTTGGAATAATGCGCCTTTATCCATCAAAGCGATTGTGGTGGTCATCCTCCCGATGACGATTATGTTAGGGTCATTAACATATCTTTATTCGCAAGAGCAGAACTCGGCTAATCTGGAGCAGAAATTATTCATCGCACTAAAAAACCAACGAGATATTCAATCGATTAGCATCCTATTAAATGAAGCTTCGGTCGCTACACGCAATTATCTACTCACCCAAGATGAGAGCTTTATCAGCCAGTTTAAACAATACGAGAAAAAAGTTCGCGATGTCACAGAACAACTGCATCAACATTTAGAGAGCGCAGATCAGAAACAACTTCTAAAAGAGATAGGCCACAATATTGAGGAAAATTTACTTGCCCTCAACAATATGATGCAGATGAGACCCTCACAAAAACTTGAGGAATTATCAAAAGTTTTTCATACCCAAGTTGATCTGTATGAAAAAATTAGTCAGCAGCTCAATGCCATGGCGCTTAAACAATCTTCCTTGATTGAGCAAGACTATGCCAATATTAACCAAGAACGACAGCAAAACCTTGAACTTACCCTAGTTGCTGCCATTTCAAGTTTATTCGCTGTAATTTTGGGGGCGTGGTTATTTAGCGTCACGATCGTAAAACGTATCCATTTTCTACGCGACCGAGCCTCGCATTTAGCCAAAGGTGAGGTGATTGAAATTGGCAGCCAAAGTCATGATGAATTGGGTGACCTTACCAATGAGCTGAATATCGCCTCGCATTTACTCTCTGACTCTATACACAGCACCAATCAAGCAAAACAAGTCGCTGAACAAGCCAATCGTGCCAAGAGTATGTTTCTTTCCAGAACCAGTCACGAGTTACGCACACCGCTGAATACCATTATTGGCTTTACCGAGATACTTGAGGATGACCTGAAAAATAGCAACTCGGTAGAACATCTACACATGATACAAAAAGCGAGTCGACATCTTCTCAAACTTATTGACGAGTTATTAGACATAGCCAAAATTGAGCGTGGCGAAATTGATTTAAAACTGGAGTCGGTTGATATCGGCCAAGTCATTGAAGAGGCCGTCACGTTTATTAGACCGCTGGCACAAACCCGCGATATCCATATACAGATAAGTCATAGTCCCGCCATTTATGCCTTAGCAGATCGACAGAGATTACTTCAAGTGATTCTAAATTTGCTGAACAATGCAATTAAATATGGCCCACCCAATGCGCTTGTAAGCGTAGAGGCTTCAGCACAAAATGCTCAGGTTCAGATTGCTATTCAAGACCAAGGGGATGGTATTCCTGCGCATCTGCAAGAAAGACTATTTACACCGTTTGATCGAATCGGCGCTGAAAAAACCAAAATTGAGGGAACGGGTTTAGGATTGGTCGTTTCCAAACAATTGATGGTCGCTATGCAAGGTGAACTCAAGGTGAGCTCGCAGAACAGCTCCTTCACACTGATACTGCCTATTAGTAAGATTGCACCCCAATCTCATGAAGAAGTGATGAAAGCATCATCGCAGCAGCATAACCAATATGTATCAGGTAAGAAAATGCGTGTGCTCTATGTCGAAGATAACAAAAGCAATATGGCTTTGATGGAGGCTTTATTGCGTCGCTACCCAACTGTAGAAATGTTACGTGCTTATACACTCACTGAAGCACGACGCATGCTCAATGATGTGCAACTTCAACTTTTACTCCTTGATTTAAATCTGCCCGATGGAAACGGTTTGGATTTGCTCAAAGAGTTAAGGGCGGCAGGACAAGATTATCCTATATGGATTCTTTCTGCTGACGCCTCTGAGCAGGTGAAAGATAACGGTTTAAAACTTGGTGCTAATTTATTCTTATCCAAGCCACTCGATGTTGCAGAATTTCATCGTTGCATGAATGCGTTGATTGATCAATTTAAACTGGCAAAAAATGATTTGCAGAAACATAATCAAAAAAACAAACGAAGAAAAAACGCATAATTTATAGAAATAAAAAACCCAGGACTTGCCTGGGTTTTTTGTTATAGGGCAAATTAAAAGAAATTATACTGCAACTGAACACGTAAGGCCTGCGCCTCAAAACGCTCGTAATCTTGGCGTCCTGATGTTGCGCCAGTAACTAAATTATTTCTGTGCATCCGATGGTAAACAGCAACCAATTCAACTTCTGGTGCAATCTGCCACTCTGTGCCAAATTCCCAATCGTTAACTTGATTTCTCGGAGAGTTTGTCTCAGCTTTGTTATAACCATCGAAATATTGCCATTTGACGAATGGAATTAAAGTGCCAATGTCATATCCTAAAAAATTCACATTGTCTTTTTTATACATTGTTTGAATATAACCACCGTTTAGGCTTTTCTTTTCAATTGTATTGGACTCCATATCTAAGCCTGGCGTATTACCCCAGTTCCATTCGGCTTCAAGACCCCAAGGTTGGGGATACATCATAAAACTGACGCCAACCCTTTCATCCTCAATTCCTCGGCTATTTTCTAGTGTAGGAGTCCAACATCTTTGTGAAGATCCAGAAGAAGTACAGGTGCTTCCAGAAAAGGTTCCGCCATATCTATTATAAGAGCCTGTGGAGGAAACAAACTTGCCCTTGTATGCCTGAATACCTGCTTCAAAAATTTGACCTGACTCGGTTTTCCAAGGGTAGGTGAAACGTGAGACCCAGTGATAGGTATCATTTTTTTCAGCTCGGTTTGCGCCTTGACCTTGGTGTGCACCCAAAGCAAACATACCGTAGTTACCAGAATGCTTGAGGCCTAATTTATTAATTTCATTAAATAACGCCTGAACATCTTTTGGCGTATAGTAATAGAACACACCTGTATCACGCTCATCGCGAACCGCACTGTTCATTGCATCAACACGGTCTAAGGCTAGACGATTACTAGAAGATTGTAAGTTCTCAAAACCATACGGCACTTTGGATTGACCAACACGGAAGCGGTGAACTTGGTCTTTATCAATAAAGATATCACCGTAGGCATCACGAAGTTGAGCAATATTTCCAGTTGTACCTGCAGAACTTGCAAAATCTGGTTGAATATAAAAACCCAAATGGTCGCCAACTTGACCAGAGAAAATAATACGCGCACGACGTATTAAGAAGTTATTTGGTGCATCGGAGCCCAAAGATTTGTCTGATCCAACAGAACGGTCAGTCCACAAATTAACGCCTTCGTCACCACCCATCATCGTAGTATGACGATTTTGGACATAGCCACGAATATTGATGTGGTTGTACCAAGCTTTTCTAGATTTTTCTTCTGTGGCAGCCTTTTCAGTTTTTCTGCCCTTCGCAAGAAGATCACCCTCTTCTTCTGTCAACACGCCTTTGGAGACCAAAGCGTTAATGATATCTTCAGTGGTCTCAGCCATCGCGTTGCCCGCAAAACCGAACACCAAAGCGCCAGCAACTGCTAAAAAGCTTTTACGAATGTGTGTTTTGTTCATCATAACTCCCAGTAAATTTTCCAATTGCATTTAATACGGGAGGCATTTTGTCTACCAAATATGACAAATTGATGACGAACTGTCATTTTTTTACATCAGTGTTGTAGATTTACAACACAATCTCTTTGAGTAAGGGCGCTTAAAAGCATTGAAAGCTTAAAAACTACGGAAGAAAAGGCACGGACAAAAGTCTTACGCCCAATGAAATCCATGATTCTGCATGATCTGTTGTACTGCCAAAGGTAGTATCCAGCTGAAAACGCTGGTCAATTAGCCAATAGCGCAGCCCCACTTGATAGCTTGGCACTGATGTTCGTTGGCCATAAATTTCGCCCATCATCCACAAATCAGGCTTTAACTGATACTCAGCTCCCAAACCCCAAGTGGTTCTGTATTGATTATTTTGGTCAGCCCGAAGCAGGCCAAGGTTGGTATGCAAAATCAAATGATCAGAATAATAAGGGTGACTGGATATAAGGGTTGCATAAACATCATCTCCTGACTGCGCTTGCTTGTCCAAGCGATAGTGCACATTGCCAAGTGACCAAGCATAGCCTGAATGGCCATGTTGCATGGCTTTGAGCAGATGTTTGATTTGGAAAACGTTATTCTGGTCCTGTTGGTCACCATCTTTTAATTTGGCGCCTCCAAGGGTCACTTCAGTATTCTCAGTAAAATTGCAGGCAGGAAGCGCCCAAAACTCTTGTCGATTTTCGGTGGCCTTTAGCCAACTCTCTAGTTGACAGCTTTTTGCATCAACCACGCGAGCATCGTCAATCACCATAGGTCTAGCAGCCTGAGCCGATGAGCTTAGCAATAATAGTAGGCCAAATAATAAGCGAAGACTCAATAAAAGCATTGTTGATATATTTGTAGTAAGTGAACTAACAGGCTTGAAGCTTAAGCTATATTTATGAAAATTTAGTGAAATCGAATTCACCAATACTTCACATATTGCACATAAAATAACATCATGAAAGATTGCATCTCATTTAAACAAGCCCTCAATTACTGGCTCAAACTAGGCTTTATCAGCTTTGGCGGCCCCGCTGGGCAAATTGCCATCATGCATCAAGACTTGGTGGAAAAAAGAAAGTGGATAAGCGAGCAGCAATTTATCCACGCACTCAATTTTTGTATGTTGCTGCCCGGACCAGAGGCGCAACAGTTAGCGATTTATATCGGCTGGCTGATGCATGGCAAATTTGGCGGCATCGTCGCAGGCACCTTATTTATATTACCGGCGCTATTACTGATGTTGGGACTGGGCTACGGCTATATGATGTATGGCAAGCTACCACTAGCCCAATCCATATTGTGGGGCATTAAGCCTGCAGTGCTGGCATTGGTGTTGTTTGCTGCCTATCGTATTGCCAACAAGACTCTGCATCACCGCTTATTAAAAGGGATTGCCTTATTCGCGCTGATTGCAGTGTGGCAACTTCATCTCAGCTTCCCAGTAATCATCCTGTTGGCCGGCTTCGCTGGCTGGCTATTGCGTCACCAACTGCATCAAGCGGTAGACCTCAGCGCGCTGGATATTCGCCATGTGCAAACCAATATTCAATCCTCGTTTATCAAGACGACTCTGCTCAGTAGCTTAATTTTTATTAGCGTCATTAGCACTTTGATATGGGTATTCGGCGCACAACATATGCTGACGCAAAGCGCATGGTTCTACACTAAAAGCGCCCTGCTGACCTTTGGTGGCGCATATGCGGTACTGCCCTACATCGCCCATGCCTTGGTGGAGCAATTCCAATGGATTAGCCCAGCACAAATGATGGATGGCTTGGCATTGGGGGAAACCACGCCAGGCCCATTGATTATGGTGATTAGCTTTGTCAGTTTCGTCGCGGGTTGGAATCAGGCTTTGTTTGGCTCACAAAACTTACTTTTGTCTGGCGTGATGGGGAGCCTAGTCGCCACCTTTTTTACCTTTTTACCAAGCTATGTGATGGTGTTATTAGGTGCCCCGCTGATACAAGCCAGTAGCCAACAGCTACATCTCAAAGCACCAATATCAGCAATCAGTGCCGCCGTGGTCGGCGTCATCATGCACTTGGCCATTTATTTTGGTCATCACGTACTATGGATTGCACAAGGCTTCGATCTCTATGCCTTGCTATTAGCCTTGTTGGCGTTTTACTTGTTACAAAAACAACAGGCCAGTCCACTGCTCGTGATACTGGCCTGTGCTGCTATCGGAATTGTAAAAAACTTGTTTTAGCTCTCGCGACGCATATGCGGGAATAAAATCACATCACGGATGCTGGGGCTGTCGGTCAACAACATCACTAAACGATCTATGCCTATACCGCATCCACCTGTAGGTGGCATACCGTATTCCAAGGCGCGAATAAAGTCAGCGTCGTAATACATGGCTTCATCATCGCCAGCTTCTTTTGCGGCGACTTGTGCCTTAAAGCGTTCCGCTTGATCCTCAGCGTCATTCAACTCAGAGAACCCATTCGCCATCTCACGTCCTGTAATAAACAGCTCAAAACGCTCGGTGATTTCTGGCACGCTATCAGAAGCGCGCGCCAATGGAGACACCTCCACAGGATAATCAATAATATAAGTCGGGTTCCATAACTGACTTTCTGCAGTTTCTTCAAACAGCGCCAGTTGTAAAGCACCCAAGCCAATATGATCAAATGCCTTAACGCCAAACTTGAGTAACTCTTTACGTAAGAAGCTCGCGTCCTTGAGTTGCTCATGTGTGTATTGTGGCGCGTACTTATTGATCGCCTGCAAAATTGTCAAACGCTCAAAAGGTTGACTCAAATCCACTTCACGACCCTGATACATCACCTTGTCAGTGCCGCAAGCAGACAAGGCTGCCGCACGAATACATTGCTCAGTAAAATCCATTAACCAACGATAGTCGGTGTAACAGGCATAGAATTCCATCATCGTGAATTCTGGATTATGTCTAACGCTTAGGCCTTCATTACGGAAGTTGCGATTAATTTCAAATACACGCTCAAAGCCACCCACAATTAAACGCTTGAGATACAACTCAGGCGCAATACGCAAGGTCATCTGCATATCCAAGGCATTGTGGTGGGTAATAAACGGCTTAGCCGCTGCACCACCGGGGATAGGGTGCAACATTGGCGTTTCCACCTCCAGGAATTCGTTCTGCAACATAAACTGACGGATCGCACTAATGATCTTGCCGCGAGCTAAGAAAGTATTGCGCGTTTCTTCAGACACCATCAAATCCACATAACGTTGTCGATACTTCATTTCTTGGTCAGCCAACCCGTGGAATTTCTCTGGCAGAGGACGCAAAGACTTAGTCAACAAACGCAACTGACTCACCTTGATAGACAACTCACCGGTCTTGGTTTTAAACACCACGCCTTCAGCACCCAAAATATCGCCCATGTCCCAGTGCTTAAAGTCCTCATAGACTTCTTCGCCCAAATTGTCTTTGGAGATAAACAACTGGATACGGCCGCTACGATCCTGAATGGTGGCAAAACTCGCCTTGCCCATCACACGTTTCAGCATCATGCGTCCGGCCACCACCACGCTTACATGTTGTTTCTCAAGTTGTTCGTTTTCCAAACCATCATAAGTCTCATGTAATGACGCAGCCAAATGTTGCGGACGGAAATCATTCGGAAACGCTACGCCTTTAGCACGGATGGCCTGCAGCTTTTGGCGCCGCTCGGCAATCACATGATTTTCATCCTGCTGGACTGGCTGTTGTTGATCACTCACGGTCTACACTCCCTGCTTTAAACTCTCAATAATAAATTGGTCGAGGTCCCCATCTAACACTCCCTGGGTATTCCCCACCTCAACATTGGTGCGTAAATCTTTAATACGCGATTGGTCTAATACATAACTACGAATTTGATGTCCCCAACCAATATCCGTTTTCGCATCTTCCAAAGCCTGCTTTTCTTGATTGCGCTTCTGCATTTCCAATGCATACAACTGAGCTTTCAACATATTCATCGCCTCGGCTTTATTGCGATGTTGTGAACGGTCATTTTGACATTGCACCACAGTATTGGTCGGCAAGTGAGTAATACGCACTGCCGAGTCGGTCTTGTTAATGTGCTGACCACCCGCACCACTGGCGCGGTAAGTATCAATGCGCAAATCGGCAGGATTGATATCAATCTCAATCGAATCATCCACCTCAGGGAATACCTGCACACTGGCAAAAGAAGTATGGCGACGATTACCGGAATCAAACGGCGACTTTCTTACCAAACGATGCACGCCAGATTCGGTCCGCAGAAAACCATAAGCATACTCGCCACTAATCTTCAGGGAAGCGCTCTTAATGCCTGCCACTTCACCGTCAGACTCTTCCATCACCTCAACTTGAAAACCTTTGCGCTCACAATAGCGCAAATACATACGCAGCAACATAGAGGCCCAATCTTGCGCCTCAGTTCCACCGCTGCCAGATTGAAATTCCATAAAGCAATTATTCGCATCCATGGGATTGGAAAACATACGGCGGAATTCCAAGCCTTCTACTTGAGCTTGGATGGCTTGGCTATCCTCATCAATCGCATGCAGGGTTTGTTCATCCACCTCATCTTTCGCCAAGGAAAATAGCTCTTGAGTATCGCGGATAGACTGTTCAACGTCGGTCAGTGTCAGCACCACACCCTCTAGCTCGCGGCGCTCTTTACCGAGTTTTTGCGAACGCTCATTGTCGTTCCAAATGGATGGATCTTGTAGGAGTTGGCTAACCTCACTCAGACGCTGTTGTTTGTGCTCAAAGTCAAAGATACCCCCTCAACGCTTGTTGGCGTTGCATCAGATCTTTTAATCGCGCTTCAATCAGGTTGAGCTGTTCGGCTTCCATGGTTAATTCTTGGCAAAATTCAAAAGGTCAGAATTATACCTTAAAGGGCTTAGATTTTGCCTCGATTCGGTCATCCAATCATGAGATGCGCTTAGCTTAGTTTTTTGATAGCCAACCTTTCTAGTCAATTTGGAGTTCATCATTGAATAATGCTGCACTTGCTTTGGAATCTCCCCCACCTTACGCTCAGAAAAAACCAGACAATATTTCGATGTTTGATATCTTTATTATCTAGATGATTAATAAAGAGTTATATGTAATATTAACCATTAAAAGTGTAATAAATATGTCACACACAAAAAATTCATTAGTGGCTAAACTTGCAACCTAATTACTAAATATGAAAGGGAGAATGTATGAAAGCAGCTACTAAATCTTATTTAGATAAGGCCGTCTTATTATCAGTCGAGGAGCAGGAGCGCTTGCTATCAAGAATGACTGGCAAATTACCCAAGCGCTTGCAGAAAGATAAGCTGTCTCGAGAAGAAGCATTAGCGATTCAATTGGAATTAGAAGATGAGCAACTCCAGGAATGGCGTGCAACAATGGCCGCTTTAAAGGCTAAGACCGCAAAAACACAAGAGAAAGCCTCTAAGAAAGTAGCCAAAGCTAAAGTCGCTACCGACAAAGCATCTAAGCCAAAAGCATCAAACGCAAAAACCAAGAGTGCTGCTACTGCCAAAAAACCTACAACTCCTTCAGCCAAGCCCAAGTCCACGACAACAAGAAGAAGAGCTGCTACACCAAAAAAGGTCGCAAACGTATCACAATCACCTGAGAGTAAATAACTGATCGTTGATAAACTTTTTAAAAGCAGTCAATTAAATTGAATCAAGAGTATTTTGTAAATCGTGAGCTGGGATTACTGGCTTTTAACCGCCGCGTGCTTGCCCAAGCTGCTGACATAGGTGTGCCTTTATTAGAGAGGCTTAAATTTCTCTGTATTGTGAGTAGCAATATGGATGAATTTTTTGAGGTACGCGTTGCTGGAATTAAAAATCAAATCAGGCTTAATAATACCCAAACCGGCCCAGATGGTTTGAGTCCCAAGGACGCATTCCAAAAAATCAGTATTGAGGCGCACAAGTTAATTGACCATCAATACAAAATTTTTAATGATGTGGTACTCCCTGAACTTGCCAAAGAGAATATTCACTTTTTAAGACGTGCAAGCTGGAATCAAGAATTAAAAAATTGGATTGAGGATTATTTTTTTAGAGAGTTAATGCCTATCCTAACGCCTATTGGTTTGGATCCGTCGCACCCTTTCCCCCGCGTACTGAATAAAAGTTTAAATTTTGCGGTCGAGCTTGAGGGTAAAGACGCATTTGGAAGAAACTCTGGCATTGCTATCGTGCAGGCTCCGAGAGCATTACCTAGAGTGATTAAGTTACCTGAAGCCATTTGTGGCGGTAATAATAGCTTCGTATTTTTATCTTCAATCCTACATGCCCATGTGCACGAGCTTTTCTCTGGAATGACCGTCAAAGGTTGCTACCAATTCCGAGTCACGCGAGACTCAGAGTTATATCTTGAGGAAGAAGACGCAAGCGATTTGCGTGTACTCGTAAAAAACGAATTATCCCATCGCCAATTTGGCAATGGTGTTCGTTTGGAGGTTGCAGACAGTTGTCCTCCAGAAATGGCTGCGTTCTTACTCAGTAAGTTTGGATTAACTTTTGATGACTTATACCAAGTCAATGGAATGGTCAATTTAGTTAGGCTAATGCAAATTCCTGATTTAGTTTATAGGCCAGATTTGAAATATAAACCTTACAATCCAAGCAGACCTTTGGAGTTAGTAAAAGAAGAAGACATTTTCAAGGCCATAAGAAAACAAGATATTTTGTTACATCACCCCTACCAATCTTTTAACCCAGTGATTGAACTGATTACGCAAGCCTCCAGAGATCCACATGTGCTGGCAATTAAACAAACCTTTTACCGCACCAGTGCTGACTCTCACCTAATGAAAGCGCTTATTGAAGCTGCGCAAAGCGGCAAAGAAGTCACGGTAGTGGTTGAGCTTTTAGCTAGGTTTGATGAAGAAGCTAACATCAATTGGGCTGCCAAATTAGAAGATGCTGGAGCTCATGTCGTTTATGGGGTTGTGGGACATAAAACTCATGCAAAAATGGCGATGATTGTGAGAAGTGAACAAGGAAAATTACGCAGGTATGTTCATTTATCTACTGGAAATTATCACCAAAGAACAGCCAAGCTATATACAGACTTTGGACTGTTTACTTGTCAAGAAAGTATTTGTAGGGATGTTAATGATGTTTTCGCTCAGCTGACAGGCCTTGGCAAGTCGAATAAATTAAAACATTTATGGCAATCACCTTTTACACTGCATAGCAATCTAGTTGAGGCAATCAAAAAAGAGACCGAAATCGCAAAATCCGGCAAAAAGGCTCACATTATTGCGAAAATGAATGCCCTGTTGGATAAGGATATTATTTTAGCTTTGTATAAAGCCTCTAATGCAGGTGTAAAAGTTGATTTAATTGTTCGCGGAGTATGCGCACTCAAACCAGGCATTAAGGGCGTTTCTGAGAATATTAGAGTGAGATCTATTGTTGGACGATATTTGGAACATACCCGAATATTCTATTTCTACCACCAAGGTCAACGCCTAGTTTATCTTTCTAGTGCTGATTGGATGTATCGAAACTTTTTCAAGCGCATAGAAATATGCTTCCCCATATTGGATGCCAAGGTTAAAAAAAGGGTTATTAAAGAGGGGCTTGATGTTTATCTTAAAGATAACATTAACTCATGGATAATGTCTGCGGATGGTTCATATTATCACCGAGCTAAGAGAGGGAAAGCTCTAAGTGCTCAAGAGTTTCTAATGAATTCAATGGGCGAGGAGTTCGTTTCGTAAAACTCAATATAATCTAATTAACATCAAATGTAATTTTTGTATTTTTCCAGTAATCAATTTCAGATTGAATCTCTGAATAGGTGAGCAGGTTTTGAGAGAGCCACTTTTGTTCGACTTCCAGCTTAAATCCAGTTTTTGTTAATGCCAATCTTAACTTTGGCAGAATGATATCCTGCCTACTTCTACTGAACAAAATCGCAAGTCTAAACACCATCATCAAAATACATCTATCATCGACCACGTTAGGTAATGATAATTTGCTTAATGATCGCCTTTGTCCTCTGATTAGAACTCCAAGCACCTCTTGCTCCATTTTTGAAAAGCCAGGCATATCGGCATTTTCAATAATATAGGCTGAATGCTTATGGTAACCACTATGGGCAATCGTGACCCCAATCTCATGTAATTTGGCTGCCCAAGAAATGTATTGTTTGGCCTGATTGTAATCTAAGGATAATACGTCTTTAAAATTCTTGAGTAGATTCAGAGCCAATTTCTCGACTCGATGCGCGTGATCTTGATCCACTTGGTAACGCCGCATGAAGCTCTCAACGGTAAGTTCTCGTGTATCGTGATGTTGGATTCTGCCTAACAGCTCATATAAAACACCCTCTCTTAATGCAGTATTAGCGATATGAATTTGGTCGATATTTAGTTCCTCAAATGCAGCCAACAGAATCGACAAGCCTCCACTAATCACCTCGGCTCTCTCAGGACTTAATCCGCTCAGCCGGATTTTTTTTGTCTCTTTAAACTCAATCAAAGCATCTTTAAGTTGATAGAGTCCTTGTCGCGTCACTTCTCCATTAGTGAAGGCATTCAGTCTCAAAATCTCACCAATCGCACGTGCTGTGCCAGAGGATGCATAAGCTTGTTGCCAATGTTTAGAATTAAAGTTTTTTGAAATACTGCGAATTTCTGATGCCGCAGAGATGATTGCTTTATCAAAGGCCGTATTATGAAGCTTACCTTCAGGGAAGAATTTCAAACTATAACTAACACAACCCATGTAAAGGCTTTCCATAATGATAGGCTCAATGCCCTCACCTACAATAAACTCTGTAGAACCCCCTCCGATATCAATCACCAATCTGCGATAGTCAACCTGCGGAAGGTCGTGGCAAACACCTACATAAATCATGCGCGCCTCTTCTCTTCCGGCGATAATCTCAATTGGAAAACCAAGCGCTTTTTGAGCTTCTTTAAGAAATTGTGGAGCATTTTTGGCTACCCGAAATGTATTGGTAGCGACAGCTCTTACAGCTTGCGGCGGGAGACCACGCAGACGTTCACCAAACTTTTCAAGACAATAAATTGCCCGTTTTTTACTTTCATCATCAAGGACTTTTTCAGGCGTCAGGCCAGCACCAAGGCGCACCGACTCTCTCATTGAGTCATGAAAAATAAGGTGGTCATCCACTACCTTTGCAAATTGCAATCTAAAGCTATTGGAGCCGAGGTCGACTGCAGCTATTTCTGAATATGTGGCGTGGTCTTCACCTATATTGATTTTGGATGCTTGGCTCATGAGTGTCGTGATCAATCTCGATTAATTTTAATTAAATAGTGCAATATATTCTGAATTCTTTAGATAGTTAGGGCAAAATATCTCTTATATTTTACCCACTTATGATTAAAAAATTATTACATTCATTTGCTATCTCCATATTGATTGATAGCCATGTGCATGTAAATAGCTTGCAACTCTGTTGTTTTTTGCATTTCATTTTTTTGCTTTTCCTAAATAGATTTAAAACAAAAAACTTAAGGTCAGGTAAAATATGAACGTAATATGAATTATTTTTTTTGTCATTTTTACTGAAACAGTTGGATCATGCACTGAAATCTCGATAACGATATAACTAGATGTTTTTTTGAGATTTTAGCCAAGTGATTAAATATATTGGCAAATTAAGGAAACTTTGCCAGCCATCACATGCAATGTCATAAATGTGTAACATTCCACACTTAAGATAGAGAAACTAAGATTTCTGATCACATAACTGGAGATAAAATGAAAACTAAACTTCTGTATAGTCTTCTAGCTGTTACTTTTGCTTGGTCTGCTACATCAGCAAATGCTGCTGAGAAAATTATTAAAATTGATGGATCATCAACCGTTTACCCTATCACTGAGGCGGTTGCTGAGGAATTTCAAAAAGTTTCCAAAGTCAAGGTAACTGTTGGCGAATCTGGCACAGGTGGCGGTTTCAAAAAATTCTGCCGTGGTGAAACTGAAATTTCTGATGCTTCTCGTCCGATTAAACAAAAAGAAATCGATGAATGTAAGGCAGCTGGTATCCAGTTTATCGAACTCCCGATTGCTTATGATGCATTGACCGTTGTAGTGAATGCTAAAAATGATTGGGTTAAGAGCTTGAGCGTTGCAGAACTCAATCAAATTTGGAAGTCTGGTTCTAGCATCAAGTCTTGGAAACAGGTCAATAGCGCATATCCAGATGAGAAAATGGCTTTGTTTGGCCCAGGTACAGCCTCTGGTACATTTGATTACTTTACTGAAGCAATCAACGGTAAAGCTCAATCCAGCCGTTCCGATTACACCCCATCCGAAGACGACAATGTATTGGTTCAGGGTGTTGCAAGTAACAAAGGATCGATTGGTTATTTTGGTTTCGCATATTTTGAAGAAAACAAAGATAAATTACGTGCGATTCCTATCGTAGCCAAAGCCGGCGCAGCAGCTGTATCCCCATCAGCCGAGACAGTGATGAATGGTAGCTACCAACCCCTTGCACGTCCATTGTTTATCTATGTGAATGCTACTGCTGCTGCATTTAAGCCTGAAGTTAAAGAGTTTGTGAATTTCTACTTAGCAAATGCGCCAAAATTGGTAAAAGAAGTGAAGTACGTTCCATTACCAGCTGAAGACTATACTGCTGTCACTGCCCACTTTAAGGCTATGAAGCCTGGTACTGGCTTTGATGGCACTGCTGAAGTAGGTATTAAAATTCAGGATTTAATCAAACGTATTAAATAGTTTTAAATTTTACGAAAAGGGGGAAATATCCCCTTTTTCGTTATTATCAAGGTTAGTATCAAAACGAGGCGACTCCGTTACAATACTCACCTCTCAGGGAAACAAGTAATACAATTGGATGTAATGAAACGTGGATAAACAATCAGCCAACACGCATGAAGCCTCCTCAGTCGTAAGCGCCCGACTGGCACGTAATATTCGCCGTAATATAAAAGAACGCGTGATTGAGTTTATCTTGATGCTGGCAGCGCTTTCCGCTGTAGCCACTACCTTTGCGATTGTGGCGATTTTGCTGACTGAGTCTTTGGGTTTTTTTAAGACAGTCTCGATTGTCGATTTTTTTACTGATACCGAATGGACCCCACTGTTTGAAGACGCCCATTATGGGATTATGCCGCTGATTTCTGGTACCTTAACCACCTCTTTCATTGCTTTATTAGTTGCAATCCCTATCGGTACGATTGCCGCGATTTATCTGTCTGAATTTGCCACGCACAAAACTCGAGAAACTGTAAAACCCATATTGGAACTGTTGGTGGGTGTACCAACGGTTGTATTTGGCTATTTCGCTCTGTTCTTTGTTACGCCTTTATTACAAAAGGTATTTCCTGATTTGCCTGGTTTTAATATGTTGGGCCCAGGCTTAGTCATGGGAGTGATGATTGTGCCTTATATCAGCTCTGTCGCTGAAGATGCCATGCGTGCAGTGCCTATGAGCATGCGTGAAGGTTCTTACGCAATGGGTGCAACACGTTTTCAAACCGCGATTCGTGTCGTCACCCCTGCAGCCATTTCTGGCATTGTTGCCGCTTATATTTTGGGGATCTCACGCGCTGTAGGTGAAACCATGGTGGTAGCCGTTGCTGCAGGTCAACAACCTAACTTAACTTTTAACCCTATGGAGAGTGCAGCAACCATTACTGCTTATATCGTTCAGGTGGCGATGGGCGATTTGCCGCATGGCAGTATAGGTTATCAAAGTATTTTTGCGGCTGGCTTGGTGCTGATTGTAATGACCTTGGGCTTTAATATTTTGGGTCATATCGTGCGCAAGAAATTCCGCGAAACTTATTAATTACTTGTAATCATAGAACGGCGTTTAAGGATTCAATATGGCAACTCCAGCATCAGTAGGCAGTAGTTCTAGCCTGAAAAATCTAGCGGAAATACGCGCTATGATTAAGCGCCATAAAATGAATGACACCTTATTTGCAATCATTGGCTTATTGGCCCTGATGTTGGGCTTGGTGACATTGCTGGTGCTATTTACTGATCTAATCTTAGATGGCAGTGATCGTTTCAATCTCGAGTTTCTCAGCAGCTTCCCCTCACGTCGTGCCGCGCATGCCGGCCTTCTGTCCGCTTGGGTGGGCTCCTTTTTGGTGATGATGGTGACCTTTATTGCCGCTGTCCCTATGGGCGTAGCGGCTGGCTTATACCTTGAAGAATACGCTCCAAAAAATTGGTTCTCAGATTTGATTGAGATTAATGTGACCAACTTGGCTGGCGTTCCATCGATTATTTATGGCTTATTGGCTTTGGGCTTGTTTGTTTATGGATTGGGCTTTGGACAAAGTATTTTGACCGCTGGCTTAACCCTAGGCTTGCTGATTCTGCCTATTGTGATTGTGTCTACCCGTGAGTCTATCCGTGCCATCCCTGTAGCCATCCGTGAAGCGGCATATGCAGTGGGCGCTACCAAATGGCAAGTGGTGTATGACCATGTGCTCAAGTATTCTTATGGCGGTATTTTGACCGGTGTGATTATTGGGATGGCACGTGCATTGGGTGAAACTGCGCCGATTATTACAATCGGTGCCTTAACTTTTATTTCTTTCTTGCCCCCTTCACCCGTTATCAGCGAGCCCCCCTATTTAAATTTTGAATGGCTCAGCTCTGGCTTTACGGTAATGCCGATTCAAATGTTTAACTGGCTGTCCCGTCCTGATCATGCTTTCCATGTGAACGCTGCCGCGACAGGCGCTATTATTATTGTGGTGACATTGTTAATGAATGGCACTGCAATTTATTTGCGTTACAAAATTCGCAAGAATATTAAATGGTAAGTTTTTTCTGAATCAAATTTGTTGGGATTTTATATGGTCACGCCTACCCCTATTAAAGCTGAATCGCGCAATCTGAATTTCTATTACAGCAACGGAACTCGCGCGCTAAAAAGCATTACGATGCCGCTGCATGAAAAGCGTATCACCGCCTTGATTGGCCCTTCTGGGTGCGGAAAATCGACTTTCTTACGCTGCTTTAATCGTATGCATGACCTGTATCCAGGCAATCAATACGAGGGTGAGATTTTATTGCATCCTGACAACACCAATATCTTGGCAAAAGCAGTTGATCCGATTGAAGTGCGCATGCGCATTAGCATGGTGTTCCAAAAACCAAACCCTTTCCCAAAGTCCATTTATGAAAATGTGGCGTATGGTTTGCGTGTACGAGGCGAGCGAAACAAACGTGTGATTGATGACAAAGTAGAAGAAGCGCTTAAAGGCGCGGCTATTTGGAATGAAGTGAAAAATCGTTTAAACGACTTAGCCTTTAATTTATCAGGCGGCCAACAACAACGTCTTTGTATTGCACGCGCTTTGGCGACTGACCCAGAAATTATGTTATTCGATGAACCGACTTCTGCCTTGGATCCAATCGCAACAGCCAATATCGAAGAGCTCATGTCAGAGTTACGCGACAAGCTGACCATCTTGGTGGTGACACATAATATGCAACAAGCAGCGCGTGTATCTGACTATACGGCTTATATGTATTTGGGCGAGATGGTGGAGTTTGGTGATACTGACACTATCTTTACCCGTCCTAGCAAGAAAGAGACAGAAGACTACATCACGGGTAAGTTTGGTTAATAAAATCTTCTACAAAAAAGCCGGTTTAACCGGCTTTTTTTATTCAAGTTGTGTTCTCATCAAGGGGTTTGATGCTGCACCACCTGCTGATAAAACTTGACTAGCTTTTTGGCTTGCACCGCATCGGTCCAATGCTCCTTCACATAACGCTGAGCGCTACGGCCGAGCGCTTGTCTTGCTGTTTTATCCCTAAGTAAATTTAGCACCCGTGCAGCAAATATTGGGCTATCCAGTGGCGCGATATGCGCCCCCTGTCCCTCAATCAATATTGACTTGGTCCCTAGCTCGGCAATCGCGACGACAGGCGTTGCTTGTGCCATTGCCTCTATCAGCACCAGTCCTTGGGTCTCGCTGAGCGATGAAAACACAAACACATCAGCTGCGCGATAACAGGCATTCAACATAGTATTACGATCTAGATAACCGATAAATTGGATATGTTGATTTAGCCCTAGCTTGGCACAATGTTGCTGCAAACTTTTTTCTGCAGGCCCCTCACCAGCGATGACTAGCAGAGCCTCAGGCATTTGTTTGACGACGTGTTGCCACATATCAATCAGAAAACTGATGTTTTTCTCATACGCCACTCTGCCGACATAAAGCGCCATTGGTCTTTCTTTTGCGATAGCAAAGGCTTGGCGAAACTTTTCCGACGATGCTTTTGCAAAACTTTGCTGTTGCAGACCAGTGGGAATCACTTCTGCATATTGTTGTACGCCATACTGTCGCAATACATCCAGCATAGGCTGCGATGGAGAAATCACACCATCTACAGCATTACATTGCCGACGAGAGATTAGACGCGCTATAGCCCGTGCGATGCGCTTGGGAATAATAGGTAAATACAAATGCAGATAATCTTCAAAAAATGTGTGATAGGTTTCTACCACTGGGATACTCAGCAACTTGCCTAAACGAAGGCCTAGCATGTGGGCGACGAATGGCGTGTGCACATGAATAATGTCAAATTGTTGCCTTTGTAGCTGTTGAACTTTATCCAGCACTTCCCCCATTTTCATCAGCCTATCTTCTGGATCAAAAAACAACCCACGCGCTGGGATACGCATGATCCAAGCCTCGTCTGCAGTGACTTGATGGTGGTCTGCAGCAGGATAGTCTGGCGCAATCAATGTGACTTGATGGCCCAATTGCTGCAGCTGATAGACAAAGGTGCGTATTGATGTCGAAACACCATTCACGCGGGGGAAATACACATCTGAAATGAGCAGGATATTCATGACGACGCACTTATCTATTGAAAGGTGAATGCGTTTATTTTATGAAGGCTTGATGACAGTTTGATGAAATGTCATCCAATACCTAAGGTTTTAGCCAAATAAGATAAGGCCCCAAACGACTGCCAAATTAATCAGACTGATGAGGACAGCCGCACTGCCAATATCTTTGGCACGTTTGGCTAATAAATGATGATCCAGTGAAATTCTATCGACGGTGGCCTCTACTGATGAATTGAGCAGTTCCACGATGACCACCAACAAGACGCTGGCAATCATCAGGGCACGCTCCACAGCACCGTGACCCAAGTACAAGGCCAATGGTATCAATATGATGGCCAATTTAACTTCTTGGCGGAAAGCATCCTCATTTTTATAAGCGGCAGATAATCCAGCCAAGGAATATCCAAACGCGTTTATCAGTCTACGCAGACCAGTCTTGCCTTTAAATGGGCTTTCCATAGTGCTTCCAAATCAAAAAGATTTGCGAGTATAACAATCAATGCGTTGGGATTCCATATCGAATTAAAGTCGTAAAAAAACTGTCATGAATCTTTAATAGTTTGTTGAGATACTGATAGCCCCAATGAGTAGAACTTCCAAAATACTTTGTCTCATAGTACTTACCCTGCATAGCTCTGATGTATTTGCATGGGGGTTAGGGACACATGTTTATTTTGCACACTCTCTTTTATGGGCAATGCCTGCTTTAAATTCAAAATTTCGTCGCGCAGTGCTGAGCTTCCCCAGCTTGGTTATGGCAGGTGCATGTTTACCTGACTTGTCCATTATTGATAATAAGCTGAAAGAGTCGCATCAGTGGAATACGGCATTTAGTTTAATCAATCAAGCAGAAACAGATGAGGAGAGAGCCATCGCCTTGGGCTATCTTAGCCATTTATATATTGACGTTATTGCCCACAATCATTTTGTGCCTGCACATGAGGCAATGTGGTTTGAGTATGGAATGTGCGGTCATATTCTATCGGAATGGGCAATGGACGGACACTTGCAGCCACTAGGGGATGATAATCCAGCGAGCTTAATGAAGCGTAATCGCAGACTTTTAGTAAGTTTTTTATCAGATGCTTTAAATTTTCCTAGTGCTTCAATCAATCGCTCTTTAAACAAACTAATCTTTTGGGATAATTTACTCAGGCGTTTTCAAATACCAAGACTGATTCACTTAATTGCAGACAAGAGTGATAAAAGAACCGAAAGAAACTTTCGTTATTATCTCGCTCAAACGCATATAGCGATCAATCAAATTCAATCAGTAGTTGACGGTGAGACACCTAATCTTAATGCAGAATTAATCGGCTTAAATGATTTGCAATTAGATTATTGGCGAGGTAAATGCCTACAAGACTTACATTTGGTCAATCCACAAGCAATCAGGCATTTTTAAAATTTATTTTTTCCAATTGCTCTAGTGAGCGATATAAATCAAATATTGGCTTAAATAAGCAAGAGAGTAACCTATCCCTGCCCCAACTAATACATCACTTGGGTAGTGCAATCCTAAAATCACCCTGGATAAGCCAACCAAAATAGTGAATGGAATAATGGCGCACATTAAAAGAGGATAATAAAAACCTAAAACGGTAGTAAATACCACCGCGTGTAAGGTATGTCCTGATGGAAAGCTAAATTTATCTAGTGGACGCCCTGTCAGCCAAACATCTTGATGAACCTCATAAGGCCTGGGTCTTAATGTTGTACTTTTTAACCACTTGTAGATTAATGTTCCTAACAAGCCTGCAGATAACATATGCAACACAGGATTAATCGCACTATCGCCGAAAGAAATTAACATCAAAGCCATGAGAGAGTACCAAAAAACCCCATCACCTAATCGACTGATGATTCTAAAAATCGATTTGATTGCGTTATTTTTGCTTGATCGATTAATTTGAACACAGAGAGTCGTATCTAAACCCACCATGTACTCGATACAGCCATGGTGAATGTGACGAATTTTATTTCTATTGATTAGTTGCATGGCGCGTATCTTGGAGACAATTTATGACAGGAATATGAAAATTTCGTGCTGATGCATGCTTCATAAAAGCTTCAAAGAAGCTTAAAGATACTGACATATTTGATTTTTACATTGCTCATGTTTCATATTTCTAGCAATGGATATTAAATGATCAAGTTAACTAAAAACAATGTTGTGGTTCTATATAATGAAGCAAATGCATTTATCAACACGAATAAGCTTAGTGTCAGTATTGCCCGGAATATGTTTGAAGTGGAGGAAGCTCAACGTTTGCGATTTAAAGTATTTGCAGAAGAGATGGGGGCTAAAATTGGCAATAATGGACTTGATATCGATGGGTTCGATGAGTTTTGCGAGCATCTTATTATTCGAGACAATGTTACTCAAAGAGTTGTCGGAACTTATCGAATATTAAATTCACAAATGGCCGGCGAAGCTGGGGGATTTTACTCAGCAGGAGAGTTTGATTTAACTAGATTACAACATTTGTTTCATAATATGGTTGAGGTAGGACGGGCATGTGTTCATCCAGATTATAGAACAGGTGGGGCAATAACATTGTTATGGGCTGGGTTGGCCCATTACATGAAACAGCATGGCTATGAGTACATGATTGGTTGTGCTAGTGTGAGCATGGCCGACGGCGGTCATATGGCCGCAAGTCTATATAGATATTTATTAGAAGAAAAATTTCTATCTCCTCAAGAATACCGAGTATTCCCTCACTGCCCGCTACCAATAGAATCCTTACAATCCTCTTTAGATGCCAAGTGCCCTGCGTTATTAAAAGGTTATTTAAGACTTGGGGCTTACGTTTGTGGGCAGCCTGCATGGGATCCAGAATTCAATACTGCAGATATGCTAATCATGCTACCAATATCACGTATAAATCCGCGATACGCTGCTCATTTTATGAAATAAAAGATAAATTATTCGACGCTAAAAACAACAAAGCCCACGAAGAGTGGGCTTTGATGGTCAGACCGAGGTAATGGTCTAAATAGAGAGCCTGGCGGTGACCTACTTTCGCATGCGAAGAGCACACTATCATTGGCGCTGAATCGTTTCAC
>JACCDV010608923.1_pt1 | contig 47164 bp, 46 predicted proteins | sample 7446131 | NCBI WGS metagenome assembly JACCDV01 (sample SAMN15323448, study PRJNA562643) | freshwater metagenome | isolation source: river surface water | place: USA:Blue River Watershed | collected 2017-08-17
ATGGCTTCCTTGGTGAGCGACGTGAACACCAGTTCGCCCTCCGCCCCATCCGGCAGCACCGCGCCCGTGTCCGGATCGATGATCTCGGGATAGAAGTGGTCTTCCCAGACCACCGGGCCGTCCTTGGTCTCGATGCACTCGCTGGCCACGCCCGGGCCCATCACTTCCGACAGGCCGTAGATGTCGACCGCATCGATGCCCATGCGCCGCTCGATGGCCTGGCGCATGTCGTTGGTCCAGGGCTCGGCGCCAAAGATGCCGATGCGCAGCGAGCCCTCGCGGGCGTTCAGGCCCTGGCGCTCGAACTCGTCGGCAATGGCCAGCATGTAGCTGGGCGTGACCATGATGATGGTGGGCTTGAAGTCCTGGATCAGCTGCACCTGGCGCTCGGTCTGGCCGCCGCCAAAAGGCACCACCGTCAGGCCAAGCTTCTCGGCACCGTAGTGCGCGCCCAGGCCGCCGGTGAAGAGGCCGTAGCCGTAGCTCACATGCACCATGTCGCCGGGCTTGGCGCCGCCCGCGCGGATGCTGCGCGCCACCACCGTGGCCCAGGTGTCGATGTCGCGCTGGGTGTAGCCCACCACCGTGGGCTTGCCGGTTGTGCCGCTCGAGGCGTGGATGCGCGCGCACTGCTCGCGCGGCACGGCAAACATGCCGAAGGGGTAGTTGTCGCGCAGGTCCGCCTTGGTGGTGAACGGAAACTTGGCCAGGTCCGACAGGCTCTTGAGGTCGTCGGGATGCACGCCCGCCGCGTCAAACTTGGCGCGGTAGACCGGCGAGTTGGCATAGGCGTGGGCCAGCGTCGCCTTCAGGCGCTTGAACTGCAGGCTGCGCAGCTCGTCGATGCTGGCTTTTTCGATGGGCTCAAGGGGAAGAAATGACATGGCTCAGGCCTCAAAAATATGTCCGGGGATTTGCGCGCTCTTGCCGCGAAACAGGGCGACCACCTCACCGCGCTGGTTGGTGACCCGCATGTCGTACACACCGTGCCGGCCGCTGAGCGTCTGCTCCACGCCTTCGCAGGTCAGCACATCGCCCTCGCGGCCAGGGCGCAGGAATTCGATGCTGCAGCCCGCGGCCACCGCATTGCGGTTGTAGCTGTTGCAGGCAAAGGCAAAGGTCGAATCGGCCAGGGTGAAGATGAATCCGCCGTGGCAGATCTGGTGGCCATTGAGGTGCAGCGGGCGCACCGTCATGCGCATCACCGCACGACCGGGCTCGCACTGCAGCAGCTCCATGCCCATGGTGTCCTTGGACGCGGTGTCGACCGCGAACATGGTCTGGCCCACGCGCTGCGCGATGGCCTGCGGGTCCATGCCCGGCGGATGGCTCTGGGGATGGTCGGGGGCGTGAGACGTCATGCTGGGCCTTATTCGCCGCGGAACACCGGGGCGCGTTTTTGCAAGAAGGCGGTCACGCCCTCGATGTAGTCGTGCGTGCGGCCCAGGGCGGCCTGGGTGTCGCGCTCGACGTCCAGGTGCGCGTCGAGCGAGCGCGTGCCTGCGCCCAGCAGCAGGTGGCGCGTGGCCACCAGGGCGCGGGTGGGCATGGCCGCCAGGCGCTCGGCCAGGGCGCGGGCCGCGGCCACCGGCTCATCGGCCAGTTGCCAGATCAGGCCCCAGGCCAGGGCCTGCTCGGCCGTCAGCTTGTCGCCGGTCATGGCCAGGGCCATGGCGCGGGCCAGGCCCAGGCGCTCGACCAGTAGCCAGCTGCCCCCGGCGTCGGGGATCAGGCCGATCTTGCTGAAGGCCTGCACAAAGCTCGCTTGCGGCGCGGCAATCACGATGTCGCAGGCCATGGCCAGCGAGGCCCCAGCACCGGCGGCCACGCCGTTGATGGCGCCGACCACCGGCATGCGCAAGGCCTGCAGGCGGCGCGTGGTGGGGTTGAAAAAGTCCTCGATGACGGGGCCAGGGTTGGCGCGCTCGAGCAAATCGTCGCCCGGCGTGAAGTCCAGCTCCGACAGGTCCAGGCCCGCGCAAAAGCCGCGGCCGGCGCCGGTCAGCACCAGGGCCCGAATCGCCGGATCGGCCTCGGCGCGGTCAAGCGCCTGCCACAGCTGGCGGTGCATCGAGCGGGTGAAACTGTTGAGTGCCTGCGGCCTGTTGAGCGTCAGCACCGCCACCGGGCCGTGCGCCTCGTAGCGCACCTCGTCTTGGGGGGAATCGGTCATCGGGGTCTCCTCGAAGCCTGAATTCTACAGTTTCCCGACCGATCGGTTGGTGAATGTTTTCCCTGAGGCCGGGGCCCGGCCAGCGGGGCCGCAGGTCAGCTTGGCGTGGGGGGCTGCGGCTATCATGCAGGCTTGTCCCGCTCCCCAGCGTGGCCCCTCTTTTGGCAGGAGTTTGTTGCATGACCTACGAAAACATCCAGGTGCGCGTGGAAGCCGAGCAAGTCGGCGTGATCACCCTGCACCGCCCCAAGGCGCTGAACGCGCTCAACGCCCCGCTGATGGACGAGCTGGGCCAGGCCCTCAAGGCCTTTGACGCCGACGAGTCCATTGGCTGCATCGTCATCACCGGCAGCGAGAAAGCCTTTGCCGCCGGCGCCGACATTGCGGCCATGGCCAAGTTCGAGTTCAGCCAGGTCTACAAAGACGACTTCATCACCCGCAACTGGGAGGTCATCCGCAGCGTGCGCAAGCCGGTGATCGCGGCCGTCAGTGGCTTTGCCCTGGGCGGCGGCTGCGAGCTGGCCATGATGTGCGACATCATCATCGCCGCCGACAACGCGCGCTTTGGCCAGCCCGAGATCAAGATCGGCATCATCCCGGGCGCGGGCGGCACACAGCGCCTGCCGCGGGCGGTGGGCAAGGCCAAGGCCATGGACCTGGTGCTGACCGGCCGCATGATGGACGCACAGGAAGCCGAACGCGCCGGCCTGGTCAGCCGCGTCGTGGCGCAGGACAAGCTGATGGACGAGGTGCTGGGCGCTGCCCTGACCATCTGCGGCTATGGCCGCCTGTCGGTGATGGCCGCCAAGGAAAGCGTCAACCGCGCCTTTGAAAGCGGCCTGAGCGACGGCGTGATGTTCGAGCGCCGCCTGTTCCACGCCCTGTTTGCCACCGCCGACCAGAAAGAGGGCATGGACGCTTTCCTGGGCAAGCGCGCCCCGGGGTTCCGCCACGCCTGAGGCGGCGCACCCCGCAAGCCGTCAAGCCCGAACAATTTCGGCAGGCCGCCGGGGCCGCCCCCATGGCCTGGTGGCCATCCATCACCGGGCCTGGTTTTGCACACGGCTTTCTGAAATTAAATGGTTTGGATTTTTATTCGCCTCCAAATGTGAACCTGTTGCACAATCCTGCTCATGAGCCCAACCGGGATGGTCCCGGCGTTCATGCACAGGGAGTCCAACATGCTTTTCCGCACACACCAGCCGGCCCTGGCCCAGGGCACCTGGCGGGCCCATTGGCGCCGATGGGCGCTTTGCCTGGGCGCCAGCACACTGGCCATGGCCGCCATGGCGCAAGGCAGCGCACCGCCCGATGCGGTGGCCCTGCCCGACCCCAAGGCCATGCAGCAGCGCCTGTCGTATGCGCCACAACGCATCACCGTGGTCGAGCCGCACCTGAGCGTGCAAAAACCACACCTTGAGACCTACCGGGGGTTTCCAGCCACCCTGGTGTGGGACGCGCTGCTGGGGCCCAACTGGCGCAAGCCCGGCGTGGACATCGAGATCCGCGCACTGGACGGCTTTATCTCGCGCATCCCCAGCCAGCGCTTTATCCAGGAACGGGCCTTTCTGACCTTCGAGCGCGAGGGCCATGCGCAGTTCACCATGGACAACCCGGCGCAACACCAGACCAACATCCCGCTGGCGCCCTGGTACCTGGTGTGGGACAACCGAGACCGCCCGGCGCTGATTGCCGAAGGCGCGCTCATGTGGCCCTACCAATCGGCGAAGGTGCGCATCTCGACCGAACGCCAGCAGGCCCTCATGCCAGCCGGCCTGCCCGCCTCGTGGCAGGCGGCCAGCCAGCTGACCTTTGGCCAGTGCCTGAGTTGCCACACAGCGCGGGGCTTTGGCGGGCAGAAAATGCCGATCGACCTGACCGTGCTGGCGCGCAACATTCCCGAAGCCGACTTTGTGCGCTGGGTGCTGGCCCCCGAAACCCTGCGGCCCAACACGACCATGCCGGCCTTGCAAGAGCGCCTGCCGCAAGCCCAGCGCGAGGAAAACGCCCGCCTGATCCACCGCTACCTGCTGGCCCTGCCGCCCAAGCCCTGAGCGGGCCGGACCCTTGCCGGGGCCGCCAAAATTGCGCTACAATGCGGGGCTTCGGCGCTTTAGCTCAGTCGGTTAGAGCGATGGAATCATAATCCACAGGTCCGCGGTTCGAATCCGTGAAGCGCCACCACACAGCACCCCGCTGATCGCAAGGTCAGCGGGGTTTTTCTTTGGACGCGATCAGGCCGCCACCCGCTCCTGGGCCGCACAGGCACCGCCCTCACGCGGGTTCCCCCGCTTGTCCACCGGGCGCTTCGCGCCCACAATGCTTGTGATGAACCCCATTCTTTACGCCATCCCGGTCTTCATGTTGCTGATCGTGGCCGAGCTGGCATGGGCGCACTGGCGGCGCGGCAACCGCACCCCGGGCGCTGACGGGCGTCCCCGCCCCATTTACGAACTGGCCGACGCCCTCAGCAGCATGCAGATCGGCATCCTGAGCCGCATCGCCATGGCCTTCCCGCGCCTGCTCACGGTGGGCCTGTACGCGCTGGTGGTGCAGCAGTTTTCGGTGGCCACCTGGGACATGGCCAACCCCGTGCACTGGCTGGGCGCGCTGGTGCTCTACGACTTTCTGTACTACTGGAAGCACCGCGCCAACCACGAAGTCCGCATCATGTGGGCCGGCCACATCACGCACCACAACAGCGAGTACTTCAACCTCTCCACGGCGCTGCGCCAGTCCTCCACCACCTTTGTGTTTGACTGGATGTTCTACATGCCCATGGCCCTGCTGGGGGTGCCGGTGCAGATGTGGATTGCGGTGGCGCTGATCGACCTGCTCTACCAGTTCTGGGTCCACACCGAGTTGGTTGGCCGCCTGGGCTGGTTTGACCGCATCTTTGTCAGCCCCAGCAACCACCGGGTGCACCACGGGCAGGACAGCTATTGCGTGGACACCAATTACGGCGGCATCCTGATCATCTGGGACCGCATGTTCGGCACCTACGCCGAAGAGGGGCCGACACCGGTGACCTTTGGCGTGCGCACGCCGCTGCGCAGTTTCAATCCGCTCTGGGGCAATCTGCACGAATACGCGGCCATCTGGCGCGATGTGCGGCAGGCGCGGGGACTGCCCGCCAAGCTCGAGGCCCTCTGGACCCCACCCTCGGGCTGGTCGCGCGAAAAACTGGGGCCCTTTGACGCCCGCCAGGCCCAGCGCCACCAGGTGCCGGTATCGCCCCGCATGCGCACCTACGCCCTGGCGCAGCATGTGCTCAATGTGTTCTGGGTGTGTTGGTTTCTGTACCGCTTTCCCGCCTGGCCAGCCAGCACCGCGCTGCTGGTGGCGCTGTGGTTGGTGGCCGGTCTGGTGGCGCCCACCGCCATGCTGGAGGGCCGCCCCTGGGGCCGCCGTCTGGAGTGGGGGCGCTGCTTGCTGGCCCCCCTGGTGCTGGCGATTGGACTTGGCCTGTGGCCAACAGGAGGTGAGGCATGACCGCCGATGCATTTTCAGACGCTGTGCTGTGCCTGTGCGCCCTGTGGCTGATGCGCGCCAATGGGCGCCAACAGCAGGGTGGCCTGGGCCTGGCCTGCGGCGTGATCGGGGTGGCGGCCATGCTCGGCGTGCTGCGGTTTTCCAACTGGACCACGGCCAGCCAGGCGGTGGCGGGCACGCACCAATTCCTCTCGCTTTTGGGGGCGGTGGGCGCCTTCCCCTTGCTGGCCTATGCCTTGGCCTATCCGCACAGCCCGCTGGCGCGGCGCATTTCCGGTGCGTTCTGGATGATGTTCTCGGTGGGCGGCCTGGGCCTGGCGGTGGTGCTCTTGGGCGCCAAGGTCTGGGGCCAGATCGTGCCGGTGCTGAGCGTGCTGTGGATCGCCCACACCGTCGCGCGCCGCTGGCCGGGTGCACGGCGCTGGCGCGGTCTGCTGGGCGTGCTGGCCCTGCTGGCTGGCTTTGCCGCCACCTTGCTCATGCCCCGCCCCGACAGCCTGTGGTTGGGCTGGCTCAGCCGCATGGAAATCCTGCACTACACCCTGGCCGCCGCGCTGCTGTTGCTGGCCTGGCCGGTCTCGCGCTGGCACCGCAGCTAAAGCCCGGCATGGCCACGGCCGGTCCGGGGCCGCACGTGCGCGTGCTATATTGAGTTGTCTTTGTATCGCCTGCCATGCCCCGCCTGCGTCCCTCCTCATGTCTGCGCCAGCTGATTCTGCTGCTCTGGCTGGGGGTGGTGTTGGTGGCATCGGCTGCCCCCGCCCTCTCCCCGACATCGGCCTTTGATCTGGGCATCTGCAGCAGCCAGGACGATGGCGCTGGGGCCAACGAAGCCGATGCGGCCAAGACCCTGCACAAGTTGTCGTGTGCCCTGTGCCTGCCGGCCTGGGCCACCGCCCCTGGCAGATCGCCGCTGGCGCTGCTGCAGTTGCCCAACACGCTTGCCCCGTCAATGCCGGCCGGGCTGCTTGCCAGCGCCACCACCCTGCCCTGGCAAGCCCGCGCGCCTCCCCTGATCCTCTGAGCGCTGTCTTGCCAACGGGCCACACGGCCCGCCAGGCATTGCCCGTCCGGGCAATGGTCACGTTTGGGTTGAACAATTTTTTTCAGAGGATCACATGAAACAATGGGCAATGCTGGCAGCGGCCAGCCTGATGATGGGCGGCGCCTTGGCGCAAGTGACGGTCAAAGAGGCCTGGGTGCGTGCCACCGTGCCGCAACAAAAAGCCACCGGGGCCTTTATGCAGGTGCAATCGGCCAAGCCCGCGCGCCTGGTGGCCGCCAGCTCGCCGGTGGCGGGCGTGGTCGAGGTGCACGAGATGGCCATGGACAACGGGGTGATGCGCATGCGCGCCGTGCCGGGTCTGGACCTGCCGGCTGGCAAAGCGGTCGAGCTCAAGCCGGGTGGCTTTCACGTCATGCTCATGGACCTCAAGCGCCAGGTCAAGGATGGGGAGCAGGTGCCACTGACCCTGTCGGTGCAAGGCGCAGATGGCAAAACCGAGCGCATCGAGGTTCAGGCCACGGTGCGCGGCAACGCGCCCGCAGCGGGCCACGTGATGCCGCACGGCAACCACAAGCACTGAACCGAGGCCCTGGGCCGCCAACGGCGTGGTTCGCCCGCTTCGGGTACCATGCCGGGATCAGAAGATGCCCAGGAGAGCGCATGTCCTCGTTTGCCGACCAGTTCAAGGCAGAGATCGCCCGCATAGCCCGCAAGGAAATGAAGGCACAGGTCCAGCCCCTCAAAAAGGCCGCCAGCCAGTACCGCGGCGAAGTCGCTGCCCTCAAGCGCGAGATCGCCGCTCTTCAGGTCCAACTCAAGCGCGCCCAGAAGGCCTCGGGCCGCGCCGAACCCCGCACCGCCACAAGCGACACCCCCACAGAAAAACTGCGCTTCCGTGCCGGCGGCTTTGCCACCTTGCGCAAAAAACTGGGCCTCTCGGCCGAGCAGATGGGCAAGCTGATCGGCGTGTCGGCCCTCTCGGTTTACCACTGGGAAAAAGGCCAGACCCGTCCGCGCGCCAGCCAGCTGCAGGCCATCGCGCAGGTGCGTGGCCTGGGCAAGCGCGCCGCGCTGCAGCGCCTGGCCGAGCAGGACGCTGCCGCGCCCGCAGCGCCCAAGCCAGGGCGCAAGCCGCGGACCAAGGCCGCTGAGGCCAGCCCCGCTGCCAGCGAGCGCCCGGCAGCGCGCAAGCCCCGCGCCACGCGCAAGCCCCGCTCGGAACCCCTTGACGCCCCTGCTGCCGCGACCAGCGCCTGAACGGGCCGCTGCGGCGCCCACCCCCTCAGCACCTGCTGCATGTCCGCATGCGGCTTGCCCGCGCACGCCGATCGCGCTTTGTGCCGCATCCTGCAACCGCGCTGTCGCCCGCAGCACTGGTCAGCGCAAAACCCGCATGGCATACTGAATTTGCCCATGCGCGTCTGCTGCCGCGATCGATGCGCTGGCGGCAGATATCACACCCAACCAAGCGCCCCGAGCCGACCATGAACCACCTGATGCGCCACCTTCTTCCCCTGGGCCTGCTGGCCGCCTCCCTGCCTGCCATGGCCCAACAGACCTTGGTGCTGTCGACCTACGGCCTGAACAACGACCTCTTCAAGCGCGTTGTCTACACCCCCTTCGAAGCGCGCTGCGGCTGCAAGATCGTGCTCGAAACCGGCACCGCGGCCGCGCGCATGGCCAAGATCGAAGCACGCAAGCAAAACCCCAATGTGGACCTGGTCCAGACCACCGATTTCTCGGCGCTCGATGGGTCGCGCAAAGGCCTCTTCGAGACCATCGACTACCGCAAGCTCAAGAACGTTTCGCAAATCTATGACTTCGGCCGCGACCCGCTGCGCAACCAGCAGGCGGTGGCCTACACCGTTTACTCGGTCGGTCTTGTGGTGCGCACCGACAAGCCCAGCAAAGACATCCAGAGCTGGAAAGACCTGGCCAATCCCGCGCTCAAAGGCCACGTCCTGCTGGCCAACATCACCGGCAACCAGGGCCTGGCCCAGCTGTACATGATCGACAAGGCCTGGGGCGGCATGAACACCGACATGAGCACTGGCCTGGGCAAGATCCAGGAGATGAAGCCCAATGTCGTGACCTATTACGCCCAGACCGCGCAAATGACCGCGCTGTTTGCGCAGGACGAGGCCTGGGTGGCGCCGGTGGGCCGCTTTGGCTGGTTGAACCTGCAAAAGACGGGCAAGCCGCTCAAGTGGCTGGTGCCCAAGGAAGGCCAGGTCGGCATGATGAACGTGATGGCCATCGTCAAGGGCAGCAAGCAGACCGAGCTGGCGCACCAGCTGATCGACTTCTGGCTGAGCAAAGAGGTGCAGACGGCGCTGGCCAACGAGCTGGCCGACTCGCCCATCAACCGCAACGCCACGCCCACCCCCGAGGCCGCGGCCGCCCTCACCTGGGGCAAGGACCAGATCAACTCGCTGAACTTCATGAACCCCGAGATGGTGGTGCGTGAGCAGGCGGGCTGGGTCAATGCCTGGAACAAGGTGATCGCGCGCTGATCGTCCCCCGCATGACCGCTCCTACCCCGCGCCTGAGCCCGGCCACGCGTGCCGCGCTCTGGCTGGTCTCGCCCGCCCTGCTCTTTCTGGCGATCTTTTTTCTGTGGCCGGTGCTGGCCCTGCTCTCGGGTGCGTTTGTGCTGGATGGCGTGCCCGGGATCGGGCGCTTTCTCGCCTTTTTTGACGAGCCCCTGCACCAGCAGGTCTACTGGCGCACGCTGCGCATCGCTGGCCTGGTCACGCTCACCAGCATGCTGATCTGTTACCCCGCCGCCATGGCCCTGGTGCGGGTGGCCGCGCCCTGGCGTGGCCTGCTGACGGGTCTGGTGATCCTGCCGCTCATGGTCTCGCCCATCGCCCGCACCTACTCATGGATCGTGCTGCTCGGGCGCGACGGCATGCTCAACAGCCTCGGCCTGTGGGCGGGGCTTTGGCCCGAACCGGTGCCCATGCTGTTTACCGAGGGCGCGGTGTTTCTGGGCCTGCTGCAGCTGATGATGCCCATGATGCTGATCTCGCTGGTCTCGGCCCTCGAGAACCTGCCGCCCGATGTGTCGGCCGCTGCGCGCACCCTGGGCGCCTCGCGCTGGCAGGTGTTTGCGCGCGTCATCCTCCCGCTCACGCAGGAAGGCCTGATTGTGGGGGGCACGCTGGTCTTTACCGGCTGCGTCACCGCCTACATCACCCCGGCCATGCTGGGCGGCCCCAAGGTGCTGATGCTGGAGACGCTGCTCTACCAGAAGGTGCAAATCGAATCGAACCTGCCGGCCGCCAGCGTCATCGCGGTCCTCTTGCTGATCACCACGCTGGCGGTGAATCAGGGCTTGCGACGCCTCTCCCGATGAACCAACCCTCACGCCTTGCGATGGCCATGCTGCTGATGGCCCTCACTTTTTTGATCGGCCCCTTCCTGGTCGTGTTTGCGGCGGGCTTTGGCACCGGCGAGACCATGAAGTTCCCGCCCGAGGGCTTTGGCCTGCGCTGGTTCTGGCATGTGCTGCAGGTCGAGTCCTTTCAGCAAAGCTTCATGACCAGCCTGGGCGTGGGCCTGGGCAGCACCACGCTGGCCTTGTTGCTGGGCGTGCCGGTGGCCTACGCGCTCTCGCGCCACCGCAGCCCGGGCCTGGAGTGGATGCGCACCGCGCTCACCCTGCCCCTGATCGTGCCCGGCATCATCGTGGGCCTGGCCCTGATGAACGTGCTGGTGCTGGTCTATCAGCTGCCGGTGGTCAGCAGCCTGATGGTGGGCCACACCGCCTTGCTGCTGCCTTATGCGGTGCGAATCGTCTCGTCCAGCCTGGCCAATTTGCGGGTGGACATTGACGACGCGGCCATGACGCTGGGCGCCACCCGCCTGCAGGCCTTCTTCAAGGTGGTGCTGCCCAATATCCGCGCTGGCGTGGCGGCGGCCTTCATCCTGGCCTTCATCACCTCGTTCAACCAGGTGCCGGTCTCGCTCTTCCTGACCGGCCCGGGCGTGAGCACCCTGCCCATTGAGATGATGGCCTATATGGAAACCAGCTACGACCCCTCGATCGCGGCGCTCTCGACCCTGCTCGTGCTCTTCACCCTGGTGGTGGTGGCATTGACCGAAAAACTGCTGGGCATCAGCCAATACGTATGAAGCATTTGCATATCCGCGGCCTGCAACTGGCCTATGGCAAATCCGACCGCCTGGCGGTCGATGGCCTGGACCTGGAGGTCGCACAAGGCGAGCTGGTCTCATTGCTCGGGCCCTCGGGTTGCGGCAAGACCACCACCATGCGCGCCATCGCCGGCCTGCTGCAGCCGCGCGGCGGTCAGATCCATCTGGACGGGCAAGACATCACGCACCTGCCCACGCACAAGCGCGGCCTGGGCATGGTGTTTCAGTCCTACGCCCTGTTCCCGCACCTGAGCGCCTTCGAGAACGTGGCCTTTGGCCTGCGCCTGCGCCAGACCCCGGCGGCCGAGCTCAAGACGCGCGTGGACGAGGCGCTGGCCGCGGTGGGCCTGCAAGCCTTTGCCGAGCGCCAGCCCGCGCAGCTCTCGGGCGGTCAGCAGCAGCGCGTGGCGCTGGCGCGTGCCATGGTGCTGCGCCCGCGCCTGATGCTGCTCGATGAGCCGCTGTCCAACCTGGACGCCCGCCTGCGGGTGGACATGCGCGCCGAGTTGCGCCGCCTGCAGCGCCTGTCGGGCATCACCATGGTGTACGTGACGCACGATCAGGACGAGGCGCTGAGCCTGTCCGACCGCATCGTCATCATGCGCCAGGGCCGCATCGAACAACAGGGCACCCCGCCCGAGATTTACCACCGGCCCGCCACCGCGTTTGTGGCCCGCTTCATGGGCTACGACAACCTCTTGCGTCCCGTGCCCGACCTGCCCTTTGCCTGGCCGACAGGCGCCCGCCAGCTGGCCTGGCGGCCGCAGCAGGTGCAGGTGGCCCGCGCCGATCAGCCGGGCCTGCCCGGCACCGTGCTGGCGCGCTCTTACCTGGGCGAGCGCCTGGAGGTGCTGGTGCAAACCGCTGCCGGCCCCTTCAAGGGCACGGCCGCCGGCGACAGCCCGCTGGCCGAGGGCGATGCGGTGCGCCTGCAACTGGACCCGGCGCAGGCCGCTGCCCTGCAGGACGAAGGCGATGGGTTCTGACGCCCGCCGGCCCATCTGGCTCGACACCGACCCCGGCTTTGACGACTGGTGGGCCTGGACCCTGCTGCAAACCCACCCAGCCTTTGAGCTGCTGGGCGTGAGCATCGTCTCGGGCAATGCGCCGCTGACGCGCACCCTGGACAACGCCTGCCGCATCCGCGACTGGCACGGCTGGCCCACCCCGCTGTGGGCTGGCGCCGACCGGCCGCTGGTGCAATCGGTGGTGACCGCGCAAGACGTGCTGGGCGAGCAGGGCCTGGCCAGCGTGGGCGCCACCCTGCCCCCCGCCTCCCACGGCCCGCGCGCGGGCGATGCGGTGGACGCGCTGATTGCCGCTGCGCGTGCGCGACCGGGCGAGCTCACCCTGGTGGCCATTGGCCCACTGACCAATGTGGCGCTGGCCATGGCGCGCGCCCCCGAGCTGCCCAGCCTGCTGCGCCAGATCGTGGTGATGGGCGGCAGCGTGGACCGGGGCAACACCACCGCGGTGGCCGAGTTCAACATCCACGCCGACCCCGAGGCGGCCGCGCAGGTGCTGGGCGCCGCGCGCGACCTGGCGCAACTGCCCCTGCACCTGTTTGGCCTGAACGTGTGCCGCCAGGTGCTGGTGGGCCCCGAGCATGTGCACGGCCTGCGCGCGCTGGGCACCGAGCGGGCCCACACCTTTGCCGACCACCTGCAGGCCTATGTGGCGATTGCGCACCGGCGCGGTGGCACGCACATGGCGGTGTACGACCCCACCCCGGTGGCCTGGCTGCTGGACCCCGGCGCCTTTGATTTCGAGCCCGCGCAGGTGGCGGTGGAATTGCAGGGCACGCTCACGCGCGGCATGACGGTCTGCGAGTTCCGCGTGCCCGCGCGCGCCGCGCCCAACACCCAGGTCGCCATGCGCGCCGATGGACCGCGCGTGATGCGCACACTGATGGAAGGCCTGCACGCATGCCTGCGCTGAACCCAGAGGCCCTGCTGGGCTTTTTGCACCAGATGCCCAAGGTCGAACTGCACTGCCACCTGCTGGGCACCGTGCAGCGCCAGACCCTGCTGGACTGGAGCCGGCGCGCCGGCATGCCGCTGTCCGAGGCCGAGATCGAGGCCTTCTATGTGCGCGGCGAAAAACCCGTGGGCGTGCTGCGCGTGCTGCGCGCGCAAGAGCAGCTGCTGCACCGCTCGGCCGAGGACCTGTACCGCCTGGTGATCGAGTACCTGCAAGCGGCCAGCGCGCACCAGGTGCGCTACGCCGAAATCTTCTGGAACCCCACCGGCAGCATGCGCGATAGCGGCATCCCGTATGCGGACGCGGTGGACGCCATGATCCGCGGCCTGCGCGACGCGCAAAGCCAGTGGGGCATCATCGGCCGCCTGGTGCCGTCGATTGACCGCGAGGCCTCGGTCGAAGAGGCCCTGCAGATGGTCGATGAAATGATCGTGCACCGGCGCGACGAGGTCATCGGTCTGGGGATCGACTACCGCGAAAACGACCGCCCGCCCGAGCTGTTCGCGCAGGCCTACCAACGCGCGGGGCGTGCTGGCTTCAAGCGCACCGCGCACGCGGGCGAGTTTGGCTGCCCCTGGACGCATGTGCAGACCGCCATCGACGCGCTGGGCGTGGACCGCATCGACCATGGCTACACCGTGCTCGATCACCCGCCGCTGGTGCAGGCCTGCATCGAGCGCGACATCGTCTTCACCGTGGTGCCCACCAACAGCTACTACCTGCGCACCTTGCCGCGCGAGCGCTGGGCGCTGGACCACCCCATCCGCCACATGCCGCGCCAGGGCCTGAAGGTGCACCCCAACACCGACGACCCAACCCTGCACCTGGTCACGCCCACGCAGGCCTGGCACATGATGGTGCGCGACTTTGACTTTGGCCTGGCGGACCTGCGCGACTTCATGCACCACGGCCTGCAGGCCGCGTGGATCGACGACAGCACCCGGCGCCAATGGCGGGCCGAGTTTGACCAGACCTGGGACGCGCTGCTGGCGCGCCACGGCCTGGCCAGCGCTTAACGCTGCCAGCGCATCGACAGGCCCAGGGCCAGCAGCACCGCAAGCAGCGCTGCGCCAATCAGCAGGGCCGAGACCTCGGTGTCGCGCTGCTCCAGCGTCAGCTGCGAGGACAGGTGCGCATAAATGCGCTGCAGGTCGGTGGCATTGGTGGCACGGAAGAACTCAGCCCCCGTGATCTCGGCCACTTTTTGCAGCGCCTCCTCATCGACCCGGGCATAGAACGAGAAGCCCTCAAAGCCCGGGATGAAACCGTTGGGGGTGCCAAAGGCCACGGTGTAGACGCGCACGCCCTTGCGCGCCGCCAGCCGCGCGGCTTCGAGCGGATCGGGCCCGGTGGTGCGCCGACCATCCGAGAGCAGCACGATGGCCCCGGCGGTGTACGAACCCACCGGCATGTCGCGCACATCGGCGGCGGGTTCGCTTGGGGCCGCCTGACCCAGCGGCCGCGCCCCCGCCATGCCGCCGCCCCCGCCCATGCCCCCGCCCATGCCGGCGCCCATGCCGGCGCCCATGCCGGGTCCATAGACCATGGCCTCGATGTCCAGTGCGGCCTTGGGCAGCAGGGTGCCCAGCGCCACCAGCAGGCCACTGCCCGTGGCGGTGCCGCGTTGCAATTGAAAGCGATCAATGGCCGCCAGCAGGGCATTGCGGTCGTCGGTGATGGGCTGGACCAGCTGCGCCGTGCCGGCAAAGCTCACGATGCCCACGCGTGCCGAGGTGGGCAAGTCCTTGATGAATCCGCGCACCGCCTCTTGCGCCGCGACGATGCGGCTGGGCGGCACGTCCTCGGCCAACATGCTGCGCGAGACGTCCATGGCCAGCACCAGGCTCATGTAGTCGGCCGGCAGCGTCACGCGGGCGGTGGGTCTTGCCAGCGCCAGCAAACAGCAGGCCCCGGCCAGCCACAGCAGCGCGGGCGGCGCATGGCGGCGCCAGCCGTGGCTGCGCCCCAGGGCCGGCCGGATCAGGCTCAAGCCCGAATACACCAGCGCTTGCCGACGGCGGCGGCGCAGTGCCCACCAATAGCCCCAGACCGCCAGCGGCCAAACAAGCAGTAGCCAAAGCAGGTCAGGCCAGATAAAGTGCATCATGTCTCCGTCTTCATCTGTTTCACAGCACTCTACACCCAAGCGAGCGCCGACGTGAAGTTTTTGATCCGCGACGCCTTATCTCCCCTGCGCCCGCTCGGTTCCTGGCGCGGGGCGCTGGCCGCCCTGCTGGTCGCCGCCCTGCTCATGCTTGCGGGCGTGGGCGTGGCCTCGCTCTTGGGCTGGCGCCAGAGCGCGCCGCCTCCCCTGACGCAAAAAGACATCGACGCGGCGGTGCTGCACACCCTGGCCACCAAGGAGTTGCCCTCGCGCGCTGCGCGCGCCGCCGCCGTCATTGGCCCGTCGGTCGTGCGCGTGATCGCCCTGGGGCCGCTGCCGCCCGATCACGGCAAAAACAAAAAATCAGATAAAAAAGATAAATCCGACAAAAATGAGACACCCAAGCCCAACGCCGACGGCGACGTCGAACTGGGTGTGGGGTCTGGGGTGGTGATCAGCGAAGAGGGCCTGATCCTGACCAACTGGCATGTGGTGCAGGGCGCGCGCCGCCTGCAGATCACCTTTGCCGACGGCACGCAAAGCAATGCCCGCATCAAGGCGCCCATGCCCGATCAGGACCTGGCCCTGTTGCAGGCCGAGCGCCTGCCCGATGACTTGCAACCGGCCACCCTGGCGGGCAGCGGTGGCCTGCAGCCCGGCGACGAGGTGGTCGCGGTGGGCTTTCCGTTTGGCATTGGCCCCTCGGTCTCGGCCGGCGTGGTCTCGGGCCTGGAGCGCGAGTTTCCGGGCGATGGCGACCGCCCCCCGCTGCGCGGGCTGATCCAGGCCGACGCCGCGGCCAATCCGGGCAACTCGGGCGGGCCGCTGGTGAACATGTCGGGCGAGGTGGTGGGCATCGTCACCGCCATCCTCAATCCCACCCGCGCCCGCACCTTTATCGGCATCGTGTTTGCGGCCACGCTCGAGAGCGCGGGCGCCGGCCTGGGCATTCCCCCGTTTTAGCGAAAGACCCCCCGCCATGAGTGCACCCCACCAAGACTGGAACGCCGGCCGACCTGGCCAGGACAGCGCCGCCGCGGCCGCGCAAATGGAGCGCGTGCTCTTTGAGGTCAAGCGCATCGTCGTGGGCCAGGACGCGTTTCTCGAGCGCATCCTGGTGGCCTTGCTGGCGCAGGGCCACCTGCTGATCGAGGGCGTGCCGGGGCTGGCCAAGACCCTGACGGTCAACACCCTCTCGCAGGTGCTGCAGGGGCGCTTCAAGCGCATCCAGTTCACCCCCGACCTGCTGCCCGCCGACCTGGTGGGCACGCGCGTCTACAACCAGAAGACCGGTGAGTTCAGCACCGTGCTGGGCCCGGTGTTTGCCAACCTGCTGCTGGCCGATGAAATCAACCGCGCCCCGGCCAAGGTGCAAAGCGCGCTCCTGGAGGTGATGCAGGAGCGCCAGGTCACGATTGCCGGCCAGACCCATCCGCTGCCGCGCCCCTTTGTGGTCATGGCCACGCAAAACCCCATCGAGACCGAAGGCACCTACCCCTTGCCCGAGGCGCAGATCGACCGCTTCATGATGAAGGTGCGGGTGGGCTACCCCACCGAAGAAGAAGAGTTTGTGATCGTGCAGCGCATGACCGGCGCGGCGCTGGCGGTGCAGGCCGTGTGCGACACCGACGAGCTGGTGCGCCTGCAGGCGCTGTGCCGCCAGGGCTATGTCGACCCGGCGCTGGTGCAGTTTGCGGTGCGCCTGGTGGCCGCCACGCGCGAGCCCGCGCGCTTTGGCTTGCCCGACATGGCGCGCCAGCTGAGCTTTGGCGCCAGCCCACGCGCCACCATCGGCCTGATCGAGGGCGCGCGCGCCCTGGCCTTTCTGCGTGGGCGGCCCTACGCGCTGCCGCAAGACCTGATCGACCTGGTGCCCGATGTGCTGCGGCATCGCCTGGTCCTGTCGTACGAGGCGCTGGCCGAGGGCGTGCAGGCCGAGCAGCTCATCGCCCGCCTGCTGCAGGCCGTGCCCGCCCCTTCTCGCCCCCTGGCCACCCATGTGGACCCCCTGGCGTCGCCGGCGCTCTGAGGCGCCCGGGGCCGAAAGCGCCCCGGCCAGCCCAGCGGCCCTGCCGCAGGCCTCGGCCTGGCTGCAGCGCCTGGAGTGGACCGTGATGAAGCGTCTGCACGGTCAGCTGCAGGGGGATTTCCGCAGCCTGTTCCGGGGCACGGGCCTGGACCTGGCCGATCTGCGCGAATACCAGCCGCACGACGATGTGCGCCACATCGACTGGAACGTCACCGCCCGCCTGCAGGTGCCGCATGTGCGCGAGCACCACGAGGACCGCGAACTGGCCGCCTGGTTTCTGGTGGACCTATCGGGCTCGGTGCAGTTTGGCTCGGGCCCGACCAGCAAGCGCGAGCTGGCGCTGCAGGCCACCGCGGTGCTGGCGGCGCTGCTCTCGCGCCAGGGCAACCGCGTGGGCCTGATCCTGCACACCGGGGCGGGCCCGCGCGCGCAAGTGATCGTGCCCCCGCGCACCGGCCGCACGCACCTGCTGCAGATGCTGCACCGCCTGCAACACACCCCACCCGCCGGGGCCACCCAGCACAGCGACCTGGCCAGCTGGCTGCGCCAGGCGCAAAGCCTGCTGCGCCAACCGGCGATGCTGCTGGTGGTCTCGGATTTCATCGCGCCCGATGGCTGGCAGCAGCCCCTGTCCGAGCTCTCGCGCCGCCATGAGCTGCTGGCCCTGCGCCTGCAAGACGTGGTCGAGCAGCAGCTGCCCGCCGCTGGGCTGGTGTGGCTGCAAGACGCCGAAACCGGCGAACAGATGCTGCTGGATTTGGGCGACCGCGCGCTGCGCGAACGCTTTGCCGCGCAGGCCCTTGCGCGCGACGAGGCCCTGACCCAGTCGCTGCAGCGCGCCGGCGCCGATCACCTGACCTTGCGCACCGACGAAGCGGTCGACCGCGCCCTGCTGCGCCTGGTGCAGCGGCGCCGCCGCACCGCGCGCCAGGCCATGCACCAGGGGCGTGTGCATGCCTGATCTGAGCCATGTGCAATGGGTGTGGCCGGTCCTGCTGTGGGGCCTGCTGCTGCCGCCCTTGCTGCTGGCCTTGCGCCTGTGGCAACAACGCCGCCAGGCCCAGCGCCCGTCGAGCTGGGGGCAGATGCCGGTGGGCACTTGGAGCTGGGGGGTGAGCCTGCTCTTGCTGCTGGGCCTGACCCTGCTGGTGCTGGCGCTGGCGCGGCCGCGCGTGGTGCTGCTGGCGCCCAGCCGCCTGGACACCGTGATGCTGGTGGTCGACAGCTCGGGCAGCATGCGCGCCGACGACCTCAAGCCCAGCCGCCTGGCGGCCGCGCAAGAGGCCTTGCAACGCTTTGTGGCGGCGCAGCCGTCCAAGGTCAAGCTGGGGGTGGTGAGCGTGGCCGCCACCGCCGCCCTGGTGCAGCCGCCCACCGACGAGCGCGAGCCGGTGCTGCGCGCCATCGAGCAGCTGAGCCTGCAGCCCGGCACCGCCCTGGGCAGCGGCCTGGTGATCGCGCTGGACGCGGCGCTGCCGGCATCGGGCCTGGATGTGCGCAAGCTGATCGAGGACGCGCCCGACCGGCAGGCCGCCGACAAGGGCCAGCCCCTGCCCGGCGCCCCCAAGGGCACGGGCGGCGAGGCGGTGCGCCAGACCCCGGGCAGCCAGCGCTCGGTGGCCCTGGTGCTGCTGAGCGACGGCCAGAGCAATGTGGGCCCCGACGTGCAGCGCATGGCACAGCTGGCGGCCGACCTGGGCGTGCGCGTGCACACCGTGGGCTTGGGCACGCCGCAGGGCGTGGTGCTCAAGGCACAGGGCATGTCGGTGCGGGTGAAGCTGGACGAGGGCGCGCTCAAGCAGATTGCCGACACCACCCGGGGCGAGTATTTCCGCGCCGAGGACAGCGCCACGCTGGCCCGGGTCTACGACCAACTCTCGCGCCGCGTGGCCTGGCGCCAGCAACAGCAGACCGAGGTGAGTGCCCTGCTGGGGGCCCTGGGCATGGCCCTGGTCCTGCTGGCCACCGGCCTGAACTGGTGGCGCCGCGGCCGGATCGCCTGAGGGCGCAGCCCTGCCCATCATCCACGCACCTGACCCAGGATTGCCCACCATGACCTTGCGCCAATGGACCCTTGCCCTCTTCCTTGCCTGTTCCCAGGCCCTTGCGCACGCGCAAATCGACCAGCAGGTCATCACGCTGAACACGCGGGCGGGCGTCACGATGAAGGTGTTGTGGCTCAAGACCGAGGCGGCCAAGGCAACGGTGGTGCTGTTTGCCGGTGGCCACGGGGGACTGCGGCTGTATGCCAATGGGTCCATGCAGTGGGGCGATCAAAATTTTCTGGTGCGGACCAAAGAGCTGTTTGCCAAGCAGGGGGTGAATGTGGCCGTGGTCGACGCGCCTTCGGATCGACAGCGGCCGCCCTTTTTATCGGGCTTTCGGCACAGCGCCGAGCACGCCCAGGACGTGCGGGTACTGGTCGATGCGCTGATCCAGCAATCGCCGGTGCCGGTCTGGCTGGTGGGCACCAGCCGCGGCACCGAATCGGCCGCGTCGGTGGGCATCCGGCTGCAAGACCACCCGCACATCAAAGGGCTGGTGCTGACCGCCAGCATCCTGGTCAGCCAGGACGGCACGGCCGTGCCAGAGCAGCCCCTCAAGACCTACCCCGGATCGGTCCTGGTGGTTCACCACACCCAAGACAGCTGCCGCGTCACCCGCTATGCCGACCTGCCCAAACTGCGCGCGCAACTCAATCCCCAGGCGCCCCATGCGGTGCTGACCTACGCCGAGGGCATCAGCCAGGGCGACCCCTGCCAGGCCTTGGCCCACCACGGCTTCAACGGCATCGAACCCCAGGTGGTGTCGGACATGGTGGCGTGGATGCTCAAGCACTGAGCTGATGTTTATTAATATAGATCCGGCAGTTATAAGCTAATTTTTATAGCATCGCACAACGTTATTAAACTGAATTCCCCACTTGTACAAGCAAGATTCATATTTACTCTTCTCCCATTTTGGCTGCTGAGACAAATATAATAAATCTTCATAACCCTCAGTTATTAAATAAAGTTCTCTATAAACCATGCTGTCTTGACGCCAATCTCGACCCGTCCACTTATTAACTGCGAAATTTACAGCAAGTTGAATCCATGATTCATTAGAATATTTTTCAGATAGAAATAAAAAATTCATATAACCATTTATTTCATTGCCCATGCAATAACTATACATCTTAGCATCCAACACTCCCCTTCTAGACCAATACTCTCTACAGAGCGCATCATGATTACCTGATTCACGTGTTGGCAATTTCAGATCACTTTTATCTGCATTTACATTTAAATGCAATAAAAAAAACAAATATGCGAAAATTTTCAATATTAATCTTATCATTTATTACTCCTTTTACTCCATGATGCAATCTTAATTTTACACTAAACTCACTTCGAAACTTTAAGTTGCAAAATTTAAAAGGATAATGCATACATCACCAACACAAACAGTTTTCGACTAACTGCTAATCTCATATATATGGTGAAATAGTTCGTTATTTCAGACTGATGCGAGATTCCTTGATGCCACTTGCTGAACTTACACTCGATTAGCTATCAAGTCCTGCACCACTACAGTCTTTTCAGATGGTACGTTCGAACACCAAGTCATGAAGACATTTCACACAATTTAATGAAATCAATAAACCATCAGATTGCCAGCCAAATATTCAACGAGAATCAATCCACGTCGATACTGGCTGATAAGCTCAAACTCGAAGAATTGATTTCTATTATTTGTGATGCTACAGTAAGATCCTTCATTTGGAGGAATTACTATGATCGAAATAATTAAAATAGACAATTTCAAAGGATTGAAAAAACTGGAAATTTCAAATTTACCAAAAATATCAATCTTTGGAGGCAAGAATAATGCAGGAAAAAGCTCATTGATAGAAGCAATTTTTTATTGCTTGGATCGAGAAAACCCACTTTTGTTAAACAGACATTTCGAATTTCGCGCCACCCCAACACCAAATGTAATTACTGAAGATTATTTTTCACCAATTTTTCATAATTTTAATCTGGAAAAATTAATTCAGATAGAAATATCCGGGTCAAAAATTTTAAAAAATCAGTTCGAAATCGAGTTTATTCGCAACTATAATAAAAATCGCGATAGCTCAATAAAAGATAATCCACTACTTAGATCAATCGCAAAAACATCACAAGGCACAATGGCCGTATCATTGACACACAAAGTTAATTCAAAACTGTGTCAGAAGACAATTATTTCAGCAATTGGTCCAGCCAATTTAAATATTGATAAGCAAGTTTCCATCAATACACAATCTATTGAGGCCAGATTTCTCTCCTCCAATCGAAGATCGAATTATTCTGACGAGTGTGAAAAATTCGGCATATTAGACAAAAACAACAAGAAAGACACTTATATTTCATTAATCAAAAATTTCGACTCAAGAATTACCGATGCATCCGTGATTTCAATAAATCAGGTACCTCTACTGCATGTAGGCATGCATGGGCTAAATAAAAAAATACCAATCGCATATGCTGGGGATGGATTAAACAGTCTCTCCAGTATAATTTTGTGTATTTTATCTTCAAACAATTCAATTATTTTGATTGACGAAATAGAGAACGGTATTCACTATTCGATGCACAAAACATTTTGGGAGGCCATATCAATGTCTATGGATTACACCAACTCCCAATTAATCACCACATCCCATAGCAAAGAAATGATCATTGCTGCAAACTCTGTTTTTCAGATTAACAAACCGGAACACTTCAAGTATTACCGACTAAATAACAATGATGACGCAAATTCCTTGAGTAGAATTACAGAATATTCATCTGAAGAAATATCTCAATCAATTGATTTTGATATGGAGATAAGATAATGCAAATTACATCAGAAAAAATACTCCTTGTTGAAGGAGTTGATGATCAAGCAATGTTCAAAAAACTAATTGAAAAGCTTGAATTTTCGAATATTCAAATCATAATTTACGAAGGAAAGAGCCAACTCAAAAATTATCTGAACTTACTGCAAAAACAAAATGAATTTGAAAAAGTCACCACCATTGGAATCACTCAGGATGCTGACAACGATCCCATTTTAGCACTCGACAGAATTAATTGCGATTTAAAATCTATTGACTTAGATTTCCCAAAATCCATTGATGATATGAATTATTTTCAAGAAAAAAATGGAAAAAGAGTTGGCATCTTTCTTTTGCCCTCGTTAAATAAGCCAGGCAGTTTGGAGGATTTGATTTTGGAATCCATTAAATCAAATTTAGCAAATAATCAGTTAATTCAACTCATCGAGGAATGTATTGAAAAAATAAAAAATTCTTATCCGTCGGATAATTGCACTGGGACCAATGGGATTTTCGGCGTAAGCCCAAGGGAAAGCAAATCAAAATGCCTAGGTATTTTTATGGCAACCTGGAAGCCAAATAAATCCATAAAAGAGGCAATAGAATCTTCATATATAAATTTTGATTCCAATTCATGGGATGAATTAAAGAAATTTATAAAATTAATATACGATAATTAACTCCATTATTTTATATTTATATTACATGTGGAATTTTTCAAATAACGACCACAAACCAACCAATTAATAATGAAAATCTAGCAGCCCTCGTACCCCTTGCCCAGCGCCAGCAGCTCGGGGGTGCCGATCACGGCGTTCAGGCCGTCAAAGTCCAGCATGCGGTCTTGCCAGGGGGCGGTGCTGCGGTGCTGCGCCAGGCTGGCGTAATAGCCCTGCATGCCCCGCGCCAGGGCGCGCACGGTGCCGCCCGGGTAGATCACGATCCGAAAGCCCCGCGCGCTCAGCTCGTCGGCGCTTTGCACCGGGGTCTTGCCGCCCTCCACCATGTTCGCCAGCAGCGGCACGCGCTGCGCAAAGCGCTGGCAGGCGGCGTCCATTTGCGCGGGGCTGCGCAAGGCCTCGATGAACAAGGCGTCGGCGCCAGCGGCCAGGTAGTGCTCGGCCCGCTCCAGCGCGGCGTCCAGGCCCTCGACGGCCAGCGCGTCGGTGCGCGCCAGGATCAGGGTCTGCGCCGAGCGGCGCGCATCCACCGCCGCCTTGATCTTGCCCACCATCTCGCCCACCGGCACCACGCCCTTGCCGTCCAGATGGCCGCAGCGCTTGGGAAAGGTCTGGTCCTCCAGCTGGATCATGGCCGCGCCAGCGCGCTCGAAGTCGCGCACGGTGCGCTGGGTGTTGAGCGCATTGCCAAAGCCGGTGTCGGCATCGACGATCACCGGCAGGCGCACGCGGTCGGTGATGTGCGCCAGGGTTTGCGCCACCTCGGTGGCGGTGGTCAGGCCAATGTCCGATCGGCCCAGGCGGGTGTAGGCAATCGACGCCCCCGACAGGTACAGGGCCTCAAAGCCTGCCTGCTCGGCCAGCAAGGCGCTCAGCGCGTCGTACACCCCTGGGGCCAGCACGGCCTGGGCTTGTTGCAGTCGTTGGGCAAGCATGGTCAGTCCTTGGTCGGCGCCGTCAGGCGGCGCGAGGGTTCAGAAATTCGGCCATGGCATGGGCCGCGATGTGGCCGCCTGCGATGGCGCTCAGCAGGCCGTTGCCCGACAGATAGCCCCACACCGCCGAGCCCGACACGCCGCGCGCAGCACCCCCCGCTGCCCACAGATTGGGCAAGGGCTGGCCCGCCGGGTCCAGCACCCGCGCCTGGGCGTCGATGGCCAGGCCCCCCTGGGTGTGGAACAAGGCTCCGGTCACGCGGATGGCATACAGCGGGCCGCTGAGCGCGCGCGCAAACACCCGGCCGGTGTGCGGGCAGGGGCCCGGCTGCACCGCCGCCAAGGTGCGCGCCAGCACCTCGGGCGGGCAGCCCAGGTGCGCGGCCAGGTCGGCGGGGGTGTCAAAGCGGCGCACCGCACCCGCGCTTTCGGCCTCCAGCACATCCGGAAAGCCACGCGCAAAGGCCAGGATGGCCTCGTCAAACACATTGAAGGCCAGGCCCCCAGGCTGGGCCAGCACCTGCATGGCCGCTTCCGAGTAGCCCTGGGTCTCGTCATGAAAGCGCTCGCCCCGGGTGTTGAGCTGGATGCCGCCTTGCATCATCAGCGCCCAGGTGATCAGCGTGCCCTGGGGCACCGCCCACGAGCCATGGCCCTGGTAGGCGCGCATATCGGCCAAGGCCGCGCCCAGGGCCTGGCCCCAGCGCACAGCCGAGCCGTCGTTGCCCACATGGCCGGCATAGGTGGCCTCGGCCATCTCGGGAATCCACTGGCGCACCAGCTCGGGCGATCCGCCATAGCCATTGCAGGCCAGCAGCAAGGCCCGGCAGGCGATGCGCTCGGTGCTGCCGTCGGGGCGGCGCACGCCCACGCCGCGCACCTGCTTGCTGGCGTCGCACCACAGCTCGGTCACGCGCGCGTCGCTCATCACCGTCAGGCCCGCGCTGTCGGCCGCGCGCTGCAGGCGCTGCATCAGGCCGGTGCCGGTTTTTTCGGGCACGGCATGCATGCGGTGCACGCTGTGGCCGGGGTACAGAAAATCATCCAGCACCTGCCAGACCAGGCCGTGGTGCTCGGCCAGCGCGTCCATGGCCGGGCCAATCGCCTGGCTGTAGGCCGCCACCAGGTGTGGCGCCGCCTGGCCCTTGGCCTTGGCCTGGATGTCGGCGGCAAATTGCGCCGGGGTATCGGCAATGCCTTGGCGGCGCTGGGCGGCGGTGCCCGCTGCCGGCACAAAGCCAGAGGACAGCGCGGTCGAGCCGCTTGGGTGGGCATCGCGCTCGAGCACCACCGCCTCGATGCCCAGGCGCTGCAGGGCCAGGCCTGCGGTCAGGCCGCAGGCGCCGCCGCCCACGATCAGCACCGGCACCTCGGGGGCATCCAGCGGGCCGTCGCAGTGGCGCAACTCGGGGGCTTGGGCGGTGTCGGTCATGGGCTTGCGCGGCTTTGGGGGATGGGTCGGCCAGGCGCTTTAGCGCGCGGCCAGGCCTTGCACAAATTCGGCACAGGTCATGACCTGGGCAATGGTGGACATGTCCTCAAGCGCGGCGGCGTGGGTGCGCTCGGCAAACGCCGCGCAGCCGTCGCTCAGGACCACGGTGTCGTAGTCGCGCATGTGCGCATCGCGCACGGTGCTGGCCACGCCGCCGTTGGTGACGATGCCCGAGACGGCCAGCGTGCTCACGCCGGCACGGCGCAGCACCCAGTCGAGCTGCGTGTTGAAGAACGCCGAGTAGGCGACCTTCCACACGCACACATCGACCACGCCGCGCAGGCTGGGCACCAGGGCCTGGCCCTCGCTGTTGGGCGCAAAGTCGCCGCGGCGCAAGAAGGGCCGCTTGGCCAGCAGGTGGGGCGAGATCATGGGCTCGCCCTGGGTATCGGGCCACAAGGTGAACAGGCTCGCGCAGACCAGGCCGCCCTGGGCCTTGACGGCCTGGGCCACGCCCAGCATGCGTGCGGGCAGGGCCTGCGCGGCGGGGCTGACCGCGCCGCCGCGCGCATACGCGCCCTGCGGGTCCAGAAAGTCTTGCTGCAGGTCGACGATGACCAGGCCGATCTTGCTCATGCGCTGCGCTCCACCAACAAATTGCCCAGGGCATCGACCCGCGCAGCAAAGCCCGGCTCCAGCCAGACCGTGGTGTCGGCCTGCTCCAGAATGGCCGGGCCCTGCACCGTGTGGCCCACCGGCAGGTCCAGGCGCGCATAGCGCTGCGCGTCCCACCACTGGCCCGCGTGGTACACGCGCTGCGTGCCCAGCGATGCGGTGCTGCCCTCGCCTTGCGGGGCCAGCAAGGCCAGGTCGAATTTGGGCCGGTGGCCAATGCGCGCATAGCGCAGGTTCAGCACGCGGATCACCAGGCCCGGCAAGGTGCGGCCAAAGGCGTCGGCATAGGCGCGCTCAAAGGCCTGTCGGATGCCCTCGCGGCTGATGGGCCCATCGGGCAGCACCACCGGCAGGGTGTGCGTCTGGCCCAGGTACAGCATGTCCAGCGCCACCTCTTGCGACACGCCCTCAAAGCGCACACCAGCCGAGTCCAGGCGCTGCTGGCACTGCGCGGCCAGGGCGCCAACGCGCTGCGTCAGCGCTTCGATATCGAGCTGGTCGAGCGTCTGGTTCAGGGTCTGCACCGCGTCATGGCGCATGTCGGCCATCACGCAGCCCAGGGCCGAGGTCACGCCGGGGTAGCGCGGGATGATGCCGGTGCTCACCCCCACCTCGCGCATCATGGCGCACACATGCAGGGCGCCGCCGCCACCAAAAGGCATGTAGGCAAACTGGCGTGGGTCGTGGCCTTTTTCAATCGAGACGACGCGGATGGCGCCGGCCATTTTGGCGTTGGCCACGGTCAGGATGGCCTCGGCCGCGGCCAGGGGCTCGAGCCCCAGCGGACGCGCCACCTGCGCCTCGATGGCGGCCAGCGCCGCCTGCGCATCGAGCGCCTGCAGCAGGCCCCCGCCCAGCGGGCGCTCGGCGGCAATGCGGCCCAGCACCACGTTGGCGTCGGTCACCGTGGGCCGCGTGTTGCCCCGCCCGTAGCACACCGGGCCGGGCACGCTGCCGGCCGACTCGGGGCCCACCTGCAGCATGCCGCTGGCGTCCACCGACGCGATCGAGCCGCCGCCCGCGCCAATGGTCTCGATCTGGATCATGGGCGAGCGCACCACCAGGCCAAACTCGACCGCCGTCTGCGCGGTCAGCGAGGCCTGCCCGTCGGCGACCAGGGACACGTCAAACGAGGTGCCGCCCATGTCGCCGGTGATCACATTGGGATGACCCGCCGCACGGGCCACGGCCGCGCAGGCGATCACGCCCGCTGCCGGCCCCGACAGCGCGGTGCGCACCGGCACCTCGCAGGCGGTCTGGCGCGACATCACGCCGCCATTGCTTTGCACGATCAGCAGCTCGCCGGCAAAGCCCTTGGCCCGCAGATCGGCATCGAGCCGGCCCAGGTAGCGACCCACCACCGGCTGCAACGAGGCGTTCAGGGTGGCGGTCGAGCAGCGCTCGAACTCGCGGATTTCGGGCAGCACCTCGTGCGCCGCGGTCACATGCGGATTGGGCCAAAGCTCGCGCACCGCGGCCACCGCCGCGCGCTCGTTGTCGGCATTGGCATAGGCGTGGATAAAGAACACGCACACCGCCTCGCAGCCCTGCGCCAGCAGCTGCTGCGCGGCCGCACGCACCTGCGCCAGATCGACCGGGGTGTGCAAGCTGCCGTCGGCCAGCACACGCTCGTCCACCTCCAGGCGCAGGTCACGCGGCACCACCGGGCGGTAGTTGCCGCGCAGGCCCCAGGTCTGCGGCCGGTCGCGCCGGCGCATCTCGAGCACATCGCGAAAACCGCGCGTGGTGATGATGCCGGTGCGCGCCATCTTGCGCTCGAGCAAGGCGTTGGTGCCGACGGTGGTGCCGTGCACGATGGTCGCCAGCGCCTGGGCCTCGGTGCCCTCGCTCAAGGTCTGCACCCCGGCGGCCTGCAGCGAGCGGCGAATGCCGTTCATGAAGCCCACCGACTCTTCGCCCCGGGTCGAGGGCACCTTGACGATGTGCGCGGCGCCCGCGGCCTCATCGAGCACAAACAAATCGGTGAAGGTGCCCCCCACGTCCACCCCCACCACCAAACGTCCACTGCTCATGACTTGTCCTTGTGCGTGACCAGGCCCAGGGCCTCATCGTGTGCGCGCGCCTGGGCGTCGCGCCGTGCGGGATCGCCCCAGCCGCCGCCGCCCGGGGTTTCCAGGCGCACCCGCTCGCCCTTGCGCAAGCGAATGCCCAGCATCTTCGAGACCATGGGCGGGCGCTGCCAGTCCTGCCCCTGCTGGTACATGAAGACATTGGGCAGGGCCGGCTGGCCGCCGTTGACACCCTGCGGCGGCACCTTGCCGCGCTCGCCAAAAATAAAGGCCTCGGCGCTTTCCTCCAGCAACTCGATCTCGTAGACCGCGCCCAGGCCGCCGCGAAACTCGCCGTCGCCGCCCGAGTTCTCGCGCAGCGCCCATTGCGTAAAGCGCACCGGGTAGGCCGCCTCCAGAATCTCGAGAGGCGGGATGGTGGCGGTGGAAATCGGCGCGTTGCCATGGCTCAGGCCATCGCCCGCGCTGTGGCCGCCGTGGCCGCCGCCAAAAAAGCTGAACATCACCCAGCGCTGGCCGGCGCGCGCCGGGTCGCTGCGGTGGCCCGCGATCGACAAGGCGTTGATGGTGCCGTAGGCCTGCGCCACCGCGCGCTGCGGATCGGCCAGGGCGGTGGCGCCAAAGATCACATCGATCATGCGCAGGATGGTCTCGGTGTAACCGCCCACCGGTCGCGGACGGCTGGCGCTGATGAGCTTGCCGTCGGGGATGACGATCTCGACCGCGTCCAGCACGCCGGCGTTGGCCGGCACATCGGGAAACACATGCTTGAGGGCCACATAGCAGGCCGCCACCGCCGTCGCGCGCGAGATGTTGACGGGGCCGGCGCACTGCGCGCTGGTGCGCGCAAAGTCCAGCGTCAGCCGGTCGCCGGCCACGGTCATGTCCAGCGCGATCGAGAGCTTCTCGTCGCGCACGCCGTCGTTGTCCAGCCAATCGTCAAAGCGGTAGGTGCCGTCGGGCAGGTCGCGGATGTGGCGGCGCATCAGCACCTGGGCGCGCTCGCGCAGCGCCTGCATGGCCGCCAGCACGCGCGCGTCGCCCTGCTCGTCGAGCAATTGCTGCAGGCGCCGCTCGCCCAGGGCCAGGGCCGAGAGCTGGCCATTGAGGTCGCCCCACAGGCTGTCGGGCAGGCGGGTGTTGGCCTTCAGAATGGCCAGCACATCGGGGTCCATCTGGCCTGCGCGCAAGATGCGCACCGGCGGGATCTGCACCGCCTCTTGCCAGCACTCGGTGGCAGCGGGGTTGTAGTTGCCCGGCACCGCACCGCCCACATCGTGCCAGTGCGCGGCCGAGGCCAGAAAACAAAACAGCTGGCCCTGGCGGAACACCGGGCGCACCAGCTTGAAGTCGTTGGCGTGCGTGCCGCCGTCGTAGGGGTCGTTGAACAGCCAGGTGTCGCCGTCCTGCATGCCGCCGCGCTCGGCGGCGGCGGCCATGGCGGTGCGCACCGCAAACGCCATCGCGCCCACAAACACCGGCAGGCCCGACTTGCCCTGCACCAGGGTGTCGCCGCTGCGCGCGTCGTACAGGCCGTGGCAGGCGTCGTGGGCCTCGGCAATGATGGGGTTGAACGCGCTGCGGTAGAGCGTGGCGTCCATTTCATCGGCAATCTGCTCCAGCCGCCCTTTGAGGACAGCCAGGCTCACCGGATCGAGGTCTTGGGTCATGAACGGGCCTTGCGAAATTGTTCGGTCAGTGCGGGCAGCAGGCCGCCGGCGCGCACCATGTCCAGCAAAAAGGACGGCACCGGGGCGCAGGCCAGGCTGCGGCCATCGTCGGTGTGCACGCGGTAGGGCTGATCGCCTTGCGGCGGCTGCAGGCCAATGCGCTGGCCCTCTTGCAGTTGCTCGGCCTCGGGGCAGGTCAGGAGCAGCAGGCCCAGGTTGTAGGCGTTGCGGAAAAACAGGCCGCTGTACGAGGGCGCAATGACCGCCGCCAGGCCCAGGTGGCGCAGCACGCCCGCGGCCTGCTCGCGCGAGGAGCCAATGCCGAAATTGGGCCCGGCGACCAGCACGTCGCCCGGCCGCACCTGGGCCGCAAACTCGGGCCGCACCGCCTCCAGGCAGTGCGTGGCCAGCTCTTCGAGCGGGCGCTTCATGTAGATGCCTGGCGCCAGCACATCGGTGTCGATGTCGCTGCCAAAGCGCCAGACGCGGGACATGGCCAGGGCGGTGTTCATGCCAGCACCTCGCGCGGGTCGGTGATGCGCCCGCGCAGCGCGCTGGCGGCCACGGTGTAGGGCGAGGCCAGGTAGACCTGCACGCTGGCCGGGCCCATGCGGCCCTTGAAATTGCGCGCCGTGCTGGAGATCACCGTTTGCCCCTCGGCAAAGGTGGCGCCATAGCCGGCGCAGGCGCCACAGCTGTTGGGCAGCAGCTGCGCCCCGGCGTCCAGCAAGACCTGCAAGGTGCCCTCGCGCTCGGCCTGTTGCTGCTCGCGCAGGCTGGCCGGGGCCACCAGCAGCTGCATGCCAGGCGCCACGCGCTGCCCGCGCAGCACGCGCGCCGCAGCGCGCAAGTCCTGCAGCTTGGCCCCCGTGCAGGCGCCAATGTAGGCAATCTGCGGCTGCACCTGGGCGTGCGCCGTCACCGGCTGGGTGTTGGCCGGGCTGTGCGGCGCGGCCACCTGGGGGGCCAGCGCGCTGGCATCCAGTTCCAGGGTCTCGTCGGCACTGCCGGGGTCGCTGCGCCAGTGCAGCGCATCGGCCAGGCGCGACTCGGCCACGCCCAGGCGACGCAAATGCGCCACCAGGGTCTCGTCGGCCTCGCACAGGCCCACCTGCGCGCTGAGCTCGGCGCTCATGTTCGACAGCGTCATGCGCTCGGACATGTCCAGGGCCGACACCGCCGTGCCGCCAAACTCGACGGCCTGGTACTGGCCGCCGTTCATGCCCAGGCGCCCAATCAGGTGCAGCATCATGTCCTTGGCGGTCACGCCGTCGGCCAGGCGACCGTTCCACTGCATGCGCAGCGTGCGCGGCACCTGCACCCAGATCTGGCCGGTGGCGCACACGCCCAGCATTTCGGTGGCACCAATGCCAAACATATAGCTGGCAAAGGCCCCGCCAGTGGGCGAATGCGAATCGCCGCCCACGCAGAACATGCCGGGGGCCATGTGGCCGCGCTCGGGCAGCACCACATGGCAAATGCCCTCGCTGTCGATCACATGGGGCAGCTGCCACTCGCGGGCGATGCGGCGCGTGGTCTCGACGATCTGGCGCGCATCCGGGTCCTGCGCGGGCACATAGTGGTCCAGCACCAGCACCACGCGCTCGCGGTCCCACACCGGCACGCCCAGGGTCTCGAGCATGGGCTTGAGGCGGCGCGGGCCAGAGGAGTCATGGAACATGGCCAGATCGACCTGGCAGGTCACGATCTCGCCCACGGCCACCTGCGCACGGCCAGCGGCGCGGGCAATCAGCTTCTGGGCCAGGGACTGGGGAGCGCTCATTCGGGCTTGGCTCCAGAGTAACGGACCACATCGCCCCAGCGCTTGATCTCGCTCTCGACATAGCGCGCAAACTCGTCGGGGGCATTGCCCACCGGCACCGCGCCTTCAAACTCGATGCGTCGGCGCACATCGGGCGAGCGCACCGCCGCGCGCGCCGCCTCCGACCAGCGCTGGGTCAGCTCGGGCGCCATGCGACCCGGGCCGAACAGGCCAAACCAGGCGGCCGATTCGTAGCCCGGCAAAAACTCGGCAATCGCCGGCACATCGGGGAAGGCCGGCAGGCGGCGTGGGCTGGTCACGCCCAGCGCCTTGAGGCGGCCGGCGCGGATGTGCGCCTGCACATTGCCCACCGCCGCGAACATCAGCTCGACCTGGCCGGCCAGCACATCCTGCACGGCGGGCGCGGTGCCCCGGTAGGGAATGTTGAGGATGAACACACCGGCCTTCATCTTGAAGGCATCGCCCGCCAGGTGCAGCGAGGACCCCAGCGCACCAATCGCAAAGTTCAGCTGCCCAGGTTTTTTCTTGGCCAGCGCAATCAGCTCGCCCGCATCGCGCACCGGCACCGACGGGTTGGCCACCAGGATCGAGGGCGAGGTCGAGACCATGGTCAGCGGCGTGAAATCGCGCACCGGGTCAAAGGGCAGCTTGGGGTAGAGCGTGGCGTTGATGGCATGGCTGGTGAAGCTCATCAACAGCGTGCTGCCGTCCGGGGCTGCGCGGGCCACCGCTTCGGCCGCGATGTTGCCGCCTGCGCCAGGCCGGTTCTCGACCACCACGGTGCGGTTGAGCTGCTGGCCCAGGGCTTGGGCCAGTGTGCGCGCCATGGTGTCGGTGGTCCCCCCGGCGGGGGCGCCCACCAGGATGCGCACCGGGGTCGTCGATTGCGCCAGCGCCAGCGGGGCGGTCTGGCCCAGTCCCAGCGCGCCCATCAGGCCCAGGGCGCGGCGGCGGGTGGTTTGAAACGGTGTGCGGTCGTTCATGATGTTGGACTCCAATGGGGGTCGGCCCCCCGCTTCATGGGTGGGGGATCACAAACCCAGATAGGCCTGGCGCAGGCTGTCGCTGGCCAGCAAATCCCTGGGCGCCCCTTCAAATCGAATCTGGCCGTTTTCCATCACATAGGCGTGATCGGCCATGTCCAGCGACTGGGCCACGTTCTGCTCGACCAGCAGCACCGCCAGACCACTCTGGCGCAGGCGCGCGATCAGGCCGAACATCTCCTCGACCAACAAGGGCGAGAGGCCCAGCGAGGGCTCGTCCAGGATCAGGAGGCGCGGCTCGGCCATCAGGCCGCGGCCAATGGCCAGCATTTGCTGCTCGCCCCCCGAGAGGGTGCCCGCCAGCTGCGCCGTGCGCTCTTTGAGGCGCGGAAAAATATCGAACACGCGCTCCAGGTTCTGCGCGCGCCGCTCGCGCGCCCGCGTGAAGGCGCCCAGGCCCAGGTTCTCGAGCACGTTCAGATTGGGAAACACCTTGCGCCCTTCGGGCACATGGATCAGGCCCCGGGCCACCACCTGTCGCGGCGACAGGCCGGTGATGTCCTGGCCTTCAAACATGACCTGACCCCCGCGCGCGCGCACCAGGCCACTCAAGGTCATGTTGAGGGTGGTCTTGCCCGCGCCGTTGCTGCCCAGCAAGGCCACGGTCTGGCCGGGCAATACCTGCAGATCGACACCGCGCAGCACCTGCACCGCGCCATAACCGGCCACCAGGCCGCGCACTTGCAACAAGGGGCTCATGCCGCACCTCCTGCCGGGGCCGCCTGGGCGGCCTGCAAACGCTCGGCCGTGCCGTGGCCCAGATAGGCCTGCACCACCTTGGGGTGGCGCGTGACCTCGGACGGGTTGCCCTCGGCGATCAGCTGGCCTTGGGCCAGCACCCAGATGTGGCTGGCCAGGCTCATCACCGCCTGCATCACATGCTCGATCATCAGCACCGTCACGCCGCTGTCGGCAATCTGGCGCACCACCGGAATCATCTCGGCAATCTCCTGCGGGTTCAGGCCCGCCAGCACCTCATCGAGCAGCAGCAGGCGCGGCCGCGTGGCCAGGGCGCGCGCCCGCTCCAGGCGCTTGCGGCCCGCCACCGTCAGGTCCGAGGCCAGCTTGTCGAGCTGGGGCGCCAGGCCCACGCGCTCGGCCACCTCGGCCGCTTGCGCCAGGGCCCGCTTGCGCGAGGCCTCGTGCAAGTGCGCGCCCACCGCAATGTTCTCGCGCACGGTCTGCGCGGCAAAGGGCTGCACGATCTGGAAGGTGCGTGTCATGCCCAGGCGCGCATTGAGCTGCGGCGACTGGCCGGTGATGTCCTGCCCATCCAGGATCACGCGCCCGGTGTCGGGCACCAGAAAACCCGACATCAGCGCAAACAAGGTGGTCTTGCCCGCCCCGTTGGGGCCGATCAAGGCCGTCAGGCTGCCCGCGGGCACCGACAGGCTCACGTCCTGGACCGCGCGCAGGCCCCCAAACGAGCGGCTCACGCCTTGCAGTTGCAACAGCGCCGTGCTCATGCGTCCTCCTTGCGGCCACGCAGCAGGGCGCGCACATCCACCTGGCCCAGGCCGGCAATGCCGCGCGGCAAAAAGGCCACGATCAGCACCAGCACCGTGCCGTAAATCACCATGTTGATGCCGGGCAGCTGGCCAAACAGATTGCGGGTGAGGTCGGCCAGCAGGTGCAGGCCCACGGCGCCCAGCACCGGCCCCCACAAGGTGCCCATGCCGCCCACAATCGCGCCCACCAAGGCCTCGACCGAGGTGTGGGCACCATAGGCGATGCCCGGGTCGATGTACTGAAAGACCTGCACATAGAAGGCACCGGCCGAGCCCATCAGCGCGCCCGAGGCAATGGTGGCCAGCAGCTTGACGCGAAACGGGTCCACGCCCACCGCACGCGCCGCGTCCTCGTTGTCGCGCACGGCCTGCAGGCAGGCGCCAAAGCGCGAGTGGCGCAGCCATGCGGTGAACACCAGTGCCAGCGTCACCAGGCCCAGCATCAGCCAGACAAAACCGGCGCGGCTTTCAAACTGCATATTGGCCGCCGAGGTCTTGAGCGGCAGCATCAGGCCCACCCCCGCGCCGGTGAACGGGACCGACAGCGCGACGATGCGAAACACCTCGGCAAAGGCCAGCGTCACCAGCGCAAAGTACGAACCCTTGAGGCCGTAGCGAAACGACAGCGCGCCCACGCCCGCGCCCACCGCCGCGGCCACCAACATGCCCAGGGGCAGCGCCACCCAGGGGTTGAGGCCCCACTGCATCTGCGCAATGGCCTGCACATAGGCACCGGTGCCAAAGAACAAGGCATGGCCAAACGAGAATTGGCCGCCAAATCCGCCCAACACGTTCCAGGCCTGCGCCAGCAGGCAGGCGTAGAGCGCGGTCATCACAAAGTTGAGCAGCACGCCCGAATTGCTCCAGAACGGCACGCTGCCCACCAGCAGCACAAACAGCGCAATGCGCACCGCGTCCTTCATGCCTTGGCTCCAAACAAACCTTGCGGGCGCAGGAGCAGCACCGCGATGAAGATCACAAAAATGCCCACCTGACCGAGCGACTCGCCCAGCAAAAGGCCGCCGAGCGACTCGACCACGCCAATCAGCAGGCCGCCAATCAAGGCACCGGCAAAGCTGCCCATGCCGCCCAGCACCACAATGGTGAAGGCGACCAGCACAAAGCCGTTGCCCACCTGCGGGTTGACGTAATAGGCCGGCAGCAGGAAGCAAGCGGCCGCCCCCAGGCAGGCGGCGCCCAGGCCAAAGCACATGGCGTAGACATGGTCCACGTCAATGCCCATCAGCCGCGCGCCCTGCTTTTCCTTGGCGACCGCGCGGATGGCGCGGCCCAGGTCGGTGCGCGCCACCAGCCAGGCCAGCAAGCCCATCACCACCAGCGCGCCGGCAAAGGCCACCAGCTTGGCCAGTGGCAGCATCACCGGGCCAATGGCCACGGTGGTCAGGGTGTAGGGGGTGTCGATGGTGCGGGTGTCGGAGTTCATCCACAGCAGCGCCAGGTTCTCCATCACGATCGACAGGCCCAGCGTGACCAGCAGGATGTTCTCGTCCTTGCCATGGCTGGCGCGGTTGATGATGCCGCGCTGGAGCACATAGCCCAGCGCAAACATCAAGGGCACCATGAGTGGCAGGGCCAGGTACGGGTCGATGCCCCAGCGTTCCTTGAGCAGGTAGACCCCGTACAGCGCCAGCATCAGCGTCGCGCCATGCGCGAAGTTGATGATGTGCAGCACCCCGTAGATCAGCGTCAGCCCGAGCGCAATCAGGGCGTACACCGCACCGGTGGTCAGCCCATTGAGAACCGAGGCAAAGACAATGGCAGCGTCAAACATCCCGCAGCCTTTGCTTCATCAGCCCTTGAGCGGGAAGATCGGCTCGACCTCGCGGTATTCGCGCGGGATGATCACCTTGATGTCGCCCTTGACGACCTGCGTCATCAGCGGCTGAGCGCCCATGTTCTGGCCGTTGACGAAACGCGTTTCGCCATAGGGCATGATGTGGTTGCTGAACTTGCTGGAGGCCAGCGCGTCGTTGATGGCGGCACGGTCGACCGACTTGGCACGCTCGATCGCATCGGCCAGCAGCATCACCGCGGTGTAGGTCATGAAGACCTCGTAGCTGAAGAACTTGCCCGTGGCTTCGACGCGCTTTTTCAGTTCGGCCGAGCGCTTGTCCTTGGGGTTGAACCAGTGGTTGCAGTCGATGATGCCGTTGGCCGCTTCCGGGAATTCCTTGACGAACTGGTAGCTCGATGCGGCGCCGCCGAGCACCGAGAAGATCGCCTTGGGCGTGATCTTCTGCTGGGCCAGCGTGCGCACCAGCAGCGCGTACTCGTTGTAGTAGTTGGCCGGGATCAGGATGTCGGGGTTGACCTGCTTGATGCGCAGGGCAATGTTGTTGAAGTCACGCGTGGGGTTGGCGTGCTTGACGATTTCCTTGACCTCGTAGCCATAGCCCGGCAGCTCCTTGGCCAGCAACTGCGCGGTGCCAGTGCCAAACAGCGACTCTTCGTGCACCACCATCACCGTGCGCGCAGGCTTGCCAGCAGCGGTGTTGAGCACATGCAGATTGGCCACGGCCACTTCGGCGCACTTGCGGTAGCCCGGGCCAAAGCGGAAGGTGTTCTTCAGGCCGCGCTCGACGATCTGGTCGGCCACGCCCACGTCCACCACATGCGGCAGGTTGTACTTGGCCGCGGTCTGGGTGGTGGCCAGGCAGATGGCCGATGCAAAGGCGCCGACGACGGCGCTGACACCGGCCTCGTTCATTTTCTCGATCTCGGCCGAACCCGCTTGCGGGTTGGACTGTGCATCGCCCAGCAAGGCCTCGATCTTGGCGCCGCCCAGCGACTTGATGCCGCCGGCCTTGTTGATGTCCTCAATGGCCATTTGCGCGCCCATGCGGCACTGCTGACCCGAGTAGGCCAGCGCGCCGGTGACGGGGTGCAGCACGCCAATGCGCACCGGCTTGGGCTGGGCGCCGCCCACCAGCGGAAACGCCATGGCCGAAGCGGCTGCAGCGGTCTGGCCCATGAAATGTCGACGAGTGCTCATGATGAGTCCTTTCAGGTCAATGGAAATTGGCGGAGAGTTCCTTGCTCACCCACACCTTGGCGTCAATGCCGCCAACGCGCGAGAGTTGCATCTGGTATTCGTAGCGATCCGGTCGGTACAGGCCATGCAGCCACTGCACGGGTCGCTCATCGGTGTCATAGATCAGGCGGCTGACCGCCAGCAGCGCACTGCCCACCGCCACCTCCAGGTGGGTGGCCATGGCCGTGTCGGCCAGGCGCGCGGAAATGGTTTGCTCGGCACGACCGACCTTCACGCCGGCCTCTTCGAGCAGCATCAGGATCGGCTTTTGCGACAGTTCGCGGCGCCCAAAATCCTTGGCGATGCGCTCGGGCACCCAGGTGGTGATGTGCGAGAGGGGCCCCTCGCGCGTGCTGCGCACCCGCTCGGCTTTCTGCACCTGCTCGCCAGCGGGCAGCTGCAAGGCCACCGCCACATCGGGCGGCGGCGCCAGGGTCTGCACCGACAGAACCTTGACCCGCGTGCGCAGGCCCATGGTGACCAGGTTTTCGAGCAGGCCGCCCAGATTGGCTTTCTGCCCATTGACCCCATTGGCCCCCTGGCGGCGCCCTTCCTGCTCGTGCGCGGCCAGCGGCCGCGTGCCGCGACCCGGGGTGCGCTCGATCAGGCCTTCCTGCGCCAGCTGGCCCAGGGCACGGCGCACCGTGACGCGGGCCACGCCAAACTGGGCCATCAACGCCATCTCGCCGGGCAGGCCGCGCTCGAACTGCCCTTCGCGCAATTGCTGGCGCAACACCAGGTAGACCTGGTGGTATTTGGGCAGGGGCATGTCGGCTCGCATGGGGGGCAATGATGGCCCTCTCAAAATGTCCCGTCAACAGGACAAATAGCTCCTATTGATGGAACAAAGGGTCAGGACAATCCCTGATGCCCAGCACCCTGGTGACAGGTCCGGGCGGGGTCCTGCCCGTATGATCGGTGCTTGTTTTCAGAACAGAAGAGTCTCCCCGTGCCCCTGCCAGAACCCGCCCCGCGCCAAAGCGCCCACACCCGAACCGTGACCTTCCGCGGCTTTGAGCGCGAGGACGGCCTGTGGGACATCGAGGCCGAATTGACCGACGTCAAACCCTTCGAGATCACCCTCGACGGCCGCCGCCTGAGCCCCGGCATGCCGGTGCACGGCCTGCAAATCCGCCTGACCATCGACGACCAGATGGTGATCCATGCGGTGGCCACCGCCATGGACCACATCCCGCAGGCCGAATGCGTGCAGGCCCCCAAGCACATGGACCGGCTGATCGGCTGCACCCTGGGCCGGGGCTGGCGCCGCACCATTGAGGAGCGGCTGGGCCGCACCGAGGGCTGCACCCACCTGCGCGAGATGCTGTTCAACATGGCCACCGCCGCCATCCAGATGCTCTACAACGGCCTGCCGCGCAAGCGCGAGCGCCTGGGCCTGCCCGTGCCGCCCATGACGCGCATGCCCCCGCACCTGGACCAGTGCATGACCTGGGCCCTGGACGGCCCCGCCACCGAGCGCAACTACCCCATGTTCTTCCGCCCGCGCGAGCAGGCCGTCCCCCCTGAGGCCACCCCTCCGGCAGCCTGAGGCCTGGGGCCAGCGCCACGCGCCGCCTGCGCGGGTGGCGTCCGCTCGGGGATAATCGGGGGTTTGTCCCACAGCCTCTGGATCTAAACCATGAACCGCTGCCTGAAGGCGCCCGTGCGCGCCCAAGCCTCTGCCCTTGCCCAGCACCCCTTGCCCCCCCATGCCGGAGACTTGGCATGAGCAAGAAGGTCTACATCAAAACCTTTGGCTGCCAGATGAACGAGTACGACTCGGACAAGATGGCCGATCTGCTGCAGGCTGCCGAAGGCTACGAAGCCACCCAGGACCCCGAAGACGCCGACCTGATCCTGTTCAACACCTGCTCGGTGCGCGAGCGCGCGCAGGAGAAGGTCTTCTCGGACCTGGGCCGCGTGCAGCACCTCAAGGCCCGGGGCGTGATGATTGGCGTGGGCGGCTGCGTGGCCAGCCAGGAGGGCGAGGAGATCATCCGCCGCGCGCCCTATGTGGACGTGGTCTTTGGCCCGCAGACCCTGCACCGCCTGCCGCAGCTGCTGGCCGAGCGCACCCGCGCCCAGCGCCCGCAGGTCGACATCCGCTTCCCCGAGATTGAAAAGTTTGACCACCTGCCGCCCGCGCGTGTGGACGGCCCGAGCGCCTTTGTCTCGATCATGGAAGGCTGCAGCAAGTACTGCAGCTACTGCGTGGTGCCCTACACCCGCGGTGAAGAGTTCTCGCGCCCCTTCGAGGACGTGCTGGTGGAGGTGGCCGATCTGGCCGGCCAGGGCGTGCGCGAGGTGACGCTGCTGGGCCAGAACGTCAATGCCTACCGGGGCGCCATGGGCACATCGCAAGAGCTGGCGGACTTTGCCACCTTGCTCGAGTACGTGGCCGAGATCCCGGGCATCGAGCGCATCCGCTACACCACCAGCCACCCCAACGAGTTCACGCCGCGACTGATCGAGACCTATGCCCGGGTGCCCAAGCTGGTCAGCCACCTGCACCTGCCGGTGCAAAGCGGCTCGGACCGCATCCTGATGGCCATGAAGCGCGGCTACACCGCCATGGAATACAAGAGCACGGTGCGCAAGCTGCGCGCCATCCGCCCCGACCTGTCGCTGTCGAGCGACTTCATTGTGGGCTTTCCGGGCGAGACCGACGAGGACCATGCGCGCACCATGCGCCTGATCGAAGAGCTGGGCTTTGACAGCAGCTTCTCGTTCATCTTCAGCCCGCGCCCGGGCACCCCGGCGGCCAACCTGCCCGATGAGACGCCGCACGAGGTCAAGCTCGCGCGGCTGCAGCAGCTGCAGGCGGCCATCGAGACGCATGCCCAGGGCATTGCGCAAAGCCGTGTGGGCAGCGTCCAGCGCATCCTGGTCGAGCGCCCGGCGCGCAAGGACCCGGGCGAGCTGGCCGGTCGCACCTTCTGCAACCGCGTCGTCAACTTCCCCGGCGGCCCGCACCCCGAGCGCCTCATCGGCCAGATGCTCGATGTGCGCATCACGCAGGCTTTCCCGCACTCGCTGCGCGGGGTCTGCGACATCCTCTCCTGAGCGCGCGCCCCGCACGCGCCCCACTTTTCTGCCAGCGAGCACCATGCACCTTCATATTCTTGGCATCTGCGGCACCTTCATGGGCGGCCTGGCCGCCCTGGCCCGCGAGGCCGGCCACCGCGTGACCGGCTGCGACGCGGGCGTGTACCCGCCCATGAGCGACCAGCTGCGCGCCCTGGGCATCGAGCTGATCGAGGGCTACAGCGCCGACCAGATGGCCCTGGCCCCGGATGTGTGGGTGATCGGCAATGTGGTCAGCCGCGCGCGCCTGCCCGATGGCCAGCCCCGCTACCCGCTGATGGAGGCCATTCTGGAGTCGGGCCAGCGCTACACCAGCGGGCCGCAATGGCTGTCCGAGCATGTGCTGCAAGGCCGCCATGTGCTGGCTGTGGCCGGCACGCACGGCAAGACCACCACCACCTCGATGCTGGCCTGGATTCTGGAGGCCTGTGGGCGCGAGCCGGGCTTTCTGGTGGGCGGCGTGCCGCTGAACTTTGGCGTATCGGCCCGCCTGGGCCGCGCCGCGCCCTTTGTGATCGAGGCCGACGAGTACGACACCGCCTTCTTCGACAAGCGCAGCAAGTTTGTGCATTACCGGCCACGCACCGCGGTGCTGAACAACCTGGAGTTTGACCACGCCGACATCTTTGACGACCTGGCCGCCATCGAGCGCCAGTTCCACCACCTGGTGCGCACCGTGCCCGCCAGCGGGCGGGTGGTCGTCAATGGCCTGGAGGAATCGCTGCAGCGCGTGCTGGCCAAGGGCTGCTGGAGCGAGGTGCGCAGCTTTGGCAGCGCCGTGAGCGACTTCAGCGCACTGGGCGAGCCCGACCAGTTTGCGGTGCTGCAAGCCGGCCGCGAGGTGGCGCAGGTGCACTGGCGCCTGGGCGGCGTGCACAACCAGCTCAATGCGCTGGCGGCCATCGCCGCCGCCGAGCACCTGGGCGTGCCGCCGGCCGAGGCCGCGCACGCCCTGGCCCGCTTCGAGAACGTGCGCCGGCGCATGGAAAACCGCGGCCAGGCCGGCGGTGTGACGGTCTACGACGACTTTGCCCACCATCCCACGGCCATCCGCACCACGGTCGATGGCCTGCGCCGCCAGCTGGGGCCCGATGCGCGCATCCTGGCCGTCTTCGAGCCGCGCAGCAACACCATGAAGCTGGGCACCATGAAATCGCAGCTGCCCTGGAGCCTGGAGGGCGCCGACCTGGCCTTCTGCCATGCCGGCGGCCTGGACTGGGATGCGCGCGCAGCCCTGGCCCCCATGGGCGCACGGGCCCAGGTGGCCGACCAGATCGACGGCGTGATCGCGCAGGTGCTGGCCGTCGCCCGCCCCGGGGACCACGTGCTTTGCATGAGCAACGGCGGCTTTGGCAACATTCACCAGCGCCTCTTGCAAGCGCTGGGCGGGACGCCCGCGTGAGCGACCTGGCACTGGACATCGCCCAAACCGCCGCCCGCCTGGTGGTCGAGCAAGGCCTGAACCTGGGCGCCGCCAAGCAGCGCGCCCTGCGCGAGCTGGGCCTGGGCAGCCGCACGCCCCTGCCCACCAACGAGCTGGTGGAGGCCCAGATCCACGAACACCTGGCGCTGTTTTGTGCCGACACCCAGCCCGCCGAGCTGGCCGCGCTGCGCGCCCATGCCCGCGAGTGGATGCGGCGCCTGGCCGATTTTCGGCCGCACCTGGGCGGCCCGGTGTGGCACGGCTGGGCCACCCGCCTGTCGGACATCGACCTGGCCCTGTTCTGCGACGACCCCAAATCGGCCGAGATCCACCTGCTCAATCTGGGCCTGCGCTACGAGGTGGGCACCCAGCCCGGCCTGCACGGCCACCCGGTTGATGTGCTGAGCCTGCACAGCCACTGCCCCGGCCTGGACGAGGACGTGGGCGTGCACCTGCGCATCTACGACCTGCGCGACCAGCGCGGCGCCCTGCTGCCCGACGCCCAGGGCCGGCGCCCGCGCGGCGACCTGGCGGCGCTCGATCACCTGCTGGCGCAGGGGGGTTGAGGCCGCCCGCCCCACCCGCTCACCGGCCCACCCGGATAATCTGACCATGTCCCAAGCCTCCTCATCCCCCACGTCTGGCCGCTCCTCGCGCCGCCTGTTGCTGGGCGCCGGCCTGGTCGCCGCAGCCGGTGGTGCGGGCCTGGCCTGGTGGCGCCACCGCCCGGTCCCACCGCTGCCCGGCGCGCAACTGGACTTCTGGCAAGAAGCCTTTGAGACCCCCGACGGCCAGCCCCTGCGCACCATCGCCTGGCAGGGCAAACCTTTGTTGGTCAACTTCTGGGCCACCTGGTGCCCCCCCTGCGTGGAAGAGCTGCCCATGCTGGAAGCCTTTTGGCAGGCTCGGCGTGCCCAGGGTTGGACGGTGTTGGGCCTGGCGGTGGATCAACCCTCTTCGGTCAAACGCTTTTTGCAGACACGGCCGCTGAGCTTCCCCATCGGCATGGCCGGTCTGGGCGGCACCGAGCTCTCCAAGCGCCTGGGCAACAGCATGGGCGCCCTGCCTTTTTCGGTGCTGTTCGGCAAAGATGCCACCATCTTGAAGCAAAAACTCGGAAAACTGGACCAGAGCGACCTGGACCAGTGGGCGCAGGCGGCGGCCTGAGACCGCTGGCGCCCCGGCTTCGGGCATGCAGTCCGCCAGCAGGCCGGCGCGCCCAGTTGTTGAACTGGCCGGCAGATGGAATCAATTGGCAATATATCGGAACTTAAACGAATTTCGAGCGAATTTCGGGTAAATTACGGCCATCAACGTCCAGAACCCAAGGAATCCGCATGGACCTGCGCAAACTCAAGACCCTGATCGACCTGGTCTCCGAATCCACCATCTCCGAACTCGAGATCACCGAAGCCGAAGGCAAGGTCCGCATTGTCAAGAGCACTGGCGCCCAGATGATGGCCGCCCCGACCCAGATGGTCACGGTGGCAGCGCCCGCCCCGGCCGCCACGGTGGCGGCCGAAGCCCCGGCCGCCGCACCGGCGGCGCCGGCCGCACCAGCCGGCCACACCGTCAAATCGCCCATGGTGGGCACCTTCTACCGCTCCTCCAGCCCCGGCGCCGCCCCCTTTGTGCAGATCGGCAGCCAGGTCAAGGAAGGCGACACCCTGTGCATCGTCGAGGCCATGAAGATCCTCAACGAAATCGAATCCGACAAGAGTGGCACCGTGACCCAGATCCTGTGCGAGAACGGCCAGGCCGTCGAATACGGCCAGCCGCTCTTCATCATCGAATAAGGCTGGCCCGATGTTCAAGAAAATCCTGGTCGCCAACCGCGGCGAAATTGCGCTGCGCATCCAGCGCGCCTGTCGGGAGTTGGGGGTTCGGGCCGTGATGGTCTACTCCGAAGCCGACAAAGAGGCCAAGTACGTCAAGCTGGCCGAAGAGGCGGTGTGCATCGGCCCGGCGCCTTCCGGCCAGAGCTACCTGAACATGCCGGCCATCATCTCGGCCGCCGAGGTCACCGACGCCGAGGCCATCCACCCCGGTTATGGCTTTCTGAGCGAGAACGCCGACTTTGCCGAGCGCGTCGAGAAATCCGGCTTCCAGTTCATTGGCCCCACCCCCGAGTCGATCCGCATCATGGGCGACAAGGTCTCGGCCAAGCAGGCCATGATTCGCGCCGGCGTGCCCTGCGTGCCCGGCTCGGAAGGCGAGCTGCCCGACGACCCGGCGGCCATCCGGCGCATTGCCAAGAGCGTGGGCTACCCCGTCATCATCAAGGCCGCCGGCGGCGGCGGTGGGCGCGGCATGCGCGTGGTCCACACCGAGGCGGCCCTGGTCAATGCGGTGCAGATGACGCGCGCCGAAGCGGGCGCTGCCTTCGGCAACCCGGCGGTCTACATGGAGAAATTCCTGCAGAACCCGCGCCACATCGAGATCCAGATCCTGGCCGACAAGCACAAGAACGCAGTCTACCTGGGCGAGCGCGACTGCTCCATGCAGCGCCGCCACCAGAAGGTGATCGAAGAGGCACCGGCCCCCGGCATCCCGCGCAAGCTGATCGACAAGATCGGCGAGCGTTGCGTGGCCGCCTGCAAGAAGATCGGCTACCGCGGCGCCGGCACCTTCGAGTTCCTGTACGAGAACGGCGAGTTCTACTTCATCGAGATGAACACACGCGTGCAGGTCGAGCATCCGGTCACTGAATGGATCACCGGCGTGGACATTGTCCGCACCCAGATCATGGTGGCGGCCGGCGAGAAGCTGCCCTTTACCCAGCGCCAGATCGAGATCCGTGGCCACGCCATCGAGTGCCGCGTGAACGCCGAAGACCCCTTCAAATTCATCCCCTCGCCCGGCCGCATCAGCATGTGGCACCCGCCGGGCGGACCCGGGGTGCGCGTGGATTCTCACGTCTACACCAACTACTTTGTGCCGCCCAATTACGACTCGATGATCGGCAAGATCATCGTCCACGGTGACACCCGCGAGCAGGCCCTGGCCCGCATGCAGACGGCGCTGGCCGAGACCGTGGTCGAGGGCATCAGCACCAACATCCCGCTGCACCGCGAGCTGATGGTGGACGCCAAGTTCATGCAAGGCGGCACCAACATCCACTACCTCGAGCACTGGCTGAGCCAGCACAAGCGCTGATGTACGAACTGGTGCTGCTCTGCCCTGAAACGCAGGTCGAAACGCTCAGCGATGCGCTCGACGCGCTCGATGCCCTGAGCGTCTCGGTGGAAGACGCCGATGCCCAGACCCCCGCCGAGCAGGCGCTGTTTGGCGAGCCGGGCATGCCGCCGCCCAAGGAAGGCTGGCAGCGTTCGCGGATGGTGGCACTTTTTAGCAACCAGGCACAGGCCGAAGACGCCGCGACCTTGCTGCAAGTGCAGGACTTTTTCGAGGGCTGCAAGCTGTTGGGCGTGCGCCATGTCGAAGAACAGGACTGGGTGCGACTGACCCAATCGCAGTTCGCGCCTGTCGAGATCACGTCGGAATTCTGGATCGTGCCGACCTGGCATGAGGTTCCGCCACAGGCACATCAGACCATCCGACTCGATCCCGGTCTGGCCTTTGGCACCGGTACCCACCCGACTACCCACATGTGTTTGCGCTGGATTGCCAGCCACGGCCTGAATGGACAGCGCGTGCTCGACTACGGCTGTGGCTCGGGCATCCTGGCGATTGGCGCAGGCAAATACGGTGCGCTTGAGATCGACGCGGTCGACATCGATGAGGCAGCCGTGAGCTCGACACGTCTCAATGCAGAAGCCAACGGCGTCACGCTCCGTGCCGGCCTGCCCGAACTTGCACAAGGCGAGTACCAGACGGTGCTGGCCAATATCCTGGCGACACCGCTCAAGGTGCTTGCACCGCTGCTGTGCGCCCATGTGGCCGCGGGCGGCAATCTGGTACTGGCCGGCATTCTGGAGCGGCAAGCCGAAGAGCTGCAGCAAGCCTACGCCCCCTGGCTGCAGCTTTCGGTCAGCGATACGAGCGAGGGCTGGATCCTCATGACGGCGCGCAAGGCCTGACGGGGCCATCCCGAGCAGCCGCCCTCCTCCACCTCATACAATGGGTCATGGCGTCCTGTCTTGTGACCCGTTGTCCGAATTGTCTGGCCGTTTTTGAGGTCAGTTCGACCCAGCTGGCGCAAGCCCAGGGGTGGCTGCGCTGCGGGCAATGCGCACAAACTTTTGACAGCACAGGGCTGGTCGTGCCGTGGACAGATTCCCGCCCGGAGCATGCTGAACAGACACAGGCGCGGATGGACCTGCAAACCTTCCTGCGTCAAAAGGACACGGGAACAGAGCAGACACCTGTTCCTGAGCCCCTTCCCCCACTGTCCACGCCACCAGCAGATCAGGCCTTGCTGGCTTTTGAACAGGCCTTGGCTACATTCCCCGGACCCGACGCCCACCGCCTTGATCTCCCGCAGCCCAACCCTTCATTAGAAGCAGCGCCCTCCAGTCGGAGGGCATTGGGCAAACGGCTTGGCCTGTTTTTACTGGGTATTGCCGCAACGCTCCAACTGGCGTGGGCCCTGCACCCTTTCTGGAGAGACTCGTCTGTGTTGGGCTCCGCCATACAGGCGACAGAGACGCGCACTGGGTGGTCCGTGCCCGCCTGGCGCCAGCCTCAAGCATTGCGGATCGACAGCTCTTCTCTGGAGAGGGCCGATGGTGGGCAGCAGCTCGAGTGGATTGTGCTCAACCGGTCTGCCTGGCCAGCACAAGCGCCCGCGTTGGCACTGGATCTCAACAATGCCCAAGGCGAGCTGATTGTGCGCCGGGTGCTGCTGCCCAGTGATGTGGACGCCCCCGTTCGCATTGACCCCGATGGCCAATGGGCTGGCGAGCTGTTGCTGGATGTCCCGGCAGAGCTGGAGATCACAGGGTACAGACTGCGGGCCTTCTACCCTTGAAATCGTCACCCCAATGAAAAAGGCCCGATGCGGGGCATCGGGCCTTGGCAAAAGCGCTTGAGCGCGTCAGGGCTTGGCAGCCGAAGGGAATGGCCACGCAGCCTGAGGGTTCAGCGTTGTTTGCGCAGCAGGGGCAGCGGGTGCTTTGGCGGCCTTTTTGGCAGCAGGCTTTTTCGCTGCTTTCTTGGCAGCCGGCTTTTTGGCGGCAGGCTTTTTCGCTGCGGCTTTCTTGGCTACGGCCTTCTTGGCAACCGCTTTTTTGGCGGCAGGCTTTTTCGCTGCGGCTTTCTTGGCTACGGGCTTCTTGGCAGCCGCTTTTTTAGCCACGGGCTTTTTCGCAACCGCTTTCTTGGCTGCAGGCTTCTTAGCAACAGCTTTCTTGGCTACGGGCTTCTTGGCGACAGCCTTCTTGGCTGCAGGCTTCTTGGCAGCAGCTTTTTTGGCCGGTGCAGCTTTCTTGGCTGCAGGCTTCTTCGCTACGGCTTTCTTGGCGGCCGGCTTTTTAGCGGCGGCTTTCTTGGGTGCAGCTTTTTTTGCGGCTGCTTTCTTTGCAGTTGCCATGGTTTTCTCCTAATTCAAATGGAAGAATCATCGGATGGAAAACACTCTATGCATGTTGGGTGCATCAAGCGATTCAGGGTGCTGAGGCCGGCCTCAACACCCTGAGCACGGGAAAGCCCCGCCGCTGGCGGCCTGCGGACGCTAGCGGATCGGGGCTTGAACTGGAGCATCATCAAAAGTGATCAATCCCAGGACAGCGCGCCACCGGACTGGTACTCGATGACGCGGGTTTCGAAGAAGTTGCGTTCCTTCTTCAGGTCGATCATTTCGCTCATCCACGGGAACGGGTTTTCCTCGTTCGGGAACAGTGGCTCAAGGCCAATCTGCGTGGCGCGCCGATTGGCGATATAGCGCAAGTAGCCCTTGAACATGGAGGCGTTCAAGCCCAGAACACCGCGCGGCATGGTGTCTTCGGCGTAGCGGTATTCGAGCTCGACCGCTTTCTGGAACAGGCCCTTGATCTCGGCCTTGAAATCAGCCGTCCACAGATGCGGGTTCTCCAGCTTGATCTGGTTGATCAGGTCAATGCCGAAGTTGCAGTGCATGGACTCGTCGCGCAGGATGTACTGGTAC
>JACCDV010492251.1_pt1 | contig 47162 bp, 51 predicted proteins | sample 7446131 | NCBI WGS metagenome assembly JACCDV01 (sample SAMN15323448, study PRJNA562643) | freshwater metagenome | isolation source: river surface water | place: USA:Blue River Watershed | collected 2017-08-17
GTTGGAGCTTTTGCTCTATTAATGATTTTTTTCATAATTACGTTTTTTGTCATCCTGTAAAGGATCTATTGGATAATTAATTCAACACTTTCTTTATTGTCCAAAGCTTTGTAAACAAATACTTTTAGCTTTGTAAAAGCTTTTCTCGACATCAAACCTAAACCAGGTCCAGAAAGTTTAGTAACAGGAGCAATACAGCCACGTAATTCCTTTTGCGCATTATTGGCAGGATGTATCAAAATATAAGTTCTATTCGGTACATCTACCAATTCCAAATGCCATTTGTGTTTTGCACTGTATCGCTTTCTAATAAAATATTTCCCTTCTGGAATGCAGGAAACCTTCGTTTCGTTCATCTTCCACGGCAATTCAATGGTGTTACAAATCAATTTGCCTTCGCATTCGAGTTTACCATTGGTTCCTTCAGGGAAATAAGTTCTAGTTAAAAATAGTACCATAACTGACCACTGGTTATACACCACTATCAACTTTCGCAATCGATAATGGGTTAAAAGCACCATTTTTCAATGGATACATTTGCCCATTTATCTCCTGATAGAACTCAATACCCAAAGCCAAAAACAATGGTTTTGTACTTGCAGGTGTAACCTCATTCACTTGATTAATTGGAGCAGTAGCAGTTCCATCCCAAGGTAAAATTGCCGTTTCAGAAGTAGCAACCACATACGTTTCAGCTTCAAAATCAATTTCAGCTCCACCAGAAATGATTTTGTAGTGAGTAGTTCCACTTGGAGCAGCAATCATATTAGCTGGAATAAATGATGCTAAATCCACTTTAATTTCTCCTGCTGCACGACGAATTGATGCCACAAAAGGAGCAAATAAAGTGGTTCCCAATTTACCACGAATATTGAATTCAAAACCAAATAACAATTCAGCTTCGCCATCAATAACATTTCGCAAACCACGAACACTCACCAAATCCGCCTGAATAACTTTCATCATAGCCTGCGTCAATCGACTCACCATTCTACCATCAGCAGAATTTAAAAGCAACGGTCGTAAAGCGTTTCTAAGCATTTTTCCTGCCTTTCCAGCTCTACCAAACTCGGAACCATTCTCACGAGTTCTTTGAAACGCAGGGTCACTAGCTATTCTACTAGCATCAATACCTCCTTTTTCTCTCGCTAAGTGACCATCTTGCGTTTTATAAAAAGTAATATCCCCGATAGTACCTTTCAATTTAATTATGCCTTTCTGTCTAGCCATAACTTCAAAATTTTGTTAAACATTCATCTTAAATCTCTTCATTCTTTCAATCAGTTGCAACCCCATTTTGAATGATTAAAGCAAAGTTTACAATGTAATTAAGTAAATAAAAAGTTAGGTATGTACGATATGTCCAAAAACGACACAAGTGTCCAAAACAAACACAAAAACACAATAAATAAGTGTGAAAAATTATAACTAAATTGCAAAAGATTTTCTGCACGTGAGCAGTATAGCATAGCTACATCAAAAGCATAGTTAAAGTATGAAATTTAATAATCAGAGGGTATGCATCTATCCAAAGGACATACAACGAATAACAGGTAAGAGTTATCGTCAAAGTACTAGATTAATGCAAAAGATTAAAAAAGACCTCAACAAGCTCGAAAATGAGTTTCTAACGATTGAAGAGTTCTGTACATATTGTGGCATAAAATATGAACAAGTAACTCACTTGATTTTTGTTTAAACCAATAACATGTCTTAACCAAAACAAGAATAACTAAATACTCAAACAACTAGTTCAAATTTTAGTATTTATATTTTCCTTTTTAAAAATAATATTGTAAATTTACTTCATACGATTTACGATAAATTGAATAGTAAAAAAGAGGTGGTAAATCGGTTACCTTTATCAAGTAGCCTCTCCTAACCTCTTTAAAATAGGCGGTTTTGAGATTAGTTCGATTCTCTCCGACTCCACTAGAGTGGACAACTCGATTTTTTTTCGATAATTGTCCACTTTTTTTATTTTTTAAATCACTGTCTATCAACAACATATATCTTAAAACGTCATTGATTCTGGTAGTTCGACATTTTTTTCCGTCAAATTCAAATTTTTCAGGGAATATCGAACTAATTAACTGCTGTTTGTCTCTAATTGAAGATTTTAAATAATGGCTCTTTAGATTTGACAAGGCATCAACGCCATTTTTTAACCATTTTATATAATCACTATCAACTTTTTTTAATCTTTCAATTTCTTCAAGTAATGATTGCTTTTGATTAGAGTATCTGGACATTGTCTCAGAATATTGATTTGAGTCTATTTTACCATCCACTAACAAATCTTGTAATTTTTCAATACGAACATTTGTTTCTTTTACGCTATCCTTTAATTTTTCAAGTTGTAGTTTAGAATCTTTAGCATCAACAGTTAATAAGTCTTTGACCATCAATTGATAAATATCCTTTACCTCAGAAGTAAAACTAAAATCGTCCAAAATACTTTCAAAAGTTTCATTAACTAAATCTTTTGAATATCTTTCTTTTGCACAATAATTACAATGATAATAAAAATATCTATTTCCGGTAGCACTTCTTGAACCACTTCCTGTTAATTTTTCCCCACAATTAGAACATGACAACAATCCTCTTAATGGAAGTTCTTCATTCAATGATTTATAAACGGGTAGCTTTCTCATTTTGTTATTATCCGTTAGCATTTGTTGTACCTCAAAAAATAATTTTTCAGTAATTATTGCTTCATGAATACCATCAATAATCATCATTGGTTCATCTTCACTTTTCGGAACTATAATTTTACCCATGTAAATTGGATTTCTCAATAATTTAGAGAAATTACTCCTACTGATAGTAGATACTCCATAAATAGTGTATAGATACAGTATGGATAGTGTATGCAAAGAGAATTATTTTCATTAGTTCTCGATACATTTTGGATTTGTAAATCTAAGGCTTTCCAAATCCAAAACACTCGAAGTGACGGTAGTGGAAATATGGAATAAAAAACGTTAAGCTAAGAGCTAAAAACTATAGAAACGAAACCTCACAGTCGTCATTTCGAGTGATTTTTAAAAGGAAAAATGCTAATTTTTGCTTTTAAAAATTGTATCGAGAACTATAGAACCGATACCTCACAGCCGTCATTTCGAGTGATTTTTGAAAGGAAAAATGCTAATTTTTGCTTTTAAAAATTGTATCGAGAACTATAGAACCAAAACAAAAAAAGACACCCGAAAGTGTCTTTTAATTCTATATAAATTACAAAAAGGTAAACGCTCTGTGTAACTCTCCCAAAGCAATACAAGCAAAGAAAACTCGGTGAAGCTCGGTGTAAATTATGATGCTATGTGGTTAATTTAATAAGCCAAAAACTCTTTTAATTCTGTTTCAAATCTACCTTTTGGTAAATATTGGTCTTCTAAAGTTTTCATGAATGGAATCGCTGATTCTAAACTTCCAACTCTTCTTACTGGAGCGTCTAAGTATTCGAAACAGTTTTCCATAATCATAGCCGAAATATCACTTGCTACACCACCAAACAAAGTATCTTCTTGTAAAATGATTACTTTATTCGTTTTCTTAACTGAAGCGTAAATCGCATCCCAATCCATTGGTTGTAACGTTCTTAAATCTAATAAGTCCGCTTTAATTTCAGGATTTTTAGCTAACGTTTCTAAAGCCCAATGAACTCCAGCTCCAAATGAAATAATGGTTACATCAGTTCCTTCTTTAATCAATGACGCTTTTCCGAAAGGTAATGTGTAGTAATCTTTTGGCACATCTTGATACACACTTCTATACAACTGCTTGTGTTCGAAGAATAATACTGGATTTGGGTCGTTAATTGCGGTATTCAATAACCCTTTTGCATCATAAGGAAATGCTGGATAAACTACTTTTAATCCTGGAGTTTTCGTAAACCAAGCTTCGTTAGTTTGCGAATGGAATGGTCCTGCTTGAGTACCACCACCACAAGGCATACGTACCACTACATCCGATTTTTCTTGCCATCTGTAATGTTGCTTTGCCAATAAGTTTACGATAGGATTAAATCCGGTGGAAACGAAATCGGCAAACTGCATTTCCATCACCGCTTTAAATCCGTTGATTGATAATCCGTTAGCCGCTGAAACTACAGCGCTTTCGCAGATTGGTGTATTTCTAACTCTTTCTTTTCCAAATTGCGCAACAAATCCGTCTGTAATTTTGAAAGCACCACCATATTCAGCAATGTCTTGTCCCATAAGTACCAAATTCTCATGGCGTTCCATCGACTGACGTAAACCATTTGAAATCGCATCAATCACACGGATATTTTCTACTTCTGAAGATGGATTGAATTCTTCGAAAGTATAAGGTTTGTAAACATCCCCTAATTCTTCTTCTAACGAAGCTACAATTTCTGGCTCTTCTTGAACTTTTGCCCAATCCGTATCAATTTCTTTCTTAATTTCAGCTCTAATAGCGTCATCTTCTTCCTCTGATAAAACCGCTGTAGCTTTTAAGTAATTTCTATAATTCTCCACTGGGTCTTTCACCGCCCACATGTCCATTAATTCTTGCGGAACGTATTTCGTACCACTCGCCTCTTCATGTCCACGCATTCTAAAGGTTTTAAACTCTAACAACACCGGACGTGGATTTTCAATCATAGAAGCTTTTAATTCCGAAATCAAATGCACTACTTCCAATAAATTATTTCCATCTACAATGTGACTTTCCATTCCGTAACCTACTCCTTTATCAGCAAGGTTTTCACAACGATATTGCTCGTTTGTTGGAGTAGATAATCCGTAACCATTATTTTCAATCACGAATAAAACTGGCAATTCCCAAACTGCTGCAATATTTAAAGCTTCGTGAAAATCTCCTTCCGAAGTTGCGCCTTCACCTGTAAATACAGCGGTTACTTTTCCGTTCTTTCTTAATTTATTGGCTAAAGCAATTCCGTCAGCAATCCCTAATTGAGGACCTAAATGCGAAATCATTCCTATAATCTTATATTCTTGCGTTCCAAAGTGGAAACTTCTATCACGGCCTTTAGTAAATCCGTTTTTCTTTCCTTGCCATTGCGAAAACAAGCGGTGCAACGGAATATCACGAGTAGTAAATACTCCTAAATTACGGTGCATTGGTAAAATATATTCATCTTTATCCAAAACCGAAGTTATTCCCACAGAAATAGCTTCTTGCCCAATACCAGAGAACCATTTTGATACTTTTCCTTGACGGATTAGAATCAACATTTTCTCTTCAATCAAACGCGGTTTTAAGATTTTCTTGTATAAATCAAGTAGTTGCGAATTCGATAATTCTTTTCTTTCAAAGTTCATGATGATGGAACAATTAAATTTTGCTCAAAAGTAATAAAAATAACATTTTGAAAGCGAATTGTTATAAAAAAGATGAGACAAATTTCAAGAGCAAGAACAAGTTCAAGTTCAAATTAAAAGTCAACTACAAATCTTCCCATCATCCATCACCAATCACCCATAACCCATTGTTAACAACTTTCCACTTTCACAATTAAAATATTTATATACCTTTGTATTTACTTGGGTTAAAGCCCATTTGATTTATTAACAATAAAGTTTAAGTATGCAACAAATTCCTAGTGTTGACTTACGTGATTTCCTGTCGGATGATCCGGCACGTAAACAAAAATTTGTAAATGAAATCGGAAAAGCCTACGAAGAAATCGGCTTCGTAGCATTAAAAGGTCATTTTTTAGATGACAAACTTGTAGAGGATTTATATTCAGAAGTTCGTAACTTCTTTAATCTTCCTCTTGAAACCAAAGCTAAATACGAAATTCCAGGCATTGGCGGACAACGTGGTTATGTTTCTTTCGGTAAAGAACATGCTAAAGGTCGCTCTGCTGGAGATTTGAAAGAGTTTTGGCATTTTGGACAATACGTTAGCAAAGGTTCAAAATACGCTGACGAATATCCAGATAACGTGGAAGTAACAGAATTACCAAAATTCAATGTAGTAGGTAAAGAAGCTTACCAAATGTTAGAAAAAACAGGAGTTTATGTGTTAAGAGCTTTAGCCCTTTACATCGGATTAGACGAATTCTACTTTGACAAATACATCAAAGACGGAAACAGTATTTTACGCCCTATCCACTACCCACCTATTACTGACGAGCCTAAAGACGGAGCCGTTCGTGCAGCAGCACATGGTGACATCAACTTGATTACCTTATTAATGGGAGCTCAAGGAAAAGGGTTACAAGTACAAAATCACAACGGAGAATGGATTGATGCTATGGCACAACCAGACGAGTTAATGATTAACGTAGGTGATATGTTATCAAGACACACCAACAACAAGTTGAAATCAACAATTCACCAAGTGGTAAATCCGCCAAGAGAATTATGGGGTTCATCTCGTTATTCCATTCCTTTCTTCATGCACCCAATAAGCGATATGAGTTTAAATTGCTTACCAGAATGTATCGATGAAAACAATCCAAAATTATATGAAGATATCACCGCTGGTGAATTCTTACATGAACGTTTGGTAGAATTAGGATTGATTAAGAAATAAAGGAAATAAAATTCCAATAAATAAAATTCCAAATTCCAAGTAACATTGGGGTTTGGTTTTTTGTTTAAAGATTGAAAATACATACACGCCATATTAGCACGCGGATGAAACGGATTTACTTCGTAAAACGCAGATTAAAACAGATATAAACCATAAAAAAAGAATATATGCACTTATTACATCAAGATTTAACATCGTTAATTTTAAAAACTTTTTACGAAGTTTATAACGAATTAGGTTATGGTTTTCTTGAAAAAGTTTATCAAAACGCCTTATTGATTGAGTTAAGAAAAAGAGGACTTGAAGCAACTCCGAATAAAAAAATTAAAGTCTTTTACAAAGGGGAAAACGTAGGTGACTATTATGCTGATATAATTGTAAACGACACAATCGTATTAGAATTAAAAGCTGCCGATTATATTGTTGAAGAGTTTGAAAATCAATTGCTCAATTACTTAAAAGGAACTGATTGCGAAATAGGTTTATTATTAAACTTTGGGAAAAAGCCTGAATTCAGAAGAAAAATTTACGAAAACAAAAGAAAGTATAGAAAAAATCAGTTTTAATTCGCGCTTCGCTTTAGCGAATCCGTTTTATCCGCGTGCTAAACTATGGACTTACAAGAACAATTAAAAAAACTATTTCCTGATCATCAGCCTTTAGAAGAAGAGAAAGAAGAAACTCTTCCTCATGAATTATTCGTTCAAAAAGAACCCATGATTTGTAAATATGAGAAGCGAAAAGGAAAACCTACCACGATTATTTCAGGATATGAAGGCGAAGACGAAGATTTTAAAATCTTAGCGAAAGAAATCAAAAGCAAATTAGCAGTTGGTGGAACTTTTAAAGATGGAGAAATCATCATTCAAGGCGATTATCGTGATAAAATCATGAAAATATTACAAGACAAAGGATTCAAAACAAAACGTGTTGGAGGTTAAAGCCCCCTAACCCCCAAAAGGGGAATAAAAATGAAAAAAGAATAAAATTAATAACAATCTCATATTTTAGTAGAAAATAATTTGAGAACTTAAAACCTATTGACCCCTAATAGGATTCCCCCATCGGGGGTTAGGGGGCTAAAATGATAGCAGCATCAGAATTAATATTAAATCCAGACGGAAGTGTATATCACATCAATTTAAAACCTGGACAAATCGCTAACGATATTATCTTCGTTGGGGATCAAAATCGTGTAGAGAAAATTACAAAACACTTTGATTCTATTGAGTTTACCACTCAAAAACGCGAGTTCAAAACTCAAACCGGAACTTACAAAGGCAAAAGAATTACCGTTATGTCTTCTGGAATTGGTCCAGACAACATCGATATCGTAATGAACGAATTAGATGCCTTAGTAAACGTAGATTTAGAAACCAGAACTGTCAAAAAAGAATTGACATCTTTGAACATTGTTCGTATTGGAACTTCGGGTTCTTTACAAGCGGATATTCCTTGCGATAGTTTTGTAATGAGTCAATATGGCTTAGGTTTGGATAATATGCTTCGTTCCTATTTAATTGACGAAATTTCAGAAACCGAAATGGAAGAAGCGTTCATCAAGCAAACCAATTGGGACATGAGAAAAGGTCGCCCGTACGTTATTGCAGGAAGCAAAACTTTAGAACAACGTTTAGAAAGTGATAAAATTTTCAAAGGATTCACAGGAACTGCTGGCGGATTTTATGGTCCTCAAGGTCGTGTAGTGCGTTTAGGAATCCAAGATCCTGAGTTAAATTATAAAATGGATAGTTTCAATTTCAACGGAACTCGAATGACCAATTTAGAAATGGAAACAGGCGCTATTTATGGTTTAGGAAAACTATTAGGTCACAACTGTTTATCATTAAATGCCATCATTGCTAACCGTGCAACTGGAACTTTCAGTGAAGACCCTTATAAATCTGTAAATGAATTAATTGAGTATACTTTAAATAAGTTAGCAGAGTAACAAAAAGGAACACTTTTAAACTCTTAACCCTTTAAACTCTTAAACTTAAGAATGAAAACAATCAAAATAGCTGGAGTTCCAGAACATTTCAACTTACCTTGGCATATGTGTATCGAAGATGGCGAATTTGAAGCCGTTGGTATTGATTTACAATGGACTGACGTTCCAGAAGGTACAGGAAAAATGTGTCAAATGTTGCGCGATGGTGAAACCGATATTGCCGTAATTCTTACCGAAGGCATCATCAAAGACATCGCTGCTGGAAATCCGAGTAAGATTGTGCAAATTTATGTGCAAAGTCCATTAATTTGGGGAATTCATGTGGCTGCTAATTCTAATTACAAAACACTTTCAGATTTAGAACATAAAAAAGTAGCTATTTCTCGAATGGGTTCAGGTTCGCATTTGATGAGTATTGTGAATGCTCAAAATCAAAATTGGAATACCGAAAATTTACAATTTGAAATCGTGAACACCATTGATGGCGCGGTTGAAAGCTTAACTTCAGGAAAAGCGGATTATTTCATGTGGGAGCGTTTTATGACACAACCTCTTGTCGATAAAGGGATTTTCAGAAGAATTGGGGATTGCCCTACTCCTTGGCCTTGTTTCGTAATTGCAGTTCGCAATGAAGTTTTGGAAAACCATCCAAAAGTAATCGACCAAATTTTAGACACCATCAATACCACAACAGAAGAATTCAAAATGATTCCGAGTATTGACAGAACCTTAGCTTCTAAATACAATCAAAATGTAGAAGCGATTCAGGAATGGTTAAAATTAACACGTTGGTCGCAAAAACAAATGACAGCTCCAACATTAGATAAAATAATGGAACAACTTTTGAAGCTTCAAATTATCGATAAAAAAGTACCAAAAGAATCGATACTTAAATAAATCTGTATTTTTATCGTTTTAAACGAAATGACAATTAAAATCCCCACAATCGCTGAATTAAAAGAAAAGCTTTCTTTACCGAAGCCTTGGGATAATGTTGTCATTTTTGTTTTAAATATACTGATAACAATCCCTACTTTTTTAATTATTCATCAAAATGTAATTGATTTACATTGGAATTTTCATTTAGATAGAATACTAATCGTTGTAGGAATTATAATTGGTATACAACTCTTATTGCGATTAGTTAAAACGATTATTATTTTAATTGTTTTCTTTTACCTGATTGCATTGCTGTATGGAACATTATTTGGTAATTACGGATTTAAACGAGTTTTCGAAGACTATCGTTATATGATTTATGCCATGAGTGAAAATCAAAATCCAGAAGATTTAATTATTACCAAATTACTTCCTTTTCCAAACAAATCAAAGATTATTGATGCCGTAGATTTTTCAAATCCGAAAGTTAGAAATTTTGCTTTATCGGCTACTACAAAGCATTTTACAGAATTCAAAGAAAGTGGAGAAAAGAGAAGAATGATACAATGTTTTGCAGTATTCAAAGAAATAAAAAACCGTTGGAATTATGTTAATGACCCGAAAGGAAGAGAATACATAGCGTATGCTTCAGAAAGTTTACAACATTTTTCAGGTGATTGCGATGATCATGCCATACTAATGTCGGCTTGTATCAAAGCAATTGGTGGAACACCAAGAATTATTCACACTGGAGGTCACTTATATCCAGAAATGTTGATTGGAACAAAAAAAGATTTAGAAACTGCCATTTATCTCATTAAAAAAGAACTTTTTACACAAGAAAGTTATCACCAACAAATTCATTATCATATTGATGAAAGAGGCCAAATTTGGTTAAATTTAGACTATACCGCATCCTATCCAGGAGGAAAATTTATGAGTGAAGAAATTCTTGGTGCACTAACTTTTAATTGATTTATTTTTCTATATTTACACAAATAAACATCCCTATATGAAGAAAATAAGCCTGATATTACTAGCGTTACTTTCGCTTAGCACTTATGCTCAATCAAATGAAAATACGAGTGCTGACACCATTGTATCTCCTATTCTATCCAAAAAAAATGAAATTAAAGTTGATGTCTTAAATTTAGCTGCATTTGGCAAATTAGGAATTTCATATGAGTACTTTATTGATAAAGATTTTTCAGTAGGTATAACTGGAATGTTTTTCAACAAAAAAAGCAAAACAGATGATTTTCTAACCGATGACACTCGAACTTTAATCGACTACCAACTTATTGAATATGTGCGTTATGCATTATCTAAAAGTGCAACTAATTTATATTACATTGAGGGTTTTGTTAATGTTAATGGTGGAGAATATAAAGAATTGACCACTCGTAATAACGAAACAGCTGATTACGTTTTAGTTACAAGAAACAACTATAATGATGTAGCCTTAGGTGGCGCTGTGGGATATAAGTTATATTTTAAAGAAAGTTTTGTTTTAGACTTAACGGTTGGTATTGGAAAAAACTTATTCCAAGAAAACAGTCCATCAACAGTAACACGATTAGGCATTAATTTAGGATACCGATTTTAATTAGAACCATCATGAAAAAATTTTTAAGCATAGCAACCCTTTTTATTTCTGTATTTGCACTTACAAGTTGTACCGAAAGTGACGATGAATTTTTTGCTAATACAACCGTAACGTCAAACAACTTAATTAATTTACAAGTGACTGGAAATGAAGTTAATGTTTCGTGTTATGTAGCACGACTTCTTCCTCAAGCTACAAATCCTTTTGATATTTATTTGACTAGTAATTCTAGAAAATTATTTTTTAATTACACTTTAGAAAAAAGAAATTCTAGCAACGAATGGGAATTTATTACCCCTAGCAATGTTACTTCTATTGCAGGTGAAAATAGCATTGGTGATTATATGTCAGGTATTGCCGTTTTAGACGCACTAGACACAACTTATGAATATGAAACTGATATTAGCCTAACACCAGGACAATACCGCATTACCATAGACCCTGAAATCGTTTCACTAAATGCTCAAAATGCTGTTATGGTAACGGTAAAAACAACTACTACTGGTGCTACTGATAATGTTTTAAGCTTTACAGTGAATTAATTATAATACAATGCAAATTACTTGTAAAAATTGCAATCAACCCTTTTCTGGTAACTTTTGTAATAATTGTGGACAATCATCTGATACACATAAATTAAATTTGCATTTTGTTTTGCATGATATACAACATGCTTTTTTTCATTTTGATAAAGGTGTTTTATTTACAGCTAAAGAATTATTTACTCGACCTGGAAATTCTATTAGAGAATTTATTGAAGGTAAAAGAATTAAACATTTCAAGCCAATTTCATTAGTAATTGTATTAGCAACTACATATGGTATTTTACGACACCTATTTAATTTTAGTATATTAGATAAAAATGAAGTTTCAAAAATTCAAGGTGTAGAATATGAAAGTTTAAACGAATGGATTTCACATCATTATTATTGGATAATATTGTTGTCTATCCCAATGTTTTCAATAGCTTCTTATTTAGTTTTTAGAAAACAAGGGTACAATTTTATAGAGCATTTTGTTTTAAATACATACATGGCTTCGCAACGTTTAATTCTTAGAATTGCCATTTTTCCAATCACCAAATATATTTCAGAATCTAGTTACAACAAGTTGTTTGTTGATGTTTTAATGTTGATGGATATCGTTTTGATTTTTTGGAGCTACATCACTTTTTTTAATAATTTATCAAGAATTAAAGTTTTTTTATATTCAATTTATAGCTACCTAATCTTTTTAGTAATCTTCTTTATTTTGTTACTATTGAGTGTTTTAATTTTTGATATCCATGTGAAGTGATTGTTGGCTTTTTTACCACTCTATATCTTCCTTCCCTTTTTCTCTCAAATAAACATTCGTCAATTTAAAATGATTGTTTCCAAACCACATGCCTCTGTTGGCACTCAAAGGAGATGGATGTCCGCTTTCTAATACCAAATGCTTTTCTCTGTCGATGAGCTTTCCTTTTTTCTGAGCAAAACTACCCCATAATAAAAACACTACGTTTTCCGATTTTTGATTGATTAAATCAATTACAGCATCGGTAAAAATATTCCATTTCAAATGTTTATGACTGTTAGCTTCGTCTTTTCTTACCGATAAACCAGTGTTTAATAAAAAACAAGTAAAGACATTCTAATTAAGCATAATTTCATTTTTTTTAATGTTTGGTGTACTGACAAATTTATCTGAAAAAGAATTTTATTCTATTCAGAAAAAAGCAAAAGAATATTTTGAAAAAATGAATTCGAAAAGGCAATTTCTGAATGTGAAAAATTGACTGATGCTTCAGATTTGAATCCTTTGAAAGAAAAATTTGGCTTTATCTATATCGAAGCATTTATAAATCTTAGCATTTCATATTTAGCTTTAAACAAAATAGAAAATACTTGTTCATCATTTAAAAAAGTTGGAGGGTTTACAAACTTTTCTGTTCGAAATTATTTAATCAATTATTGTAAATAAAACTTCAAACAACATCCGAATACTTCAAAAACTACTTTCTGATTTTCCTTTTTGAAAATCTACTAATAAATCAATTTTATTTTGTTAAATTTGTGATGATTCATTTACTATTATTAATAATTCTATTTATTTTTCTTAGATAAATTAACTCATCATATATTTTAGCATCAAACAAAGTATAATGAAAAAAATAATATATTTAATATTACTACTACAAAATCTTTATTCATTTGGACAGAGTCAACCGATTTTTACTAATTGTATTGGTGATATTGATGATGACAAACTATATGACGCTAAAATTACAAGTGATGGAGGAATAATTGTTGTAGGTTATTTAATAACTCCTGGCCAATATAAAGCCTTTTTCATATCTAAATTTGATAGTAATGGAAATATGGTATGGGAAAAAAAGTATGGAGGTAATCTTTACGGAGATCATGCATTTTCAGTTTTTGAAGCAACTGATGGTTATGTAGTTGCAGGTGTAAACAAATCAAATTCAGGAGATATTACAGGAAATCATGGGAATTGGGATGCTTTGGTAGTTAAAGTTGACTTTTTAGGGAATTTAGTTTGGCAAAAACCTTTTGGAGGTTCTAGTGATGAAGAAGCAAAATCAATTGTTCAAACAAATGATGGCGGTTATATTATTGCTGGTTATACTTCATCAAATAATTTTGATGTATCTGGAAACCATGGTGGTAAAGATTTTTGGGTGGTTAAACTTAATGCATCAGGAAATTTAGTATGGCAAAAAACATATGGAGGAACTGGAAATGATATTGCTAACTCTATTGTTCAAACTTCAGATGGTGGTTATATAGTTGCTGGCGTATCTAATTCTACTAATGGAGATGTACTATTTAATATTGGTAATGATGATTTTTGGATTATTAAGATAACAAGCTCAGGAATAATTCAATGGCAAAAAACATTTGGAACATTAGGGTATGATAATATGCCGAACATTATTCAAACTTCTGAAGGAGGATATGTTATGGTAGGTGCCTCATACCCATTTAATGGTTCGTATTATGCAGATTATTGTAATATATTTAAAATTAATTCTACTGGAGATCTAGAATGGCAAAGATTTATTGAATCTTACAATTATTCCTCTTATGATGATATTTATAAAATTATTCAAACACTAGATAATGGTTTTGCAGTTATTGGTTCTACAGCAGATGGAGATACAAGTTCTAACGCTATGCCAACCTATGGCGGGACAAATTTATGGTTTTTAAAACTTGATTCCTCTGGAAATACTCAAGGACAAAGAGGTTTTGGTGGTCAAGGAAATGATCATGGTAGCGCAATTCAACAAGATGCTTCTGGTAACTATTATATAGTAGGATATATTTCTTCATCAAATAATACTAATAACCTTCCAAGAAATGGTCAAGTATTTTGTAATCATAGCCAGAATCATTGGGATGGATGGTTGATAAAAGTTAGTTCTGATTTACTAGGCACAAATTTAAGTAATCTGAAAAATAAAATTAATATATTTCCGAATCCAACTAATTCATCAATAAATGTAGAATTAGATTCTACTTTATCTAATGTCACATACTATTTATATGATAGTATTGGAAGAAATCTCCAAAATGGAAAATTGAATAATCAGAATTCAACTATTAATATTATTAGTCTACCAAATGGTATATACAATCTACTAATAAAAGACGATAATAATTTATATTTAAATCATAAAATAATCAAACAATAAAGGAATTTATTATTTGATATATTTTTCACCACTCCACTTCTACTTTTCCTTTCAATTTCAAATACGCATTCGTTAATTTAAAATGATTGTTTCCAAACCACATACCTCTGTTGGCACTCAAAGGAGATGGATGTCCGCTTTTTAATACCAAATGCTTTTCTCTGTCGATGAGCTTTCCTTTTTTCAGAGCAAAACTACCCCATAATAAAAACACTACGTTTTCCGATTTTTGATTGATTAAATCAATTACAGCATCAGTAAAAATATTCCATTTCAAATGTTTATGACTGTTAGCTTCGTCTTTTCTTACCGTTAAACCAGTGTTTAATAACAAAACACCTTGTTTTGCCCAGCGCTGTAAATTTCCAGATGTTGGGAAAAGAATTCTATCATATTCCGTATTAATTTCTGTAAAAATATTTTTCAACGAAGGCGGAATTGCCACACCATCATTCACCGAAAAACACAAACCATTCGCCTCACCTATTCCATGATACGGATCTTGGCCAATAATAACCACTTTAGTATCTTGATAATCAAATTGCTCAAAAGCCGAAAAAATAAGTTCTTTGGGCGGAAAACAAGTCGTGGTGGCATATTCTTGCTCTACTTGCTCCATCAATTCTACAAAATACGGTTTCTGAAATTCAGGCGCTAATAAAGCTTCCCAACTCTGATTTTTGATAAACATTTTATAATTTTTACCAAAAATATAAATTTCTATTGCAATATGGATTTATTACTTTGTAACTTTGACCTACCAGAAAAAGAAAAATGATTTCGATTACAGAAAAAACGCTACAAGATTTAGAATTCAAAACGGTTTTAGAAACCATCGCTAGTCGTTGCAACACGGATATTGGTGAAGAAAAAGCATTGGCAATAATTCCGTTCAAAAACAAAGAAGAACTGCTTATTAACTTAAAGCAGACTTCTGAATATTTGTCATCATTTTCGAACAATAACGCCATTCCAAATCATGGATTTGAAAACATCAACTACGAACTAAAATTCTTAGCTATCGAAGATAGTTTCCTAGAAGTAGGCAGTTTTAAAAAGATTGCCAACCTTTCAGAAACGGCGATTACGTTGATTCAGTTCTTAAAGAAGTTTGAAGATTATTATCCTAATTTATACCAAAAAGCCTCTCAAATTGACATTGTAAAATTAATCATCCAACGCATTGATGAAGTGGTTGATAAATTCGGAATCATAAAAGATAACGCTTCACCTGATTTAATTGATATTAGAAGAAATATAAATCTAGTTCGAGGTAAAATTAACCAAAGTTTTGGCATGGCTTTGAGTCAATACAATTCACTTGGTTATCTAGATGATATTAAAGAAACTGTAGTTGAAAATCGCCGAGTTTTAGCGGTTTTAGCGATGTATCGAAGAAAAGTAAAAGGTTCTATTTTAGGAAGTTCTAAAACAGGAAGTATTGCTTACATCGAACCCGAAGCAGCCCAACGCTATTCTCGAGAACTCAACAATTTAGAATACGAAGAGCGAGAAGAAATCATGCGTATTTTAAAACGTTTGACTAATGAAATTCGTCCGTTTACTGAAACTATTGCGGCTTATCAAGACTTTTTAAGTGATATTGATGTAATTGCTGCTAAAGCAAAATACGCCAATAAAATCAACGGAATTTTACCGAATATAATCGAAGAAAAGCGCATGTTTTTCCGAGAAGCCTACCATCCTATTTTGTATTTAAACAACAAGGAGAAGAAAGCCGTTACCTATCCACAAACTATTGAATTGCACAATGAAAGTCGTATTATTGTGATTTCGGGTCCCAATGCTGGTGGAAAAACGATTTCTTTGAAAACCGTAGGATTGTTGCAATTAATGTTACAAAGTGGGATATTAATTCCAGTTCACGAACGTAGCGAAACTTTTTTATTCGATAGAATTTTAACAGATATTGGTGACAATCAATCCATAGAAAATCATTTAAGTACCTATAGCTACCGTTTAAAAAACATGAACTACTTCTTAAAGAAGTGTAACGCTAAAACCTTATTCTTAATTGATGAATTTGGAACAGGTTCTGACCCAGAATTGGGAGGCGCTTTAGCAGAAACCTTTTTAGAGGAATTCTATGCTCGCGAAGCTTTCGGAATAATTACAACACATTATAGTAACTTAAAAATATTAGCTAACGAATTACCTTTTGCTACCAATGCCAACATGATGTTTGATGAGAAATCATTAGAACCAATGTACAAATTGATATTAGGTCAAGCAGGAAGTTCGTTTACATTTGAAGTTGCGCAAAAAAATGGTATTCCTTACGGATTAATTAATCGCGCCAAAAAGAAAATTGAAGGTGGAAAAGTACGTTTTGACAAAACCATTGCAACCCTTCAAAAAGAGCGTTCCAAATTAGAGAAAACCTCTTTAACATTAAAAGAAGAAGAAGCAAAAGCGCGAGAAGAAAGCAAAAAAATGGAAACCATCAATGCAAAAATTCAAGACAAATTAGAGCGCTATCAAGAATTATATGATGCAAATCAGCGTTTAATTTACATTGGACAAAAAATTGATGATATTTCGGAAAGTTACTTCAATAACAAAGACAAAAAGACTTTAATTGGAGAGTTTTTGAAAATGGTAGAAATTGAAAATTCGAAACGTAGAAAACTTTCAGCTAAAGAAAAGAAAGTTAAAGAAGTTATTCAGAAAAAAGTAGAAGAAGAAGTAAAAGTTAAGGTAGAAGAAATTCGCACCGTTAAAAAAGAAAAGAAAATTAAAGCCAAAATTGAAGAGGAAAACAAACCAAAAGTAATTCTAAAAGTCGGTGACAGAGTACGAATGAAAGATGGTAAAGCTATTGGTACAATTGATGCAATTGAAAAATCGAAAGCTACTGTAAACTATGGTATTTTTACTTCAAAAGTAAGTTTAGAGCAATTGGAATACGTACAATCTGTTTAATATTTTTTCCGATTTTTTACTTGAAATTGATATTGAATTTGAACTTGATATTGATATTATGAATATAGAAGATTTACCAAAAGATAAAAAAATCATATTATTTGATGGCGTATGTAATTTATGCGATTCGTCTGTTCAATATGTAATCAAACATGATTCAAAAGATATTTTCAGATTTGTAGCCTTGCAATCAGAATTAGGACAAAAAATATTAAAACATATAGGAATTAATCCAATTCACACGGATAGCATAGTTTTGTATGAACCTGGAATCTCTTATTATTATAAATCTACTGCCGCTTTAGAAATAGCAAAAGGATTGAGTGGAATCTTTACTTTAGCTACTATTTTTACTTTGTTACCTACAGGAATTAGAGATTTTTTTTACGATTATGTAGCAAGAAATCGCTATAAATGGTATGGTAAAAAAGAAGTCTGTATGATTCCTACACCCGAATTAAAAGCCAAGTTTTTAGAATAGATTTACATGATAATTATCAGGTTATAAACCGTTAGTTGGACTTATATTTGTATAAATTCTAACCTTTGTAACTATGGCAAATTTATTACTACCACTTTATTCTTGGGGAAATGGAGCTTTTATTATGATAATTATTTTTTTACTTGTAATATTAGGCTTAGTTGGCGCAGTTATGCTAATGATGAATAGTGATAAAAAGAAAAAAAACGACCAGTAATACTGGTCGTTTTTAGTTTTATTTAATTAAGAAAATTATTGTTTGATAAATTTCTTAGTAGTGTTTCCTTCTTCAGCTTCAATAGTTATAAAATATACTCCAGCATTCAAATCAGAAACATTAACTTGAGTTAATGAACCTTCTTGATTTTTAACGATTCTACCGTTGATATCTGTAATAGAAATATTTTTAACTTCAATATTGTTAGGATTTGAAATATTTAATATTGTAGTAGCAGGATTTGGATAAATAGAAAATTCATTAGATTCAAAACTATCAGATGATAGAACCGAGGTAATTTGAATGTCGTCAATTGCTAACATATATCTATCAGCAGGAGATGTACAATTAAATGCTAAATAATATATTCCTGAAGTAGAAGGAGTAAAAACTAAATCTGCTTGTGTCCAAACTTGGAGATTTACATCATTATAGGTCTGTAATATATTTGTTTGGGCAGCTACAGTTTTATCAGTACCCATTGTAACTTTAAAATTTTCTTGATAAACAGTACCATCAGCAATTCTATATTTAAATTTAACAGAATAGTCTGTTCCAGCTGTTAAATTTAAACGTCTTGAAAATAACCATGCATTAGCTGCATTTGTTGCATTATAAAGATAACCTGCAAAAGTAGTTCCTTCTGCAGCTAGAGGTATTGGAGCAGCTTGATTATAAATTCCCCAATTGTTCCCCGTACCTGCATTTAATATACTCCAATCTTGATTTGTTTCAAATCCATAGTTGTAAGGCGGTGTAACTGCAGAAAAAACAGTTGTGAAACTATATGGACCAGCCCATACACTTTCGTTTGGCGTTGTACAATACTTTTTTATGTAAAAACTATAATCAGTACCTGAATTCAAACTTGAAAAATTATATGGACTAGAAACAGAATTAACAATTGTTCCAGAACCTAATGTAAAACCATCTAATCCATACTCAATTGAAAAATTTGATCCAGATTCTGTCCACGAGACAATGGCAGAATTTTCTGTAATTGATGAAATAGAAATTCCTGATGGTGATGCACAAGTAACATTTTTACCTAAATAAGTTTCTGGTCGCCAGTTAGAAGCAGCAATAGTTGTAGGCAATGCAGTAGTGCTTTGACCACTTTTTAATCCACTTGCTAAAGTAGTTGAACAAAGAGCAACATTTGGTGTAGATGCAACAGCTGAACTAGGGTTTTGATATTCAAAAGCTACATAAATAGAACCTCCAGTATATGTAAATGATGAACCGCCAGAAAAAGGAAAATTAACCTGACCAACTTGAGATGGTATAGTTATAGAAGAATTACTTACAGTGGTCATCCCAGAAATTGCAGTTGTCCAAGTTGTGGATTTTGTATTAGTAACGTCACTTGTATTTTCTAAATATACAATAAAATTTCCCGTAGTAGGAATATTTTGAGCAGTTGAATAGTTAAAACCTATTGAATTTATAATATCTCCATTAACTAATCCTGACGATGCCATTTCTGCAGCAGTTATAATATAGACGGTTCTAGAATAACGTTGTAAACCCTGAGGGGCTCTAGAGTTACCAGAAGTAGAACCGTTGTTTGGTAATGCATTATAATATTGTGTTTCTTGTGAATAACACAAAATGCTAACCATTGATAATAATAATAGTAATGTTTTTTTCATAATATTTGAATTTTATATTAATTTTCAAAAATAATAATAACTTTTCAATAAATAAATAATAAATTTTTGTTTTTTTGAACACAGAGCTTAAAGACTGATTTTATAGCCGTTTGAAAATTAACTAAATAGCTGTTGATTTTATGCTTTAATTTATGTAAACCTAAAAATACTCACAAAATGAATTTTATATCTGAAGAAAATAGAAATAAAAAAAGCTACCAAATTAAAATTTAACCTGATAGCTTTTTTAAAAAAGAAAATACTTAGATGCTATAATTTTCTTCTTTCTTTTTCTTTCTTAATTAGTGTTAACTCTCTACTTGTTTGTCCTGCTACAGAGGTATTCTCTTCCGCACGTCTAATTAAATAAGGCATCACATCTCTTACTGGACCAAAAGGTAAATATTTTGCCACATTATATCCTTCTGCGGCTAAATTAAAACTGATGTTATCACTCATTCCTAATAATTGTCCGAAGAAAATACGTTTATCATTTTTAGCAATTCCTTTTTCTTGCATCAATTGCATTAACTTATATGAACTTTTTTCGTTGTGAGTTCCGGCAAAAACAGCCATTTTATCAATATGCTCCACCATATAAGCTACAGTAGCATCATAATTAATATCTGTTGCTTCTTTAGATTCACAAATTGGAGATTTTTGTCCGCGCTCTGCTGCTCTTTCATTTTCTTTTTCCATATAAGCACCACGAACCAATTTCATTCCAATATAAAATTCTTCCGCTTTTGCTTGTTCATGAAGGTTTTTTAAATAATCCAATCGATCCCATCGATACATTTGAAGCGTATTAAAAACAATTGCTTTTTGTTTGTTGTATTTACGCATCATATCGGTTACAATAGCATCTGCAGCATCTTGCATCCAACTTTCTTCTGCATCAATCAATAATAAAACGTCTTTTTCAAATGCTGTTTTACAAGCAATATCAAAACGTTCGATTACACGATTCCATTCTTTTTGTTCGTTTTCGGTTAAATAAGCTTTCTCTCCTACTTTCTCATATAAAGCCAAACGCCCGAATCCTGTTGGTTTAAATACTGCAAAAGGAATCGCTACTCTTTCTCTAGCAAATTCAATTGTTTTAAGCGTCATGTTCAACGCAGCATCAAATTGCGCTTCTTCTTCCTTACCTTCAACTGAATAATCTAAAACCGAAGAAACTCCTTTTGTATACATTTTATCAACTACACGAAGGCAATCGGTTTCATTAACACCTCCACAAAAGTGATCAAAAACGGTTGAACGAATCAATCCTTCTACTGGTAAATGGGCTTTTAAAGCAAAATTAGTAACTGCAGTACCTATTTTTACTAAGGGTTGACTATCGATTAATTTGAATAAAAAATAAGCTCTTTCTAACTCGGTGTCACTTTTTAAGGCAAAAGCAACTTCTGTATTATTAAATAGTGTGTTCATTGTGATTGAAATAAAGTGATACAAATATACGCCACAGTTATCGAATAATAAATAAAAAATGACGTATTTTGCAGTCCAATTTTACACATTTTCATGCAAACCATACAAGCAACTAATTATTCCGTATTTTTTAATGAAACAGGCTATGAAAAATTAGCTTCGTATCTTGTTCCAACGCATTATTCTAAAATTTTTATTTTGGTTGACGAAAATACCTCGCAGTATTGTTTACCTCATTTATTAAATAATTTGGCAACCGAAATTGAAATTGAAATCATTGAATTAGAAGCGGGTGAAAGTCATAAAAATATAGCAACTTGTACCGAAGTTTGGGCTGCTTTGTCTGAATTAGGTGCTGATAGAAAAAGTATCATTATCAATTTAGGCGGTGGAGTAATTTCTGATTTGGGAGGATTTGTAGCTTGTACGTTTAAAAGAGGCATTGATTTTATTAACATCCCTACCACTCTACTTGCTATGGTTGATGCTTCAATCGGTGGAAAAAATGGGGTTGATTTAGGAAATTTAAAAAATCAAATTGGGATTATTCGCGAACCTAAAGCTGTAATTATTGATACCGAATTTTTAAGTACTTTATCACAAAGAGAAATGCGCTCAGGATTAGCCGAAATGTTAAAACATGGATTGATTTTCGATAAAAATTATTGGGATAAATTTAAAAATTTAAAAGATTTAAGCACAGAAGATTTGAATGAATTAATTAATCAATCTATTCAAATAAAAAATACTATTGTTTGCGAAGATTTATCTGAAAATGGTATTCGAAAAGCACTGAATTTTGGACATACTTTAGGTCATGGAATCGAAAGCTATTTCTTAGAAAACGAAAACAAAACTAGTTTACTTCACGGAGAAGCAATTGCCGCAGGAATGATTCTAGAAAGCTATATTTCTAAAGAAAAAGGATGGTTAACTAATGAGGAATATCACGAAATTAAGTACATCATAAATGATATTTTTGAACGCATTGAATTCGATGAAAACGATATCAATCAAATCATTGAGCTATTGATTTACGACAAGAAAAATGAATTTGGAAAAGTACAATTTGCTCTTCTAGAAGGAATCGGAAAAATTAAAATTAATCAAGAAGCAGACAATGAATTGATTTTCAAGGCATTTAAAGATTATGCCGTCTAATCATTTTTTTACATTTTCTATAAATAATAGCCATTTTATTTTTTAACTTTGCGCCCATGAAAGAAAACAACTATACGAACAATTTCAACAGAATTCTTAGCAATAGGAATGCTGACTTATCTATTATTGATCGTTTGTTCTTTTCTATTTTTTGTTTTCATATAATTGATTTATTCGCGTTATCGAAAACTTTTAGTGAAAAACTATTAATTCGATTTGCAAATATTAGGGTTTGAAAATTAAGGTTTAAAACAGTAAAACATTTAAGCTTTTTTAATTTTTAATCTTATTTTTCAAAATGAATACAAAATATTACGACTTAATTAATCAGACTTTTTACTTTCCACAGGAAGAATTTACTTTAAACAAAGACAATCTTCAATTTCATGGTATTGATTTAATGAAATTAGTTGAAGAATACGGTACTCCACTTAAGTTTACTTATTTACCAAAAATTTCTCAAAACATCAACCGTGCTAAAATGTGGTTTAGAAATGCCATGGAAAAGTATGATTATGACGCTAAATATTTTTATTGCTATTGTACTAAAAGCTCTCATTTCCAATTTATTTTAAATGAAGCTTTAAAAAACAATATTCATATTGAAACCTCTTCTGCTTTTGATATTGATATTGTTGAAAACCTAATGGAACAAGGAAAAATCAATAAAAATACTTTTGTAGTTTGTAATGGTTTTAAACGTGATCAATATGTTACTAACATTGCTCGTTTAATTAATAATGGGCACAAAAACACGATTCCAGTTATTGATAATTTTGAAGAATTAGATTTACTTCAAGAGCAAATTGATGGTAAATTTAAAATTGGAATCCGTATTGCTGCTGAAGAAGAACCAAAATTCGAATTTTATACTTCTCGACTAGGTATTGGATATAAAGATATTTTACCTTTTTACAGAAAACAAATTGCTGAAAACAAAAAAGTTGAAGTAAAAATGCTTCACTTCTTTATTAATGCAGGTATTCGTGACACAGCCTATTATTGGAACGAATTATTAAAATGTATGAAAGTGTACATTGCTTTGAAAAAAGAATGTCCTTCATTAGATAGTTTAAATATTGGTGGCGGATTCCCTATTAAAAATTCATTAGCTTTTGATTACGATTACCAATATATGGTAGACGAAATTTTAAATCAAATAAAGATTGCTTGTGATGATGCAGAAATTCCTGTTCCTCACATTTTTACAGAATTTGGTTCATTTACTGTAGGTGAATCAGGAGGTGCTTTGTACCAAGTTTTATATCAAAAGAAACAAAATGACAGGGAGAATTGGAACATGATTGATTCTTCTTTCATCACTACTCTACCAGATACTTGGGCTATTAACAAACGTTTTGTTATGATGGCGGTGAATCGCTGGAATGATACTTACGAAAGGGTATTATTAGGAGGGCTAACTTGTGATGGAGATGATTATTACAATTCGGAACAACATATGAATGCGGTTTATTTACCAAAATACAATAAAGAAAAACCATTATATATTGGATTTTTTAATACTGGAGCTTATCAAGAAACCATTGGAGGTTTTGGAGGACTAAGTCACTGTATTTTACCACAACCAAAACACATTTTAATTGACAAAGACAAAAACGGAATTATTGCAACCGAAGTATTTTCGGAACAACAAAAAGCCGAAGACGTTTTAGAAATTTTAGGATACAACAAGAAAAAAGAACAATAAAATAAAAAGTAATGAGCAAAGGACCAATTAGTCAGTTTATCGAGAAACATTATCTTCACTTCAATTCTGCCGCTTTAGTAGATGCAGCAAAAGGATATGAAGAACATTTATTAGACAACGGAAAAATGATGATTACATTAGCTGGTGCGATGAGTACTGCTGAATTAGGAAAATCATTAGCCGAAATGATTCGTCAAGATAAAGTACATATTATTTCTTGTACTGGAGCTAATTTAGAAGAAGACATAATGAACTTGGTAGCTCATAATTCATACAAAAGAGTTCCTAATTACAGAGATTTATCACCACAAGAAGAATGGGATTTATTAGAAAATCATTATAACCGTGTAACCGATACTTGTATTCCTGAAGAAGAAGCTTTCAGAAGATTACAACAACATTTATACGATATTTGGAACAATGCTGATTCAAAAGGTGAACACTATTTTCCACATGAATTCATGTACCAAATGATTAACTCTGGAGTTTTAGAGCAATATTACGAAATCGATCCAAAAGATTCTTGGATGGTTGCAGCTGCTGAAAAGAATTTACCAATTGTTGTTCCAGGATGGGAAGACAGTACTATGGGTAATATTTTCGCTTCTTACTGTATAAAAGGTGAATTCAAACCTACAACGATGAAAAGTGGTGTGGAATACATGATGTGGCTAGCAGATTGGTACACTAAAAATTGTGAAGGAAAAGGTATTGGTTTCTTCCAAATTGGAGGAGGTATAGCAGGTGACTTCCCTATTTGTGTAGTTCCAATGTTATATCAAGATATGGAAATGCATGATGTGCCATTTTGGAGTTATTTCTGTCAAATTTCTGACTCAACAACTAGTTATGGTTCGTATTCTGGAGCAGTTCCAAACGAAAAAATTACTTGGGGTAAGTTAGATATTCATACACCTAAATTTATCGTAGAGTCTGATGCTACGATAGTTGCGCCATTAATGTTTGCATACGTTTTAGGTTGGTAAAATTTTAAAAAAAATATTAAATTTTACTTGAAAATATAAGTTAAGGATATTACATTTGACGAGAATACAAGATTAAAACCTACCCAATGAAAAGAGTTATTGTTGATTATGCTAAATTAACAAATGAAATCTTAACCTTACTAGTTGAGAAATTTCCTGACGGATATGATGATTCAGATGTTATTCGTTTTAAAAATGCTAAAAATGAAACTGTTGAAGCTGTAGAAGTTCGTACAGAAGACACTATTTACCTAGTAAAAGTAAGTACTAAACTAGCTGACAGAATTGAAAATTATGATGAAGATGATATCATTGAGGACGACGTGGTAGTTGTACCAGATGAGAAAATCACAGGTCTAAAAGATCTAGATATTGACGAAGATGACGATGATGATGACGTTTCAAATGATTCAGACGATATCGAAGATTCAGAAGACGGAGATGATGAAGATTAATATATAAAAAGGGATTCAATGTTGAATCCCTTTTTTATTATAAATATCTTTCTAAAATTATCAACACTTATTTCAGAGCCGACGGCAAGCATGACCGAAATTGGTTTTTGATTGTTTAGAAATTCAAACACTTTACCATAAGTTTTTTGGAAATCAACATCTAAATAGTGATTAGTTACTTTATATTGCTGCCATCTTGGATGTTTAACTTCATATTCAAACGTTTTTTCTTGGTTTACTTTGGTGTAACCATAGTAATGTTCGGTTATAAATTCAGCCTCAGAATTGACTTCTATTTCAATCGGAGTTTTTTCTGTTTCAACTAAAATGGTATTCCACTTGTTTTTAATTTTCCATTGTAAACATAATCTACTTTTTCTAGTTTGTTTTCTGTAATTGAGTGGTTCATTTGTAATGTTTGATAATGTTCCTTGTAGATTGTATTTGCTACAATTGTTAAGGCTGGTTTTGGGACAATTTCTTTAATAAAAACAACAGCGCGTTTCCATTCACCATTTTCAAAACGTTTTACATAAAATCGCAAATTGACTTCTTCAAAATTGATATTAAACGGAATTTTTAATCCCAATAATTTTACATTTTCAAACATAAATCCAACTAAACTTATGTAGCATTTGCCATTCCAAATATCTATCTCTGTTCCTTTTGGAATGTATTGTTCTAAGATTTTAGCATCAACTTCATAATTGAATAATGCTAAGTTTTTCCATTTTGCGGTTAAGAAGCTCATGTTAGTTATTTTTTTGTTGAATAAATAATAATTGAAATATAAATACAAAGCACCAATGGAGTAAAAATTAACGGCCAAGTCAGAGCATCTATATAGTTTACATTCACGTTATAATACCACAAACTAAAAAATGTGACTACTAGTAGAAAATATATTTTTATGTGAATATTTTCTTTTTGGTTTTTCCAGAAAATGATTCCAACAATTATTTGTAGTAAACCTGTTAACATTGTTGAATATGCTGCAAAATATAAACTGATTGGTTCTAAAATTCCCAAAACACCAAGGAACAAAGGAATTATTAGTGCAATCGAATTAGTTAATTTTAAATATTTCATATTATCTATTATTTTAAACTTTCAGAAATAAATGAAAGTTTTGATTAAAAAAAGAGTTATTTCATTATTTTAACAACCAATTTTGCCAACCAATTGTCTTTATATTCTGTGATTTTATCCAAAACGTTATCTGCTTTTAAAACGAAATCGTACAATTTTGTGGTTTGATCTACGAAATGTCTTTCTGCTTCGGTGCCATCAGATTTGATTGTAGAAACTTCTTTTAAAACTTTTAAAGCGGGTTTGATTTCTCGTTTGCTGCGTTCTCTCGAAATTTTTACGGCTAATTCATCTAAATCTTTTTCGGCAGTGAAAAATTCACGTCTTTCGCCGGCTTTGTATTCTTTGTAAACGATGCCCCAATCCATCAAAGCTCTTAAATTCATAGAAGCATTTCCGCGCGAAATTTGCAATTCTTCCATAATGTCTTCCATAGAAACAGGTTCGTGCGAAACCATCAACAATGCATGAATCTGTGCCATCGTTTTGTTAATGCCCCATTGAGAACCTATGGCTCCCCAAGTTTGTACGAATTTATTTTTTGCTTCTTTGAATTCCATGAAACAAATGTACAACAAAGTTTTTAAAGTTTCAAAAAAAAGTGAAAGTTTATTTTAAAAAGAAACCGAAGCAATAAACTTCGGCTCATTTTTAAATTATTTTCGAATATTCTTCATAAATTAATTCGCGATATTTAGAAAGTGTTTTATTTCTTTTAGATAAAATTGTGTTCTTGAAAGATGAAATAATTCGGTTTTCAGTTAATTTTATTTCATTTTTAACATTCAATTCATTCCATAGTTTTTGCCAATTATTTTGAGTTTCAACATCAATGTCATCACTTTTTGAAGCTAAAAGAACCGTGAAAATTAATTCTTCATTTTCAATTAATCTCTCTCGAGCATCTTTTTCATTAGTAAACAATTTTTCGATAAGTTTATTTTACTTCTGTTTATAATAAAGATTATTCATTTGGTATATTTTTAATCAATCCAGCTCTCTTCAACAACGCCTCCACTTTCGGTTCCTGACCTCTGAATTTTTTATACAATTCCATTGGTAATTCGGTGCCACCTTTTGAAAGTACGTTGTCTTTGAATTTAGTTGCTACTTCTTTATTGAAAATCCCTTTTTCTTGGAAATACGCAAACGCATCAGCATCTAACACTTCCGCCCATTTGTAGCTGTAATATCCCGAAGAATAGCCACCTTGGAAAATATGTGAAAATGACGTACTCATACAATTTTCAGCTACATCTGGATATAAACTTGTGCCTTCCATTGCTTGTTTTTCAAAGGCCTTCACATCGTCAATAGTTTGCGATTTTCCATGATACGTCATGTCTAAAATCCCGAAACTTAATTGTCTTAAAGTCGCCATTCCTTCCAAGAAACTCGCACTTTCTTTGATTTTTTCTACATATTGTTGCGGAATGATTTCACCCGTTTCGTAATGTTTCGCAAACAATGCCAACGCTTCTGGTTCGTAACACCAGTTTTCCATCACTTGACTTGGTAATTCAACAAAATCCCAGTATACTGAAGTTCCTGATAAACTTGGATACGTTGTATTGGCTAACATGCCGTGTAATGCGTGCCCAAATTCGTGAAACAATGTTGTTACTTCGTTAAAAGTCAATAATGATGGTTTCGTTTCGGTTGGTGGTGTGAAATTACAAACAATTGAAACATGAGGTCGTTCGTTAATTCCGTCCTTTATATATTGTGGTTTGTAGGATGTCATCCAAGCGCCGTTTCGTTTTCCTTTTCTTGGGAAGAAATCCGAATAGAAAACAGCAACTAATTGTCCTTCGAAATCTAATACTTCAAATGTTTGTACATCTTCGTGATACTTGTCAATGTCAAAAACTTCTTTGAATGTAATTCCGAATAACTTTTCTGCAATCGTGAAAGCACCATTCAATACATTTTCTAATTTGAAATACGGTTTCAACAACTCATCATCTAAACTGAATAATTTTTGTTTGAATTTTTCCGAATAATAAGCACCATCCCATTTTTCTAATTGGTCAATTCCGTCTAATGCTGCCGCGAAAGCAGTTAATTCAGCAAATTCTTTATGAGCCGCTGGTTTTGCTTTTTCTAATAAATCATTTAAAAACGACTTTACTTTTTCTGGATTTTGCGCCATTCGTTCTTCTAAAACAAAATGTGAATGTGATTCATAGCCTAATAAATTCGCACGTTTGTGACGTAATGCTACAATGCGTTTTACATTTTCTTGATTATCGAATTCATTACCCTGAAACGATTTTTTTCCAGCTGCGATGGCGATTTCTTTTCGCAATTCACGATTTTCGACATACGTTACAAAAGGCAAATAACTTGGAAAATCTAAAGTAAAAACCCAACCTTCCAAGTTTTTCGATTTTGCCAAACTTGCAGCCATTTCTTTTGCACCATCAGGTAAGCCTTTTAAATCGGCTTCGTTGGTAATGTGTAATTGATAGTTGTTGGTTTCAGCTAATACATTTTCTCCAAAAGTCAGTTTTAGTTTCGCTAATTCGGTATCAATTTCGCGTAGTTTTAATTTATCTTCTCCCGAAAGTAACGCTCCATTTCGAGAAAAACCTTTGAATTTTTTATCTAGTAAAGTCGCTTGCTCAGTGGTTAATTCTAAATTGTCTTTTTGGTCATAAACGGCTTTAACTCGTTTGAACAAATCTTCGTTTAATGCAATATCATTACTAAATGCTGTAAGTAAAGGCGAAACTTCTTGTGCAATTTTTTGCATTTCATCGCAAGTTTCGGCCGAATTCAAATTAAAGAAAATAGTCGATAATCGATCTAATTGTTCACCCGAATAATCCAAAGCTGCAATTGTATTTTCAAAAGTTGGCTTTTCTGTGTTATTTATAATAGTGTCGATTTCAAATCGAGCTAGTTCGATAGTTTTTTCGAATGCTTGTTTATAATCTGAAAGATTAATCTTACCAAAAGGCGCTGTATTGTACTTTGTTGTAAATTTTTTTAAAAAAAGTTCCATAAAAATTTGTTTTTATCGATAAAGTGTATAATTTTGTCGATGAAATGATGTCGAAACATCCTTTTTGTCCCAAATCAGAGAGAGAGTAGAATTTTTTTATAGTTGTCACTTAATTGTGAATAGAAATCCCGAGCTAGCAATAACTCGGGATTTTCTATTTTTATTTCAATCCTTCCGAAGCTTTTAAAACAGCTTGTTTTAATCCTTCTTTGTAACTAATAATTTTATCTAATACACATTTATCAGAACTTCCGATAATTTGTGCCGCTAAGATTCCTGCATTTTTTGCTCCGTTTAAAGCTACTGTTGCTACAGGAACTCCCCCAGGCATTTGTAAAATCGATAAAACCGAATCCCAACCATCAATAGAATTACTTGATTTTACGGGAACACCAATTACAGGAAGTGGCGTCATAGAAGCAACCATTCCAGGTAAATGAGCTGCGCCACCAGCACCAGCAATAATTACTGAAATGCCTCTTTCATGAGCATTTTTACTGAAATCAAATAATTTTTCAGGTGTACGGTGTGCCGAAACGATATCTACTTCGGTTTCGATATCAAATCCTTTTAATATGTCGATGGCTTCTTGCATTACCGGCATATCCGAGATGCTTCCCATTATTATTGCTACTTTGCTCATTTTTGTTTTTATTATTTAAAAAATAAATATTTGATTAGATAGATTATCAATACGATTAAAAAAATATAAAGAATAGTTAAAATAAAAATTGAAAAAACCGCTTTAATTCTTTCTCCTAAGTATTCGTTTTTATCATATAGGATTATCCAATTCTTTTTTAAAAGATTTGTAGAATCTGTGACTTTAAAGAAATTAATAATTGCATCTAAAATATCCATATTATGAAATTACCCTAATACTGTTCTTTACTTCCTCTGCAATTCTTCTTGCTTCTGTCATATCTTCATTTACAATCGTAACGTGTCCCATTTTTCGGAAAGGTCGTGTTTCTCTTTTTCCGTAAATGTGTGGAGTTACTCCATCGATTGCCATGATTTTTTCTATGTTTTCGTAAACTACTTGTCCAGAATAGCCTTCTTCACCAACCAAATTTACCATAATTCCGGCAACTTTGCTATCGGTGTTTCCTAAAGGTAAGTTTAAAATCGCACGTAAATGGTTTTCGAATTGCGAAGTATAACTTGCTTCAATAGAATAATGTCCCGAATTATGTGGACGAGGAGCGACTTCGTTTACCAAAATTTCATCGTCTGCTGTTTGAAACATTTCAACCGCTAATAATCCAACATGATGAAATGCTTCTGAAACTTTTAGAGCAACTTCTGTAGCTTTTTGTGCTACTTTTTCATCAATTCGAGCCGGACAAATTACATATTCCACTTGATTGGCTTCAGGATGAAATTCCATTTCTACTACTGGATACGTTTTTACTTCTCCAGAAACAGAACGAGCCACAATTACTGCCAATTCATTTTTAAACGGAACCATTTCTTCGGCAATACATTCTACGTTGGGTAGTTTTACCAAGTCTAATGCGGAGCGACAAATTTTAACGCCATTTCCGTCGTAACCAAATTGCGCACATTTCCATACAAATGGGAATTCTAATTCGTCTTTTGCTAAAGCGTTTCTCAAATCGTTTAAATCAACAAAACGTTGGTGTGGCGAAGTAGGAATATCGTTTGAAACGTAGTAATCTTTTTGTTTTCCTTTGTTTTGAATCAAACGTAAGGTTTTTGGCGAAGGGTAAATCGGTAATCCTTCTTCTTCCAATTTGTCTAAAGCATCTAGGTTTACATTTTCAATTTCGATAGTTAACAAATTTACCATCTTACCAAATTGGTAAACGGTGTCAAAATCCATTAAACTGCCTTTGTAAAATCCGTTGCAACTGTATCGTGCTGGAGCTTCTTCGCTTGGCTCTAAAACTAAAGTTTGAATATCAAATTTTCGACTTTCGGTCAAAAGCATTTTTCCTAATTGACCTCCTCCTAAAATTCCTAATTTAAAATCAGATGAAAAATAATTCATTATTTTATGTAGTGTGTTGTTGTTTGTGTCGCAAAGATAAGAGTAAGAATTTAGAATTCAGAATTTAGAATTCAGAAAATACTACTTGTTGAGTTTTTTTAAAAGATTTCGAGTAGACGCTTGGTAAGCCGCGGAATGATTCGAATAATCTTGCTCTATAATGGATTTTAATTCTTCGTGAACCCAATCGTATTTCTTGCCTAAAACAAAAAGTGCTCTCATAGCATACACTTTTGCTGCTACTTTTTCGTCTTGAATTAACCTGTCAATTAAGGCTTCGATTAAATTGTGTTCTTGTTCTTGTGTTAGAGAAATGCCATTTTTTCTGTGATTGCTTTTCGCTAAAAACATACAAATTTTTGTAGCTGGACGAATAGCTGAATCGTCTTTTAATGTTGGCAAAACTTCACAAAACAAATCAATGTATGGGGCAAAAAGTTTTAATTTTTTCTCGCAAACTAATTCTAAGCTCCAAAATGCTTTTACGTGATTTTCATTTTGTATGTCAAATGCAATTTCGATGAATTCGTTAAGTAAATTTTCATGGCGAATTACATAATTACTCAACGATACTCTACTTTTTCGGTGAGCGGTACTTTGGCTAATTTTGGATACTAAATCAGTTTTCATTTTGTAAATATATCAATTTTGCAAAAAAGTTGAAATACTTTAGAGCTATTCATTTGACTTTCTTAAATTTGTTTTTTATTTCTAAATCTAACTAAAAGTGATACAACTACACGATAAGAAATTTGAAGTTTTTATTTCGGGAGAGGAAATTAACTTCGCTATCGAGAATATGGCCAAACAAATTGAAGATGATTTTTGTGATGATGTTCCTGTTTTTATAGGCGTTTTGAATGGTTCTTTTATGGTGGTAGCCGACTTATTGAAAAAATACAGTCACAATTGTGAAGTTTCGTTTGTAAAAATGGCTTCATACGAAGGAACGCAAACAACTAATGAAGTGAAAGAGCTTATTGGTTTGAACCAAAATTTAGAAGGTCGTTCTGTAATTATCGTAGAAGATATTGTAGATACTGGAAATACGATTGAAGAATTAAAAGCCATTATGAAACATCATAATGTGAAACATTTTAAAATTGCTACTTTATTTTTAAAACCTGAAGCTTACAAGAAGGATATCAAATTAGATTATGTAGGAATTCGAATTCCAAACCGCTTTATTGTCGGATTTGGATTAGATTATGACGGTTTAGGAAGAAATTTGAAAGACATTTATCAATTATCAGAATAACAACAAACAATTAACAACAAATTACAATCGAATTAAGATGATCAATATCGTATTATTTGGAAAACCTGGAGCAGGAAAAGGAACACAAGCTGATTTTTTAAAACACAAATACAATTTAGTACATTTATCTACAGGTGATATTTTTAGATTTAACATTAAAAATGACACTGAATTAGGAAGATTAGCAAAATCTTTCATGGATAAAGGGGATTTAGTTCCAGATGAAGTAACGATTAATATGTTGCAAAGCGAAGTAGATAAAAATCCTCAAGCAGCTGGTTTTTTATTTGATGGTTTTCCAAGAACAATTGCGCAAGCAGAAGCTTTGGATGCATTTTTAGCAGGTAAAAATCAAGAAATTACGGCTACTGTTGCTTTAGAAGCAAATGATGAAATTTTAGTACAACGCTTATTGGAAAGAGGAAAAACTTCAGGAAGACCAGACGACCAAGACGAGGAAAAAATCAGAAATCGTTACCAAGAATACAACGAAAAAACAGCACCTTTAATGGATTATTATAAAGCCCAACATAAATTTTATGCTGTTGATGGCATCGGAACTATTGAAGAAGTTACCGAACGATTAAGTCTAGTTTTAGATACATTTTAATAAGAAAATAACGCCCGAGAGATAAATTTCGGGCTTTCATTTTTTTTTACGATATTTGCAAACGGAAAAGAGCGATTTCTTATAACAGAATTTTGCTCTTTTTTTGTAAATGTAATTATGGAGATTTTTATTATTCTTTTTCTTATTGTTTTGAATGGCGTTTTTTCAATGTCGGAAATCGCTCTGATTTCGGCTAGAAAGAATCGTCTTGAAACTGCGGCTAAAAAAGGAAATAAAAATGCTAAAGCAGCTTTAGATTTAGCTAATTCACCTAACGAATTTTTATCTACTGTTCAAATCGGAATTACTTTAATAGGAATTTTAACGGGTATTTATTCGGGAGATAAAATCACTACAGATGTTCAGAATTTTGTTTCAGGCTTTGAAGCATTAAAACCGTATTCGGAATCTATTGCCGTTGGAATCGTAGTAGTGTTATTAACTTTTTTTTCTTTAGTTTTAGGGGAATTGTTGCCAAAAAGAATTGGTTTAAATTATCCAGAAGGAATTGCTAAGGCAGTTGCGATTCCCATGAAATTGGTTTCTACGATAACGATGCCTTTCATATGGTTGCTTACTACATCGACTGAGTTTTTATTGAAAATTTTTCAAATAAAACCTACAGCAGATGGAAAAGTTACCGAAGAAGAAATCAAAGCTATTATTAAAGAAGGAACAGAAGTTGGTGAAGTTCAAGAAATTGAGCAAGATATTGTAGAGCGTGTTTTTCATATTGGTGATAGAAAAGTAAATTCCTTAATGACGCACCGAAATTCAATTGTGTATTTGTCTTATGAAGATTCCATTGAAAAAATCAAAGCGAAAGTTTTAGATGAATTGCATTCGGTTTATCCAGTATGTGCCGATAATTTAGACGATGTAGAAGGAATCGTTTTGTTTAAAGATTTATTTGCTAATTTTGAGAAAGGCAATTTCGATTTAAAAGCAATTACTAGAGAGCCGGTTTACTTCATTGAACATACATCGGCATATAAAGCATTAGAAAATTTTAAAATTTCAAAAGTGCATTATGCTTTGGTTACTGATGAACACGGTGTTTTTCAAGGAATAATTACATTGAATGATATTTTAGAAGCGTTAGTAGGAGATGCGGCTGATTTCTATGAAGACGAATTTAAAATTGTAGCAAGAGAAGATGGTTCGTGGCTAGTTGACGGACATTATTCGCTACACGATTTCCTAACTTATTTCGATATGGATGAGTTAATAGGAGATTACGAAGTAACAACAGTAAGTGGATTAATCATAACAGAATTAGGAGTAATCACAAAACAAGGGCAAAAGTTAATTTGGAACAAATTAGAGTTCGAAGTTATCGATATGGACGGTGTTAAAATTGATAAAGTTTTAATCACCAATTTAAAAGAATAAAACAATGACAGAAGGAAATTTTGTAGACTACGTAAAAATATATGTTTCTTCCGGAAAGGGAGGAAAAGGGTCGTCGCATTTACACAGAGAAAAATTTATTGAAAAAGGTGGACCCGATGGTGGGGATGGTGGTCGTGGTGGACATGTATATATTAAAGGAAATAAGAACCTATGGACTTTATTTCATTTAAAATTTTTGAAACACGTTCGTGCGGGTCACGGTGGTGATGGAGGAAGTTCAAGAAGTACAGGACATGATGGAGAAGATAAATTTATTGAAGTCCCATTAGGTACAGTTGTTAAAGATCAAGAAACCGGTGATGTTTTGTTCGAAATTACAGAACATGATGAGATGAAAATCATAGCAGAAGGTGGAAAAGGAGGTTTAGGTAACTGGCATTTTAGAAGTGCTACCAACCAAACACCTCGTTACGCACAACCAGGTATGCCTGTAAAAGAAGTAGATGTTACATTAGAATTAAAAGTATTAGCAGATGTAGGTTTGGTAGGTTTTCCAAATGCAGGAAAATCAACGTTACTTTCTGTTTTAACTTCGGCTAAGCCAAAAATTGCTGATTATCCGTTTACAACATTAAAACCTAATTTAGGAATTGTAGCATACAGAGATTTTCAATCGTTTGTGATGGCTGATATTCCTGGAATTATTGAAGGTGCTGCAGAAGGAAAAGGTTTAGGGCATTACTTTTTGCGTCATATTGAACGTAATTCAACGTTGTTGTTTTTAGTTCCTGCTGATGCTGATGATATTAAGAAAGAATACGAAATTCTGTTGGATGAATTACGTCGTTACAATCCTGAAATGTTAGATAAAGATCGTTTGATTGTTATTTCAAAATGCGATATGCTAGATGACGAATTAAAAGCAGAATTGAAAAAACAATTGGACAAAGAATTTAAAGGAACACCTTATATGTTCATTTCTTCTGTTGCGCAACAAGGTTTACAAGAGTTGAAAGACAAATTGTGGCAAATGTTAAATGCTGAAGAAAAATAAACTGTTTAAAAAAGTAAGAAAAAGCATCTTCAATTTTGAGATGCTTTTTTGTTTATAATGTAATTTCTATAATAAAAAGTTAAAATTACTATCATTTAAATTGTTTTTGAAATGATAATTTTAACGAAATCGTATTTTTAAGTATATTCGCCACACAAATCAAAAGAACACAGATTTATTATGAAAAAATTATTATTATTTGTCGTTTCTGCTATTATGCTTGTGCCAGCTTCGGTAAAAGCAGATGAGGGAATGTGGTTTTTAATGTTCATTGAGCGTTTAAATCACCGCGACATGCAAAAAATGGGCTTGCAATTAACAGCCGAAGAAATTTACAGTATTAACAACCACAGTTTAAAAGATGCTATTGTGCAATTTAATGGTGGATGTACAGCTGAATTAATTTCAAAAGATGGATTGGTTTTAACTAATCACCACTGTGGATATGATGCAATTGCAGAATTATCTTCAGCAGAAAAAAATTATTTAAAAAACGGGTATTGGGCAAAAAACAGAGCTGAAGAGTTAAAACCTTCAAGTTTATATGTGCGTTTCTTTGTTCGTATGGACGATTGTACAAAAAGAATCTTATCTGTTGTAAACCCAAGTATGAGCGAAGCAGATAGAGAAAAAGCTATCAATGCTGAAATCGCTAAAATCGAAAAAGAAAACAACGAAGGAGGAAAATATACGGTTTCTGTTCGTCCATTTTTCCAAGGAAATGAATATTACTATTTCGTTTACCAAGATTACAAAGACGTACGTTTAGTGGGAACTCCACCAGAAAGTTTAGGAAAATTTGGTGGTGATACAGACAACTGGGAATGGCCACGTCATACAGCAGATTTCTCAATGTTTAGAGTATATGCTGATGCAAACGGAAATCCAGCTGAATATTCTCCAAACAACGTTCCTTTACAACCAAAACACTATTTACCAGTAAACATTGGTGGAGTTAAAGAAAATGACTTCGCAATGATTTTAGGTTATCCAGGTAGAACAAACCGTTGGATGCCAGCAGGTGGAATTGAGCAAAACGTAAAATTTGCTTATCCAGCTTGGGTTGAAGGTTCTAAAACAGGAATGGACAACATGAAAAAATACATGGTTCAGTCGGATGCTTTAAACCTTATTTATGCTTCTAAATTTGCAGGAGTGGCTAACTACTGGAAAAACCGTCAAGGAATGATTGATGCGTTAACTAAATTTGGTACAGCTAAAACAAAAGCGGCTCAAGAAGCTAAATTCCATAAGTGGGCAAACAAACCTGAAAATAAAGCTAAATATGGTAATGTAGTTCCTACAATCAATAAATATTATGCTATGACGAATGAAAAATCACGTCATGATAATTATTTACAACAATTGTTCAGAACATCAGCTTTTGGTACAGTTAGTAGAGGTTTAGGAAGACAATTCGATGCTTACGTTAAAGCAGATGCTGCTAAACGTGCTGAAATGGCACCAGCTATTTTAGAAATGGTAGATGAAATGTATAAAGAATTACATATTCCTGCAGAGAAAGATATTTTAGCTGCACAGTTAAGTTTATATAGCAAAAAAGCAGGTTACACTTTAGCTCCAATGGTTGAAAAATTAGCTAAAGAAAACAATGGCGATTATACAAAATATGTAAATGCAGCTTTTGATTTAAGTATTTTTACTTCAAAAGAAAAAGTAAAAGCATTTTTAGATTTACCATCTGAGGCTTTATTAGTAAATGATCCACTATATGTTTTATCAAATGATTTAACAACTCATTTTGGAAAAAGAAGTGAAGAATTAATGAAAGCTCAAAATGATTTTGGTGCCTCTTTCCGTTTATTAGTAGAAGGTTTGAGAGAATCTAAAATTGGAGAAATCAAATATCCAGATGCCAACTCAACTTTACGTTTAACTTATGGAAAAGTTCGTTCTTTACCGGCTGACAAACGTAATGATGCAACAATTAACAACTATACTACATTAGCAGGTCAAGTTAAAAAATACAAAAAAGGTGATTTAGAATTTGATTTACCTACTAAAGTATTAGATATGAACGCTAAAAAAGAATATGGTCGTTATGCTGATAAAGACGGTTCTTTACACGTTTGTTTCTTAACTGACAACGATATTACAGGTGGAAATTCAGGTTCGCCAGTATTAAACGGAAAAGGTGAATTAATCGGTTTAGCATTTGATGGAAACATCGAAGCTATGGCGGGTGACGTAATCTTCGACAAAAAATTACAAAGAACAATCAACGTTGATATTCGTTACGTGTTATGGGTAATTGAGAATTTCTCAGGAGCTAAACACATTGTAGACGAAATGACAATTGTGAAGTGATTTTCAAATGACACTATCCTAAAAACTGTGTAAGTAGAAAAAATAATGGGGTTTTAAAACCCCATTATTTTTTCTACTTACACAGTTTATGTTATAGTACCTTAATAATAAAAAGGGATTCAAAATTGAATCCCTTTTTTATTATAAATATCTTTCTAAAATTACATTTTTGTGATGCAATTCATGTCCTAAAATAATATACCCAATAGCTCTTACTGAAACACTATTATTAGAAGCTGTTCCTAAACGAATTAATTCTTCACTTGTAAAGGTTTCAAACAAACTTATTGTAGCATTTCTTACTATTTCGTACTCAACCAACAAACTTTCATATTCTCGATTATTAGCATTCGCTTCGATTACATACTCATTTTCTTCAAATCCTGGTAATTCCGCTTTGTCATTTCTTGCAATTCGTAAAGCTCTATAAGTAAATATTCGTTCTGCATCAATTAGATGTAAAATAATATCTTTTATCGTCCACTTCCCTTCTGCATATTGAAATTCATGTTTAAAAACTGGAATCGATTTAAAGAAATGCAACATTTCTTCTTTTTGCTTTATAAGTCCTTTTATTATATCTTGTTCAGGAACTAATTTTATATAATTCTCATAGTAAGAAGCAAATTCATTTGGTTGTAAATTTTTCATAGTATTAGGTATAAAAAAAGCCTCATAAGAGGCTTACTATTTTACAATTCTTTAAAAATCGTATGCATCAATCGTTTTTTATCGTTGATACTCTCTTCTAAAGAAATCATGGTTTCAGTACGATATACACCTTCGATATCATCAATCATAAAGATAACTTCTTTAGCGTGTTTAGTATCTTTAGCTCTAATTTTACAGAAAATATTAAATTTTCCTGTAGTTACGTGAGCAACAGTTACGAATGGAATTTGATTAATACGCTCTAAAACGAATTTAGTTTGAGACGTGTTGTGTAAGAAAACCCCAACATATGCAATAAAGGAATATCCTAATTTTTCATAGTCTAAAGTCAAAGAAGAACCTTGAATGATTCCTGCATCTTCCATCTTTTTAACTCTCACGTGAACTGTTCCTGCAGAAATTAATAGTTTCTTTGCAATATCGGTAAAAGGAACTCTCGTGTTATCAATCAACATGTCCAAAATTTGATGATCTACTTCATCTAAACGAAACTTACTCATAAGTGCTTTAATATTTGTTAAAATTTTGATTTTTATTCAAATCTAAAGCAAATTTATCAAATAATTTTTACACCATTGTAAAATTCTGTTAAATTATTGATAAAAAAATCGGCTTTTTCATTCAATATTGGATTATGAAGACCTTTACTTTGAAATAATCCTTCTTCACAATCATACTCAAAATGACCTTTATAGTTATCTAGCTCATCTATATTGACAATAGTTGCTATAAATTTTAAATGACCTTCAACTACAACTTCAGAATATTGAGCTGCAAAGTTAATTATTTTTTCAACATTATTCTCGATAATTTTGACATTTTTATAAATAAAATCATAAAAACATTTATTATTTTGAGGAATATTCAAATATTCATTCAATTCTATATCAACTATAACGTTTTCGTAAGATACGGATAATGAACTCAAAAGCGAAATAAAAATATATTTTCTAACAATATCTCTATCATAATCACCAGCAAAATGTCCAGCTTCAAATAAAATAGTTGGTGTATTTTGCGTTGTAAAATAATCTCCTGTACAATTAACATTATATCCATCATCAAAGCGCCCAACTTGATTTGGAATATAAAATTGTAAAACACTGTTCATTTTATTAATAATTTGAATTGCTTTTAATCTGACATCATTATATTCTCTTGACTCATTGAAGGCTGGAGATAAAAATGAAACTGTCGCAGGCAAATTAAAACCTTCTGTACCAAAAACGGTTCTTTGATCGTGTAAATTATAGCAATAATCGGGTTGAAAACTTTTATAAATACTATGCAAAATTTGCATTTCGGGTTGAGTAGCATTAAAAGCATCTCTGTTCAAGTCCACTTTATTAGCATTTTCTCTAGTATACAAGAACGCACCATCTGGATTTAACATTGGAATACATAATAAGGTATAATCCAATTTAATTCTATTTGCAATTTCATTATCCGATTTCAAAAAATTAAAAAAGTCAAACAATCCCTTAGTAGTCGTCGACTCATTCCCATGCATTTGAGACCACATTAAAATTTTGGTTGTTCCTGTACCAATTTTAACTTGATGAATTCCTCTTCCTTGAACCGATTTGCCAATTTCAGTAATTTCATAATTTGAATCTAACGTTTGTAATATTGGTAAAATAGAATCTAAATAAATATACTTTCTTTGTAATTTTGGTTCTAAATATTGTGTCGCTAATTGTAAATAATCCATGACTTTATTTTGATTTACAAATGTAAACAACTTATATTTTACATTTGTAAACAAATGAAAATAGGTAAGAATTTACTTTTGTAAACGGTTTTAAATGCTCTTTATATATGACAACATCAATTTAATTTACATTCTTGAATTGGTTATGCAAATTAATAAATAATATTTTAAAATCAATTAGTTATATTATTATATGTAAAGTTTAAATTTAATATAATTTACGCAATTTACATCTGTAAACTTGTATATTTCTTTTGCTTTGTTTACATTTGTAACTCGTTAATTCCAAACAACTATTTACAATGGTAAACATTGATGATTTTATTAAACGGTTAGAAATCATACTCGATTATTACAATTTATCGGCTTCCGCTTTTGCGGATAAAATCAATGTGCAGCGTTCGAGTCTATCTCACCTACTCTCGGGAAGAAACAAACCGAGTTTAGATTTTATTATAAAAGTAATTGAAGTTTTTCCTGAAGTAGATTTGTATTGGATTTTAAATGGAAAAGGATGTTTTCCAAAATCAGAGAATGTAGTTCCAACAATTTTAGAAATGGAAAATAAATCTTCTGCTAATCCAAATATTGAAACTATCAATCCAGAACTTGATTTATTTTCTTCTGAAGAAAAAGTAGTTCCTCCTACTCTTTCAGATCGCAATGCTATAGAATCGATTAAATCAGAAAATAATTTTGATGAAGAAATTGAACGCATTGTAGTCTTTTTTAAAAATGGAACTTTTAAAAACTACAAACCATAAAAAAACTCTGATGTTATTCAGAGTTCTATTTTTAAATATCTGTAAAACTATATTGTGGAACTTTTCCAATTACATCTTTATAGTATGATTTTAAAATTTTTAAATCTGCATCTATATTTCCTGTTGGGTAAAATGGTTCGTGATATACCACTTGTTTTCTACCATAATCAAATGCTACAGGGATAATGGGTACATTTGCTTTCAGTGCCATATAATAGAAACCTGTTTTCCATTCGGTTACTTTTTTACGAGTTCCTTCGGGTGCTATGGCTAATCTAAAAATTTCCTTTTCTTCAAAAATTTTAACAATACTATCTACTTTATTTTCATTTTTTTGACGATTTAAAGGTGCTCCACCTGTCCAACTAAAGAAATAATTGAAAGGAAAAACAAAAAGTTCCTTTTTTGCAACATAGTTTATTTCAAGTTTTAGTATTCCGCGTGAAAAAATTCCAAGGAAAAAATCCCACCAACTCGTGTGTGGAACAGCTATGATTACGCACTTTTTCAACTCATTAGGAATGGTGCCTACAACTTTCCATTTAAAAAGTGTACAGAAAATAAATTTGTATAAAATTTGTTTCATTAATGTATATTTTGAGACAAAAATAAAATTATATTTACGATTACAAACAAAATTACATGATTAAGCGCTTATTGAGTTTTTTAATCCCAATAAAAATTCATCAAAAAAAATCGGTTTACAGTAAAAATCTTGAAGTTACTTGGAATAATGGTAGTTTGGTTTTGGATTCAGAGAATACTAATTATTCATTCGGAAGTTTACAACGAGTATTAAAAAAAGGATTGAAATACATTGGATATGAACGAATTCGGAATTTTAATTCTATATTAGTTTTGGGTGTAGCTGGCGGAAGTGTTATTGAGACACTAAAAAAAGAATTGAATTTTGAAGGTAAAATTACCGGAGTTGAAATTGATGAAACTGTTATTGAATTGGCTACAAAATATTTTGGATTAGGTAATTATAAAAACGTTTCTATTGTGCATGATGATGCTTTTGAGTTTGTTTTAAAAACTAAAGAAAAATACGATTTAATTATTATAGATATTTTTCAAGATACTGCAATGCCTAACTTTTTATTTGAAGACTTCTTTATTAATCGTATTAATTTTTTACTTAATGTAAATGGGTTTATCTTGTTTAATACTATGGTTTTAGATTATCAAGATAGAAGAAGAAATGCGACTTATAAAAGCAAGTTTGATACTAATTATTCCGTTCGATTATATCCAAAAATTGAAGTACATAACGAATTATTCACTATTAAAAAATTACAGTAATTTTCTAGCTTTTTCTAAATCTTCGGGTGTATCAATTCCAATACTACCATCAGAAGTTTCAACCATTTTAATGCGTTTTCCGTATTCTAAATAACGAAGTTGTTCTAATTTTTCAGAAGCTTCTAATGACAACATAGGTAAACGATAAAAATCCATCAAGGCTTCTTTTCTGAAAGCGTAAATTCCAATGTGCTTCATATAGCGAACTCCTACATTCTCCTCTCGTGGAAAAGGAATAACCGAACGCGAAAAGTATAGGGCAAAACCTTGTTGGTCTGTAATAACTTTTACGTTATTTGGATTGTTAATTTCTTCTTTATCAGTAATTTGAAACATTAACGAACCTAAATCGACTTTCTTTTCGATATCGTTTTTAAAAACTTCGATTAATTCTTCTAATGGTTTTTTATTTATAAAAGGTTCATCTCCTTGTACATTAATTACAACATCAACATCCATGTTTTCAACAGCTTCTGCAATTCTATCGCTTCCGCTTTCATGTTCTTTTATCGACATGATAGCTTTTCCTCCATTCGAAATAATTTCATTATAAATTAAATCAGAATCCGTGACCACAAAAACATCATCAAATAAATGAGTTGAAATAGCTGCTTCATAGGTTCTAAGAATTACCGTTTTGCCTCCCAAATCTTGCATTAATTTAGCAGGGAAACGTGTTGAGGCATATCTTGCGGGAATTACAGCTATTATTTTCATATTTGTTTTTGTTTAATTGCAAAAGTATTAATTTTCGAAAAACTCATCTTTAAATCCGATTAAATATAATTTTTCTTCTGCTCGAGTTATAGCGGTGTATAACCAACGTACATAATCAACATCGATTCCATCGGGTAAATAAGGTTGTTCTACAAAAACCGTTTTCCATTGACCACCTTGCGATTTATGACACGTTATCGCATACGAAAATTTCACCTGAAGCGCATTGAAATAAGGGTTTTGTTTTACTTTCTGTAATTTTTTATATTGTTGGCGCTCTTCTTCATAATCCAATAAAACTTCCTGATACAATTTATTCGATTCTTCATAAGTCAACGAAGGTGATTCGCTCATAATCGTATCTAACATAATAACAGTGTCAAACGGAATTTGATTTGGATAATCCACCATTCTAATTTTTACGGTGGCGAATTTGAATCCGTACAATTCTTGAATTTTTCTGATTTCTAGAATTTCGACAATATCACCATTAGCAATGAAACCGGCTTCTGAATTTTCAGGTAACCAGAAATAATTATTTTTCACTACCATTAAATAATCTCCGGTGGAAATTTCACTTTCTTTAGACAAAATAGAAGCTCTAATTTGTTGGTTGTATTGATTGGCTCTTTTATTGGAACGCAAAATAAAAGCTGTATCTTCTATACTATAATTATCATACGCTTGATGAATAGCATCATGAATATCATAACCATCTTGCAAACGAACAATATCTTTAAATCCTTTCAATTTGAATTGGAACGTATCTACAAAATGCGAATGCAATAATTCACGTAATTGAGTAGCATTGTACAAAATTCCAGAATCTTCCGCTTGACGCATGACTTCATCCAACTCAATATGATGCACATTTTTTTGATAATGAAGTGATAATGAATCAATATCCAAAGCTGGACTCACACTCATATTAACTGGTGGTAACTGCGCGGTATCCCCTATTAAAAGTAGCTTGCAATTATTACCAGCATCAACGTAAAAGAACAAATCATCTAACAACGAACCATTTTCATATAATTTAGAATCTTGATTGGTATCAGAAATCATTGATGATTCATCGACAATGAAAAGCGTATTTTTAAATTTATTTTGTTGTAGCGTAAAACTAACACCACCTGTTTTATTTTTCTTTGGAAAATAAATTCGTTTGTGAATCGTATAAGCTGGTTTTCCAGAGTAATTACTAATAACTTTTGCAGCTCTACCTGTTGGCGCAAGAAGTACCGCTTTCATATTTACTTCAGCCAAATGATTAATTACTGTAGAAATTATTGTTGTTTTACCTGTTCCTGCAAAACCTTTTAGCACAAAAACATCATTTGTTGTGGAATTCATAACAAAGTGGGCAATTTTCTGTAGAAAAATGTCCTGTTTAAGCGTAGGTTGATGAGGAAAATTTTGTCGTAATAAATTGTAAAACAGCATATAAGTCTTAAAAATAGTTAGGGCCAATATTAATTTTTCAAATATACTGATGATTTTTACAAGAAATTCTTTTGAGAAGAAAAAAAAATTGTAGATTTGCGTACCTATTTAACTAAAAAATAAATTATTTAAAATGTTAGAAATTGCTATTTATTTAGTCGTGTTAATTGTTTTAATCATTGCAATGGTTAAATTAATTGATAAATTTGTTACTCCTGGAAATAGAAAAATATTTATTGTATTATTTTGGGGAATTTCATTATTTTTAGTGTATCTTATTTACGCTTCAATTATGAAACCAATTGAGTTTCAGAATGAAAAAGAAGCTAGATTTGAAGCCGCTGTTAATACAATGCTAGATATCAAAAAATTACAATCAGGTTACAAATCTGTTCATGGAAAATATGCTGATACTTTTGATGAATTAGTGAAATTTGTTGAAACTGGTGAATTTGAAATTATTTCAAGAAGAGATACAGCTGTAATTGATCACGCAAAAAATGCTGCATTTGGATTAAAACCGGGTGCTGACGGTGTTGGTGGTTTCTTTAAAGATGAAGTAATTATCACAAAATTAGGTACTGTTAAAGTTAAAGATTCATTATTCAAAAATTCTGATAGATACAAAAGACTTAATGTTGTAAAAATTGGTGGTGTTGAAGTTCCTGTATCAATGAAAACAGGTGTTGTAACTAGAAATGACATGAATATTTCTGTATTTCAAGCTATTATTGATAAAAATGCTTTGTTAAAAGATTTAGATCAAGAATTAGTTAAACAAGAAAACAAAGTTGAATCTATCGACGAAATTAACGGTCCTCAAATTATTTTAGGTTCATTAGAAGAAGTAACTCTTACTGGAAACTGGCCGAAAAAATATGGTAATAACGAATAACGACATTACTCAAAAAACATATAAAAAGTTGTCCATTCAGGTTTCCTTGAGTGGACTTTCTTTTTGTGTCTTTGATTTACTATCAGGCAAAGTAGTGAACACGATGTCTATTCAATTTGAAAAAAACAAAGCCCTTGAAGAACAATTGTGGCGCGCTTTTGTTGATTATCCCATTCTAACAAAGTCATTTGATGAAGTAAAGGTAATTCATGATAATAGTTTGAATACTTTTGTACCTACTTCCCTATTTGATATTCATTTTTTAGCAAGTTACTTACAATACAATACCAAAGTTTTTGAAACTGATTTTTTTACACACGATGTTATTTTTCCTTACGAAATGAATAATGTTTATGTTCCATTTGTAAATATTAATAACTTTTTGTTAGATCAATACGAAACTTTTGAATACCAGAATGCGAATTCTATTTTGGTAAAACAGGTATTGGATTTATCAAAAAATAAAGAAGAAAAACAAGTTTTTGTACATCTTCAAAAAGATCATTTTGAAATTGTTGTGGTAAAAAATCAACAATTACTACTTTTTAATTCGTTTCAATATAATACTCCAAAAGATTTTATTTATTTCATCTTGTTTACTTGCGAACAATTGCAATTAAATCCAGAAACTATTTCGGTACAAATTTTAGGAAATTGTATAGAAGAAGATTCTTTTTTTAAGATTGCATATCAATATATTAGAAATTGTACTTTGCTTGATATTTCTAATAAAGCTTCAATTTTAGACGTTTCTTCAGCCGAATTGAGAAATCACTTTATACTTTATCATTCATGAGAATTATCTCCGGAAAACATAAAGGGCGCCGTTTAGTAGCTCCAAAAAACTTACCTGTTCGTCCTACAACCGACATGTGTAAAGAATCGTTATTCAATATTTTGAATAATTATTTTAATTTTCATGGTATAAAAATTTTGGATTTATTCTCAGGAACTGGAAATATTAGTTACGAATTCGCTTCTCGTGGTGCTGGACCAATAACTAGTATTGATGGTGATATGGGATGTGTGAATTTCATCAAAAAAACTGCATCGGAACTAGATTTAGATATTAGCGTAATTAAAAGTGATGTTTTTAAATTTTTAGAAAAAAGGAAAGCGAGTTACGATATCATTTTTGCTGATCCACCTTATGATTTGAGTCAGGAAAACTTTGAAAAAATAATTCAACTTATATTTGAAAACGAACTTTTAGATGAAGAAGGAATGTTAATTATTGAACA
>JACCDV010846675.1_pt1 | contig 47129 bp, 45 predicted proteins | sample 7446131 | NCBI WGS metagenome assembly JACCDV01 (sample SAMN15323448, study PRJNA562643) | freshwater metagenome | isolation source: river surface water | place: USA:Blue River Watershed | collected 2017-08-17
CAAATAATCCTAGACCTGCTAGTCCAGTAGTCTTTAAAAATTCTCTTCTACGATTCATAGGGATATGCTTTTTTGGGTTTGCATCCCCTAGTTACTAAAAAATCAAAAAAAGTCCCTACCGCCAATCCAAAAAAGAACCAATCGCCTAGTTTTTCGAAATCAGGGAGGTACGTATATTTTCCAAATTGATTTCGGATAGCGTCTCTAAAGCCCCTTTTTCATACAAATACTGCATGGAATCTAAGGGTGTTGCCTTGTTAGCGGCCTTCAGATTGAGGTAATCCTGAAAGCGAATCCCACCTACCTCACGAGTCTCGCGAACTTCTCTAAAGCGCACCCCTCCCCCATCCGTGTGGTAGTTGTAGGCCATGTAATCCATACGGGAATCGGCTACCCCAAACCAATACAAAAATTCATCCTCAAAATGCTCTCCTCCGCCTTCAGCTTGAAAAGTCACCTTGACCTGATGGTAATCCTTTCCCTTAATCTTGGTTTGACCGAGGTAGGTTTTGATGGCCGCTGCATCATTCAATCCATAAGGCAAAAAAGCAAAATAGGCCACCGAATTGACCGATCGAGAAAAAGCCCCTATCCGCTCTTCGGTTAAGGTATCGATCAATACTCCATTGACCTTTCGTGTAAAACCCGTGTTATTCAATACGTCCACTACCTGACCTGTAGAGTCGGTAAATTCCCGGCTGTATTCAAAAGCGGTGGGCGACTTGAAAATGGAATAATGTGTCCCCCTAAAATCGAAGGTAATCACAGTAGTTTCATAAAGTTCTCCCCCATAGGCTTCGATAGCCGCATCCACGATTTGCTCTACCTCCGTTCTGGAATCACAGGAAACTCCAAAAAAAGTAAGTGAGAGGAGGCCTAAACTGAATAGCACCAATTTCATAGCTGTATTTATTTAAATGAAATTATTCGTTTTAAAGAAAAAAGAGGCGTTAATCAATACACCAAGGCAAAGTTTGAATACCGGTACTCGGCCCGAAGAAACAAGCGTTTTCCGGACTCATCCACCCGCCAACTCTCTCGCTTACCGTGAAACAGCAGTTTGTCAGCAGGTTCGGTAGACAGATCGTACACCAAACTTCGGTGGTCTTTTAATTTTACTTCATTGCCCAACATTAGGTAGGTGGTCGGATCAAAATAGTACCACCAAAGATCCGAATCTGGACCATAATCCACCCGAATCGACTCTACTTCCGTTCCATTTTCAAGGGTCTTTTTTCCCTCATAAATCAGTTTCCCTCCCTTGTCTAGCAACTTCCAAGGCTGTGCCACCGTGTAAAATGCCGCATCAAAATCTTTCTTTTTTGAAGCCAAAAAATCCGCGTTCAAGACCTCATTCTCCCCCATCTGGTAGCGAAAAATAGCTCCATCCCAACTCATCAAATGTACAATGCTGTCCTTGGTCCAGCTGATTTTCCCTTCAAAGCGTGGAGCAAATCGGAACTCATGCCACTGCTCCAATTCAGATTCGACATTCCCCGCTGAATCCAACATCCGTGTCCACTTCTGAAATTTGATTCCCTTCAAATTCTCCCAGCCTTCCTTACCGCCATGCGCTGCAATGGACTTGTCCAAAAGATCCATCGCCTCCTCCTCAGGGCTTGGGGTACAGGCGGAGCAAGCCAACAGAATTAGTAGAAACAAAAAGCAATTTTTCATAATCCTAAGGTAGCAGTTCTTTGCTTCCGAAAATAGTCCAAGTAAAGGCCAAATAGCACTAAACCATATTCCAAAACTAAAAACAAGGCTTGCTCCTGAACTGGGCTTTGGCTGTAAGCTTGGTAGGAAAAAATCGCACCAAAAGACCAAAGTAAAAAGGTCCATTGGCGAGATAGAATAGACAAGCCCAATCCTGGCAACAAATACCAGGGATGGACGACTGGCTGCAGCAAGAAGTACAACAAATACAACTGCACCCATACACTTGGGATTTCGAAAAGACTGGCATTCGATCGCTTCCAAGTCAGCCAAACTGCTCCACATAGCGTGATACCCATCCCAATCTTCGTTAGGACTCCTATGGTATTGTAACCTGCAAGCGCATAGCCTATCTCACGGAACACATAGTAAAGCGATGCATTGAACTCAAATTTCCCTTGGTAGAGCTGCAGACTTTGGAGGAAATTTTCCCAAGAATTCCAATAGACTAGCGGGAGAAATGCCAAGACTAAAACCACTGCTGCCATTCCCCAAAATTGAAATGAGGCTCGAACACCCTTCCACAAGAAAAAAGCCGGGGCAAGTAAAAAAGGAAGCAACTTCATCCCCACTGCCAGTCCCCAAAACATCCCTGAAAATCCGAGTTTTCGTTGAGTTAAACCCACAAGTGATGCCAGTAAAAATAATAACACTAGCCCTTCAAAATGCAGGTTGCCCACTACCTCCAAGATCACCAAAGGATTAAACCAGTACAGAAGAATTTGTTTCTGGGGGAGTTCAAATCGGGCAAGCAAACCCCAAAGCAGGCAGAAAACCCCAATTTCTCCCAACAATAGAATACACCGAAGTGCAAAATACCCCTGCACCAAATCTCCTTGCGCTCCTAAGGCTCCTAGCCAAAAAATGGCTTGATTGAGGGGAGGATACACAGAAAAGTAGTTTGGGGAATTCAGCGCTCCAAAAAGCTGTTCATTTAGCCCGATCAACTCGCCTTTTTGCGCTTGCCATTCGGTTGGGGTAAAGAGGTAGGGATTTTGTCCTTGACGCAAAAGTTCCCCATCCCACAAAAACCTCACTCCGTCCTCCGACCAATTTGGCTCAAAAAAGAATAGGCATCCTCTTAGAATTAACCCTAGCAGGAGCAGCCACTTGAAACTCACCTGATCCCCTGCGAGCAGATAACTGCCCAACATACCCCCAAAAGCAAGTGTAAATAAGAAAAGAGTTAAGCCGAAATTATCCCGAGGAACCTGGGCCAACAGCAACAAAGCCACAGCCAAAAAAAGAACTGAAGCAACTTTGATTACCGTTTTTACGCGATCATTCAAAGTCCCAATTCCTTTCTTAGGGATTCATACAACTGCTCGTTTTGTTTCCAATATGGCAACTGCCTCAGGTGCGTGCGGGTAGCGGTGGTCACTTCCTGTTGTCCATTTTCTTTGGTCCAAACTTCTGTGAATCCAGTAATCTCGTAGGGAAATAATTGCTGGTAGCGGATGGAAACCGTTCTACCAATCTCCTCATAAACGATCTTTACTTCAGCCTGGTCCGAACCCAAGGCCTTGCGTGAGATGGTTGCCTGCTCTCCTTTCAAAGAAATATGAGCAAATCGCTGAAAAATAAGGCTGGGAATCAGAGTCACATTACCCAGCGGAACTAAATCGGGATGAAGTCGAATTAAGGTAAACAGTTCCTCCTCGGCCCGTCCATCAAGTTTGGATTCCAAGTCTCCCTCTGATTCAAAATAGGAAAACTGCTGGGCAGTATATTTCCCTGTCTTGTAATTGAGTTGCGTAAATGATTGCCCGCACCATTCGGTGACAGAAGCAGTTAATTTGGGAGCAGGACTTTCCTCATACACGGGCGTGAATACCGATAACATGGTGTGGTAAGGATAGACTCCTGTGACAAAATCACGCGTCATATTCAATTTTAACACTTTTTGAGCATCGGAAGAGTTTTCCTCTGGAGCATCTAATTTGACTTGCTTGCTTTTGGAAAAATCCTCCGTAACAAAAATGAGCACTGCCTTACCTGGACGAACCGCCCCATATCGGCTTTGTTGTAAGTCAAAAACATTGACCTCGGCAGTTCCCTGATACCAATAACTCGCAAATTGAGTTTCTACCACCCCTTCCCGACTTTCTGGAGCGCATCCCGTCAGCCCTACACCTACCATAAGGGCTAAAAAAAGCACATGTAGATTTGATCTTGCTATTTTTTGCATGTATTTAAAAACCAACTAGAAAACAGGAAGAATGGGCTATCGAAAGAGTCGCCAATACTTAAATATCGTGAAAATAATTTTATATCCGGCGCCAATTACTCCTTTCACCGTACCACTCACTTTGGAAACCCCAATTCGCTTCCGGTAACGAACTGGGAGTTCCAGGTAATTTAATCCTGCTTGATGTGCTTTGATTTGCATCTCAATGGTCCATCCAAAATTCTGGTCGACCATTCCCAAAGCAATCAATTTACCCCAATGAATGGCTCGAAAAGGACCTAGATCTGAAAATTTGGCTCCATACATCCAGCGCATGAGCGTGGTGGCTAGCGCGTTGCCAAACACTTGAGGGATAGTCATGGACCCCGCTTCCCGCTCCCCTAGAGCGCGCGAACCAAGGACTAAATCGGCCTTCCCTGCAGCAATTGGCGCAATAAGTTCCACCAATTCTTGCGGATAATCGCTGTAATCTCCATCCAAAAAAACCAAAATATGGGGTTGCACTTCTTGCTTCTTGATCCAATCCATGGCAGCCAAACAAGCCTTTCCGTAGCCCTTCTGTGGCTCAAATACCACCTTTGCACCCGATGCTATCGCCACCTCAGCCGTGCGGTCTGTTGAATTATTATTGGCCACTACCACATGCCGGACGAGGGAAGGAATATCTCCAATGACCCGGGCAATGGACTTTTCCTCATTGAAAGCAGGGATGATGACATCCACAATTGGCGGGGTATTCAGGACATCCATTAACGAGTACGGAAGGAGGAAATAAACACAAGACTATAACCCAAGGCAAGTAGCCCATGAAAAGGGAGAAATAAATAGGTACCGTAGACAATCCCCAAGACCACCATCCCTCCAAATAAAATCCCCATTCCTCCTTCAAGCCAAGTGCTTATAGGCAGAGAACGAAGGCGGTAAACATTGGCATGCAACGAAGCAGATCCAGACTCCAAATTGAATTTTGGGGTACGAATGAAAGGCGATTTTTTACCCGTCAACCCTTCCCATACCGCCTGGGAGTTATGCAATGCAAATGCCATAGAAACGGCAAAGAAGAGTGGCAATTTCCAAATGGCTTCTGCCAATCTGCTCCAAGAGAAGGCCTGAGCCTTGAGGTAAGACAGCAAATACACCCCTGCCACTAGGACAAAGCCCACCATCGAAAATCCCGTAGGAAGCAACAGCTTCGTTGAGATTAAATTCGAGTTTATTGCCCACCAAAGCCCTATGCTGCAGCAGCTGGTCAGCAAAATCGCAATGAAAATCGTGGAGTTGAAGAGGTGTGCAAATGCATGGAATTTGATATGCCAAGGATGATCCTCTTGAAACACCTTGCCAGCATGCTTGACCGCACATTCGGCTCCACCCTTGGTCCAACGGAATTGCTGGGACTTGATGGCAGAGAGAATGGGAGGAAGTTCGGCAGGGGATTCGATTTCGGGTCGGTACACAAACTTCCAGCCTTTTCGCTGCGCGCGGTAACTCAGATCCAAATCCTCCGTCAAGGTATCGTCATGCCAGTTGCCCGCATCCAGGATGCAACTTTTTCTCCAAATTCCAGCTGTACCATTGAAATTGATAAAGGCCCCTTGCTGATTTCTTCCCTGCTGCTCGATTAAGAAATGGGCATCCAAAGCAAAGGCCTGCAGCTGCGTTAAAAGGGAATAATTCTGGTTGAGGTGTGTCCAGCGACTCTGGACCATGCCCACCTGAGGAGAGGAAAAATAGGGCAAAACCTTGATTAAAAAATCGGAATCCGGAACAAAATCCGCATCAAAGATGGCGATAAACTCCCCATGAGCAAAAGGCAAGGCCTCTTTCAATGCTCCCGCCTTAAACCCAGTTCGGTCAGTCCGATGGAGGTAATCAAAATTCAATTTGGGGTAGTCCAATACCTTTGCCTGAATCAAGGCCCCTGTCTCATCTGTACTATCATCCAGAATCTGGATTTGAAGCAATTCGCTCGGGTAATTGAGCTTGGCAACTGCATCAATCAGGCGCTCAACCACATAGCGCTCGTTGTAGATGGGCAGTTGTACGGTGACCTTAGGCCACGAATTTGGCACTTGCGGAGGAGCTTGGTTAGACTCCTTTCTAAACTTGAAAAAATGAAGCAATAAATGCCCTTGAGCCAGACTATAGAGGAAGATAAAAACCATTCCCAAAAAATAGAGCAGCGCACAGGTATACACAAAAAACATTTAGGACCTCAGTTTGATGGAATCGTTGCCAATCAAAATTGGAAACTCGTGGATGCGCCCCTCTTCAGGACCATTTTCCAACTTCAACACGCCACGAGGACAAACCGACGCACAGACCCCACAACCTACACAGGACGATCGAACGATATTTTGACCCTGCTGTGCATAGGCTCTGACATCAATTCCCATTTCGCAATGCGTAGAGCAATTGCCGCAGGAGATGCATTGTCCTCCATTGGTCGTGATTCTAAACCGAGATTTAAACCGCTGTACCAATCCCAAATAAGCAGCCAGTGGACACCCAAAACGACACCAGACCCGATTACCCATCAGTGGGTAAAATCCAGTTCCAACGACCCCAGCAAATGCTGAGCCTATCGCAAATCCGTACATGGAATGCAATTGATTGGTCACCTGTCCCAAAAGACTAAAGGAGGTAAAATAATTGACAAGCGTAAGTGTGGTCATGACCACAGCCAAGGCTAATACGCCATGGATCATCCAACGCTCCCATTGCCAAGCTTTGAGAGACTTGTCGGACAGGTGTCTAAATTCATCACCAACGGTTTCGGCCAATCCTCCACAACCACAGACCCATGAACAATACCAGCGCTTGCCATAGAAATAGGTAAACACCGGTACGCCAATCACGATTAATAGGATCCCCCAAACCAACATAAATAGGCCCAATCCCCCACTAGAAATAAAGGTATCTAGCTGGTAGTCGTAGAAAAAATCATAATCCAAAGGCCAAATATTCTTAAAATCAAAGTAGGGTTTATTCAACAATACAAGCACTTCTGGAATTAGAAAAGCAAAGGCAGTTTGAAAAAATATCAAAGACGCAGTTCGAAGCTGCTGGTAGCGGTTGCCTCGGTATTTCAACAACATCCGAACTCCCATCACACCAATTGCAAGCGTATACACCAGCCCATACAAAAACCACTGGCTGGCGGGACCCCCAGATAGGAATTGAGAAATGGGTTCGACCATTCCTACCAATGGGGCTAAATATGCCGGAAACCAATACAGGATCACATAAAACAGAATCAAATAGCTACCAGTCAAAAGACCCAGCAAGCCTTTATTTTTCAAAGAGGAATGAAAGACCCCTGTATGCGTAAGGCTGTCATGCGACGAACCATTCCCTCCAAGATTATATAAGATTCCTCCCAAGACAATGAGGCCTATGGACAAGCCCAAACTAGCCCAAGGGTTCGTTTTACTCGGTCCATCCATCGCTGCTTTAGCCAATACAAACCCGTAATCATCCCAGATCACCTGGTCCCAGGCTTGCTTTGCTTTTAGCTCTTCATTGTAGGGCTTGAAATAGGAGGAATAGGCAGTTAAAAAGGAATGGGTCGACGTATAAGTCTGCCCATACATTGGCTGCATCAACTCCGCAAGTTGATCTCGGTGAATGTCCTTAACAGATGACCGAAGCTGCTCCTCACTTAGGCGATACTGACTTGAAAATGGCAGGAAAGTGAAGAAAGACATCCCCACTACAAACAAGATCAGGCCGATAACTTCGATTTTCCTCATAGCCTTGCTCCGAAAATTTTCTGTAAAAACGACCGTTTCGAGGTGGAAATCGCTATCCCAAATTGATCTTGATATGCCTGTTGAATCTCAAGGTGGTAGGGAGCATAAAATTCAGGGTCAAAAACACCCTCTTCAAGCCTTTGGATCACCTGCTGCCCAGACCATTTTTCTCGAATTGCCCGATCAAAAAATTCATGCCGTAGTCGAAATCCTAGGTTGATCACGCCTGCAATTTTTCCCGCTTCATCCATTTCCATTCGAAAGGAAACATTCCCAAGACGGTGCTCCCAATAGAAACAAGGAGCTCCGGCTACAGCGTCAGGACGAACAATCCCATAGGTTTGGTACTCAATCGCAAAGAACTTGGCGGAATTAAACCAAACCCCAGGCTGATAGGTAACTGGTTTGTTGCAAAAATTATAGGCCAAGGTCTCCCCATGCATTCTTCCGGTGTACCAAACCTGTTCCAAAGTCCGTCGTCCTGGCCCAGGTGGCTGTTCAAACTCCGCACAATCTCCAATGGCATAGACATCGGTTACCGAAGTTTCAAAATACCTATTGACCTTTATCCCTTTTCCAATCGCTAAGTCCGTATCTTTTAAAAAATCCACATTCGGAGTCACTCCAGTAGCAATTCCTACAAAGCCGCATGCAATTTCCTCCCCAGTCGTCGTAACCACTGCACGAACGTTTCCCTGTTCGTCGGCTAAGATTTCCTTCAATTCAGTTTTGAGGCGCAAATCAATGGAATGTGATAAGATATGTTTTTGAACAAGTACTGCTTCCTCCTCGGGAAGTACTTGCTCCCAAAATCGGTTCTCTCGAACCAAGAAAGTAACCGGGATTTTCTTGTAGGTCAACATCTCAGCCATCTCAATTCCAATCAATCCCCCACCTACAATCACTGCGCGTTGAATGGGTTTGCTGGTGGTGGCTTCTAGGGTGTCCAAGTCTTGTTTGGTATACAGTCCTTGAACTCCCTTCAGGTCCTGACCTGGCCAACCGAAAAAAGCGGGTTTGGAACCCGTGGCCAAGACCAAAATGTCATAAGTTAAGGATTCCCCAGAGGCAAAACCCAAGGTTTTGGTTTCAAAGTCTAGGGTCTTCACCCACTCTTGGAGAAGATCGATGCGATTTTTCTTCCAAAAATGCGGTTCGTAGGGTTGCGTATGCTCCCATTTCATTTGTCCCATGTACACATACATCAAGGCCGTACGTGAAAAAAAGTAGGGAGATTCTCCAGAAATGACAGTGATCCGCGCTTGGTCATCACCTTTTCGCAGGTGTCTTGCGAACGTGATGCCCGAAATCCCATTTCCAATAATCACAAAGTGACGAGAACCCATGCGCTGATGTAAAACTTAAACTTACCCAAAAATTAAGTTTACTCGTTTAAATTCCAATTGTAATCCAGAAAAGAGATGCGTGCATTGGATGAAATCTTCACCTTAGAATAGCGATTCAAAAATTCAATAAGGGTACCTTTTTTGGTGAAATCGCCTTTAAACCAAGAAAAAATGGAAGAAAGCTGGACCGATTGACTGGAAATTTTATTTCGAGTGGGATCATTGATAAAGGTCGTTGTCACCCGTGTCAATTGACTTTCTAGGTTGGCGGCAACAAAGGCTTCATTCAACAAAGGCGGACAGGATACCGAAGCACAGTTGATCGCAAAATGAATTCGTGGTTCCTCAAATTCCCTTCGCAAGATGCTGTGCTCCACCTCATCCAAACTCATGTCCACCCCAGCAATTTTAAAAAACTTGTAGTGCCAGACGTCCTTGATGAGCGGAATTTTAATCCTTGGGCCTAGATCTCGAATACTTTTGGTAGGATAAAAATCTACAATAAGCTTTACCGTAAAGGCATTGTATACATTGATCCAATAGGCAAGTTGCTCATTTTTGGACCATTTGCTTCGGTCAGGTGCGTTCTCTGAAAGAAGTTTGAGGTAACTTTCCAACTTTGGCTTTTCCCGAATAAATCCTTTGTAATCCACCTGCCCATTAGGCTTGACATGTGCTTTCAGCAATTCATTCCAAATTTGGTGACTAGGCGGAGTGCTACCCGCTCTGCCCACTACGGGACTATGGCAGGAAACAAGCACTAGAAATACAAACAAAGCGGAAAATCGAGCAACTAGGGTCATGGAAAATATAGAAGAGGGGTGATCTGGAACTACGCGAAATTAGTATACTTTTTCTCCTTTGGTAAGCCAAATACTCCAAGGTTTGGAATAGGTATGCACCTGTAGGGTAGGTTTTCCATTGGCAAACACCGGCCGACCTTCATTGACCCAATGCACGATGCCTCCGTAGAGGTTGTATACCCGTGTAAACCCTTCTTTTTGGAGGATTTTACCTATTTGCTCGGACCTGGCTCCGACGGTGCAGTAAACCAGTACAGGTTTATTTTTATCCAATGCAGCTACTGATTTCAACGAAAAAGTCTCGTGACCTACCCAGATGGAATTTTGCAAATGACTGACTTGATACTCCTCCTTCTCACGCGCGTCAAGCACTTGATAGTTGGAAAGGTTGGTGACTTGAGCTGGCTTCACCACGGGAAAACTGCTGTCGTACAAACTTTTAAGCAAAGTTTGATAAGGCAAAGACTGCCCTAAGGAAAGTTCAGTTCCTAAATGGAAAAAGAAGAATACGAATAAAACTCGAATTGAATTCATGCGGAAGTCTTTCCAGTTAAACTACTTTGTGCCGAGGAAGTTCTAACTAAGCGTAAAAATCCGAAAGACGGGCCAATCCTGTCTTATCTTTCACAATAATTTTTTTTCCTTCCAACTCAATCAATCCATCTTTTTTAAACTCAGACAGCAAGCGGATGACAGATTCTGTGGCCGTCCCTATCATCCCAGCTAATTCTTCTCGAGTAAGCAACAGATTGATTCGTTGGTAGCCTCCACCCTCGACACCGTAAGTATTGGCCAATTGCAACAGTAAAAAAGCGAGCCGTTCTCGGATACTCTTTTGGGAAGCGTCTGTTAACTTTTCTTCCATAACTCCAAGTTCATGGCAGAGTTGCTTGGTAATTCGTTTGAAAAATTCAGCGTTCTTCATCATGGAGTTTAGAAATGCTTCTCGAGGTACAAAGCATATCCTTGCATCTTCAATAATCATGGCCGAGTTGCTGTGATTCTCTTCTCCCAGAAGTGCCGAATACCCCAAAAAATCTCCTTTCTTGGCTAGGTACAAAATCTGCTCTTTCCCATTGGATGCCGTCTTGTATACCTTAAGGACTCCTGCATTGACACAGAAAATGCCAAGCGGCTTGGTACCCTCGTAGTAGAGAATCTGCCCTCTTCGGTGGGAAATCAGATTTTTAGCCTCCGCAATAACACACAATTGGGATTCAGGAAGATAAGAAAATAAAGAATTTTTTCTAGAAACGCAAAGTTCACACGGTGTATTTGAAATAGTAGTTAGCATAAATATACTCTTTCGTAAAAAATTTTATAAAAGTTAAAAAAAATCAATCATAAATCCAATTCCTATTTTTTTTTAAGGAATAGGTGGAAGATTCATTTGTTGTACGAATTTCCCTTCCTCTTCGACATAACCAATAAAAACGTGCCTTTTCCCATTACTGAGCGCGATAAACGGGCACTTCAAGGTTTGATTGTAAGCAATCGCTTGGGACAATACTTTTTGATTGATCTCCACATCCGGCGCTTTACATTCAATCAAAAAGTAAGGAAGACCTGACCTATCAAAAACCAATAAATCAGTTCTCTTCTGCAAACCATTGTAAACCAATCCTCTTTCACTTACAAGTAGGCCTTTCGGAAATCCTTGATGATCAATAAGAAAGCGAATCCAATGTTGCCGAACCCATTCTTCAGGCGTAAGGAGAATGTATTTTTTCCGCAATCCATCAAATACAAAAACCTGCCCATCTACTTTTTGAAGTTGAGGTTGAATGGCAGGTAAATTGAGTTCGGGTAGAGTGATCACAATGAAAATAGCGTTCTAACCTGCAAAATAGACTTTTTTACTTGAGTTCTAGGGAATCTACTTGTGCCTTTTCATCCCTTTGGCTAAAATTAAGGTAGGGAGCGATTTTAGCCACCCATTCCGCTTTGAAGATTTTAATGCGGAGCAAGTCCTCCGCCTTCAGAAAAGGCCCATGTTGCATCCGATAGGCTACCAAAACCTTGGCTTCTTGGTAACTGATGTAGGGATGCATTGCGAGCTGCGCTACTGCCAGGGAGTTGAGATCAAGTTGCCGAGGAGAAACCGTATCAAAATCAAAATAATCCCAAATTAGGACAATGGTCTCGGGCTTTAGTCCATACACCTCGTTTAACTGGTCAATCTGGATAAAGCCTCCTAAATTTTCTCGATGCTTGATGATTCTACCCGCAGTCAAGGCTCCAATTCCAGGCACAATTTGAAGCACCACGGAATCGGATTCCGAAAATGGCAAGCGCTGGATCCGTTCGGAAACCTTAGTCGAATGTGAACGCCTAATTGTATCACTTGGATTAAAGGTAGGCAAGGGAGAGGCCAGCAATTGAACCCCCGCCCGTTCCAAACTGTCCACTTGGTCCAGGTAATGCCGATAGAGTTTTCGAGCATTTCGGTCCTTTGCCCAAGCAAGAACCTGGGAAGCACCTACCAACAAGGCCAAGCATGGAATTAAGAGTAAAAACCCTCTAGCTTCCTTGGCCGAAAAACCCAGGTGGATTTTCAACCAAAAAAAAAGTTGCTGTCGCATGAGTTAAAGTTAAAAAAGTAGAATACAATGAATTTAAGCACTTAATACTTCTCAAACAACTCAAATACGAATGCATTTATTTATTATTTAGATTAATTTTAAATTAGAGAAGTCTTGATTGAAAGAAACTTTTAAGGGATGTACATCTGTTAAATTTGTGGGCTTAGTAAATTGTGATGCAGACCAAATTTCGAGTAGTCAGTTTATCTCATAAAAGTGCACCTGTACACATTCGGGAATTAATCTCCCTGGATGAAGCGGCTATTCAACGCTTGCTGCTTAAGTTAAAAGATTTTTTTAGCGTTTCCGACGCTCTAGTGCTCTCTACCTGCAACAGAACTGAAGTTTATTACAACCACGAGTTGGACCTCAGTAGGGAACTTGTTAAGTTGATCGGCATTGAGCGCGGATTGGTTGATGCAAGTTCCTACCTAGACTATTTCCAGATTTTGAATGAGGAAAAAGAGGCAGTAACGCACCTTTTTCGCGTTTCCATGGGCTTGGAAGCCCAAGTTGTGGGGGACATCCAAATCTCGAACCAAGTCAAAAGGGCCTATCAAACTGCTGCCGACTTGGATCTTGCAGGACCATTCTTGCATCGCTTGATGCATACCATTTTCTTTACGAACAAGCGAGTAGTACAGGAAACCGCTTTCCGAGATGGGGCTGCTTCTCTTTCCTATGCTACAATCGAATTGATTGAAAGTCTTACTCAAAACATTTTTCAGCCACGGGTTTTGGTGATTGGCTTGGGTGAAATTGGGGAAGATGTGGCCAAAAACATGGTACACCTACCTACTGCCCAAATCAAAATCACCAATAGAACCCTTTCCAAAGCCGAAGAAATTGGCCTTCCTTTAGGGTTTGAAGTAATTCCATTTGAGTCTTGCTTTGCAGCCATGGAAGAAGCGGACGTTATCGTTTGCTCGGTGCGCATGCACGAACCCTTCATCACAAAAAAACTTGTAGAGTCCTTTTCCATACCAAGTTTTAAGGTTTTCATAGACCTATCCGTGCCGAGAAGTATTGAAACTTCCTTAGAAGAACTTCCAGGAGTGGTTCTATACAATGTTGACAATATTCGCAGCAAAGCCACTGCAGCCCTAAAAAACAGATTAGAGGCCATTCCTGCTGTGGAAGCCATTCTCGAAGAAAGTATTGAAGAGTTTGGCGCTTGGCAAAAAGAAATGGTTGTCTCCCCTACCATTCAAAAATTAAAGCAATCCTTAGAGCAGATCCGCCAGGAAGAACTGGGTAGGTATTTGAAAAATGTAGACGAAAAGGAATTTGTGCTCATTGATAAAATCACAAAGAGCATGATGCAAAAAATCCTAAAAGTACCTGTAGTCCAACTGAGGGCTGCCTGTCAACGGGATGAAGCAGCTGAAATGATTGAATTGATTACTGATCTTTTTGACTTAGAAAAGTCAAAAAATGAAAAATAAATTAGGTTCGGGTAGTCGACCTATCCACTAACCATCCATTCATCTCCTTACCTAAGCCATGAGAAATCTGTCTTGTCTTGTTTTTGCAAGTTTTCTATTCTTGGCCTCCCCTAGCTTAGGACAATCCTGGGAAGTATATGACTTTGGTGGCAATCTACAAACTCGTGCCACCTTCCAAGAAATCGATCTAGTAGGCGAGTCTGTAATTACTGGTAAAAATGCAGAAGGATTATTCCTTCTCTCTCCTGATTTACGGCCTGTTGTAAATCTTCAAGGTGAGGAAATCTTCCAATACCTAAAGCCCTGGATTTTGATAAAAGGCCCCAAAGGCATTGGTGCTTTCCATGAGTATGGACAACTCGCACTCCCCATGGAGTATGAAGAAATCAGCACCTATACCAACCGTCTTTTAGCCAGAAAAGGAAATGATTATTGGATTTACGAGAAAGCCTCTGGAAAAACCAAGTGGCTAGGCTTAGCCGAAGAAGCCAAACTTACTCGAAATGGGCAGGTGATTTTGAAAAATCAGGGTAGTTATTTTTTACCTCTGTCTTCCACTCCCGAAAAAGCCTACGAATTGTTAATTGAAAATGAGGGAAATTTCCTACTCGCCAAAGAAGCCTCTGGATATGGTTTAATCAATCAATTTGGAGAGTATGTTTTGGACCCGGTAATTGATCAATTGGAACCCACGCAAGGGGATAATTTTTTTGGATTTGACGAAAATCAATACCTGCTCATCCGAGGATTTGAAGAAAGCGCTCAGGTTCGTTACAATTCCTACCACAAAATCACGAAAGAAGGCGACCTTTTGCTTGAATTCATTCATGGAAAATTACGGCGAGTCTTGGAAGAAGAAGGCATCTTACTGGATGCTGTAGGCATGGAATCCGTGAAGCAAATCGGCCCCAACCTATTTAACATTCAGTTTCGAGAAAATAAATTAGGCCTCCATGGAAAAAATGGTTGGTTGGTTGCCCCAAATTCGGATGCAGAATGGATAGGAATGGGAAATGAAGGGCTTTTCCCAGCACTGAAAAATGGTAAATATGGCTTTGTGAATGGAGAGGGAAAGTGGATTATCCCCCCTACTTACCAAGAGGTGGGTGTTTTTTCAGAGAAAATAGCCGGTTACCGAATCGGATCTAACTGGGGAACAATCAATACCGAAGGGAAAATCCTTTCGGAAGCAAAATGGGAAAAAATCTCAACGTTCGCTAGTGGTGTGGCCATCGCTAAATCGGCAGGTAAAAATTACCTGATTTATCCAACGGGCGAACTAGCCTTTTCGGAAGGATTGGATCAGATTTCAAAATTGAAAGAGGGTTTTTACCTGGTTGAAAACAATTCCAAAACTGGCCTTTTGAATTCAGTTGGAAAGCCAATCCTCCCCATCGAATACGATCAAATTCAAGTAGAACAAAAAGACTTTTTTAGGGTAGAAAAAGATGGGCTTTCTGGAGTAATGCGAGCCAATGGCGCTGTGTTTTTACCAGTCCAATACTCTCAAGTTGAAATTGATTGGAACGAACAAAAAGTATTTGTTAAGGGCAAAGAACAGGTAGTCGAGAAAACGGAACCTAGTCCAGCAGTCACAAACCAAGCCAAACGAAAAAAGGGAGTTTAAACTCCCTTTTTTTTGTGAATTAGGACTTCAACGATCCTGAATCTTTGGACTCTTTGCCAGAGTTGGCAATGGAATCTCGCATTGCAGTATCTGACTTTACATTTTCCATTTTGTAGTAATCCATCACGCCTAGTTGTCCAGAACGGAAAGCCTCCGCGATTGCTTTGGGGATTTCTGCTTCCGCCTCTACCACTTTGGCTCGCATTTCCACGTTTTTGGCTTTCATCTCCTGTTCCAAGGCCACCGCCATGGCTCTTCGCTCCTCTGCCTTCGCCTCGGCTACTTTTAAGTCTGCTGAAGCCTGGTCAATTTGGAGTTTGGCTCCGATATTCGCTCCCACATCAATATCCGCAATATCGATGGACAAGATTTCAAAAGCTGTTCCCGCATCCAAACCACGCTGAAGTACCAACTTGGAGATTTTATCTGGGTTTTCTAACACGGATTTGTGTGTAGCAGCCGAACCAATAGAAGTTACAATACCTTCACCGACACGGGCCAAAATGGTTTCTTCCCCAGCCCCTCCTACAAGTTGCGCAATGTTTGCACGAACAGTGACTCTTGCCTTGGCCACCAACTGAATCCCGTCCGCGGCAACTGCAGCTACATTTGGGGTATTGATTACTTTAGGATTTACTGAGATTTGTACTGCCTCAAATACATCTCGACCTGCCAGGTCAATAGCCGTGGCCTGCTTGAAGCTCAAGGTAATATTCGCCTTATCCGCAGAGATCAAGGCGCGAATGACTGCAGGCACATTTCCTCCGGCTAAGAAGTGCGTTTCCAAATCATTGGTGGTCAACTGCAGGCCCGCTTTAGTAGCCGTAATCATTGCATTGACAATCAAACTTGGTGGCACTTTTCGAATCCGCATCCCAATCAACTCTCCAATCCCAACGCGTACATTCGAAAATTGAGCCGTAATCCACAGATTAACAGGAACAAAATACAAGAAAATAAAAAGTAGGGTGATTCCTGCAAAGGCAGCAATCAAAACGAATAAGGAACTGTCTTCAAACATGGTTTATTAGTTTACACTGATTTTATTGTTTTCAATTTTAGTAATCGTCACCGGGGTATTGACCTCAATAAACCCAGATTCGGACTTCACTTCCACCCAAATTTCATTGAAAGAAGCCTTGCCATACGGTTTGATATCGGAAACAGCAAGACCCTTCATTCCTACTTCCAAACCGTCTGTTCTGCCATCAAAAGCTCCACCCGATTGGGTAGATTTGAGTGAAAGTTTCTTCCAAACGCCGGAACTAAATCCGTACCAAACTGCAGCAAAATTAATGACCAAGGCCAGCCCTGTAATCCAAAGGGCTACAGCATACTCAAAATTAAGAAATGCAAATGCCAGACCGGCAAGGCTTACCAAAAAGCCAAAAATTCCTACCACGGTGGTCCCAGGAATGAATAGGATTTCAATCAAAAGTAGAATTAAGCCAATGACTAGCAGGGTACTAAGGACTAGGATTTCCATAAGGAGCAAAGTGAACTGGCTCTAATCTACAAGAATCTGCCGAATACTTTATTCAAAAGAAAAAAAACCCGGAAAAATCCGGGTTCAATTCCTAGTTCAAACGATCAATAGGCTTTGGCAAAGAGCACTCTGCCTGAGGAGGGTTTTCCACTGTACACACAAGTACCCGCCTCCTGCACTTGATCCAAAGGAATGCAGCGAATGGTGGCTTTGGTCAATTCTTTGATTTTGTCCTCGGTCTCAGGCGTTCCATCCCAATGAGCCGACAGAAATCCTGCTTTTTCTTCCAACACCTGCTTAAACTCTTCCCAACTATTTACCTCGGTCGTATTTTCTTTTCTAAAATCAACTGCCTTCTGGTAAATCCCGTGTTGAATTTCTTCCAATAAGCCTCCGATTTTTTCTGCAATAGGCATTTCCTCCCACTGGAAAGATTCTTTGGTGAGCGTGTCGCGTCTCGCAATCTCCAAGGTCTTATTTTCCAAATCTCGAGGGCCTAAGGCGATACGAACAGGTACCCCTTTCAATTCGTACTCGGCAAACTTCCATCCCGGCTTCTGGGTATCTCGATCGTCGTATTTTACACTTATTCCTGCTTTTCGCAGCTCAGCCATGATTTCCTTTGCTTTCACCGAAATCAGCGCCAACTCCTCCTCTCCACGGTAAATCGGTACGATGACCACTTGAAAAGGCGCCAATTTCGGAGGCAAGACCAAGCCGTTGTCATCCGAATGTGCCATAATCAAGGCCCCCATCAAACGCGTACTCACTCCCCAAGAAGTTCCCCATACATACTCCAAGCCCCCCTCTTTGGTAGCAAATTTGACCTCAAAGGCTTTAGCAAAATTTTGCCCTAAAAAGTGAGATGTACCCGCCTGAAGCGCTTTTCCATCCTGCATTAACGCTTCGATGCACAAAGTTTCATCCGCACCAGCAAATCGTTCATTCGCAGTCTTTCTCCCCTTCACCACAGGCAAAGCCATAAACTCTTCTGCAAATTGTGCATAGACATTCATCATTTGAACAGTCTCAGCCATGGCTTCTTCCGAAGTAGCATGGGCAGTATGGCCTTCTTGCCATAAAAATTCGGTAGTTCTCAAAAACAAACGCGTTCGCATCTCCCAACGCACCACGTTGGCCCATTGGTTGACCAAGAGGGGCAAGTCACGATACGATTGAATCCAGTTTTTGTAAGTGCTCCAAATGACCGTTTCTGAGGTAGGTCGTACGATGAGCTCTTCTTCCAATTTTGCTTCTGGATCCACAATTACTCCAGAGCCATCTTCCGCATTTTTCAACCGGTAATGGGTGACTACGGCACATTCCTTAGCAAAGCCTTCCACGTGGCTTGCTTCCTTACTTAAAAATGATTTGGGAATAAATAGGGGGAAATAAGCATTGGTGTGCCCCGTTTCCTTGAACATTCGGTCCAATTCAGCTTGCATTTTTTCCCAAATGGAATACCCATAAGGTTTAATGACCATGCATCCTCTAACTGGCGAATTCTCAGCCAAATCGGCTCTTTTTACCAGTTCATTGTACCAGAGTGAATAATCTTCACTGCGTTTTGGAAGTCCTTTACTCATTTACTTGTTGTATAAGAAGAAATGTGTTTATTTTGATCAATAGGAAGTACAAATATAACCCAAAAAGTACAACCTCTACTTGGTCATTCCGTATAACCAAGCATAAATCTACTTCACCCATGAAGAAACTAGCTTTTATTTCCGCCTCTGCACTGTTGTGCACTTCTGTGTTGGTTTCCTGCAGTTCAAACAAAATGGCTGCGAACTCCTTCGATGACAACTTGTATTTCATGTCAGCTGACGTGAAAAAAGCAACTGAAAATGCGGTAGCAAATAACCAGCCTGCAACTTTTCAAAATCTTGCCAGCTCAACGGTAGTTCCACAGGAGAATTTCAGTTCTAAAAATGTCAATCCCGATTACCTTGCACGATATGGACAACTCAATACTTCCTCTGATCAGGATGTAGTCTACTTTGAGGAAAACCAAGGCTCACCCACCAATTCCACTCCCAATATTGATGTTTACAACAGCTTTAGTGTTTCAAACTTTAATTCAGGCTGGGGAAATTCTGCATTTAATTTTGGGTTTAGCCCCTTTGGTATGGGCATGATGGGCATGAATCCATTTGGAATGGGCATGATAGGCATGAGTCCATTTGGTATGGGTATGTTTGATCCATTTTGGGGTCCAGGTTTAGGCTGGAGACCAGGTTTCAATTTAGGCTTTAACATGGGCATGGGTTGGGGTAGACCTATGTTTTCTCCATTTAATCCCTACATGGGATGGGGCGGGTTCTACGATCCCTTCTGGGGTGGCAATGCCTGGGGATCTCCTTGGGGCAGACCAATCATCGCCAATGGACCGATCATTATCTTACCTGGAAGTGAGTATGGGAACAGACGAGTAGTTTATGGTGCAAGACCAAGTCGTGGTTCATCCATGAGTAATGGAAGCGGTGGAGTAGCCCAGACAGGTGGAATCCCTAACACCGCTAGAGCACAAGCAAGAGAAAACGTAGCGAATGCGAATGGAGCATCCCCAAGAAGATTGGTATCTACTGAATCTCCACGCTCTGCAACACGTGACTTCAGCACCTCTCAAAACGATTATTACTCTACTGGAAGAAGTCGGGTTGAATCGACAACTCGAAATGTAAATTCGGCAGCCTCAGACAGGGGCACCATGTCTACGGGAAGAAATGCGACTCAATCTGCTCGACCTTCTGTAGCACCAAGTAGTACTGGCAGAGGTTACAATTCTGCTCCAAGCAGAAGCACCTACAGTACGGGGACGGACCGTGCGACAAGCAGTCCTTCATACAATAGAGCTACTGGAACAAATTCAGGTACTCGATCTACCTCCTCTTATGGAAGAAGCGAGTCGAATGGTTACAATTCTGGAAGCGCACCGAGCAGGTCAAGTTCAAACTCATCTAGCTACAGTGCTCCAAGCAGATCTAGCTCTGGCGCAAGCTATAGTGCTCCAAGTAGAAGTTCAAGCGGATCCTCAGGTAGCGCGAGCTCAGGAGGATCCAGAGGAAGGGGGAATTAATTCCCCTTTTTTTTTGGATTATTTATCCTAAAACGCCCACAACTTCGTTACTAATCCAACTTAACCCTTATCCACATGAGGTTACTTACTTCCTTTCTCTGCCTTAGTCTTTTCACCACCGGTGCAGCAGTAGCACAAAGTGGCTACTTTGAAGACGCATACCGATTCAGTAAATCAAGCCCTGCTGGCTCTGCACGCATTGTGGGTGTTGGAGGAACCCAATGGTCTCTTGGTGGTGATGTATCCAACCTTTCTGGTAACCCTGCAGGACTTGGCTTTTTTAGAACCTCTGAGGCCAGCCTAAGTTTGGGCTACGACCTTTGGTCTTCGGATGCAACCTACTTGGACCAGACGAAGTCTTACCGCACCTCAGATTTTTCACTCCCCAATTTGAGTTTTGTGGGTGCAAATCCAAAAGGACCGCTGGAGAAAAGCGCCTTCAAAGGAGGGGCTTGGGGCTTTAGTGTGCAACGAATCGCCAATTTCTCCAATGAGTTCGGCTATTTTTCTGATAAATTAGGGGAGAGTTCCATCATTGACTTTTATTTGGATGATGCATTTGGCGTGCCTGAAAGCCAAATTGAAAATCGAGGACTTACTGGCCTTGCCTACCAAACCTACCAAATCAATCCCATCACCGTAGATGGGGATGGTAAGCCCATCACCAATCCCAGGGCCTACGACTCCTTCGTTCTGGGCTTCCCCTTCCAAGATGAAAACGTAAGAAAAGAAGGAAGTGCAAGCCAAATCAATTTTGGGTATGGTGCCAACTTCAATCACAAACTTTTTCTTGGAGCAAGTTTGGGAATCCGATCCCTCGAATTTTCATCCATCAAGGAGTACAATGAAGAATTTGGAAACCAGCCATTGATCAATTCCTCCTTGACCGAAAGTTTATTTATCAACGGCACAGGAGTGAATCTAAATCTAGGATTGATTTACAAACCCATCGATTACGTGAACCTAGGTTTTGTGCTTCAGACCCCTACCTGGTTTGCAATGAATGAGGAATACGAAGCCAGCATGTCGGCTACATACGACAATTACTATTTTGCACAGGAAGATGTCACCTTAGGCACAGAAAATGCGCTTTCAGATGTAATTCTAAGCAACTATGGACTTTACACTCCATTTAAAGTGGGGGGTGGAGCGACCGTGTTTTTAGGAAAATATGGGTTCATCTCCGCGGATGTGGACTGGGTGGATTACAGCGCCGCACGAATAAGCTCCAAAGACTTTAATGAAGGACCGGACAACTTATTGATTCAAGATCTCTATACCAGTACGGTAAACTACCGTTTGGGGGGGGAGGCAAAAATTGAAAACTGGAGAATTCGCGCTGGATATGCCTTCATGGGAGATCCATTTTTGAATAGTTCAGTAGTGGATCAAAGCACCCAGCAACTTTCAGGAGGGATTGGAATACAATTCGATGCGTTGAAAATAGACCTTTCATTGGTCAACCAAAATTTCAATTCGCTTTACCGAAGCTATCAGGTGTTGGACAACAATGGATTTAATTATGGACCTTTGACTGAAATAAGGAATTCAATTACCTCAGCGATAGTCACGGTTGGATTTAACTTTTAAGCCTAGAAATCAATTCAGCCAATAAAAGCTCAGCGGAAAAGTCTTCTCCACTGAGCTTTATTTTTGCTTGGTTGTAAAAATATTCTCGGGACACCAACAAAGATTTGAGTTTTAAGATAAGCTCGCCTTGGTCCAAACCTTGAAACAAAGGTCTCTGCTGAGCCTTTGAGTGCTGTAAACGACGGGAGATCGACCCCAAAGGCACATCCAAATAAACCGAGATTGCTTGGGAATTGATTAAGTCCATGTTGTCATTGAAACAAGGGGTACCTCCTCCTGAAGCCAAAATAAATGCCCCATCCTGTTTCAATACTTTTTGAAGAACCAAAGACTCCCATTCCCGAAAAGTACCTTCCCCATGAATCGAAAAAATCTCTGAAATCTTGAGTTGAACCTGCTCTTCAATCACTTGGTCTAGGTCCAAAAAAGGAAAATTCATTTCTTTAGCAAGCTGTCTGCCAAAGGTGCTTTTCCCCGATCCAGGTAACCCTACCAATACAACTTTGAGCTGGGTATTCATCAAAATAATTCAAGCACCTCTAAAGCCTCCGGGGTATTGTTATGATGGAATTTTTGAACCACTACCCCATCTTTCAATAACATGATGCCAGGATTAGCGCGCATGATTGTTTTCACAACCGTAGCATCTGCCTGCAAGCCTTGGATTTTCCACCCATGCTTAGCAATGACTGCATCAATCTCCTCTTGCGTCGCTGCAGCCATAAAAATAAGGTCAACTGGCGCTTTTTCAAGTGAGGAAAAAAGTTGGGTCAACTGATCCAAATTAGCATCGCTCATTTTTTTCAAGTTACTACTCAACAGAATCACCTTATTCCCTTGAAATAAATATTCCGATTGGTCCCCTTCCCCATTCCAAGCCGCAAAATCTGAAATTTTAGGCAATGCTTCTGGATTGTTTAGCGTCATCTCTACAAACTCATAACTTTCGTCGGTAGGGTACTGATCGAGGTAAACAAGTTGCCCTCCCTTTTTCATCACATAGGTATACACCATTGGCGCGGAAGGCTGCATATTCACTGGGATATTTACACCAACCTTATAGGCTCTAAAATCGATAAATGGAAGATTTTGGATTGCATATACTGATAATCCTAAGGACAAAATCAAACTTGCAACAGCAGTATAAGTTGCCCATTTTGCTGTTTTTTGAGGAAGATCCTTTCTGAAAAAGAATAAAAAGGAAATCAATACTAACAAAATGATGTCTTTGTAGAAAGACTCCCAAGGGGTTAATTTGATCGCATCTCCAAAGCATCCACAATCCGTCACCTTATTGAAATAGGCTGAATAGAAGGTGAGAAAAGTGAAAAAGAGAATCATGCTGGCTAATGCCCAAACGGTCTCCTTGAGTCGGACACCAATCAATAGCATAATACCCAACACCACTTCAGATACCACCAAAAATACCGCTAATGGCAGCGCATAGGGCTTAAACAGGTGAAAAAACGAGGCAATGTCATTGGAAAACACATCGAAATACTCTTCCAACTTGATGGCTGTTCCTACTGGGTCATTGATTTTAATCAAGCCCGAAAACACAAATAGACCTCCCACCAATAGGCGAAGAATCCAGAAAAACACCTGCTTATTCATGGTATCCTAACTTAATGAGACAAAAGACAGCGTAATTGATCATGTCTTGGTAGTTGGCTTCTATCCCCTCAGACACCAAGGTATTTCCTTGGTTGTCTTCGATCTGTTTGACGCGAAACAATTTCATCAATACGATATCGGTCATGGAACTGACACGCATGTCCCTCCAAGCCTCTCCATAGTCATGGTTCTTGTTTTCAAGAAGGCCCTTAGTAGCCGCAGTCCACTGATCATAGAGTGGCTCCAGCTCCTCAAACGGGATTTCCATCCGCTCATCCTCTGCAAGAGAAATTTGGATCAAGGCGATCAGGCAGTAGTTGACAATCCCTACAAACTCGTCCACGATAGGATCATTGACTTTTTGATTTCCCTTCTCCTGAATGGATCGTACGCGCTGGGCTTTAATGAAAATTTGGTCCGTAAGAGAAGGAAGTCTCAAAATTCTCCATGCTGTCCCATAATCAATGGTTTTCTTCCGGAACAATTCTTTACATCGGGCAATTACTTCCTTATATTCGTTGCTAGTCTGCGTCTCCACACTGCTGGATTTAATATTTGCTGGATCTACTATGATTTCTTCTACCGAAGATAAATTATTTCCCCAAAAATATACATTTCAAATCAAGGGATGCCTATACTCCTTGAATAAACCGAAAGTTATGGGGATTCTTAACCTTACCCCAGACTCTTTTTTTGAAGGTAGCCGAGTATCCACAGACAAAAAGTCGGTTTTGGTAGAAGCAGAAAAAAAAATTAAGGAGGGTGCAGATTTTTTAGATTTGGGAGGATACAGTACACGGCCTGGAGCAAGAGACATTTCCATTGAAGAAGAAATCTCACGAGTGATTCCTGCAATTTCTGAAATCAAACTTAATTTTCCTGATACCCTTATTTCTGTGGACACCTTTCGGTCTCAGGTAGCCAAAGCCGCGGTGGAGGCAGGTGCTGAGCTGGTGAATGACATTTCAGCAGGGAATTTGGATTCCGAAATGCTGCCCTTACTAGCAAAACTCGGAGTTCCCTACATTGCCATGCACATGAAGGGTTCCCCGCAGACTATGCAACAGGAAACGACTTACTCAGATTTAGTCCCGGAAGTTTTAGCCTATTTTGGGAATAAAGTTGAACAATTCAGAAAATTTGGCATTAAAGATGTAATCATTGATCCTGGTTTCGGGTTTGCAAAGACTCGGGAGCAAAATTTCGAACTCTTGAGAAATCTGAGGAGCCTCAAGCGATTGGGACTTCCGGTTCTTGTGGGAGTTTCTCGAAAATCAATGATTTATAAAACACTAGAAATCAGTGCGAATGAAGCATTGAATGGCACAACCGCCCTAAATATGTTTGCTTTATTGCAAGGAGCTGATATCTTACGTGTACATGATGTAAAAGAGGCCAAAGAAACAATTGAACTAGCAGCACAAATCTACCCTTGAACTTACTTTTCAAAATAGGATTTTTAGACATTTCCATCGTCAATATGATCGATATTGCGTTGGTGGCAGCCCTATTGTATCAAGTATACAAGCTATTGAAAGGTTCTGTTGCAATTAAGATTTTCTTAGGATTCCTTTCCCTGTATTTGATCTACCTATTGGTACAGGCAGTACGAATGGAATTACTTTCCATCATACTCGGCCAATTTATGGGGGTCGGCGTCATCGCCGCCATCATTATTTTTGCTCCAGAATTTCGAAAATTCTTGCTCATTTTGGGGCGATCGTCCATCTTCTCAGACGACAATGTGTGGAAAGACCTCCTGTTTTTCTGGAAGAAAAAAGAAAATTCAGGATTCAATATCAGCCCCATCATCGATGCCGCCAAGGTGCTTGCTGGATCCAATACGGGTGCCTTGATTGTCATTTCAAGTACTGTAGAATTGAAATTCTATGCAGAAAGTGGAGATATTCTCGATGCTGAATTGTCCAAGCGCTTGCTGATTTCTATATTCAATAAACACAGCCCGCTTCACGATGGCGCGGTGATTATCCACAAAGGAAAAATCAAAGCCGCACGTTGTATTTTGCCTGTTACTGAGCGCGAGGTGCCCGCACAATTTGGACTACGTCATCGAGCAGGAATTGGGATGTCGGAAGCAACAGATGCCCTCATCCTCGTGATTTCGGAGGAAACAGGGCAAATCTCCATGGCGAAAAATGGAAAAGTACTGCACAATCTTTCTTTTCAAGAAGTTCGGGAAATCATCAACGACTACCTCAACAATGAAGATTTGTACGACCGATTTGAAAACCTTTCGGAACATGATTTTGCCAAGAAAAAAAGTTTAACTCCTAAGGTCGGAGGATAAAAAAAGGGATGAAAACTCATCCCTTTTTTTATCCTAATTAAATGACGCCCAATTCCTTCCCCACAGCGATGAACGCATCGATCGCCTGATCCAAATGCTGCTGTTGGTGGCCTGCAGAGATTTGAACCCGGATTCTTGCCTGACCTTTCGGTACCACGGGGTAATAAAATCCAATCACATAAATACCTCGTTCCAATAATTTTTCTGCCATTTTCTGAGAAAGGACTGCATCGTAGAGCATGATTGGTACAATAGCGTGCTCCCCTGGTTTGATATCAAATCCTGCCGCCTGCATTTTTTCACGAAAGTAGCGTGTATTTTTTTCCAAACTATCTCTAAGTTCAGTGGTCTCCGAAAGCAATTCAAGGACAGCCAAAGATGCACCTGTAATGGATGGAGCAAGCGTATTGGAAAACAAATAAGGTCTAGATCGCTGGCGGAGTAACTCGATGATCTCCTTTCTTCCAGAAGTAAAACCGCCAGATGCTCCTCCCAAGGCTTTGCCTAGCGTGCCAGTGATGATATCGATTTTGCCCATCACGCCTCGATGCTCATGCACTCCCCTACCCGTTTTTCCCATAAATCCCGTGGAATGACATTCATCCGTCATCACCAAGGCTTGGTATTTTTCAGCTAAGGCCACAATTTTATCCAACTGTGCGATGGTCCCATCCATAGAGAATACACCATCTGTAACAATGATTTTTTGCTGAGCACCAGCAGCCACAGCATCCTGGAGTTGCTTCTCCAAATCTTCCATATTATTGTGCTCGTAGCGGTAGCGCATGGCCTTGCAAAGACGTACCCCATCAATGATGGAGGCATGATTCAATGCATCTGAAATGATCGCATCCTCAGCCCCAAATAGCGGCTCGAAAACGCCTCCATTGGCATCAAAAGCAGCTGCATACAAAATGGTGTCCTCTGTACCTAAAAATTCAGAAAGTTTCCGCTCTAATTCTTTATGGATGTCTTGCGTACCACAAATGAATCGGACGGAAGACATTCCAAAGCCATGTGAATCGATGGCGTCTTTGGCTGCTTGAATCACGCGTGGATGTGACGAAAGCCCAAGGTAATTGTTTGCACAAAAATTCAACACCTTCTTTCCTCCGGCAATGGTGATTTCCGCTGCCTGGGGTGAGGTAATGGTGCGCTCTCTTTTAAACAAACCTGCTTCCTCGATGGATTGTAATTCTTGTTCTAATTTGGGTTTAAACTGCTCGTACATGGTCGATGGTATAAGGATTTGGACTTGACAAAATTTCAGGTTCCACTGATCAAAAATCCGCTTGGAACAGGTGAATTTTATTATTTTTGCGCAAGTGAACCCAAATATAAAACAAAAACCCTCAACGCAACTATGGGTTTTTTGAAAGACCACCCTATGGATAAAATCCTTGTTATTGGAGCAGCTGGGCAACTTGGCTCAGAATTAACCCGCGCACTTGCAGATCAATTTGGCGGAGACCAGGTAATCGCTACGGACCTAAGAGCCACAGCCAGTACTCAGTTTCCCTATTGCCGATTTGAAGTCTTGGATGTGATGAACAAGGAAGCTTTGGGGGCTTTGGTGAAAAAAGAGCGGGTCACCCAAATCTACCACCTGGCAGCAGTGCTATCCGCTACAGGAGAAAAAAATCCGCAATTCGCCTGGCAACTCAACATGGATAGCTTGCTCTATGTATTGGAGCTTGGAAAAGAATGTGGATTGGATAAGATCTATTGGCCTTCCTCCATTGCTGTTTTTGGCCCTGGAACTCCCAAAATCAATACCCCACAGTTTTGCGAAAAAGATCCAAATACGGTCTATGGAATCAGTAAACTTGCAGGTGAAGGTTGGTGCAACTACTACTTTGAAAAATATGGAGTAGATGTACGAAGCCTACGCTATCCAGGCCTCATTGGCTACAAATCCCTTCCTGGAGGAGGCACCACAGACTATGCAGTGGACATCTACCACAAGGCGATAGCAAACCAGCCCTTTACCTGTTTCTTGAGTGAGGACACTTACCTTCCGATGATGTACATGCCGGATGCCATCAAGGCTACCTTAGATCTGATGAACGCACCCAAAGAAGCAGTCAAAATACGATCGAGCTATAACCTTGCGGGCATGAGTTTTTCTCCGAAAGAGATTTTTGCAAGCATCAGAAAAGAGCTGCCCAACTTTGAAATTAACTACCAAGTGGATTTCCGTCAATCCATTGCGGACTCTTGGCCAGACAGCATTGACGATAGCCGAGCCAGAGCAGATTGGGGCTGGAAGCCTTCCTATGACCTGGATAGCATGAGCCGGGATATTTTGAAGCATCTGCCCGCATTTTTTCCGCCACAATCCTAATCACCTTTGGGAAATTAAACTAGGCTAAAGTAAATTCCTTTACTTCAGTTTTGCGGCAATCTGATCCGGTACAAATCCCAAGGTGACACTTCCGTCGGCATATTCAATCAAAGGTCTTTTGATCATGCTGGGTTGAGCCATTAAAATTGGAAGCGCAGTAGACTCCTGAAGCAATGCTTCTTTCTGTGCATCCTCCAACTTCTTGTAAGTAGTTCCCTGCCGATTGACCAAGGTTTCCAAACCAGTTTTTGAAAGGAAGCTTTTGAGTAGTTCCAAACTAGGAGCCTGCTTTTTGTAATCGAAAAATTCGTAAGAAATGCCCTTTTCCTCCAGGAAGATAAAGGTTTTCTTCATCGTATCGCAATTTTTTATGCCGTATACTTTCACTACTTCTTCCCTTTTAATGAATTTCTTGCATGCTTTCTTCATGCGCTTGAAGGACCTTACCAATCAGTTCGTCCGTCAAGGCAGTCGATAAAAATAGGCTTTCAAATTGTGAGGGAGCCAAATAAACCCCTCGCTTCAGCATGCTTTGGAAGTAACGGCCAAACAGCTGAGTATCGGATTTTTTTGCCGATTCAAAATCTGTGACTGGGCTAAAAGTGAAAAACAAGGAATACATGCTCCCCAATTTGTTGAGGGTATAGTCAAGACCCAAGCTTGAATTGATGGCCTGTATTCCAGTACAAAGTTGGTCACCGATCGTCTCCAAACGAGTATAAACTTCGGGATGCGTATCTAGGTGACGGAGCATCGCCAATCCTGCTGCCATCGCAATGGGATTTCCAGAGAGGGTGCCCGCTTGATACACAGGACCAGCAGGAGACACAAAGTCCATGATCTCCTTTTTCCCACCATAGGCACCCACTGGCATTCCTCCACCGATAATCTTGCCCAGGGTAGTCAAATCCGGAATCACTCCAAAGCGTTCTTGCGCACCGCCTTTGGCCAATCGGAATCCCGTCATCACCTCATCAAAAATCAAGACGATTCCTTCGCGGGTACAGATTTCACGCAAACCTTTCAGGTAGCCCTCTTGCGGTAAGGTCAATCCCATATTCCCAGGAACTGGTTCCAAAATCAAGGCAGCGATTTCGCCTTTATTCGCATCAACCAAAGACTCAATGGCATTTAGGTCGTTGAAGGGAGCTAAGAGTGTGTCTTTTGCTGTACCTAGGGTAACTCCGGGAGAGTCCGGATGCCCCATGGTAATCGCTCCAGAACCCGCAGCGATGAGAAAGGAATCCCCATGTCCGTGGTAATGTCCTTCCATCTTGATGATTTTATCTCTTCCGGTGTATCCTCTCGCTACCCGAATCGCAGACATGGTGGCCTCGGTACCTGAATTGACCATGCGCACTTTTTCGAGGGAAGGCACCATTCGAACCAAGAGCTCCGCCATTTCTACCTCGCGAGCCGTCGGTGCTCCGAAGGAGGTTCCATCTTCCATGGCACGAATCACCGCCTCACGGATAAGAGGGGAATTGTGTCCCAAAAGCATGGGCCCCCAACTGTTGATTAATTCGATGAAAGAATTACCATCCTCATCGTAGATAAATGCTCCATCAGCCTTTTTGATAAAGATGGGTTCACCTCCTACTGCACGGAATGCACGGACAGGAGAATTCACTCCTCCAGGAATAAAATTTTTAGCATGGGCAAATAGCCTTTTGCTTTCAGAAATTTGCATGAGTTAGTGTAATGGGATCAATTCTCCAGATTCAAGTTTAAAAACAGGAGAATAGCGGTTGTTGTTCACTTTTTGAAAATTAAATCCCCAAGAAAGACGTCCTGGCTGGTACCCTTTCTGATCTAAACTTGGACGGAGATCAAAATCATTCGCGAATTCTGCATTGGAATGGATCCAATACACCAATTCAGCACCCAAGAGGGAGTTGATCGATGGGAATTGCAAGTGCTTTTCGTAAAATACATCTCGGAATGTATTCATCTCCTCGGAATGGTACTTGGGGGTATTGTTTGAGATGAAGTAAAAATTGGCATACTCCAGCATCTCGTAATTCGAAAAATTGAATCCTAACCAAGAATCCATAACGAGCAAGGGAACCGGTGTAGAAATACTTTCCATCAATGAAAAAACAGGCTGCGCAAGTGCGGGATCATCCGAAAGCAAAATTACTTGGTCCACAGCAGGACGATTTCCTCTACGTACCCCAAGGCCTTGAAGAAAGGTACTTGCTGTTTTGGAATCTACTTTTTGAACTTTAGCTATTGTAAATCCTTCTTTTTCCAATTGACTTTGAAGAAGTAAGCCCAACTGCTCGTCTCGTGAACCACCACTATAGCCAATGGCCACTTTTTTGCCCCAGGCTTGGGATTTGATGGACTCCACTACCCCATTGGCTAAAGAGTTCAAAGAAGGCCTAAACAAATAGCTGTACTGATTTTTTTCAAATCGATCTCCCAGGTTGGAAAGCGGGTGGATAAAAGGAATTTTCTGAACCTCAGCAAAAGCGCTGATCAATTCGCTTTCTTCAGGATAAATAGGACCTACAATTACGTCAGCAGCAAGCACCGTAGGATCTTTGACAAGCGCATTGAGGTAATTGAGATCCCGTTTGGAATCGAAGGTATGCAACTGAATAGCCACACCTTCTTCCTGTAGCCTAGCAACCTCCAAGGAGATGCCATGGTAAAGTTCCAATAGAAAATTGTTGGTTTCTAAAGAAGAAATGGACTGTTCCGAAGTACTGGTAAATGGGAGAATAACCACCACATCCAACACCTTATCTTTCAATCCTGCTTGCGATCCGGATTGAATAAGTTGGTTAAGTAGGATTCGCTCCGAAGCGGACAGGATAGACTTTTGCAGCAGCACATAGGCCAATGCTGCAGTAAAACCCTGATTATCTTTAAACTCCTGGATTGGAGGTGTAATCAAAAAATTGGGTGAGCTGGATTGTAAATAAGTAAACGTAGCACGGTAACCCATGCTCAAAAATGGCTCACGAGTAAGCCCTTTCAGTACTTGAAGAGCAGCCACCAATTGGTCATTTTGAAAATGGGCCAAGGCAAGCAAATAGGTTACTTCTTCAGATTTACTCCAATCCTTGCCCTTCAAAGCGGATAATAGTTCGATAGCTTGGGGAGCTTGCTTGAGTTGAAGTGCAGCTTCTGCACGGTGAAAGGCCGCATAATTCGAAAGATCACCATACGTAGCCTCATCCAAAAATGGGGTAAATCCTTCTAGGGCAAGTGCATAGGCCTTGGCATCCAAATCTGATTTTGCCTTAAGGTAGGCCGCTGGAGGCTGCTGAGCGACTGCAAAAGCAGCACTAAAAATGAAGGAAATGACAAGAAGAACTTTTCGCATGAGTGCTGATTGGGAGTTCGAAAATGATTCCGTCAAAAATAAGTCATTTTTTTTATTCTGAAATGAGGGGATCCTACCAGTCCTTTCAATACCGAGCGGCAAGTAGCAATTGCAATTCCTTATGGTTGAGCCCAAATTTCTTAGCCAAAAAGGCATTGGTTAAACTTCCTCGGTAGGTGTACACCCCTTTAAGAAACCATTTGTAGGTAAATATCATTTCCTCAGCGCCACCAAGATCGTTCATGTGTAAAACTATAGGCGTGAAAATATTGCTCAGAGAATAGGAGGCTGTTCGTGCAACTCGAGACGCAATATTGGGTACGCAATAATGAATCACCTCATGGCTGCGGTAAACAGGGCTTTCATGCGTAGTCATGCGTGCGGTCTCGATACAGCCACCTTGATCGATTCCTACATCAATAATTACACTTCCCGGAATCATTTTTGCGACCATTTCTTCAGTCACCACAATTTTATTTCTTCCCTTTTCAGCACGCAAAGCCCCAATCACCACATCTGCTTCTTCAAGCGCCTTGGATAAACTGGCATTGTCTATAGTAGAGGTGGCAATCTGCTGCCCTAGCAACTGTTTGATCCGTCTTAACTTGTAGAGGTGGTTGTCAAAGACCTTGATGTTTGCACCCAAACCAAGAGCTGTACGGGCTGCATATTCAGCCACCGTTCCTGCGCCGATGATCACGACTTGGGTCGGTGGAACCCCTGTAATTCCTCCCAAAATCAATCCTTTCCCTTCATTTACACTTGAAAGGTATTCGGAGGCGATCAACATCACTGTACTTCCGGCAATTTCAGACATGGCCCGAACAACAGGCATGCCTCCTACCTTGTCTTCTAGGTATTCAAATGCAACCGCAGTAATCTTTTTTGTATTGAGCGCTTGAATGTAGTTGGACTCCTGTTTTTCGAGTTGCAAAGCAGAAATCAAACAGGCGCCAGGGCTCATATCGGCAATTTCTTCTTCCGTCGGCGCATTCACTTTTACCACCACATCTGCAGCAAAAACCTCCTTACTCGAGTAGGCTATTTTCGCTCCTGCATCGGAAAACTGCTGATCCGAAAACTTAGCGCGCTCCCCGGCTTGGGTTTCCACAAGCACCTCAATTCCATTTTGACTCAAAATACGGACCGCATCAGGACTAAGGACCACCCGCTTTTCTTCGGCTGAAGTTTCCTTGGGCATTCCTAACGAGATGGGCTTCCCACCTTTTTTAAGTTGAGCGGGAGACTCTTTCGGGATCAATCCCACAGCGGCTATTCCAGACAATTCAGTGGCCATCTTGGTGGTGGTGAAGGGTTAACAATCTTCCAGTATCGGATTCTAAAGTAAGTTCGATCAAAAAAAAATGATCTGGCAAAAAAGAGGCAATGTTTTCAGCCCATTCAAGCCAACAATAGTTTCCACTATAAAAATACTCTTCTATTCCAATATCCAATGCTTCCATGGGATCATCCAGCCGATAAAAGTCGAAATGAAAGATTAGCCCTTTGGAATGGGTTTGGTATTCATTGACAATCCCGAATGTAGGGCTACTGACTTGATCTTCCACCTGCAAGGCTTTCGCGAGTGATTTGATCAAGGTAGTCTTTCCTGCCCCCATCTGACCTTTGAAAACCCATACCTTTTCCTCACCCGCTTCTTGAAGTAGCCGTTGGGCCACTTCGTCTAATTGGTTCAACGTGTAGGAAAAAGAATGCAAAAGGATCAGGTTTTGGAACGCAAATGTACGACAGGAATGATCATTTCCTCAAGAGAGATGCCCCCATGCTGAAAAGTATCCTTGTAATGACTCACGTAGTAGTTAAAGTTGTTGGGGTAAGCAAAGAAATAATCTTCCACAGCAAATACATAGGTAGAAGAAACGTTCAACCGTGGCAACTTTGCCTCCTCAGGTCTACGCACCTCAAAAACTTTTCCTGACTCATAATTCAGGTTTTTACCTTGTTTGTACCGCAAATTGGTGGTTATATTTTTGTCGCCTATGATTCGGTATGGCCTGTGTACTCTTTTGGTTCCATGATCTGTGGTCAAGATTACCTCCCCTCCCACCTGTTGGATTTTTTTCATGAGTTCAAACAAGGAAGAATGTTCAAACCAACTCCGTGTCAAGGAGCGATAGGCAGACTCATCGGGAGCTAATTCCCGAATCATTTTCATATCTGTTCGTGCATGGGAAATCATATCTACAAAATTGTATACCAGCACATTGAACTCGTTTTGCAGCAGGGTATGGAACTGATCCAAAACCGCTTTCCCTTCCTGCATCTGCAAAATTTTGTGGTAGGAGAATTTAATTAGAAGTCTATTTTTTTCGAGGTTTAACTTGAGCCATTCTTCCTCATTTTTATTTTTCCCTTCCTCAGAATCTTCGTTTTCCCAAAGATGAGGATACCTACTTGCCATCTCGGAAGGCATCATTCCTGAAAATAAGGCATTTCTAGCAAAAGCTGTAGTCGTAGGAAGAATGCTAAAATAGGTGGACTTTTCCTCCACGTGGAAGTAGGGATTGATCAAGGGTTCGATTTCCTCCCATTGGTCGAGTCGGAGATTGTCAATTAAAATAAAAAATACAGGCCTTTTCTTCTTCAACAAGGGAAAAACCCATTCTCGGAGTACCTGTGGAGAAAGTAAAGGTGCACCCTTATCCGGATCGGCAATCCAATCCAGGTAATTTTCTTTCACAAAACGACCAAAGGAATTGTTGGCTTCCGTTTTTTGTGCTTCAAGCACTTCCAACATGTTCTTGTTTTCAGTGCGGTCAATTTCCATCTCCCAAAAGGTAAGTTTTTTGTAGAGATCAGCCCATTCCTGAGGAGTGGATGCTTCAGCTAAAGCTTGGCCAATTTGCCTAAATTCTTGTTGGTAATTTTGGGTCGTTTTGGATTCCACGAGTTGCTTGTTTTGAAGAATCCGTTTTACAGATAGCCAAATCTGGCTGGGATTAAGAGGTTTGATCAAGTAATCCGCGATTTTACCTCCAATCGCCTCATCCATCAATTGCTCTTCTTCACTCTTGGTAATCATGATCACCGGAATCTGCGGCTTGAGTTGTTTGATTTGTTGCAAGGTCTCCAAGCCCGTCATTCCAGGCATCATTTCATCCAAAAAAATCACGTCAAAATTAGCCTTTTCGACCTCTTCAATGGCATCTATCCCCGAATTAACGGTGGTGATTACGCAGCCTTTTCCTTCTAAAAACAGCAGATGCGGTTTGAGTAGGTCAATTTCATCGTCCGCCCACAAGACCTGGAATTTTTGAGACATCTTTCTTCCCTTTTCTTCTAAAATTATAATTACTTTTGAGTCAATCAAATCCATGCTGATTGAAAAGCCAGAAAATACTCAATGATCCCGTTTATGGTTTCATCACCATCCCTAGCGAGTTAATTTTTGCCATCATTGACCATCCTTACTTTCAGAGATTACGCCGAATCAGGCAATTGGGTTTAACTGATTTTGTATATCCGGGTGCACTTCATACCCGATTTCATCACGCATTGGGTGCCATGCACCTGATGAGCATTACCTTGGACAATCTACGCATTAAAGGAACCGAAATCACAGAGGAAGAATACGAGGCTGCGCTTTTGGCCATTCTGCTACATGATATTGGACACGGGCCCTTTTCGCATGCATTGGAATACAGTTTGTTGGAAGGAATTCCGCATGAAGAACTTTCCTTGCTTACGATCGAACTTCTTAATGAAGAATTTGGAGGTCAATTGACCTTGGCACTTCAAATCTTCAAAAACCACTATCCTAAAAAGTTTCTCCACCAACTGGTTTCCAGCCAGTTGGACATCGACCGCTTGGACTACTTGCAGCGCGATTGTTTTTTTACAGGCGTATCGGAGGGCACCATTGGCGCGGATCGAATCATCAAAATGATGGCGGTGAAGGACGATCAACTCGTGATTGAAGAAAAAGGAATTTATTCGATTGAAAATTTTTTGAGTGCACGCCGACTCATGTACTGGCAGGTGTACCTGCATAAAACGACCGTGAGTGCAGAGAAAATGCTGATTAACTTGATCCAGCGAGCCAAAAAACTAGCACAAGCAGGAAGAACATTCCATGTGACTGAGGAGATGGCCTTCTTTATGAACCAAGAAGTAAGTCTCGCAGACTTTAAGGCAGATAAAAATTTATTGAAAAAGTTTTTGCAACTGGATGATTTTGACATCTGGGGAGCAATTAAACTTTGGAAAAATGATTCCGACTACGTACTTCAAAACATTTCTCAAATGTTCCTGATTCGTAGACTATTCAAAATCAACCTGGTAAACGAACCCTTTTCTAGCCTTGAAATTGAGCAATTGCGCAGCAAGGCATTAAAAAAACTGCAAGTTCCCGAAGAGGATTTGGGATATTTTTTCTCTACGGGTACGATCAGCAACTACGGGTATCTGGAAAAAGATCGTATTTCCATTTTAACCAAAAAGGGAGAAGTAGTCGATGTCGCAACTGCCGCAGACCTACCAAACATCAAGATTATGAGTAAGATGGTGGAAAAACATTACGTATGCGTGGCAAAAAGTTTAATTTTGCCTTACTAAACCACTTTGCCAACTATGGAATTTTCACTGGAACAACTTGCTGGAATTTTAGGCGGAACCGTGGATGGGGACCCCACCCAAAAAGTTTACCGCCTCGATAAAATCCAGGAAGGCCAACCCGGAGGCATTGCCTTTTTGGCAAATGAAAAATACGAGAATTTTCTCTACGAAACGGATGCCACAGCAGTCATTGTATCTTCTGATTTTGTGGCTACAAAGCCCTACAAAACGGCACTCATTCGCGTAAAAGATGCCTACACAGGTTTTACCACCCTACTGGAAGCCTACCAACAGCTCAACCAAGCTAGCCTTGTTGGTGTCGAACAACCCAGCTACATGGCTGAAAGCAGCAGCATGGGGGAACAAGGATATCGAGGCGCTTTCTCCTACATCGGTAAAAACTGTACGTTAGGCAAAGGTGTCAAAATCTACGGCCAAGCCTTTATTGGAGATCGTGTTCACATTGGAGATGGTACCGTGATCCATGCAGGTGCCAAAATCTATGCAGACACCCGAATCGGGAAAAACTGCGTGATCCATGCCGGAGCAGTGCTGGGTTCTGATGGCTTTGGATTTGCCCCACAAGCAGACGGATCCTATAAAACCATCCCTCAAGTGGGAAATGTAGTGCTTGAAGACCAGGTAAGCATCGGAGCCAATACGACCATAGATTGCGCAACTATGGGCACTACCTTAATTCGAAAAGGAGTAAAAATAGACAATCAGGTTCATGTAGCGCACAATGTGGTTATCGGTGAACATACAGTAATTGCCGCGCAAACAGGCATATCAGGCTCTACAGAAATTGGGGCTCATTGTGTGCTCGCAGGCAAAGTAGGTATTGCAGGCCACCTCAAAATCGCCGACCGAACTACCATTGGTGGAAACACGGGCATAAGTAAATCAATAAGAAGCCCTGGAAAGACCCTTTTTGGCTTTTTAGCCATGGATGTAAAAGACTTTCTGCGGTCCTACAGCATATTTAAAAATCTGGATGATCTCCAGAAACGCATTCAACAACTCGAAAAAAAGGGGTAATTTTGTGACCCAAAACTCGTTTTAGTGTACAACTCATGAAAGTTAAACAGCACACCATCCAAAAGCAGGTAGAATTGTCCGGGGTAGGACTGCATACAGGCGTGGTTTCCAACATGACCTTTTTGCCGGCGCCTCCCAACCATGGCATCAAATTCCAGCGCATTGATTTGGAAGGTCGCCCTACTGTGGATGCGGACTGTGACTTGGTGGTAGATGTATCAAGAGGGACTACACTCGAGCAAAACGGGGCACGGGTCTATACCGTTGAGCACGTGCTGGCCGCTCTAGTAAGCATGGAAATTGACAATGTCCTGATTCAGTTAGACGGGCCAGAACCTCCAATTATGGATGGATCCTCGATCCAGTTTATTGAAGTATTGGAAGATGCAGGGCTCGAAGAACAAAATGCCTTAAGGCGATTTTTTGAAGTTCAAGAAACCATTCAATACAAAGACCCTTCAAGAGAAGTAGAAATGGTGGCCCTTCCTGCCAGCAATTACAGAGTTACTGTAATGGTCGACTACAACTCACCTGTGTTAGGTAGTCAGCATGCCTCCATTACCGACATCAGTCAATTTAGATCCGAAATCGCCTCTTGCCGAACTTTTTGTTTCTTACATGAATTGGAGATGTTGTATAAATCCAACCTCATCAAAGGTGGGGATTTGAACAATGCGATTGTGGTAGTAGACCGTATCGTCGAGAAAGAGGAATTGGCGCATCTTGCCAAAATGTTCAATAAAGAATCGGTAGAAGTTAAGAAAGAAGGAATCCTCAACAATGTGGATCTCCGTTATAAAAACGAACCTGCTCGCCATAAACTTTTGGATGTAGTGGGTGATTTGGCGTTGGTGGGACGTCCTTTGAAAGCACAAATCTTAGCTGCTCGACCTGGGCATGCTGCCAATGTGGCATTTGCCAAGAAATTGAAGCGGGCCATGGAGAAAATGGGGTCTACACATATCCCTTATTACGATCCAAAGCTTCCTCCAGTAATGGACATCAACCAGATTAGCAATATTTTACCTCACCGCTACCCCTTCCAGTTGATTGATAAAATCATCTACCTAGATGATACCGTAGTGGCTGGGGTAAAAAATGTGACCATGAATGAGCCTTTCTTCATGGGTCATTTTCCAGGAAACCCTGTAATGCCAGGGGTAATGCAAGTGGAGGCTATGGCTCAGACTGGTGGGATTTTGGTACTCAGTTCAGTTGAAGATCCTGAAAATTACTGGACTTATTTTCTAGGAATTGAAAGTTGCAAATTCAGAAAAATGGTCTTGCCCGGTGACACCATTGTTTTCAAGTGTGAACTCCTCGCTCCTATTCGCCGAGGAATCGCAAAAATGAAAGGTGAAGCCTATGTTGGCAATACACTCGTTTGTGAGGCTATTATGACTGCAAGCATTACCCGAAAAGAAATATGATAAGTCACCTTTCTTCTATCCATCCTGATGCCTCCTTAGGCTCAGGAGTACACGTTGATCCATTTACCATGATTCACGAAGATGTGATCATTGGGGAGAATACCTGGATCGGTTCCAATGTAACTATTTATCCAGGAGCGCGAATTGGGAAAAATTGCAAGATTTTTCCAGGGGCAGTCATTGCAGGGATTCCTCAGGATCTCAAATTTCAAGGAGAAGAATCTACAGTAGTCATTGGAGACCATACGACTATCAGAGAATGTGTGACGATATCTCGTGGTACAGTAGACAAACAAACTACCGTAGTGGGTAGCCATTGCTTGTTGATGGCCTATGTACACGTTGCGCACGATTGTGTCATTGGAAGCCATGTCATTGTAGCCAACTCAGTTCAAATCGCAGGCCATGTGGTCATTGAAGATTGGGCGATCATTGGTGGTTCTAGTGCCATCCACCAATTTGTTAAAGTGGGTATGCACGCCATGATTTCTGGTGGTTCTTTGGTTAGAAAGGATGTACCTCCCTTTACCAAGGCTGCGCGCGAGCCACTCACCTATGCGGGTGTTAATTCCCTAGGATTGCGTAGAAGAGGGTTTTCTAGTGAAACCATTGCACACATCCAAGAGGTTTACCGCTACTTATTCTTGAACAGCCTCAACAATAGTCGGGCCTTAGAAGAAATTGAAATCAACCTTCCCGCCACAAAAGAACGAGATGAAATTCTACACTTTATTCGTTCCTCTGAGCGTGGGGTCATGAAAGGTTACATCAACTAACATGTTTACCCTCCAGGTTCAAAATTCAGCGAAGCGTTTTCAGCGCGAATGGATTTTTAAAAATCTTGACTTGGAACTTTCGACAGGTGATGCACTTGCCATTACAGGAGGAAATGGATCTGGGAAATCCACTTTGCTGAAATGCCTTTCAGGAGCCATTCCCCTCACGCAAGGAAGCATCAAGTACAGCGAAGGTTCAACTGTCCTAGAAGAAGAGCAATGGTTCCGTTCTTTAGCCATCGCCACCCCCTACCTGGAATTGCCCGAAGAGTTTACCTTAAGCGAGGCACTAGCCTTTCATTTTCGATTTAAGCGCCCGCTAAACCAACTAACTAACCTGGAAATTTTAGCAATTTTGGGTTTAGAAAAACACCAATCCAAATTCATTTCTCAATTTTCATCTGGTATGAAGCAACGGGTAAAACTTGCCTTGGCCATTTTTTCTGAGGTTCCCCTACTCTTTTTGGATGAACCTACGACCAACTTGGATAAGCAAGGGGTAAGCTGGTATTTGGAACTCCTACAGCAATATGCCCAAGATAGAATTTTGGTGATTTGCTCCAACGAGCCCAGGGAATATGACTTTTGTGAAAAAAAAATAAGCCTGGAAGATTACAAGTAATGGAATTGCACCGTATTCTTGTCCTTTCTAAATTCGAAAAACTAAACTCAAATGTATACTCGATTTTTGCCGCTTGTGGCTTTCGCCTTAATTTTTACCCTAATCCTATCCTGTAAGGAAAAGGAAAAACCAGTCACCAAGAAAACCCCTGAACAAATCGCTACAGAGGCCCTCACCGGTACAGGTACCACGCAATGGACAGTAGCAGGAGGAGGATCGGTGACACGAGATGGTCAGAACGTAACCACTACGTACGCAACATTTGAACTCTTCCTCAATGCAGGAGCTTCCAAAACTTATTCTACAAGAAATGCGGCCGAGTTGTTTGACGCCAATGGAAATTGGAGCTTTGCAGGAACAAACTTTGATAAGTTTATTTTGACTGGAAGTAAGCCAGCTGCAACTCGCGAAATTTCCTTTACACAAACTGGTACTACCTTAAGACTTGAATTTAGAATTCCAGCACCTGGCGCGAGGGTGGATGCCACGGCTTCGCTTTCTGGAAATTATACCTTCAATCTGGTAAAGAAATAGGCAAAAGCCTTAGTTGAGGGTAATTAAAGTTACCCCAGCACCGCCGCGATCCGCGTGCTCGTCTTCCAATTTGCCTACCTGCGACATGGTTCGCAGCAAATTCCGAGTCACTTCCCGTAAAATGCCATCACCCTTTCCATGGACGATGCGCAAATTCTTAACCCCCAACATGTAGCCTTCGTCAATAAAGGTTTGAATCAGCGGAAGTACCTCTTCTCCTCTTCTTCCCCGTAAATCTAGGTTTGGGGAGAAATCCATCATCTTTGCAGTCGTTTGGTAGCTCCCACGCTTCTCCATAGATTTCAATTCCTTCTTTGCAGTCCCCTTGGCAATTTTCTCCAGTCTAGAAAGTTTTACGGTAGATTTCAGGTCACCAATAAGTAGTTCTGCATCTTTACTTTTTAGTAGAAGTACCTCACCTATGGCCCCATTGTCTTTAAGTCGAACCCAATCTCCAAGCATAATTTGTCCTCCTACTACTTGGATTTCGGTATCCTTAATTGGTGCTTTTTCGGGTTTGACTTCTTCTTTAAACACATCCAACTCCTTTCGAAGTGATTTGGTCACTTCCTTCTCTGCTTTTCCTTCCTTGATCTCTCGAATCACGGATTCGATCTTTTTATTGGCTTGATCCAAAAGCGTTTTGGCTTCCACCTTTGCTTCTTGGATGTATTGCTTTTTGGTTTGCTCTAAGGTATCCTTCAACTGACCATACTCCTTCAGTTTGGCCTCCAAAAGCCTGTCCTTTTCTTTTACCTCCTTGAGAAGAAGCGCGTATTGATTTTTTTCATTCTCCAATTGGGTCAAGAGCCTGTCATAGCGTACCCGCTCCTCTCCAATCTGCTGCTTGGCATAAGCCACAATCTCCTTGGATAGTCCGATTTTAGTTGCAATTTCGAGCGCAAAAGAAGATCCTGGCTTCCCAATTTCAAGTTGGTACAGCGGCTCCAATTTTTCCACATCATAGCGCATGGCACCATTAACGAGGCCCTGTTGCTTATCCGCCAATTGCTTTAGATTGCCATAATGGGTGGTAATTACTCCATAAGTACCCAGTTTGGCTAAGGATAGCAGAATCGATTCGGCAATAGCACCCCCAAACTGTGGCTCTGTACCGGTACCAAATTCATCTATGAAAAGGATGGTCTTCTTGTTGGCAAACTGCGTAAAGTGTTTCATACTCATCAGGTGTGAAGAGTAGGTACTCAGGTCGTTTTCCAAACTCTGTTCGTCTCCGATATCCATAAAAAAGTGATCGAATAAAGAACTTTTTGAATCTGGATGTACAGGCAGCAAAAGGCCACACTGGAGCATGTATTGCAGCAGCGCAACAGTTTTTAATGCCACAGATTTACCGCCCGCATTGGGACCAGAAATAAGCAGCAAACGTTTTTGAGGATCCAATTTAATGTGAAGCGGAACCACCTGCTTCCCTTGAGCTTTGAGGGAAATTTCAAGAATAGGATGGCGCGCTTGTGTCCAGGAAAGCGATCGTTCTTGAGTAAGAATCGGTTTATGGCTTCCTGTTTTGAGAGCAAACCGTGCTTTTGCACGAACAAAATCAAGAACCCCTAAAAAATTGGTCGCTTTACGAAGCGCAGGAATGGTGGGGCGAAGTTGGTCGGTAAGACGGGTTAAAATTCGAATGATTTCGCGTTTTTCCATGTACTCCAGATCGCGAATTTCATTGTTGATTTCGAGCGCCTCTTCAGGCTCCATAAATACAGTTTGACCTGTGGCAGACTCGTCATGGATAAAGCCCCGTAGTTTGCGCTTATTTTCAGCCGCGATCGGAATCACCATCCTTCCACCTCGGATGGTCATGGCCGCATCATCTGGCATCAGTCCTTTTGCTCGGGCATCTTTGAAGATGCGTTCCATCACTTTTCGCAAACGACTTTCTTCATACAAAAGCTGCGTACGAATCAACTGAAGTTCCTTGGACGCATTACTTCTCAATTTACCCTTCTCGTCCAATACCTGATCGATCACCTGAAGTAACTTCAAATCCAAATCAATTAGGAGTCCGAGCAAGGCTTTGAGACTTGGATAAGGATCTCCAAACTTTTGAAAAAAGGTAATGCAGGACTTGAGTGTTTGCAGCGCCAATTTGACTTCTTGGAATTCTTCTTGTTCCAAGAATGCCCCTTCTAATTTTGCTTTTTCTAGATAGGGATTCAGATTGGTGAAGTGCGATGTAGGAAAGGATTCTCCTGCAATCAGGAGCTGTCGAAACTCATCCGTCTGGTCCAGGAGTCGCTGCACCAAATTGAAGTCTGAGGAAAAGGACATCGAATCCACATACCCTTGACCTAAAGATGAGGTGCACTCTGCTTTTAGAAGTTCCTTGATCTTTATGAAATTGACTTTTTGCTCAAGATTGGCTGGATACAGCATTCGAGTTACTTCGTTGGCTTGGGGTTATTTTCAAGTACTACCAAGGAATCAATGACGCGTGCATACATGCGATCCATCTTTTCAGCATCTTCTAGGTAATATTCCATACTTGCAATGAAAACAGAATCGCTTACTCCATGTTTTAAAAAAATATCTTTTTCAAGTAAATAATACAAGACCTGTGAGGAGTCGTAAGTGACTGGTAAAGAACTTACTTTTCCTTCCGTCAATTGTATATCTACCAGTATGGATACCATCAAATCTTCATCCAGAACCCCTGAAGGGGAGGAATTACCCGTACATGAGAAACTCAGTACCAGTAGAAGAAGTAGGATAAAGCGATTGTTCATGTGTTAAAATTAGGTTTTTTTAACGGATAAAATCCACTGTCCTACGGGCTCTCAAATTTTAATTTTCGCTTCAAGACTTTAACTTAGCCAATTCAAATCCTACACATGGATCAGCTATTTAGCAAACTTAGAAAATATGAGATTATGATCCGCAAGGTGGCCAACAACCATCTTCAAGGAGAGTACCAATCACTTTTCAAGGGATCTGGCTTAGAGTTTGACGATTTAAGGCCTTACCAATACGGAGACGATGTCCGGACCATTGAGTGGAAGGTATCTGCCAAAGGGCACGGCACCTTCGTAAAGACCTTTAAAGAAGAAAAAGACCAATCCGTCTATTTTTTACTGGATATTTCTGGCAGCCAAGATATTGGACAACAAGGCCAGAAAAAAATTGACCAAGGGAAATTGATTGCTGGAGTACTCACCTTAGCGGCTGTTTACGATGGAAGCCAGGTGGGATTGATCTCCTATTCCGACCAAAAAGAGAAGTTAATTCTTCCTACCAAAGGAAATAAACAAGGCGTGAAAATCGTTCGGGGAATTTTTGAACACGAAAATAAAAGTTTGAAAACTGATTTGAACGGGCTGTTCACCTTTGCGCTAAATCTGATTAAAAAAAGAAGTATCCTTATCGTGATTTCTGACTTCATTGATCAAGATTACGAACGTTCATTTCGAGCCCTTGCCGAACGGCACGATGTGGTGGCAATCCAATTGACTGATCCTCGGGAAGCAGCTCTTCCTACTTTGGGGATTGTACCTATTTTTGACAAGGAACGAGGAAGAACCACTTGGATCAATACTGCTTTTGGAAGTTTTTCCAGAAAAATTGCAGAGACCTTTACAAGTGAGCGAGAGCAATTGAAAGAAATCTGCAAAAAAAATCAAATCAATTATTTAGCCATAGATTCCAGACAGGATATTGTGATTCCGTTGATTGATTTATTTAAGTACCGAAATAAACGAATGAAGCGTGGGTAGATTCATTTTTTTCCTATTCCTTCTAACTGTTTCGATTCAGGTTTCTGCACAAAAAGTGCAGGTGAAGGGTTATTTTACCCAAGATTCCGCCCAATTGGGAGAACGAGTAGGATACGTACTAAAGGCAAGTTACCCGCAAGCCGCTCAACTTATTTTCCCAGACTCCACCTATGACTTCTCACCCTTTGTCTTTTTGGAGAAAAAAACCTTTGTTTCAGCCACTTCAGGAGGTATTACCCAAGATAGTGCCGTGTATTTTCTTTCTAACTTTTCGTTAGAACCTTCTTCCTATCTGTCAATGCCTGTATTTGAACTGAACCGGTACGATAGCATTACCCATTACACTCCAGAGGTAGAACTTAAATTGAAACTTAATCTGGATTCCATACCAGAGGAGTTAACGTTCAAGGAAAATAACGTGTATCAGACCTTGGATAAACCATTTAACTGGTTTGTCTTTAGTTCCATTGTAGGAGGGATACTTCTAGGTTTAGGCATTCTTTTCTTTGTTTTTGCAGAACGAATTAAACGCCTATTCCGAAAAAATAGAGAGAAACTTCGCTGGATTCAATTTGAGCGAAAATGGAAAAAGGTAACTGAATTACTTCAACAAAATCCAAATCAATCCCTTGCTGACGAGACGATTGGGCTTTGGAAAGGGTACTTGGAGCATTTACGATCCCAACCTATCCAAGAATGGACTTCTAGCGAAATCGCTGCAGCATTAGACGACAAAGAAGTTTTTAAGGCCTTGCGAAGCATTGATATAATCATTTATGCCGGTGGAGAGGGAGATACAAGTGCAGCTACCAGCTACCTATTGGAAGTTGCACGTGCCAATTACAAAGCCACCTTAAACCAAATCACCCATGAAAGAGTCAGTCGCTGAGTTTTTTTCTTGGTCTTGGTTTTTGCCTGAGACATTGCAATCCTATGAGTGGGAAAACCCATTGCTGCTCAATTTACTGTGGTTAATCCCCTTATTGATCTTAATTCGGAAGTTTATCAAGTTCCTTAAAAAGCCAGTTCTTGAGCTTTCTTTGCCCAAGCGACTGACCAAAGCTAATCCTTGGACTTACCTAAGACTAATTCCAACAAGCTTTTTCTTTTTGTTTCTAATCTTTGTGGTCATTGCTTTGGCGAGGCCGCAACGAAACAATGAGCGCGTTGAACAGTACACCGAAGGGATTGATATTTTGTTGGTCATGGACATATCCGAATCCATGGACCTACAAGACTTTAATCCCAATCGCTTAGAAGCTGCCAAAAAAACAGCCATAGAGTTCATTAATGGGCGATTTGGAGATCGAATTGGAATGGTAGTATTCTCTGGTGAGGCCTATTCGCTCTCTCCTTTGACCAACGATTACGAACTGCTGACCAGCCTGATTAAAGAAATTAATTTCTCGATGATTGAGGCTAAAGGTACGGCCATTGGATCAGCTATCGCAGCTGGCACCAATCGAATGAAAGACAGTGAGTCTCCTTCCAAAGTGATGATCTTGTTATCTGATGGAGAGAGCAATGCCGGTAATGTAGACCCTATTTTTGCAGCGCAACTCGCTACCGCTTTTGATATAAAAATCTATACCATTGCAGTTGGCAAAGACGGGATGGTTCCTTATGGGACAGATTTTTTTGGTAGACCACAAATGGTAGAGAGTTTCCTAGACGAAACCACCTTGCGAGAAATTGCTACCCTTGGAGGCGGTCAGTTTTTCAGAGCATCGGATGGAAAAGCTTTGAACCAAATATTTGAACAGATTGACACCCTAGAAAAAACAGAGATTTTAGAAAATAGGTACAAGGAAACCGCAGATTTTTACCGAATCTATCTCTTCTGGGGAATGCTATTTTTTGTAGTCTGGATGGCCTTGAAAAGCAGTTTCTTCAATAACTTTTTACTCGACTAAATCGAATTTTTGCGCTTTTTGCCAGTTGGACAATAGTGGGTCCATAACTGCAAACCAGAGCGGAGGAATGCAAGCCAAAATAATCATGGCAGAATAGCCTGCTGGCAATTGCGGACTTGAATCGTGATGATTCAACACTTGATACCGTTTGTGAGCAGCAGCATGGTGATCAGAATGGCGTTGCAATTGAAAAAGAAGAAAGTTGCTCACCAACTGAGAGGCATTCCAGGAATGAAGCGGAGTTACTTTTTCATAGCCCCCAGAAGGCAATCGCTTTCGCTCCATGCCATAATGTTCCAGATAGTTCACTAACTCTAACAAAGAAAACCCAAGAATGCTTTGGATAAAAAAGAAGGCCGGCACTTCCCAAACAAGTCTTTGCTCCAAGTAGGAAAATAAACCAAAAAAGAAGGAAACAAAGATTAGAGGAAGGATTTGAAACCAGATCATCTGGTTGGAAAGCGACCAGAAACCTAGCCCTTTCTTCTGAAGTCTTTCTATCTCTAGGTGCCAGGAACTTAGGTAGCCTTGGGTAACGGAACGCCACCAGAAAGCATAGAAATTCTCCCCTTTTCGGCTTGTTGCAGGATCCTCAGGAGTGGCTACACGTACATGGTGACCTCGATTGTGTTCAATAAAAAAATGCATGTAGCAGACCATCATCAATAGGATTTTAGAGTACGTCTGCTCGATTTTTTCAGTTCGATGCCCCAACTCATGAGCAACTGTTATCCCAATTCCACCTGTAACAAGAGCCATTCCCGAGCTTAAGGCAATCCAAGAAAGGATGGACATGGAATGGGTACTTACCACATAAAGACCCCAGATCAGAATACCAAGCTGGACATATACCCAAACCAAGGTGATGAGTTTATAAAACTGTTCCTTGGTTACTCCGCTTACCTCAGCAGCTGCAACATTAGTCGTATCCTTTTGAAGGAGGTAATCCATTAAGGGAACAAGCAAAAAGACAAAGATGTGGATCATCCATTGAAAAGGACCAGCAAGATAAAAGCCCAAAACCAGCAGGGCTGGCAAAATCAACGCACTGAAGAATCCTATCTTTTTCATGGTTATTAAGGTAGCATTTTTAGTAGAAAACTAAAAAATGCAGGCAGAACATAGGTACCAAGTACCTACAGAAGTGCCATTTGAGTCCGTACACGAATCCCACTTCTTCATTCTTCAATCGGCATTGGACATTAAAAGAGTATCAAGTAACTAGTATCAAGTAGCAAGACGCTAAGAGAAGCAAGATTACGTTGTACAAAGTACGAAGTACAAGGTACCAAGTAC